>VFQR01000050.1_pt1 | contig 343058 bp, 331 predicted proteins | sample 3512321 | NCBI WGS metagenome assembly VFQR01 (sample SAMN10412374, study PRJNA504923) | tailings metagenome | isolation source: Relicate 3 Philex TSF1 revegetated site | place: Philippines: Tuba, Benguet | collected 2017-08-29
CCCGGGATTAGCTTAACTTCGCCGCCAAACTGTCCAATCAGGCGGGACCACCTCAGTCGGCAGTGTGGATCACGGCGTGTACCAGATTGCCGTCGGTGTCGGTCAGGATGTGGCGCTTGCGGCCCTTGATCTTCTTGCCCGCATCATAGCCTCGGGGCCCGCCGCTTTCCGTGGTTTTCACACTCTGGCTGTCGATCACCCCGGCACTGGGCGAGGCTTCGCGGCCAACCGCCTCACGCCCGATCAGCAACAGGACATGGTTCAGTGACAACCACAGCCGGTTGTCCCGCCACAGGTAGAACCAGCGCCGCACCGTGGAGACCGGCGGGAAGCACGGTGGCAGCATCCGCCACGGCAGGCCGCCGCGCAGCAGATACAGGATCGCCTCGACAATCCGCCTGAGCGGCCACTTGCGCGGGCGCCCCACATGGGAGGGCGGCGGAAAGAACGGCTCCAGCAGCGCCCATTCGGCATCGGTCAAATCGCTTGGCAAAGCCAGGCCCGCACGGGCATACTGCGCCCGAGTGGTATCGGTCCACATCGTTGATCTCCGGAAGTTTTCGCAAAAACCCCTGAATCAATGACTTGGGCTGGCGTCAAGCTAACCCGCTAATACTACTCAACTTAGTTTCGGATCAGGCTCTGAGGGAGCGACTAATGATGCCTCTTGCACAAATGGCTGTATTGGTTCGACATCATATCGAGAATGATATGAAAGCACTTTGCAAAGAAATATATGCGATTGATGGAGATGGTCATCTAGGATTAAGTAATGAAATGCCATACGAGGTCGCATTCTTTATTGGATACGTGTATCATTATTCTGCAATGACAACAATAAATCATAGGCTGACTGTTTATCAATTAATAGAGGTGATTGACACGCATATAATAAGGATTATCGTTGCACTAGGAAAGAGCGAGGGATTGGGCTGGTTGGCCCGAAGCGTTCTGAAAAGGCAATATAAAAGTAGGCTAGTGGAGTACCGTGCCTTAATGAGTACTCGGATGAATCCATACTTAATTGGGGAGGAGATGGTGAAGCCATTTGCAAGCTATCTTGTGCCAGACCCGAGTGTTCGTCTTACCCATCGGGCGGATGTACAGCGCATTCTAGAGTGGGGACAGTCAACAATGCTTGGAGTTCATACGATGTTTCGGTCAGACATAGCCGGCAGCGCATGACGGAAGCCCAGCAACGGCTGGCATCCCCCGGAGCGTGAAGAGCGTGAAGAGCGTGATTTTCTATTTATGTCCTGGAATCGCCGGTTTCTCCTGCATCCTTCTCCCCTCCTTATCTGTATCGATTATGGGGGTTCCAAAGGGGTAAGAGTCTGACTCATAATTATCCTGTTTGATCGCAAGGGGTTGCGATGCGTCGGGTGATGAGCTGGACGGAAGCCATGAAGATCCATGCGGTGGCGCTTTCGATGGTATTTTCGAAGTCTTTGGCGAGGCGCCGGTTGCGACCCAGCCATGCGAAGGTGCGCTCGACGACCCAGCGGCGGGGCAGCACTTCGAAGCCCTTGGCGGCGTCAGATCGCCTGATGATCTCGAGCGTCCATTTGCCGATCTTTTTGAGCATCTTGCGCAGATGCGGTCCGGCATACCCGCCATCGGCAAAGACGTGCCGAAGCCACGGGAAGCGGTTGATGATCGCCGCGAGCACCAGCGGGGCACCGTCCCGGTCCTGGATATCGGCGCTGTGGATGACGGCGTGGACGAGGTAGCCGCAGGTATCGGTCAGAATGTGGCGCTTGCGGCCCTTGATCTTCTTGCCCGCATCATAGCCCCGGACACCGCCGCTTTCCGTGGTTTTGACGCTCTGGCTGTCGATCACGCCTGCCGACGGGCTGGCCTCGCGCCCTTCTGCCGTGCGGATCGCCATGAGCAGATAGTGGTTGATGGTCTGCCACAGGCCGCTGTCGCGCCATGCGTAGAAGTAGCGCTGCACCGTGGTCGCTCGCGGAAAGCCCGGTGGCAGCATCCGCCACGGCAACCCGCCGCGCAGCAGATACAGCATGGCATCGACGATCCGCCGCATCGGCCATTTGCGAGGGCGCCCGACACGGCGCGGTGGCGGCAGGAATGGCTCCAGAATTTCCCATTCGCCGTCGGTCAAATCACTTGGCAAGCCCGGCCCTTTGCGGGCATGCCGCTTCCGGGTGGTATCAGTCCACATCGTCGATCCCCTGAGTTCTTCGCAAAACCCTCGGAATCAACCTCGTGCCGCCGCGTCAAGCGCAACTGACTGGTATCACTCAACTTAATTTCGGGTCAGACACTCAGAAGGGGGCAGATCACCTGTGCCTCCGCCCAGCCATCCAAACTCTCCTTCATGGTTCAAACTATGATAGTCGATGGACCACTCAGAAGGGGGCAGATCAGCTGCTTGTGCTGAGAACTCATGGACCGAGCCGGAAGGAACCGGGCCTGTAGGTGCCGGTTGCTGCGATGCAGATGGCTGAGAAGAAGGTGTGCGCGCATCGATCGTAGCGGGTGTGGATGCGGCGCCAGTCCTAGAGGCGGCCCAACATGATATTGATCCTGTGGTGCTGGCGGTCGAGCACCGGGTCGTGCGGGATGGCGATCCTGCGGTTGGGTCTGGAGGGGATGCAGGCGGCGATGCCGCGCCCGGACTGGGCGGTTCGGAAGCCGTTGCCGTCATGGCCCCTGTCGGCGATCAACTTCCTGGCTGGCGGCAGAGCGTCGAGCAGCAACGCTGCGCCCCGACAGTCGCTGGCCTTCGGTCAGCAGCATGACGATGGGGCGGCCCTGGCCGTAAGGTGAGGGCATGCAGCCTGGGGTTCAGCCCGCCTTTGGTGCGCCCGATACATCGGGGTAGAGCCCGTTTTTGAGCAGGCTGGCCGCTGTACGATGCGCCTTGAGGTGTGTGGCATCGATCATCAGCCGGTCCGGCCTGCCGCCCTTTGCCGCCGGCTCGGCGAGGAGAGGCAAGAACACGCCCAGGGGGCTCCAGCGGATGAACCGGTTGCAGATCGTCTTGTGCGGACCACAGGCCGCCGGCGCATCCCGCCAGCGCAGGCCGTTCCTGATGACATAGATGATCCCCGAGATCACCCGCCGGTCGTCCGCCCGCGGGATCCCGTGCGACAGCGGAAAGTCAGGCGCGATCCGGCGCATCTGCGCCTCAGACAACCACCGAAAATCAGCCATGGCAGCATCTCCCGATGCCACCAGTGAATCAGAAACCCGCCGCCTCGGGAATCCCCTTAATGGGTCCTGAGCCTAGCGGGTCAGGCGCTTGTACTGCAGCCGGTGCGGGCGTTCGGCGGCAGGGCCCAGCCGGCGCAGCTTGTCGGCCTCGTACATCTCGAAATTGCCCTCGAACCATTCGACATGGCTGTTGCCCTCGAAGGCGAGGATGTGGGTGGCGAGCCGGTCGAGGAAGAAGCGGTCATGGCTGATCACCACGGCGCAGCCCGCGAAATTCTCCAGCGCTTCCTCCAGCGCGCGAAGCGTTTCGACGTCGAGGTCGTTGGTCGGCTCGTCGAGCAGCAGGACGTTTCCGCCTTCCTTCAGCATCTTCGCCATGTGCACCCGGTTGCGCTCGCCGCCGGAAAGCTGGCCCACCTTCTTCTGCTGGTCGGTGCCCTTGAAGCCGAAGGCCCCGACATAGGCGCGGCTTGAGACTTCCTGCCGGCCGAAGGCGAAACGCTCGTTGCCGCCCGAGATCTCCTCCCACACCGTCTTGTTGGGATCGAGCGCATCGCGCGACTGGTCCACATAGCCCAGATGCACCGTCTCGCCGATGCGGATGGTGCCGGCATCGGGCTTCTCCTGGCCGGTGATCAGCCGGAACAGCGTCGTCTTGCCCGCCCCGTTGGGGCCGATCACGCCCACGATCCCGCCCGGCGGCAGGCTGAACGTCAGATCCTCGAACAGCAGCTTGTCGCCATAGCCCTTGCTGACGCCGTTCAGCTCGATGACCGTGCTGCCCAGCCGCTCGGGGTTGCGGATCAGGATCTGCCGGTCGGAACTGCGCTGTGAGTCCTGCCTGGCGACCAGCTCGTCGAAGGCCTTGATCCGCGCCTTGGATTTCGCCTGTCGCGCCTTCGGGCTGGAGCGGATCCATTCCAGCTCCTGGTTGATGGCCCGCGTGCGCGACTCGCTCTCGCGCTCCTCCTGGGCCATGCGCTTGGCCTTGGCTTCCAGCCAGGCGGAGTAATTGCCCTCGAAGGGGATTCCCTGCCCGTAATAGAGCTCCAGCACCCAGCCGACGACATTGTCGAGGAAATAGCGGTCGTGGGTGACGAGGATGACGTTGCCCTTGTAGTCCTTCAGATGCTGTTCGAGCCAGGCGACGGACTCGGCGTCGAGGTGGTTGGTCGGCTCGTCCAGCAGCAGGATGTCGGGCTTTTCCAGCAGCAGCCGGCACAGCGCGACGCGGCGCTTCTCTCCGCCCGACAGGGTCGTCACGGCCCAGTCGCCCGGCGGGCAGCGAAGCGCGTCCATCGCGATTTCCAGCTGGTTGTCGAGCGTCCAGCCATCCACCGCGTCGATCTTCTCCTGCAGGTCGCCCATCTCGGCCATCAGCGCATCGAAGTCCGTGTCGTCCTTCGGATCGCCCATCTCGGCCGAAATGGCGTTGAACCGGTCGATCATGTCGGCGATGCCGCGCACGCCATCCTTCACATTCTCGATCACCGTCTTGCCGGGGTCCAGCTGCGGCTCCTGCTCGAGATAGCCGACACGAATGCCCTCGGCCGCCCAGGCCTCGCCCGAGAAGTCCTTGTCGATGCCGGCCATGATCTTCATGAGCGTCGACTTGCCGGACCCGTTCATGCCGATGATGGCGATCTTGGCGTCGGGATAGAATTGCAGATGGATGTTGTTGAGAATCGGCTTTGGCGCGCCGGGGAAGGTCTTGGTGAGACCCTTCATCACGAAGGAATATTGCTGGGCCACGGGCTCGCTCGCTGACGGGAAGGGAAGGGGAGATTCGGCCGCCCATGTAGCGAGCGCCTACTCGCGCGCAAAGGGGGGCGGCAGGCCGCAAGGCCGCCGCCCCCTTCATATGCCCAGAGCCGGTACGGCTGCTCAGGCGGCAGCCAGCCTCCGCCGCCGCATGGCAAGGCCGGTAAGGCCGAAGCCGGCGATCAGCATGGCCCATGTCGCCGGCTCTGGAATGGCGCCGTTGCCGGTGAACACGAACACCAGCTTCTCATAGTCCTGGGACTCGTTCAGATTGTCGATGCTGTTGATCGAGAAGCCACCGACGAAGTCGAGCGTGTGCAGGCACATGCTCCCATCGGGCGGGCCGAAGGAGCATTCGAACTTGGTGAATGCGGCGCCGATCGGCTTGAACCCCCAGGACCAGCCGTCGGCATAGAACCAGTCCGCGCCGTTGGAGGTGGTGAAGATACCGTTGGAGGCCGCACCCGTGTCGGTGAAGGCGTCGATCTTGGTGGTCTGCGCCAGCACCAGCAGCGTGTCGGAACCGGTCTCGCGCCCGGCGAGCATGATGAGGCTGCCGGCGCCGCAAGCGGCGAGGGTCGTCGCCGCGCTGCGGCCGAATGGTGTCCCCATGGTCGCCGAATAGCAGAGCGACCAGCCACCGGCGGTGACGGTTGCCAGCGACACGCCCATCTGCGGGCCGACCGGCAGGTAGGAGGCCATTGCCGGCGCGGAAGCCATCGCAAGGCCAAGGAACAGGAGCTTTTTCATGCGCATCCCCCCACATCGGCGGCCGTCCGTCCGGCCGCTCCGCGAAAGAGTTAGCATCAATCGTGCCAATCCGCGGCATCTTCTAACCCACTGAATCTCAATGGGGCAGGGTGGAGGGCTGACCAGAGGCTGTAAAGTTTTCCGACGAATCCTGTCGCCAGGATGCGATTCCGGGACGGATTGTTCTGCATAGGGGCCGTTGCCCAGCCGCTACCGCTTTTTCCCTACCGACCCGGGCAGGAGGGCCTCGGTGGTCACCGTCACGGCCGCCGGGAACGCGCCCCGGGCGTTGCCAGGGTCAGCTGCATGGTCGCCGGCGTCTCGGCGGTCGCGGTCATGCACACCAGTCGGCAATCGTGCGGAAAACAGTCGTTGCGACGAGGGTCCTCGTCGCGCGGCACCCGCCTGCCGGACTGGTTGCGATGCTGGAGTGTCACCGCCGTGCCCCGCGGCGTCGTCAGGGTCTCGTCAGATCCAGCCGGCGTTGCGGCCGCGCACCTCGAAGATGAAGACGATCTGCCGCGTCCCGGCAACCGAGACCGCTACCGGGATGCGCAAGCGCGACCGCGCGCAGCCGGCAGGCAGAACGTGCGACGGCGATGAACCATCGCCATCGCGCCTTCGGCATCAGACGATGAGCAGGCGGTTTGGAATCTCGTCGGGATTGTCGGGACAGGGCGGGAAATGGGCAGCGAGGATGTCGCCCACCTGTCCGATCGCCGCCTCGAAGCCGCCGGCGGCATCCCCGCGCTTCAGGCCCGCCAGCAGGGCAGCGGCCGCCTCGCCCCAGACTTCGGGATCGACCTTCGCATAGATCCTCTCGTCGGCGATCACTTCCACCACATGATCCTCGACCGACACATGGATCAGCACGCCGGTCCGCGCCTTCGTCAGGTGCAGCCCGCGCGCCAGAAACTGTTTCAGTGCGATTTCGTGGCACCGCTCGCGGCGCATCGACAGCGGCGCGAAGCGCTGGGCAACCGGCGACCACCAGAGCGCGAGCGTGACGAGGAGCGCGACCAGCACCTGCGCGAGCGCGAACAGCTCGACGGCCTGCACGTCCGTCAGCCCGTCGGCCTGCCAGATGCCGAGCGCCGCTGCCCAGTGCGCCGGGCCGAAGCCGAGGACGGCAGCGATCAGCGGCAGCGCAAAGCCGGTGCCGGCGGCGAGCGCCACCACCCATTCGACATAGCGATGCCGTTCCAGCGACAGGGTGCAGACGATCTCGCCCGCCGTTCCGGCCTCGGCCTTCGCGATGGCGGCTGCGACGCGCGCTTCATCCTGGGCGGTGATCACCATCCGCCACTCGCCCCGCCGCCGCCGAACCCGCCACCGCCGCCGCCGAACCCGCCACCGCCCCAGCCGCCGCCGCCGCCCCAGCTGCCGCCCATGCCCGGCCCCCAGATGACAATCGGCCCGCCGCGCCGTGCCCTGCGCCCGCCCTTCGTGCGCTTGAGCGCCAGCCACAGCCACAGCAGCAGGAACAGCAGGAACAGAAGGAAGAAGATGCCGGGCGCCTCGTCGTCGGCGCCACGCTGGGCCTCGGCCGCTGCCACATTGGCCCGTGCTGCCTCGGGCGGCAGCTCGAACTGGCGGGCGATCGCCTCGAAGCCGGCCTCCACGCCGCCGGGCAGATCACCGGCGCGGAAGGCCGGCAGGATCTGCCGCTGGATGATCACAGAGGCCAGCGCGTCGGTCAGCACCGGCTCCAGCCCATAGCCCACCTCGATCCGGACGCGCCGGTCGTTGGGCGCCACGATCAGCAGGACACCATTGTCCTTGCCCTTCTGGCCGATCCCCCAGTGGCGCCCGAGCCGGTAGCCATAGTCCTCGATCGGAAACCCCTGGAGATCGGGGATGGTCACCACCACCAGCTGCGCGGTCGTCGCTGTTTCGATCGCTTCGGACCGCGCCGCGATCCTGGCCTCGACATCGGCCGGCAAGACATTGGCGGCATCGACCACCCGGCCGGTCAGCGGCGGAAACTCCTGCGCCGCAAGCGGTGCGGCGAGGAGCAGGACGGCCAGCAGCGCCAGAAGGCGCCGCATGTCTCAGAAGGACACTTGCGGCGCCTGTTCGGCGTTGGCGGTGGTCGCCCGGAAGGGCTCCTTGGGTTCGGCGCCGTAGATCACCCTGGCCGCGATGATGGACGGGAAGGTGCGGATCTCGGTGTTGTAGCTCTGGACCGCGAGATTATAGTCCCGCCGGGCGATCGCGATCCGGTTCTCGGTGCCTTCCAGCTGCGACTGGAGCGCCAGGAAATTCTGGTCGGACTTGAGCTCGGGATAGCGTTCGACGACGACCATCAGCCGCGACAGCGCCGAGGACAGCCCGTCCTGCGCCTGCTGGAAGGCCGCCACCCTGGCGGGGTCTGCGAGATCGTTGGCCGACAGCTGCACCCCGGTCGCCCGGGCGCGCGCCTCGGTCACGCCGACCAGCACATCCTGTTCCTGCTTCGCGAAGCCCTTCACCGTCTCGACGAGGTTCGGCACCAGGTCGGCGCGGCGCTGATACTGGTTCTCCACCTCGGCCCACGAGGCCTTCACCGCCTCCTCCTTGGCGGGGATGGTGTTGATCCCGCAGGCCGACAGCAGCAGCGCGGCGGCGGAAACGATGAGGATGCGGGCGAGCGGCATGTCGGCGAACCTCCCCTGTCGGACAGTCGCGCGATGAAGCCCGCCGCCCCGGCGCCCGTCAAGCCCCGCCCCCCTTGCCAAGCGGGGACAAAGCCCGGCAAGCTGCGCCGCATCGGGTGGAACAAGGGGGATACCGCAGATCATGCTCAATGAATTCAAGGCGTTCATCGCGCGCGGCAATGTCCTTGATCTGGCGGTCGGGGTGATCATCGGCGGCGCGTTCGGCACCATCGTCGCCTCGCTCACCGGGGATGTCATCATGCCGCTGCTGTCGCTGGTGACGGGCAGCGCGGACTTCACGCAGAACTTCATCCGGCTGGGCCCGATTCCCCCCGGCTTCGAGGGCGACCGCACGGACTATGCGCAGCTGAAGGAAGCCGGCGTGCCCATGCTGGGCTATGGCGCCTTCCTGACGGCGCTGCTCAACTTCCTCATCCTTGCCTTTGCGGTGTTCCTGATCGTGAAGAACGCCAACCGCTTCTTCACCGGCCTCGAGGCCAAGAGCGCCCCGCCCGAAACGCCCGAGGATGTCCTGCTGCTGCGCGAGATCCGGGACAGCCTGAGGAAATAGATGCGCGGCCTGATGGCATGGCTCGATTCGCAGCCGCTGTGGCTGCTGGGCCTGCTGCTGTTCGGCCTGTTCTGGCTGGCCGCCTTCATCGGCCGGGCGCTGCACAGGCCGGACGAGGAGTCGAAGGGCGACAGCGGCCTCGTGGTCTCGGCGTCGCTGGGGCTGCTTGCCCTGCTGCTGGGCTTCACCGTCTCGATGGCCGTTGCGCGCTATGACCTCAGGCGCCAGGCGACGCTGCACGAAGCCAATGCGATCGGCACCTTCCTCTACCGCACGGACCTGATGCCCGCCGCGATCCGCGGCCGGACGCTCGAGGCGCTCGACAGCTATGTCGCCGCCCGCCTCCGGGTGGGCCGGATGGGCGAGGACATGAATGGCGTGTCCGAAGCCCGGCGCATCACCCAGGCCGCCGCCAGCGAGATGTGGCGCGAGGTGACGGCCGTTCACGCCGAAGTGCCCGACCCCTCGGTGCAGCTGCTGCTGGTCGAATCGGCCAACATGATGTTCGACACGGCGGCCGCGCGCGATGCCGCGCTCGCCAACAAGCTGCCGACGACGCTGGTGCTCCTCCTCCTCTTCTTCCCGATCGCCAGCCTCGTCCTGATCGGCTATGTCAGCGGCCGGTCGATCGGCGTGCATCTGATGGCCTCGACGGAACTCATCCTGCTGCTCACCCTCGTGCTGCTGCTCATCGCCGACCTCAACCGACCGCGGTCGGGAACGATCCTCACTCCGATGGGGCCGATCGAGGATGTGGCGACCCAGCTGGCGGCCAGCAGGGCAGCCCCTGCCTCATGACCAGGAGACGACCATGCGAACGACTGCACTTCTCGCGACCGCCGCGCTGGCGGCTGCCATGACGGCCTGCGCGCCGGCCGAGCCCGCCGGCCCCACCACCAGGCCCGCCGCGCCGACCGCCGGGGAGCTGCTCGTCGGGCCCGAGTGGACGGTGACCGAGATCGCCGGCAGGCCCAAGGTGCCGGACTCCAGGGTGACGATCCAGTTCGCCGACGGTCGGGTCTCGGGCGCGGCCTCGTGCAACCGCTTCATGGGCGGCTACGAGGTGTCGGCCGATGGCGTGACCATCAAGATGAGCCAGATGGCATCGACCATGATGGCCTGCCCCGACGCGCTGATGACCCAGGAGCAGGTCTTCCTCGACACGCTCGGCGCCGTCACCCGCTACAGCGTCGGCGCCGATGGCGCGCTGCTGCTGACGACGGCAGACGGCCGGACGATCCGCGCGACGCGCTGATCCGGCCTGATCCGCGACAGGTGCGCCTAGGCGCTTCGGGCCGAGAGGATCCGGCCCGGGGCGCGGGGCGGCTCGCCGCGCGGCAGGGCATCGATCACGTCCATGCCGTCGGTCACCTCGCCCCAGACGGTGTACTGGGCGTCCAGGAAGCGGGCGTCGCCGAAGCAGATGAAGAACTGGCTGTTGGCCGAATCCGGGTCCGACGAGCGCGCCATCGAGCAGGTGCCGCGCACATGCGGCTCGCGCGAGAACTCGGCCTTCAGGTTGGGCAGCCTCGATCCGCCGGTGCCGCGGCCATTGGGGCAGCCGCCCTGCGCCATGAAGCCCTCGATCACCCGGTGGAAGACGATCCCGTCGTAGAAGCCGCTGTCGGCCAGCTCGACGATCCGGCCGACATGGCCCGGCGCGAGGTCGGGCCGAAGCCGGATGGTGACATCACCGGCCTTGCCGGGCGCGGTCTCGACGGTCAGCGTCAGGGTGTCGGGCACGTTTGCTCCTTCCGATGGTCTGCTCACCCCCGCCCTAGGCCATACGGCCGCCGGGCGAAACCCGCCGGCTTGCCTTTCGCGCCGGTGCACGCTCTTGTCGGGTGCGTGCGCGGTGCAAGGCGACCCGATACCGATTTCCGGGCCCTTGCCCGCGTGGCGCCGGCCATCGCGTGGCTGCTGTGGCTGGCGGCGCCGGCCCCGCTTCTCGCCCAGGCCGCCGATCCGCCCGCCGAGGATGTGCCGGCCGCGCTTGTCGATCTGCTGTCGCCCCTGCCGCCCATTCCGGACGCGACCGAGCTTCCCGCGCTCGATGCCGGCGAGCCGGTCGAGATGGCGGCACCCCGGCCGATCGACCCGGCGCTGGTCGCGCCCCTGCCACCGCTCAGCGCCTTCGATCCGACGCCCTCGGTCGATTTCAACTTCGCCGAGGTGGCCCAGGAAGGGCTGCGCTACCGCGTGGCGGTCGAGGGGCTGGCCGGGACCGGGCTCGAGCCCACCTTCCGGCGCCTGTCCGCCCTGATCCGGGGCGAGCGCCGGCCGGCAACTGCTGCCCAGATCGCGTCGCGTACCAATGCCGACAAGGCGCTGATGCTGCGCCTGCTCCAGTCCGAGGGCTGGTATTCGGGCACCGTCGAGGCCGAGATGACTCCGCCCGCCGACATCGGCGGCCGCACCGAGATCCGCCTCGTCGCCGACCCGGCCGCGCGCTACAGCTGGCGGCAGATCACGCTCGACCTCATCCCCGAGGATCGGCCCGACCTTGCGGAAGGCTTCGGTCTGAAGGTGGGAGACCCGGTGCGGGCGATCGCCGTCGAGGAAGCCGAGGGCGCACTGCTTCGCCGCCTGCAGGAAAGGGGCTTTCCCTTCGCCGAGATCGGCGCGCGCGACGTCGTCCTCGACCAGAGCCGGCCGCGCGCCACCTATCTGCTGACAGGCGACACCGGCCCCGAGGGGATCTTCGGCCCGATCCGCATGAGCGGCTATCAGCCCTTCGACGAGCGCCACGCGCAGGTGATCGCCAGGTTCAAGCCCGGCCAGCCGTTCGACCAGCGGCTGCTCGACGATTTCCGCCGGGCGCTGATCGCCACCCAGCAGTTCGCGGGCGTGACGGTGACGCCTGTCGACACCGGGCTCCGCGAGCCCGATGGGCGCGCCGTCACCGAGCTGCGCATTGTCGGCAACAGGGGGCCGCAGCGCCTGCTGCGCGGGCAGGTCGGCTGGGCGACCGACGAGGGCTTCCGCGCCGAGGCGACCTGGCGGCACCGCAACCTGCTGCCGCCCGAGGGCCAGTTCACGGCACGCGGTGTCGTCGGCACGCAGGAGCAGCGGCTGGCCGCCGAACTGGTCAAGTCCAACTTCCACCTTCGCGACCGGACGCTCAGGTTCGAGGCCGATCTGGCGAACCTGACCCCGCCGGCCTTCAAGGCCTCGACGGCGCAGCTGACCGCCGAGCTGTTCCGCGCGTCCACGCCCATCTGGCAGAAGCGCTGGACCTGGTCGGCCGGCTTCGCGCTGGGGGCCTCGCGCGAGCGATCCCGGGCGGTGCCGGAGCCGCGCGAGGACCGGCCCGGCTTCACCGTCACGCGCGAATTCCTGTTCGTGACCCTGCCGGCGAGCATCGGCTACGACCGGTCGGACGACCTGCTGGATCCGCAGACGGGCTATCGCCTGCGCCTGCGCCTCGAGCCCGAGGGCACGCGCGAGCGACGCGATTTCGAGACCTATCTGCGCAGTTACCTGGACGGCAGCGCCTACCAGGGGCTGGGCGAGGATCTGGTGCTTGCCGGTCGCCTCAGGCTGGGCAGCATCGTCGGCGCCGACCTGTTCGACATCCCGCCCAGCCGGCGGCTCTATGCCGGCGGCGGCGGCTCGGTTCGCGGCTTCGACTATCAGGGGGTCGGCCCGCTCGGCGTCAACAACCGCCCCATCGGCGGCCGCGGCCTTTACGAGGCGAGCGTCGAGGCCCGCTACCGCTTCGGGGACTTCGGAGTGGTCGGCTTCGTCGATGCCGGGTCGGCCGGGGAGGGGTCGCTGCCGACCCTGTCCGGCAGCCGCTTCGGCGTGGGCGTGGGCGGCCGCTACTTCACCAGCTTCGGCCCGATCCGTGTGGACGTGGCGCGTGCCATCAACCGCTCCCCGCGCGATCCGCCGATCGCGCTCTACATCTCGATCGGCCAGGCCTTCTGATGGTGGCCGGGCCGGACCAGGTGCCCGACGAGGTGCCGGACGAGGTGCCGGACGCGGGGGCGGCCGAGGGCACGCGCGGCTGGCTGCGCTGGCTGTTCATCGTGCTTCTCATGGCGGCGCTCGCGCTCGCGGCCGCCGTTCCGCTCGGGCTCTGGTGGCTTGCCGAAACGCCGTCGGGCCGCGGCTTCGTCGCCAGGCAGGTGTCGGGCACCACGCTCCAGTCCGGCATCAGCTACGAGGTCGGCCGGATCGACGGCTCGCTCCTGTCCGAGTTCGAGCTGGTGGACGTGGTCGTCAGGGATCTCGATGGCGTTCTCGCCCTGATACCGGTCGCCCGGGTCGACTGGGAGCCGATCACCCTCATCCGGCGCGTCGTCAGCCTCAACCGGCTGGAGGTGCCTGAGGTTCGGCTGCTGCGGATGTGGCGGATCAACCCGCGCGACCCCGACGAGCCGCTTCTTCCCGACATCGACGTCCGCATCGGCCGCTTCGACTTTCCCGGGATCGTGCTGGAGGAACCCGTCGCCGGCCGTCGCACCATCGCCGAGGCGACCGGGCGCGCCGACATCCGTGCCGGCCGCCTCCTCCTCGACATGCAGGCGGCCGCCGACAGCGGGGACCGGCTGCTGCTCAGGCTGGACGCCGAGCCCGATTCCGACCGGTTCGATCTCGCCGCCGACATCCGGGCACCGGCCGATGGCCTGGTCGCGGGCCGCCTGGGGCTGGACCGGCCCCTTGCCATCCGGGCCAGTGGCGCGGGAAGCTGGCGGCACTGGCGCGGGCGCCTTTCCGCCGAGCTGGGCGAGGGGGAGACAACCGCGCGCCTTGCCGACCTTGCGCTCACCGCCGACGAGGGTCGCTTTGCCGCGACCGGCCCGCTCGACCCCGCCCCGTTCCTCGGCGAGACGGCCGGCCGGCTGGCGCGCCCGGCCCTGGTGGTCGGCCTCACCGCCGAGCAGGGCGCGCACCGGGCCTGGGTCCTCGAGGCGACGGCCCGCTCGGACGCGCTGACGCTGGAGGCCGCCGGCACGCTCGACCCGCGCGAGAACCGCCTGTCGGGCGTGACGGTGGCGGCCCGGCTGCTCGATCCGGCCGCGCTCGATCCGGCGCTGTCGGCAAGCGGCCTCGTCTTCGCGCTGACGGCCGAAGGCGCGCTTGCCGATCCGGCGATCCGCTGGACCGCGACGGCGGACAGCCTGCGCTGGGCAGCCGCCGACGGGCCCGTCGGCGCCGACGGCCTCGCACTCGAGGGGCAGGTGCGGCTCGCCGGCAAGGGCCGGCCGCTCGCCATGCCGTTCAGCGCGACGGCCCGCCAGCTCACCGGCCTTCCACCCGAACAGGCGGGCCTTCTCGCCACGCCCCGGCTCACCGGCACGGTGGAGCTGGCCGAGGACGCCGTCCTCCTTCGGGATGCCCGCCTGACGACCTCCGCCATGACGGCGAGCGGCCGCGGCCGGCTCGCGCCCGATGGCGGGCTGACAGCCACGGTCGAGGCCGACATCGCACGCTTCCAGACCGACGCGCTCGGGCCGCTGCAGGCCCGGGCGACAGCCACTGTCGTTCGCGCGCCCGCTGGCGCCACCCGGATCGATGGCCGCTTTGCCGTCGAAACGCTGGCGCCCGTCGAGGTGCTGGGCGGGCGCGCGGCTGCCACGGGCAGTTTCGCGCTCGCCGGCGCCGGCGCGATCCGGGTGGACGGGCTTCGCCTCCGCAGCCCGGCGCTTGCCATCGCCAGCGGAACGGCGCGCTATGACCCGGCAGGCGGCCGGTTCGAGCTGGTGGCCGCCGGCAGCACCGCCCGGTTCGGCCCCTTGAGCGTGACCGCGCGCGGCACCGCCACCGAGCCGTTCGCCACCATCCGCATGCCGTCGCCGGGCTTCGGCCTCGGGGTGACGGATCTGGTCGCGGAGCTGAGCCCGGTGGCCGCCGGCGTGCAGCTGCTGGTGAACGGCCAGAGCCCGGGCGGCCCGCTGACGGGGCGGGCGACCATCCGCTATGGCGGCGCGCAGCCGCTGACGGTCGCGATCGAGGAAGCCGCCATCGCGGGCGTGACGGCTGCCGGAACGGTCACCCGGACGGCGGCCGGCCCCTTTGCCGGCACGCTCACGCTGGGTGGCGCCGGGCTCGACGGCCGGATGGTGCTCGCCGCCGAGCGCGACCTGCAGCGGATCGACCTCGACGCCCGGGCGCTGAACGCCCGCCTGCCGCTCGACCCGCCGGTGCGGATCGCAGCGGGCCAGGCCCGCTTCAGCGTGCTGCTGGTGCCCGACAGGCCGCATGTTCGCGGCAGCTTCAACGCCCGCGGAGTCCGGCGGGATCGTCTTGTCCTCACCACGATCGAGGGCACCGCCAACCTCGCCGGCGACCAGGGAGTGGCAAGCGTCACGGCCGCTGGCCGCACGGGCACCAGCGAGCCGTTCAGCGGCACGGCGCGCGTGCAGTCGGTGGCGCAAGGCTATGCCGTCACGGTCGATGGCCGGGTGGGGGCGCTGCCGCTGAAGCTCGACCAGCCGGCGCGGATCGTGCGCGCCGGCAGCGGCGGCTGGGAACTGCTGCCGGCGCGCCTTGTCCTGCCGCGCGGCCAGCTCGATATCGCGGGCGCCACCGGCGCGCAGCCTCGGCTGAGGCTGGTGATGCGCGACGTGGATCTGGCCGCCTTCGATGCGCTGCTGCCGGGAAGCGGGCTCGGCGGGACGGTCTCCGGCGAGATCGCCGTCCGGCAGGTGGCCGGCGCGCGAATCCCCGAAGGCGAGGCGAATCTGCAGGTGAAGGGCCTGCAGCGCGCCAGCATCACCGGGCTGTCGGTTCCCGTCGACATCGCGATCGCCGGCCGGTCCGATGGCGCTGCGCTGCAGGCCGGCGCGCGCATCGGCTGGCAGGGCAATGAGCTCGGGCGGATGGTGGTGCGGGTCGACCCCGGCCCCGGCGACACGCCGGCCGCCCGCTTCCTCGGCGGGCGCCTGTCGGGCGGCGTGCGCTACAACGGCCCGGTGGAGCCGCTGTGGGCACTCGTCGGGCCGGAAGGGCAGGAACTGCGCGGCGCGATCGCCATCGGCGCCGATTTCGCGGGCACGCCGGCCGATCCCGGCCTCAACGGCCTCGCGCGCGGCAAGGGCCTCATCTACCGCAATGCCGAGTACGGAACCGAGATCACCGATGTCGCCTTCGATGGCCAGTTCGGCGGCGCCGGGCTGATGCTGAGGAGCCTGACCGGTCGAGCCAACGGCGGCACGATCTCCGGAAGCGGCGTGGTGCGCTTCGACGCCGCCGCCGATCCGTCGATCGACCTGCAGCTGAAGCTGGATCGCGCCCGCCTTGCCAACAGCGACAGCATCGAGCTGACGCTGTCCGGCCCGCTGACCCTGCGGGGGGTGCGCGCGCGATCGACGCTGTCGGGCGACCTCAGGGTCGATTCGGCGCGCATCCGGCTGGTGCAGGTGGAGACCAGCGAGGTGCCGCAGCTTGCCGTCCGGCGCGCCGGCGAGGTGCGCCTCCCCGATCCCGAGCCGCGTCTGAGCGCCGCCAGCATCGCGCTCGATGTCCGGGTGCGCGCCGACGACCGGGTCCGGGTGGAGGGCATGGGGCTCGACAGCATCTGGCGCGCCGATATCCGGGTGCGCGGCACCGCCGATGCGCCGCAGCTGATCGGCACCGCCAACCTCGTTCGCGGCGACTTCAGCTTTGCCGGCAGCGATTTCGACATCACCAGCGGCCGCGTGGGCTTCAACGGCCGCCTGCTCGACAGCTCGATCAGCATCCAGGCCCAGACGCAGGCGGCCGATGTCGTCGCCTTCGTGACCATATCGGGAACCGCGGCACGTCCGGACGTGCGCTTCAGCTCGCAGCCCAGCCTGCCCGAGGACGAGATCCTCGCCCGGCTGCTGTTCGGCACCTCGGTCGCGGACCTTTCGGTGACGGAAGCGGTGCAGCTGGCCACCGCGATCGCCGGGCTGCAGTCGGGTGTCGACACCATGGGCAAGATCCGCCGCTCGGTCGGGCTCGACCGGCTGCGGCTGGTCGGCGACGGCAATGGCATGGGCACCGGCCTTGCCATCGGCAAGCGGCTGACGCGCAACCTCTATGTCGAAGTCGTGACCGACAGCCAGGGCCAGACGCTGACGACCATCCAGCTGACCCTGAGCCGCATCTGGAGCCTGTTCCTGGAACTGAGCTCCTACGGGCAGAACAGCGTCAACCTGCGCTACCAGCGCGAATACTGAAGTGGCGCCAGCGCGACCGCGCGCCGGCCGGCAGGCCGGCTCGCCGACGGCGAGTCAGCGCCATCGAGCCCTGGAATCAGTCGGCCGGAAGCTGGTCGGGCAGCGCGACGGCCGGCACCGGCGGGGTGTAGGCGGGCGGCGTGACGCGGCCCGACATGTAGGGCGGCAGGTCGGCCTCGGCATAGACGCGGACGGTGAAGGTGCCGGCATCGGGGTTCAGCCTGAGCGGCTTCACCGCTTCCTGGTAGGCGCGGCTGTTCCAGAAGGCCCGGGCGTGCGCGAGACAGGGGAAGCGCACCATCAGCAGCGAATCGGTTCCGGCCGGCGGCCCCTCGAACAGGTCGATGGGGCGCGGGGCGTTCAGATAATAGGCGCCCAGCAGCGGGTAGAGGCCGCTCTCCGCCAGCGCCTGCCCATAGGCACGCAGCCGTGGAGGATCGTGCACCGGCCCCGAGACGACCATGATGACCGGCCTGCCGTCGCAGGCCGGCAGCACCGGTTCGGCGGCCAGCACGGGGCCCGCGGACGCCAGCGCGGCGAGGGCCGCCGACATGGCACGCATCAGTCGTCGGTGGGTTCGGTTGCGGCGCGAACGCCTTCCACCACGGTGCGCGCGGCCCCCAGGATGTTGACGCCCTGCGTGCAGCCGATGATCCCGCCCGGCCCCACCGGCGAGCAGCTGCCGATGCCCGTGGCGCTGTCCCGGCCGGAGGCCAGGGCGGCGCGGTTCTCGCCCACCCGGTCGACCCGCGCGATGGCGGCCGCGCGCTCGGCCTCGCGCAATTCGCGGGGGATGCGGAAGCGTTCCTCCTCGGGCCGCCGGGCGCAGACGATGATCTCGTCCGGGTTGGTCGAGGTGGGGCACGGATCGTCCCCGAAGACGACGATCGTCCGCGACCGGTAATTGCCCTGCTGGGCCAGCGCAGGCAGTGTCACTGCCACGCTCGTCGCCGCCACGGCTGCCGCCATCACCAGACGCATGGGTGTCTCCTTACCGGTCGATCGTCATCGTGTAGCTGAAACGCGATCCCGGATGAACCGAGCATGAGATTTCGACGACGTCGCCTGCCGGATCGAGATAATGACGCAGGATCCGCAAGGCCGGGCTGCGGGGCGGCACCCGCAGCAGCGCGGCATCGGCCGCGCCCAGCGCCACCGCCTCGATCTCCTGGCTGACCGTTCCGACCGACAGCTTCGCCAGCCGCGCCAGCTGGCTGAACAGGGCCTCGCGGCCCGACACCAGCTTTGGCACGGAATCGCCGAAGCGGGGGTGGAGATAGGCATCCGTCAGCGCCACGGGCTCGGCGGCGCCATCCATCACCCGAAGGCCGCGGATATGGTGCCAGGCCTCGCCCTTGGCACGCTTCAGCTTGCGGGCGGTCGCGGCATCCAGCCGGATGTCGGCCCGGCTCATGATCTCGAAGCTGGAGGCGGCTGCATATTGCAGAAGGGCGGCCGTGTCGGGGAATCCGAGCCGAAGCGTCGCCCGGTCGGCAACCACCGTGCCCGAGCCGCGCCGCCGCTCGACCAGGCCCTCAGCGGCGAGCTGGCGCAGCGCCTCGCGCACCGTGAACCGCGAGACGCGGAACCGGTCGGTCAGCTGGGTTTCGGTGGGCAGGGCATCGCCCGGCTTCAGGCCACGCTCGGCGATTTCGGCCTTCAGCGCGGCGGCCACTTCGACATAACGCGGCAAGCGTTTCTCCCTCTGGTCTTGCGATAGCCGAGCACGCGGGACTAGGGCAAGCAGATGTCCGGACAACTCGCTTCGCTGACCGAGCAGCTGGCGGCCCGCCTCGGCGACCCGGTCGCCGCGGCGGCCCGGGCCCGGGCGCGGCGCCACCTCCTCGACTGGCTGGCCTGCGTGGCGGGCGCCCGGGCAGGCGCGGTCGCCGGGGTGGTGCGTGCAGCGGAGCCCGACCTGCTGACCCGTGCCGCGCTGCTCGGCAATGTGCTGGAGATGGACGATGTGGACCGGCTGGCCCGGCTGCATCCGGGCCCGGTCATCTGGCCGGCGGCGCTCTCGGCCGCGCGGGAGGCGGGCGCGCCGCTGGGCGCGCTGCTCGAGGGCGCGGTCCGGGGCTATGAGGCGATGATCCGCGTCGGGCGCAGCCTCGACGACCATCATTATGCCCACTGGCACCCGACGGCGACGGCCGGCGGCTTCGGCGCGGCGGCGGCCGCCGCGTCGATCTTCGGGCTGGATGCAGCGGGCACCGTCTCGGCGCTCGGCCATGCGGGATCGCTGGCGGGCGGCCTGTGGCAGGTCCGGCACGAGCCGGCGGCCATGACCAAGTCGGTCCATGTGGCGCAGGCCGCGCTCGCCGGGCTGTGGCATGCCCGGCTGGCGCGGCAGGGTTGCGCGGGGCCGCGCGCCATTCTCGAAGGCCCGCAGGGGCTGTTCGCCGCCATGACCAGGGCGCCGCGCCCTGGCGCGCTGGCCGAACCCGCCGCCGACTGGCGCATGGCCGAGGTCAGCTTCAAGCCCTGGGCAGCCTGCCGGCACGCGCATCCGGCGATCGACGCCGCGCTGGCCATGCCCGCCGGCGCGCTGTCCGACGGGCCGATCCATGTGCAGACCTATCGCGATGCGCTCGCCTTCTGCGACCGGCCCGAGCCGCGAACGCCGGGCGAGGCGCGCTTCAGCCTGCAGCACGCCGTCGCGGTCGTGGCGAGGCGAGGGCCGCCCGCACCGGCCGACTTCGAAGCCGCCGCGCTCGATGACCCGGCGCTGGCAGCCGTGCGTGCACGGGTGAAGGTCTCGTGCGAGCCCGGCTTCGATGCCGCCTATCCTGCCCATTATGGCGCGCGGGTCACGGCCGGCGGCAGCAGTGCCGAAGTCGCGGATGCCTGGGGCGATCCCGAACGTCCGCTCGACCGCACGGGGCTGGAAGCAAAGGTCCGGATGCTGGCGGCGTGGGGCGGCCTCCCGCCGGCCGAAGCGGACGAGGCCATCGCCTTCGTGCTGGAGGGCGCGGACGATGCGCCGGCAGCGCTGCTCGTTGACCGGCTCGGGCGCTGGCTCGCATGAGCCCGGCGACCGCCCGGCTGGTCGAGTTTGCCGGCGCCGGCCATTCGCTGCCGCCCGCAGTCATCGCCGACACCCGCCGGCTGGTGCGCGATACGCTGGCCGTGGGCTGCGCGGGCGCGTCGGCGCCGGGTGCCGGCGCCGTGCTGGCCGCGGCCCGCCGGATGGGTGCGGGTGCCGACGTGCCGCTGCTGGGCACGGCCGGGCGGCTGCCGGCGCCGGCCGCCGCCTTCGTCAACGGCTTCCGGATCCATGCCCTCGAATGGGATGCCGTGCACGAACCGGCGGTCGTGCATGCGCTCAGCGTGGTGACGGCGGCGGTCCATGCAGTCGCCCACCGGCAGGGCGGAGTCGCAGCCGGCGAGGTGCTTCAGGCCGTCGCCGTCGGGGTCGAGATCGCGTGCCTGCTTGGCGTTGCCGCCACGACCCCGCTCAGCTTCTTCCGCCCGGCGACCGCCGGCGTGATGGGCGCCAGCGTCGCGGCCGCCCGGCTGACGGACGCCGATCCGGTGGATGCGCTCGGCTTCGCGCTGGCGCAGGCAGCCGGCACCATGCAGGCACATGCCGAAGGCTCCGTGGCGCTGGCGGTGCAGGTGGGGCTGGCAGCGCGCGCTGCGGTCACGGCCGCCGATCTCGCCGCCGCCGGGCTTCGCGCACCCCGCGACGTGATCGAGGGGCCGTTCGGCTATCTGAAGCTGTTCGACCGGGGCGAGCTTGCCCCGCATGTCGAGGCGCTCGGCCACCGCTGGCGCATCGCCGAGGTCAGCGTGAAGCCCTGGCCCTGCGGGCGGGCGAGCCACGGCGTGCTGGGGGCGATGGCCGCGCACCCCGGCGCCGGGCGCATCGAGGCGCGCGTGCCGCCGCTCGTCGCCCGGCTCGTGGGCCGGCCCTGGGTCCCGGACGGGGACATGTCGCCGGTCTGGGCACGGCTGTGCCTGCCCTTCCTCGTCGCCTGCTTCCGGGCCGACGGCCACATCGATCCGCGCCGCTTCACACCCGCAGGCTTCGCCGATCCGGCGCTGAAGCGGCTGGCCGAAGGGTTCAGCTTCGTCATCGACGGCAATCCCGACCCGAACGCGCTCGCCCCGCAGACCATCCTTCTGGATGGCGAGGCGGTCAGGCTCGATGCGCTGCCCGGCAGCCCCGCCGCGCCGCTGTCGGCCGCGGCGCAGGCTGGCAAGGAAGCGCTCGCCCTCGCGCTTGCCCCCGAACCCGCCCCCTTCGATCCCGACTCCATGCTTGAAGGCCGGACTCCATGACGCATCCCAGCTATTTCGATGCCCTCGACGCCCGCGCCCTTGCCCGCGACTACCCGCTGGGCGACGAGATGCTCACCCGCTTTCGCGTCATGTCGGCCGATGAACTCCGCGACCTGCAGGACCGGCGCTTCCGCGCGCTGGTGGCGCGCGGCTGGCAGATCCCCTTCTACCGCCGGCTGTGGGGCGCCCGGGGAATCGAGCCCGGCGACATCCGCGGCCTCGACGACATCGGCCGGCTTCCCACCTACGACAAGTCCGACCTGATGGCCTCCATCGGCGACCATCCGCCGCTGGGCGACTTCCACGGCCTGCCGGATGCGCCCGATCGGCCGCCCGTCGTGCTTCACACCACCTCGGGCACGACCGGCCGGCCGCAGGTGCTGCTGTTCGGGCCCAAGGGCCGGGAGGTCGGCAACCTGCTGGTCGCCCGCCAGGCCCGCTGGCTGGGCGTGGGGGCGGGCGATGTCGTCCACTCCGTCTATGGGCATGGCATGATCAACGGCGGCCACTACATCCGCGAGGCCTATACCCGCTGGACCAACGCCCTGTTCCTCTCGGCCGGCACCGGGATCGAGACGCGGTCGGCAACGCAGGTGCAGCTGATGGCGGATTTCGGCGCCACCGTGATCGTCGGCTTCGTGGACTATGTGCGCAAGCTGGCCGAGGTCGCGCGTGAGGCGGGCCTCGAGCCGGGGCGCGACATCCGCGTCAGGGCCATCATCGGCCATCTCGGCACCGAGGACCGGGCGACCACCGAGGCCGCGTGGGGCGGCGCCAGGGCCTATGACTGGTACGGCGTCGGCGACACGGGCGCCATCGCCGCCGAAGGTCCGGCGCGCGATGGCCTCCATGTCTGGGAGGATGCACATCATCTCGATCTCTGCGACGTGGAAACGGGTGCGCCGGTGGGCGCGGGCGAGGCGGGCGACATGGTGGTGACGACCCTCTACAAGGACGATGTGGCGCCCTGCATCCGCTTCAACACCCATGATGTCACGCGCTGGCGGGCGGGTCGCGGCCAGTCCGGCCTTGTCTTCCGCCGGATCGAGGGCTTCCTCGGGCGTTCGGACAACATGGTGAAGCTGAAGGGAATCAATGTCTTCCCGCATGCTATCGGCGCCATCCTGGAAGGCCGGCCGGAGCTGACGGGCGAATATGTCTGTCGTCTGGTGCGCGATTCCGCCGGCCGCGAGGCGCTGATCGTGCTGATCGAGCATCGCGCCGCGGCCGGCGCTGCGCCCGATCCCTATGGGGCGCTGCTTCGCGCTCGGCTGGGGGTGGAGGTGGCGGTCGAACTGGTCGCTCCGGGCGTGACCGCGCCGCTGACCGAGATCGACCGCCGCCAGAAGCCGCTCCGCCTGCTCGACGAGCGGCGCGGCTGATGGCGTCTGCCCTGCATCGCCTCGGCGTGGTCGCACTGGGGCGGGCCTTCGCCGCCGGCCGGGCGAGCACGGTTGCCGTCACCGAGACGCTGCTGGCGCGCATCGGCCGCTTCGATCCCGCGCTTCGGGCCTTCACCCATGTCGATGCCGACGGCGCCCGGGCCGCAGCCGAGGCCAGTGCAGCCCGCTTCGACGCCGGCGATCCCCGCCCGCTCGAGGGCGTGCCGATTGCGCTCAAGGCCAACATCGATGTCGCCGGCTGGCCCGTCCACGGCGGGATCGGCGCCTTCAGGGACCGGATCGCGTCCGCCGATTCCGACGTCGCCCGGCGCCTGAAGGCCGCCGGCGCGGTGCTGCTCGGCGCCCTCAACCTGCACGAGGCCGCGCTGGGTGCGACCACCGACAACCCGTTCTACGGCATCACCCGGAATCCGCACCGGATCGGCCACACGCCCGGCGGCTCCTCGGGCGGGTCGGGCGCGGCGGTGGCCGCCGGCCTGTGCGCGGCGGCGCTCGGCACCGACACGCTGGGCTCGATCCGCATCCCGGCCGCCTATTGCGGGGTTGTCGGCCTGAAGCCGACCAACGGCCTGGTTTCGAACGAGGGCCTGATCGAGCTCGTGCCCCGGCTGGACTGCATCGGCCCGCTTGCCCGCTCGGTCGAGGATTGTGCGGCCGTGCTCGGCGTGCTCGCGCCGCTTGCCGAGGCGCCGCCGGTCCGCCGGGTCGCGCTGCTGTCCAGCACCGCGTCGGTGGACCAGCATCCGTCCGTGCGCGCGGCGTTGCGGCTGGCGACGGACCTTGTCGCCGGCCTTGGCGTCGAGGTTCGCGAGCGGCACGCCCGGATCGACCATCATCGCCTTCGCCTTGCCGGCTTCATCGAGGCGGCGCGCGCCGCCGACGCCGCCTTCGGGGCCGATGCACGGGCGAACCCCGACGGCTATTCGGACCGGTTCCGCGGCTATCTCGCGTTCGGGCGCGCGATCGAGCCTGCGGTTGTCGAGCAGGGCCGGCGGCAGATGGACGAGGCCGCGCAGGAGCTTCAGGCGATCCTCGCCATGGACGAGGCCATCCTGCTGCCCACCACGCCGCAGCCGGCCTTCCCGCACGCCGGCGACGCCCCCGTCAGCCAGGCCGATTTCACCGCGCTTGCAAACATCGCCGGGCTGCCGGCGCTCAGCCTTCCGGCCGGCTGGACGAGCGACGGGCTTCCCGTTGCCGTGCAGCTGATGGGCCGGCCCGGCGAGGAGACCGCGCTGGCCGGGCTCGGCACGCGGCTGGAAGCTGCGCTCAACGCCGGGCGCTGGCCCCCTGATTTCGTCTGAGACCGACAAGGGAGACCAACATGCGGATCGTCGTTCTGTTCAACCTGAAGCCCGGTGTCGATGCGGCCGCCTACGAGGATTGGGCGCGCACCACCGACATCCCGCTCGTCCGCTCGCTCGACAGTGTCACCCACTTCCGCGTCTACCGGACCGCCGGGCTGTTCGGCAGCGACCAGCCCGCCCCCTACAGCCACATCGAGATCATCGACATCACCGCGCTCGACTCCTTCATCGCCGATGCCTCGTCCGAGGCGGTGCAGAAGGTGGCGGGCCAATTCCAGCAGTTTGCCGACAATCCGCTGTTCATCCTGACGGAGGAGCTGTGATGCGCCGCTTCGAGGGACGCACCGTCATCGTCACCGGCTCGGGGCGCGCCCAGGGTCTTGGTGCCGCCATCCTGCGGCGCTTCGCCAGCGAAGGCGCGAACTGCGTCGTCTCCGATCTCGGCACGCCCAGGGACCGGATGGGCGCCGACGACATCGGCACGACCGACGGGATGGAGGCGGTCGCCGCCGAACTCCGCGGGCTGGGCGCCAAGGCCATCGCGGTGCCCTGCGACGTGCGCGTGCCTGCCGATTGCGAGGGCCTGGTGAACGCCGCCGTCGAGGCCTTCGGCGCGCTCCACATCCTCGTGAACAATGCCGGCATCGGCTATCTCATGCGGCCGCTGCTCGAGACCGAGGAGGCCGACTGGGACGCGGTGCTCGACGTGAACCTGAAGGGCGCCTTTCTGTGCACCAGATATGCCGCCAGCCAGATGATCGCCCAGGGGTCCGGCGGGCGGATCGTCAACATCGCGAGCCAGGCAGCGAAATCGGGCTTCCCGCACATGGCGCCCTACACGGCGTCGAAGCATGGCATGATCGGCCTCACGCGCTCGAACGCGGTCGAGCTGGGCGGCCATGGGATCACGGTCAATGCCGTGTGCCCCAATCATGTGACGACGGGGCTCGGCGAGAAGCAGAACGCCTATTTCTCGAAGCTGCTCGGCTTCGACAGCGTCGAGGCCTATCTGGCGAACATGGCCAGGCGCAACCCCATGGGCCGGCCCGGCCTTCCCGCCGACACGGCAGCCGCCGTCGCCTTCCTCGCCTCGGACGAGGCCTTCTACATCACCGGGGAGGCCATGAACGTCTCCGGCGGGGAGGAGATGCACTAGCCGGCATCGTCCTCGTCCATCCCGATATCGGCGGCCGGGGCCGACTGGGTGATGCGGCCCACGGACACATGGGTCACGCCCGTCTCGGCGATCGCCCGGATGGTCTCGAGCCGAACCCCGCCTGAGGCCTCGGTCGCCACCCGGCCGGCCACGAGCGCGACGGCCTCGCGCAGCAGCGGCGGCGGCATGTTGTCCAGGAGCAGCCGGTCGGCCCCGGCAGCCAGCGCCGGCTCGATCTGATCCAGCCGGTCCACCTCGACGGTGATGTTGGCAAGACCGGCCGCCTTGCAGGCGGCGACTGCCTGGTGGATGCCGCCCGCCGCCGCGATGTGATTGTCCTTGACCATCGGCGCATCGTAGAGGCCCATGCGGTGATTGCTGCCGCCGCCCATGCGAACGGCATATTTGGCGAGCGCCCGCAGGCCCGGCAGCGTCTTTCGCGTGTCGAGAAGCGTGGCCCCCGTGCCCTCGATGGCATCGACGAAGCGGCGTGTCAGGGTGGCGATGCCCGTCAGGTGCTGGAGCGTGTTGAGCGCCGACCGCTCGGCCGCCAGGAGCGCCCGCGCCCGGCCTTCCACGCGCAGCAGGGGCGTGCCTGCCGCCACCCGGTCGCCATCCGCCGCCATCGCCTCGGTCCGCGCTTCGGGATCGAGTGCGCGGAAGAAGGCGGCAGCGACCGGCAGGCCGGCCACCACCACATCCTCGCGCGGGACCAGCAGCGCTGCCATGCGCGCCTTCGCGGGCAGGCAGGCCGTCGCCGTCACGTCGCCGTCGGTCGAGACCACCCCGCCCAGATCCTCGGCCAGCGTCGCCGCCACGAAGCCTGCGAGGTCGAAGCCGGCGAGGTCGAGGCCGGCGCGGTCGGGGCTCACTTCAGTTCGCGCGTGAGATAGGCGACCATCAGCGCAAAGCGGTAGGCCGACTGTCTGAGGTCCGCCACGCCGGCATGGCCGCCTTCCACATTCTCATAATAGTAGATGGGGTGGCCCAGCCGCTCCATCTCGGCGGCCATCTTGCGGGCGTGCGCGGGGTGCACCCGGTCGTCCTTCGTCGAGGTGTAGAAGAAGACGCGCGGATAGCGCACCCCGGCGCGCAGGTTGTGATAGGGGCTGTAGGCGCGGATGAAGTCCCAGTCGGACGTGTCGGGGTTGCCATATTCCGCCATCCACGAGGCGCCGGCCAGCAGCCGGTGGTAGCGCCGCATGTCGGCCAGGGGCACGCCCACCAGGGCCGCATCATAGAGATCGGGCCGCTGGGTGTAGGCGACGGCCGCCATCAGCCCCCCGTTCGACCGGCCGTGCACGGCGATCGACGAGGCCGCGCCCTCGCGCTTCAGCGTCTCGGCGACCGCATGCAGGTCATCGTAGCTGTTCTGCCGACGCTCCAGCAGGGCGGCCTGGTGCCAGCGCGGCCCATATTCGCCGCCGCCGCGGATGTTCGCCACCACATATTGCCCGCCCTGCTCAAGCCAGAATTGCGCGTCCGGCTGGAGATAGGCGGGGGTCAGGGAAATCTCGAACCCGCCATAGGCCCACAGGTAGGTGGGAAGTGGCTCTGTCGCCTCGCGCGGGCGGACGATGAAATAGGGCACGCGCGTGCCATCCCTCGAGGTTGCGAACCGCTGCGACACCTCGAACCTGGCGCCATCGAAGAAGGCGGGCGCGGCGGCCAGCGTCTCGGGCTCGCCGCCGTCTGCCACCTTCACCAGCCGCGACGGTTCGGTGAAGGCCGCCAACTGGGCATAGAGCGTGTCGCCCTTGTCGGCCGCCATCAGCGTCAGCGCCGAATTGGCGGGCAGCGGCACATCGGCCCGCGCCCAGCCGCCTTCGCCCACCGACAGGCGCACCAGCCGCGCGGCCACATCGTCCAGCAGGCTCACGTATAGCGCCCTGCCGGTTGCCTGCAGGCCATCGATCGCCTGCGTCTCGGTGGGGGTGAACACCGGTTCCACCGGCCCGAGCGGGCCGACAGGAGGCACCCTGTAGGAAACAAGGCTGCCCTTGCCGATGCCGTTGAAGTCCGACCGAAGCAGGGCGAAGGCGCGCGGCCCGTCGCCGACATCGGCGATGAAGCGGAAATCGGCATCGGCAGGCAGCGGCGAGGGGGCCAGTTCCCAGCCGGCCATCACATGGTGGATCGTCCCCGTCCAGAAGGTGACGCGCTGGTCGATGACGAGCCGCCGGCCCGAATCGCTGCCATAGGCCGAGGGCCAGGCGCCCATGTCGGTCTCGGCCGTGGTCAGCAGCAGCCGGGCCTGCGAGAAGGGCGTGCCGCGTTCCCACAGCCGGACTTCGCGGCCGTAGCCGGAGCTCGTCTGCGGCCCGGCGGCGGTGGCCACGAGGATGCGCTTCTCGTCGGCCCAGGCGACGATCTGCTTGGCCTCCGGGCTCAGGAATCCGCCTTCGGCCGGCGGCACGAAGCGGCGGCCGACGACATCGAACTCGCGCACCTCGCTTGCGTCCTGCCCGCCGACCGACAGCCCCACGAGGCAGCGGCGATAGGCCGGCGGCAGGCAATTGGCGCCCGTCCAGCCCGACCATTGCCAGTTCTTCCCCTCTTCGGCCTCCACGGCGTCGACACTGATCAGCGTCGTCCACTCGGGCGTTCCGGCGTCATAGGCGGCGCGCGGGCTGACACGCCACACGCCACGGACATTGTCGGCGTCGCGCCAGAAGTTGAACACCTGGCTATCCGTCACGCCCGAGGGGGCAGCGCCGGTCGGCCAGGCGATCCGGCGCGGGTCCTGCAGGATGGCCTCGGCACGGGCCTGCCAGTCGGCGAAGCCGGGCACCGATTCGAGTTCGGGCAGATATCTGGCGTTGCGCGCGCGCACCCAGTTCAGCTGCTTCTCGCCGTTGATCTCCTCCAGCCACTGGTGCGGATCGGCCGGTTCGGGGCTGGCGGCAGCGAGCGGGGCGGCGGCGATGGTCATGATGACGGCAAGGGATTTCCTCATGGTGCCGACCGATAGCGGGAAAGCAGGGAGGTCGGAAGGGTGCCGAAGCTGCGCCCGGTCTGCCGGCCGTAGACGTTCAGCCCAGGCGGCGGCCGCGGCCCCACTGCAGCGCGACCTCGCAGAGAAAGAGCGGTCCCACCCAGTAGAGCCAGACGCCCGCCGTCACGCCCTCGGCGCCCAGCCACGGGAACAGGTCGCCGCGCTGGGCGAGGCGGCAGAAGACGAACGTCCAGGTCAGGACGAAACTGCGGATCATCCATTCCCGGTGGCTGTCGAAGCGGCGGTTGCTCGCCGCGCGCCAGGCCATGGCGGCCGCGCACACCCACACGACCGTCAGCGTGGCCGTCGCGATGCCTATGGATGCCGGCTTCAGCCGATCCGAGAGCGAGAGATAGAGCCGGCTGTCGCCATCAGTGTGCCGCTGCCGAGATAGACGAACCCGACTGTCCGGTGCCAAGCGAACCCTCTCCTTGTGGTTCCGATCACCAGATTTGCGGCGCCCGAGAAAAGGGCGATGGTCCCGCCGGTTGCGTGCACCAGGATCCAGGTCCAGCGATCCTCGTAGATCGGCTGTGCGGCGCCGCTCAGCACCGGCCAGGCATTGGTCGCGAGCACCGGGATCGTCGCCAGCATCGCAAGCGCGAGCAGGACGCCGCCAATGGGAACCTGCTGCCGTCCTGCCCCTGTCGCCATCCGTCGGGCCCCTCCCCATTCGCAGGCTATCGAATGGGCGCCGGGCGGGCAATCCTGCTGCTTCAGGCCGGGCTGGCGGGGGGTTGGCCGATCATCGGCACCCGTCCCTGCCGCTTCGCGTCAATCCCCCGTCACGGGCGGGTTGGTCTGTGCCGGGGTGAGATCGGTCGCGGCGCCGCTGGCGATCGCCAGCATGCGGTTGAGCGGCAGCAGCGCGCGCAGGCGAAGCTCCTCGGGCAGCTCGATCCGGGGCTGGAGATCGCGCAGCGAAAGATAGAGTTTTTCCAGCGTGTTGAGCGCCATGTAGGGGCACATGTTGCAGCTGCACTTGCCGTCGGCGCCCGGTGCGCCGATGAAGGTCTTGCCCGGTGCACGCTTTTCCATCTGGTGGATGATGTGCGGCTCGGTCGCCACGATGATGGTCCGGGCGGGGCTGTCCAGCGCGAACTTCAGGATGGCGCTGGTCGAGCCGATCATGTCGGCATGATCCAGGATGTGCACCGGGCATTCGGGATGGGCAGCGACGGGCGCATCCGGGTGCAGCGCCTTCAGCTTCAGGAGCTCGGTCTCGCTGAATGCCTCGTGCACGATGCAGGTGCCGTCCCACAGCAGCATGTCGCGGCCCGTCCTGCGCGCGAGCCAGGCGCCCAGATGCTTGTCGGGGGCGAACAGGATCTTCCGTTCGGGCGGAAGCGCCGCAATGATCTTCTCGGCGCTGGAGGAGGTGACGATGATGTCCGAATGCGCCTTCACCGCGGCCGAACAGTTGATGTAGGTGAGACTGACATGGTCCGGGTGTGCCGCGCGAAAGGCGGCGAACTCGTCCGGCGGGCAGCTGTCCTCAAGCGAACAGCCGGCCTCCATGTCGGGCAGCACCACGATCTTGCCGGGGCTGAGGATCTTCGCCACCTCGGCCATGAAGCGCACACCGCAGAAGGCGATGACGTCGGCTTGCGTCTCGGCTGCCTTTCGGCTCAGTTCCAGCGAATCCCCGACGAAGTCCGCCAGATCCTGAAGCTCGGGGGTCTGGTAATAGTGGGCCAGGATCACCGCGTTGCGCTCGCGCCGAAGCCGGTCGATCTCGGCCCTGAGATCAAGCCCCCTCAGGCTTTCCCGTTCGGCCCGTCTTGCGTCCATGCGATCACCTCCGCATGGGGCATGTAGGTGGAACATGAGCGGAGGGAAAGATGAGCGACGAGGCACTGGCACATATCGCGGCCGCCGAGGCGAAGGCGCGCGAGGTGGAGGGCATCGGCCCCGAGGTTCCCGTTCGCCCGATCGCGAAGGTGGGGATTGTCGGCGCCGGCACCATGGGCGGCGGCATCGCCATGAACTTTGCCAACATCGGCATCCCGGTCACCCTTGTCGAGCGCGAGCAGTCCGCGCTCGATCGCGGGCTGAAGGTGATCCGGAGCAATTACGACCGCTCGGCAGCGCGCGGCAGGCTGACCCGGGACGAGGTGGAGGCCCGCATGGGCCGGCTGGCTGGCGCGCTCGATCCGGCAGCGCTCGCCGATGCCGATCTCGTGATCGAGGCGATCTTCGAGGACATGGGCCTCAAGAAGGCGACCTTCGCGAAGCTGGACGCCATCGCCAGGCCGGGCGCCATCCTCGCCACCAACACCAGCTACCTCGACGTGAACGAGATCGCATCGGCCACGCGCCGCCCCGCCGACGTGCTCGGCATGCACTTCTTCTCGCCGGCCAATGTCATGAAGCTGCTGGAGATCGTGCGCGGCGCGAAGACCGCGCCCGACGTGCTGAAGACCGCGATGGAGATCGGGGTGGCAATCGGCAAGGTGCCCGTCGTCTCGGGCGTCTGCCCCGGCTTCATCGGCAACCGCATGCTGAACCGCCGGCAGCAGGCGGCAAACGAGCTGCTGCTGGAGGGTGCCATGCCCTGGGAGGTTGATCGCGCGCTCACCGACTTCGGCTTCCCCATGGGCCCCTTCCAGATGAGCGACCTTGCCGGTCTCGATATCGGCTGGAATCCCGAGACGTCGCGCGGGGAGACGCTGCGCGACCGGCTGTGCGAGATGGGCCGGCGCGGCCAGAAGACGGGCGCCGGCTTCTACGACTATGACGCCGAGCGCAACCGCACCCCCAGCCCCATCGTCGAGGAGCTGATCCGCGCCTATGTCGCCGAGAAGGGCGGCACCCCGCGCGCGCATGCCCAGGCCGACATCCTCGACCGGCTGCTCGCCCCCATGGTCGAGGAAGGGAAGAAGATCCTGGCGGAAGGAATCGCCCAGCGCCCGGGCGACATCGATGTCGTCTGGGTCAACGGCTATGGCTGGCCGCGGGCGACAGGCGGGATCATGTACTGGGCGGGGGTCCGGTAGAAGCGAAGGGGCCGCGCCCGCCGATCCGGCAGGCGCGGCCCTTGCCTGTCTGCTTGCTTGACCGCTTGCTGCGCGGCGCGGCTCAGCCGGCTGTCGTTTCGTCCGCTTCCGCAGGGTCGGCCACATCGGCGACCGTGCCCGGATCGGCGTTCGGGTCGAAGGCTTCGGTGAAGCCGGCTTCCTCGCGCTCGAACAGGTCAGCCGTCACGTCCACGCCCTGCGCCTGCAGGTCGGCTTCCTCGGGCGAGCGGGCGACATTCACCCTGGCCGTGACCGCCACTTCGGGGTGCAGCACGATCCGGACCTCGGTGATGCCCAGCGCCTTGATCGGCCTGTCGAGCACCACGGCTGACTTCGCCACCTTGTGGCCGGCCTCGGTGATGGCCTCGGCAATGTCGCGTGCCGAGACCGAACCATAGAGCGCGCCGGCGTTGGACGCCTGGCGGATCAGCACGACCGACACGTCGGTCATCGTCTTCGCCTGCGCTTCGGCAGCCTCGCGCCGCCTGGCGTTGTCGGCCTCGATCTGGGCCCGCTGCGCCTCGAACTTCGCCCTGTTGGACTCCGTCGCGCGCAGGGCCTTGCCGCGCGGCAGCAGGAAGTTGCGGGCATAGCCCGGCTTCACGCTGACGACATCGCCGATGCGGCCGAGCTTCTCGACCCGTTCCAGAAGGATCACGTCCATCGGTTGCCCCTCACTTCACCAGATAGGGCAGCAGGCCGAGATGGCGTGCGCGCTTGATGGCCTGCGACAGCTCGCGCTGCTTCTTCGCCGAAACGGCGGTGATGCGCGAGGGAACGATCTTGCCGCGCTCGGAGACGAAGCCCTGCAGCAGGCGGACGTCCTTGTAGTCGATCTTCGGCGCATTGGTGCCCGAGAAGGGGCAGCTCTTGCGACGGCGGAAAAAGGGTCGTGCCATCCTACCAGGCTCCCTGCTCGGCGCCGGCGCGCTCGCCCCGGCCCCCGCCGCGCTCGCTGCGGCCGCCACGGTCCCCGCGCTCGCCACGCTCGCTGCGGTCCGACTTCCTCATCATCGCCGACGGGCCGGTTTCCAGCGCCTCGACACGGACGGTCTGGAAGCGGATCACATCCTCGTTGAGGGCGACCTGCCGCTCCAGCTCCTGCACGCAGGCCGGGGGTCCGTCGATGTTCAGCAGCACATAGTGCGCCTTGCGGTTCTTGGCGATCCGGTAGGCGAGGTTCCTGAGGCCCCAGTATTCGGTGCCGGCAACCTTGCCATCGAGGTCGGTGATGATCTTCGTGAAGGCCTCGGTGAGGCTTTCCACCTGCGCGGGCGACAGATCCTGCCGCGCGAGGTAGACATGCTCGTAGTACGGCATGCGTCTCTCTTTTCGTTCCTGCCGATCGCTGGCGTGCCCGGCGGATTCCGCGGCAGCCCCTCCGGCTTTCGGTGATGAAGGCGGGCGCCTAGCGGCGGCATGCCGCCAAGTCAACCGCTGATGGCTGCCATCAGACGTCGAGCGCGGCTGTTGCGACCGAGGCGAGATGCGCGAGCATCGCCAGGGTGGGCTGGCCCGATTGCCGGGCGGCGGCGATCGTCCGGCTGAGCGCCTGGGCCTCGCTGGCATGGGCCTCCAGCCAGGCCTCGGTCGCGGCAAGCGGATCGCCGCCGTCGGGTGTCAGCCGACGGATGCGGTCGAGCCGGGTCTGTTCCAGCGTGCGCGCGGTGGTCGCGGCCAGCAGCCGCTCCCAGCTGTCGGCAGGGTTGAGCGCCAGCGCCGCCCCGCGCGCCCAGTCGATCCCCAGCGCCTCGCCGAGCCGCGTATAGGCCCGGGCCGTCGCCCCCACGTCGAGCCCCTTGTCGGAGGCGAGGGCCACCACCCCGGCAGCCCCCGACAGGGCGTGCAGCGTGGCGATCCAGTCGGCGACGGCCGGCGGCGCGCCGGCCAGCGCAAGCCGCTGCCGAACCGCATCCACCTGCGCGCGCGGCTCGGGGCGAAGCAGTCCGTCAAGCTGCGTCAGCAGTTTCGCAAGGCCCGGCGCCAGCCGCGCCGACAGGGCTTCCGGCCGCTCGGCCCCGGTGCGCCGCGCGAGGTCGCCCACCAGCACGCGCGTGATGCCCGAGGCTTCCGCGTGCAGCGCGAGCGCGGTTGCGGCCGGAACATCGGCCTCGTCGATGGCCGCCCACAGCCCGGGCAGGTTGAACAGCGTTCGCGCCGAAACGAAGGCGGCCGCGATGGTCGCCAGCGGGCAGCCCAGCTCGGCCGCCAGATCATGGGCAAGCGTGATTCCGCCGCGGTTGACCAGCAGGTTCGCAAGCTTGGTCGCCACGATGTTGCGGCGAAGCTGGTGGCCGTGGATCTCGGCGGCATGCGCCTCGCGCATCGCCGGCGGGAAAGCGGACTCCAGATCGGGCACGAGCAGCGGGTCGGCCACCACGTCCGAGCCGACCAGCGCCTCCTTCAGCTCCATCTTGGTGTAGGACAGCAGCACCGCCAGTTCCGGCCGCGTCAGCCCGCGGCCCAGCCGCTTGCGCTCCTCGATCTCGCGCATGGCCGGCAGCCCTTCCACCTGGCGGTCGAGCCGGCCCGAGGCCTCCAGCATTTCCATCAGCCGCACATGGCCGGCCAGCCGCTGTGCCGCATGCGATTCCGCCACCGACAGCACCAGCGTCTGTGCCTCGTTGTTGGCCAGCACCAGCGCGGCGACCTCGTCGGTCATCTGCGCCAGCAGCGCGTCGCGCCGGGCCCGGTCGATCCGGCCGGCGCGCTCGGCCGCTCCCAGCGCGATCTTGATGTTCACTTCATGGTCCGACGTGACGACGCCGGCCGAATTGTCGATGAAGTCGGTGTTGAGACGGCCGCCGTGGCTGGCGATCTCGATACGTCCGGCCTGCGTCAGGCCAAGGTTGGCGCCTTCGCCGATCACCCGCGCGCGCACATCGCGGCCGTCGACGCGGTGGGCGTCGTTGGCGCGGTCGCCGACGTCGGCATGGCTCTCGTGGCTGGCCTTCACATAGGTGCCGATGCCGCCGAACCAGAGCAGGTCCACATCGGCCTTCAGGATCGCTGCCATCAGGTCGGAGGGGGAAAGCGCCTCGGCCTCGACTGCGAGGAGCGCGCGCACCTCCGGGCTGAGCGGGATCGACTTCTGGCTGCGGGCCCACACACCGCCGCCCTTCGAGATCAGCTTCGGGTCGTAATCCGCCCAGGACGAGCCCTGCAGGTCGAACAGGCGCCTGCGCTCCGTCCAGCCTGCGGCCGGATCCGGGTCGGGGTCGAGGAAGATGTGGCGGTGATCGAAGGCGGCAACCAGCCGGATCGCCTTCGACAGCAGCATGCCGTTGCCGAACACATCGCCCGACATGTCGCCCACGCCGGCCACGGTGAACGGATCGCGGGCCACGTCGCGGCCCATTTCGGCGAAATGCCGGGTCACCGAAACCCAGGCGCCGCGCGCCGTGATTCCCATCGCCTTGTGGTCGTAGCCGACCGACCCGCCGCTCGCGAAGGCGTCGCCCAGCCAGAAGCCGGCTTCCTCGGCGAGCGCATTGGCCGTGTCCGAGAAGCTTGCGGTCCCCTTGTCGGCGGCGACGACGAGATAGGGATCGTCCCCGTCCAGCCGATGGACATGGGCGGGCGGCTGCACCCTGCCTTCGGCGTCGAGATTGTCGGTGAGCGACAGCAGCGCACGGATGAAGACCTTGTAGGCTTCCTTCCCCTCGGCTGCCCAGCCGTCGCGGTCGGCGGCCGGGTCGGGCAGCAGCTTGGGGTAGAATCCACCCTTGGCGCCGGTCGGCACGATCACGCTGTTCTTCACCATCTGCGCCTTCACCAGGCCCAGGATCTCGGTGCGGAAATCGTCGCGCCGGTCGGACCAGCGCAGGCCGCCGCGCGCGATCGGCCCGCCGCGCAGGTGGATTCCCTCCACCCGCCGCGAATAGACCCAGATCTCGCGCCAGGGCAGCGGCTTGGGCAGGCCGGGCACGAGCGCCGATTCGAGCTTGAAGGCCAGCGCCTCGGGCCCGCCGGGCACGAAGGCATTGGTGCGAAGCATGGCCGAGACCAGCCCTGCCATCAGCCTCAGGATGCGGTCGTCGTCGATGCCCTGCACGGCGTTCAGCGCCTCGTCCAGCGCCTCGGCCGCAAGCGTCGCCGCCTTTCTCGTCGCGCCCGGCGCCAGCCGGCTGCGGAAGGCCGCGACCAGTGCGACGGTGGCCGACGCATTGCGCTTCATCGCATCGACCACCGTCTGCACGCCATAGGAGACGCCGGTCTGCCGCAGGTAGCGGAACCAGGCCCGGATCCAGTTGGCCTCCTCGGCCGACAGGGCGGCCGCCGGGATCAGCGCGTTGAACGCGTCATTCTCCTGGGCTCCGGTCAGCACGGCATCGAGCGCCGGGTTCACCAGCGCTGCAAAGGCCGGGAAATCGGCGGGGGGCTGCGGCAGTTCCAGCTTGAAGTCATGCACCCAGCCAAGAACGCCGCCGGCCAGATCGTAGGGAACCTCCTCGATCACCCGGAAGCCGAAATTCTCCAGCATCGGCACCGATTCCGACAGCGGGATGATCTCCCCCAGGCGGTAGATCTTCAGCCGCACGATCGTCTCGGGGTCGTCCGGGCGGCGGTAGAGCAGGACATCACGGTCGGCCGGGGTCGAGAGCTGCGTCAGCCGGCAGATGTCCACGGCCGCCTCGGCCGGGCCGAACTCGTCGCGATAGCCGGGCGAGAAGGCCCGGCCATGGGTGAGCGCGAGGCGCGCCGCGCGGCTTGCGCCGGTCCACTCGATGAGGGCGGCTTCCAGCTCATCCTCCCAGCCACGGGTCAGCTGGGTCAGCGCCCGGTCGAGCGCGGCCTCGTCCACCGCGCCGCTCGTGCCCTCGATCACATAATGCACGCGCGCCAGGCCCTCGGCCCGAAGCTCCACGTCGAACCCGCCGACCACGCCGCCCGTGGCCGCAGTCAGCATGGCGCCGATCCGCTGCCGGAGCTCGCCGGAATAGAGATCGCGCGGAATATAGGCGAGGACCGACACGCGGTCACCGGCGCCGCGCGCGAACAGCCGCGGGCGCGGCCGGTCGAGCAGCGACAGCAGGCCCTCCGCCATGGCAGCCAGCCGGTCGCTGTCCACCTGGAACAGCTCCTCTCGCGGGAAGGTCTCGATCACATGCGCCAGCGCCTTGCCCGCATGGCTCTTCGGATCATGGCCGAGGCGCTCCACCACCTCGGCGACCTTGCGGCGGACCATCGGCACCCGCTTGGGGCTCTCGCTCAGCGCCGCCGAGGTGAACAGCCCGATGAACAGGCTCTCGCCCGTCACGCGACCGGCGCTGTCATAGTCGCGCACCACGATCAGGTCGAAGGGAACGGCCCGGTGCACGGTCGATCGGGCGCGGGCCTTCAGGATGGCAACGGGGCTGGTGCCGCCATCGCTGGCCGGCACCGCCCAGCGGTCGGCATGCGCCAGCAGCCCCAGTCGCCGGTCCCCATGGGCAAAGCCCAGCAGGGTGAAATTGTCGGCCGCCAGCCAGTCGAGGAAGGCGATGGTCTCGGCCAGCACATGCGGCGCGACCGGCGGCGGGCTGTCGTTGAGGCGGCGAGCGGCATGCCGCAGCTCGGCCAGCATCGGCGCCCAGTCCGTCACCGCGGCCCGCACATCGGCGTAGGCGTCCTCCAGCCGCCGCGCCAGCTGGGCGCGCTTGCGTGCGGGCGCGCGCTCCACGTCCATCAGGATCAGGCTCTCGCGCGGCTGCCCCGGCTCGCCGACCGCGACCATCCGCCCGGCCTCGTCGCGCCGCACGGGGAGGATCGGGTGGATCAGGCGCTGGATCGACAGCCCCTCGCCGGTAACGGCGGCGGTCGCGCTGTCCACCAGGAAGGGCATGTCGTCGGTCACCAGGATGACGGGCATGTGCCGGTGCCCGGCCTCGCCCTCGCCGGCACCCACATGGATGTTGTGCGTTCCCCTGGGGCGCGTCGCCATCACCTCGGCCGCCAGCGCCGCGAGCCGGGCCCGGTCGGCATCGCCAAGCCCGTCCAGTTCCGATGCGGGCGCGCCGCCGAAGATCAGCCGCTCCAGCTCGGTGACGATCGCCGGATCGATGGCGGGCGGCTCGGCCGGCGTGGCGCGGGATGCGGTCGGCGGCATGCTCAGATCCTCAACCTTGGTCGGCAGGCGTGTCGGGCGGGCCTCGGCGCGCCGTTCGCCGTCCGGCCTGCCCATGCACCAGCCCGGCTGCCCCTTCAAGCGCGGGCGTTTGCGGAAGTTGGCGGCGCATGCCGCAGGATCTTCGGTTTTCGGGATTGGTTCCGGCAGTTCCGTCACAGAGGTTGCGGTCGCGGGCGCTGGCTGTGCATCCAGTCGATCGCGGCCGCCAGTTCGCGGTGCAGGGCCGCCGTCTCGGCTGCCGACAGGCGGCGGCGCCAGCTGGCGATGACGAGCGCGGTCGGCCCGGTGCCGGGCGTGGCTGCAAAGGGCAGGGCAATGGCGCGCCAGACGAGCCCGCCCGCCTCGGCCGTGGTCTGCGGGGCCCTGTTGCTGTTGAAGTCGTCGCCGTCGAAGTCGCTGTCGAAGTGGATCGGCTGCCCGCTGCCCGCAGCCTCGGCTGCCAGCCTGACCAGCCGGGCGGCGAGCGGCGCATCGGCCAGCGGCCCCCCGGGGCCCGGCGCGGCCGCCGTCAGCGCGGCCAGCGCATTGCCCACGTGCAGCACGCGCGCAGATTCGTCGTGCGGGTCGTCGGCGTGCGGCGGCAGGCCGACCAGAAGGCCATGCGCCGCGTAGGGCGGGGCCAGGAGCTGCGCTGCGTCCGCCGCGTCGGGCAGGCCCGACGCGCCGGTCGGCAGGCTCGCCCACAGCGCTTCCGCCCGGCGGGCAAGCCGTCGCTCGACCGTGCCGGGCGCCGGCTGAGTGTCCGCGGGTGCCGCCGTCGCGACCATCCGCATGGCGGGTGCGGATGGCCGATGGGGAGTCCCCCAGGGCGTGGTCCGCTCGACGCACGGCCGAGGGACGACGTCCTCGGCCCTGCCGTGCGGGATCGCGCCGTCCTTCACGAGCTGCTTCATGGCTTCTCCACTTCCTCGCGACCCGACCGCCAATACGGCCGCAGGCGCCCGCGCTTGAGGGCAGCCCGCCCGCGCCCGCGGGGGCATGCCCGGCAATGCTTGTCGGGGCGGCATGGCGCCGGTAAGAGGCCGCCCAGCCGACTGTGGATGGCAGGCTTCAAGGACCGGGAATGGATTCGATCGTCAGTGCGGAATGGCTGAAGGGCGAACTGTCGAAGAGCGACATCCGCATCGTTGACGCCACCCTGTTCCTTCCCGATCACGGCCGCAATGCGCGCGCCGAGTTCGAGGCGGCGCACATCCCCGGTGCCGTGTTTCTCGACCTGGAGGAAGTCGCCGACCTTGCGTCGGGCCTGCCGCACATGCTCCCGCCTCCCGAGAAGTTCGCCAGCCGCGTGCAGGCGATGGGCCTCGGCGATGGCTCGCGCATCATCGTCTATGACAACAGCCCGCTGAAATCGGCGGCCCGCGCCTGGTTCATGTTCCGCCTGTTCGGCGCCCACCAGGTGGCCGTGCTCGATGGCGGGCTGGAGGCCTGGAAGGCGGCCGGCGGCGGCCTCGAAAGCGGCAAGCCGGTGGTTCGCCACCGCCACTTCACCGTCTGGGCCGACATGTCGCCGGTCCGCACGCTTGCCGACATGCGCGAGAATCTGAAGACCGGCGCGGCGCAGGTCGTCGATGCGCGGCCTGCCGGTCGCTTCGCCGGCACCGATCCCGAGCCTCGTCCCGGCGTCCGGCCCGGCCACATGCCCGGCGCGCGCAACCTGCCGCACACCGCCCTTTACCGCGAGGATGGTCGCCTCAAGGACATCGACGGCCTGAAGGAAGCCTTTGCGGCGGCCGGAGTCGATCCGCTGAAACCGATGATCGCCACCTGCGGCTCGGGCGTGACGGCCGCCAGTATCGTGCTCGCGGCCACGATCCTCGGCGCGCCGGAGCCGGCGCTCTACGACGGCAGCTGGGCCGAATGGGGGGCCCAGCCAGACACGCCCGTCGTCACCGGCGCCTGAGCCGGTGGCCGGCGGCGGCGCCAAGCCGGAGACCTGGGCCACCGCTGCGGGCCGCCGGAAGGAATGGACGCACAACCGCCAGGGCACCGGCGGGATCGTGAACCCGCCAGTCTGGCGGGCGTCCACCATCCTGTTTCCCACCATCGCCGACATGGAGGCGGCCAACCATTGCCAGGACGAGGCGCCGTTCTACGGCCGCAAGGGCACGCCCACCACCTGGGCGCTGCGCGAGGCGCTGAACGGGCTGGAACCGGGCTCGGCGGGCACGCTGCTGTTCCCCTCCGGCGTCGCGGCGCTGGCGGCCGCGATCCTCTCGGTCGTGAAGCCGGGGGACCATCTCCTGATCCCCGACAGCGCCTATGACCCGACGACGAGCCTTGCCTTCGGGCTCATGCGCCAGCTCGGGATCGAGGCGCAGGCCTATGATCCGCTGATCGGCAGCGACATCGCTGCGCTGTTCCGCCCGAACACGCGCCTGCTGCTGCTCGAATCGCCCGGCTCGCTGACCTTCGAGGTGCAGGACGTGCCCGCGCTGTGCGCTGCCGCGCGCGCCGCCGGCGTCGTCACGCTGCTCGACAACAGCTGGGCGGCCAGCCATGTCTTCAAGGGGATTGCCGCCGGCTGCGACATGGTCATGCAGGCCGTCACCAAATATGTGGGCGGCCATTCCGACCTGATGATGGGCTCGGTCTCGGCCGTCGCCGGCCGCTTCGAGGCGCTGCGCGGCACCGCCTGGGCGCTCGGCCAGTGCGTCTCGGGCGACGAGGCAGCGCTGGCGCTCCGGGGCTTTCGCTCCTTTCCCCTTCGCATGGCCCGCCACCAGGACAGCGGCCTGAAGGTCGCGCGCTGGCTCAGGGCCCATCCGCTGGTGGATCGCGTGCTGCATCCGGCCCTGCCCGATTGCCCCGGCCACGACATCTGGCGGCGCGACTTCTCGGGGTCCGCCGGCCTCTTCGGCGTGGTGCTGAAGGTCGGCAGCCGGGCCGACGCCGGCCTCTTCTGCGACCAGCTTCGGCATTTCGGGATCGGCTACAGCTGGGGCGGCTTCGAAAGCCTCGTCGTCCCCACCTCGCCGGAAAAGCTGCGCCGGGTCACCCGGTTCGAGGCCACCGGCCTGTCGCTTCGCCTGTCCATCGGCCTCGAGGATCCCGACGATCTCATCGCCGATCTCGCCGCTGCCCTTGCCCGGATGGAGGCTCGCCATGGCTGATGCCGCAACCCTGCTCGCGACCGAGGATGCCATCGGCCTGGCGGGCCATGTCCGCGCCGGCGACGTCAGCGCGGCCGAGCTGCTCGATGCCGCGCTCGAGCGGGTGGCAGCCACCGACCCGGCCCTCAACTACATCGCCTGCCTCACCGAGGATCGGGCGCGCGCCGCGCTCGCCCGTCCGCTGCCGCGCGGGCCGCTGTCGGGCGTTCCCTTCCTCGTCAAGGACCTGGGCGTCGATATCGCCGGGGTCGAGACCGGCAATGGCAGCCGCTTCCTGCGCTTCACGCGGCCCGACAGTTCCATCCTCGTCGAGCGGGCGGATGCCGCCGGCCTTGTCACCTTCGGCAAGACGACGACCCCCGAACTGGGCCTCACCGTCACCACCGAGAGTGCCGCCACCGGAATCACCCGCAACCCCTGGAATCCGTCGCGGATCGCCGGCGGATCGTCGGGCGGGGCGGCGGTGGCGGTCGCGGTCGGGGCCGTGCCGCTGGCCCAGGCGTCGGACGGCGGCGGCTCCGTCCGCGTGCCGGCCGCCTGCTGCGGCCTGCTGGGCCTCAAGACCTCGCGCGGGCTGGTGCCGCTCGGCCCGCACATGGAGACCATGTGGAACGGCCTTGCCGTCACCGGCCCGATCAGCCGCAGCGTGCGCGATGCCGCCGCCTTCCTCGACGCGGTCGCCGGCCCGGCGCCCGGCACCCGGGCCTGCCCGCCGCTTCCCGCCGGCGGCTATCTCGCCGGGCTGGAGGCTTCCCTAGGCCGGCTCCGGGTCGGCGTCATGACCGACCAGCCCTATGGCGTGCCGCTCGATCCTGCCGTCCGCGCCGTCCTCGACTCGACGGTGAAGCTGCTGGCCGATCTCGGCCATGCGGTGGAACCGGCCCGCCCGCCCATCGACTTCGCGCAGCTGACGGCCGCCAACATCACCAACATCGCGGTCTGCACCGCAACCGACATCGAGCTGATCGCCGCTCTCGTCGGTCGTGAGCCGGGCGAGGGCGATCTGGAGCCGGCGGTCGCCAACTGGTGGCGCATGGGCCGCGAACGGTCGGGCCCCGATCACCAGAAGGCGCTCCTCACCATCGAGCAGGCGATGATCGCGTTCGACCGCTTCATGGCGGGCTGGGACGTGCTGCTCACCCCCACGCTTGCCCGTCCGCCGGTCGAGATCGGTCTCCTCAGCCTGTCCAACCCGGACACGGCGCAGTTCGTCGAGGTCTACACCGGCTTCTGCCCGTCGGTCGGCCTTGCCAACCTCACCCAGACGCCCGCCATCACCCTGCCGATGGGGATGACGGCGGATGGCCTGCCCCTCGGGGTGATGGCGCAGGGCCGCTATGGCGACGATCTGCTGCTGCTGCGGCTTGCCCGCCAGCTGGAAGAGGCGGCCCCCTGGGCCGGTCGTCGCCCGCCCGTCTGACGGGCGACGGCTCAGGCGGTGGTGGCGTAGCCGCCGTCGACCGTCACGACCGAGCCGCACAGATAGGCCGACGCCTTCGAGCCGAGGAACAGCGCGACCCCGGCCATGTCCGCGGGCGTGCCCCAGCGGGCCATCGGGGTCCGGGCCATGGCTTCGGAGTCGATCGCCTCGGCGATCCCTGCCGTCATCCTCGAGGGGAAATAGCCCGGCGCGATCGCGTTCACCGCGATTCCGCGCTTCGCCAGGGTCTTCGCCATCATCCGTGTGAGGTGCAGCACCGCGGCCTTGGAGGCGGCATAGCTGTAGGTCTCGATCGGGCTGACGTGCAGCCCGTCGATCGAGCCGATGTTGATGACGCGGGCCATGTCGTCGGGGGTGGCGGCGGCTTCCAGCAGCGGGGCGAGGCGCTGGGTCAGGAAGAAGACGGACTTGACGTTCAGGTCCATCACCTTGTCCCAGCCGATCTCGGGGAAGTCGTCGAACGGCGCCCCCCACGAGGCCCCGGCATTGTTGAACAGGATGTGCACCCGGTCGGTGCGCCTGCCCACGTCGGCTGCGAACCGCTCGATCTCGGCCATCTGCGACAGGTCTGCGGGAAGGGCGCTTGCCGCCGGGCCGAGATCGGCGGCCAGCCCCGCCACGTCGGCCGCCTTGCGGCTCGTCAGGATCACGCGCGCGCCATTTTCGACATAGGCGCGCGCGATCATCTCGCCGATGCCGCGGCTGCCGCCGGTGATCACGACGGTCTTGCCGGCGACCGAGAAGAGATGATCGATCCTGAGCGACATGCGCCTGTTCCCCAGACGGCTTCTCAGATGGCCTCGCCGGCGGCGCGGGCGCGCTCGATGCGGCTGGCCTCGGCCGCCGGCAGACGGCGATAGACGAACAGCAGCATCCCCGCGACCAGCGGCACCAGCCCGACGAGCGCGATATTCGCCTGCCCCAGGTCGCCCAGCTGCTCCGACAGCGCGCCCACCAGGAAGGGGCCGAGCCCCAGCCCGATGATCGTCGTGCCCAGGAAGAAGGTGGCGGTCGCGCCGCCGCGCATGCGCGGCAGCACGAGATCCTGCGTGGTGGCTGCCGCCGCGCCCAGCCAGAGCGAGCCGGTGACGGAGGTGAGGAAGGCGGCGATGACGAAGATGGTGAAGCTGCCGGTCGAGAATTGCAGCACGATGAGCGGCGCGGTCAGCAGGCTGGCGAGAAAGCCGGTCAGGATCCGCCCGCCCGGATTGCCCCGGCGGAACAGGTCGGCCAGCCGCCCGCCGAGGATCACGCCGATGAAGCCGCCGAGCGCCCCGCCGCCACCGAGCGCCAGCCCGACGATCGCCTTGTCGAGGCCGAAGGTGCGGATGGCATAGGGCGCCCCCCAGAAGCCGATGGCATAGCCGGTCAGCGCCAGCAGGCCCGAGGCGAGCACCAGCGTCACGAAGGTGGGGGTGCCCCAGATGAGGGCGAAGGTCGGTCGGTCGCGTATCTTCAGCGACTGCGACCAGGAGAAGATGGCGTAGCTGGCGATTCCCAGCGCCGTCCATTGCGGCCAGTTGCCGAACAGCCCGGCCATCAGCAGGGCAAGGCCGGCCGTGACGGCCGCCGCCACGAGATTGACCATCAGCGCCTGAGGCCCGAAGCGCGCGGCGTGCAGCACCGTGAAGGGCGGCAGCACGCTCGACAGTTCGGTGAAGAATTTCGGCCAGGGCCTGGGCTCGCGCGGGGAAGCGATCCCCTCCGCGATGCCCCGGATGGGCTCCTTCAGCGTCGCCACCCAGACCGCCAGCAGGAGGCCGGGCAGGCCGACGGCCAGGAACGCCGCCTGCCAGCCGACGAGGCCGAGCGGCCCGCCGCCCGGAAAGGCCGCGTTCCAGCGCTCGACGATGAGGCCGCCGATGAACAGGGATATCCCGCCGCCCAGGTAAAGGCCCGAGGAATAGATGGCGAGGGCGGTCGCCCGCTTCTCCTTCGGGAAATAGTCCGACAGCACCGAATAGGCGACCGGGCTCGCCGAAGCCTCGCCGATCCCCACCCCGATGCGCGCACCGGCCAGCTGGCCGAAGTTCTTCGCGAAGCCCGACAGCGCCGTCATCGCCGACCAGAGCGCAAGCCCGATCGACAGCAGCCGGATGCGGTGCCAGCTGTCGGCCAGCCGGCCGAGCGGAATGCCGAACAGCGCGTAGAAGACACCGAAGACCGTGCCGTAGAGGAAGCCGATCTGCGCATCGTCGATGCCCAGGTCCGCCTTGATGTCCTCGGCCAGGATCGACATGATCTGCCGGTCGATGAAGTTGAAGATGTAGACGAGGACGAGCACCCCCAGCACATACCAGGCATAGGGCCCGCCGACCCGCCTTCGCCCGTCCTCGAACTCGGCCTCGCTGACTCCGGCCTTGTCGAGCATGTCGCGGTCGGGTCGCTGTGGCGCGTCCATCCATCCTCCCCTGTGCTGGCTGCCTGCATCGGGCGGCCTCTCGTCGCTGCCGCGCGTAGCAGCCCGCTCGGGCGGCTGGAAAGGGCCAATCGGCAAGGGCCGCCGGGCTGAACGCCGGCTTGCCGGAAAGTTCAGCGGCTTCTCAGCCGGCCGGTGCTCAACTGGGCGTCGCCGAAACCCGGCCCGACAAAGGAGGACCGCGACATGCCGACGATGACGATGAAGGGTCTCCTGGCGCCCGTGGCCGCCGCTGCCGCTGCGGCATTGGTGCTGGCCGCCCCCGCGACTGCCGATCCCCGCTTCCCCGGCGGCGGCTGGCAGGGCGGAGGCTGGTATGCCCACAACCAGAACGTGCCTGCCGAGCTGCGCCTCCACCGCGAGTTCCAGCAGCTCGCCTGGGCCTATGAGCGCGCGCTTCGCCAGGGCCGGCTCGACCGGCGCGACGCCGCCCGCATCGGCCAGCGGCTCGCCGAGATCGACCGGCTCGGCAGCCGCTACGCGCGCAACGGCTTCAACCGGGGCGAGCGGCAGCGGATCGAGCGGCTGCTGCGCGAGGCCCGCGGCGAGCTTCACCATGCAATGCGGCACAGCGGCTGGCGCGACGCCCGCTGGGGCGGCGGCTGGCGCTGACGCTCAGGCCGGCTCGACCGCGATCGGGATCGCCGACTGCAGCGACTGGCCGGTGATCGGGTCGTAATCGACCGTCTCGTCGACAAGGCAGCTGGTGGTGGCGCCGACCCGGCCGACATCGGCGCCGTGCTCACCCGGCTCGCCGAAGGCGTGGCTCATCGAGACGACGCCGCGCCGAACGGCCGGGTCGGCGGCGGCCAGCCCGCGGATCGTCCCGCGCCGGCCCGTCAGCGTCACCATCTGGCCGTCGGCAAGCCCCAGCGCCGCCATGTCGTCCGGGTTCATGAAGGCCGGATTGGTGGTGCCCTTGGCCGCCAGTGCCGGGATGTCGTGCCCGGTCGAATTGAAGACATGCGCCGAGCGGCGGCTGGTCAGCCGGAAGGGATAGCCGGCGGCATCACCCGGCAACAGGGTGGCGGCCAGTTCCTCGGCGAGGCGGTCGGGCACCAGGTCGAAACGCGCCCCGCCTTCCGGGTTGCCCGGCGCCACCCGCTGCACATGCGCAGGATAGATCTTGGGCCGGCCATCCGGCGTTTCGGCGCGCACCCGGCTGGGCGGCACGCGGCAGCCGGCCGACATCAGGTCGAGGAACTCGGCCTTGGCCGGTTTCCGGTCCATCGGCACCGGCCCGCCCGCCGTGGGCATCGGCGTGCCCATGGCGCGCGCCAGCGCCCAGAAGATCTCCCACTCGTCCAGCACCTCGCCCGGCGGCGGCACCAGCGCCCGGGCGTAGCGGGCATAGGGTTCCTCGAACCACCATTCCGACAGGTTGGTAATATCCTCGCGCTCGAGGCACATGGCCCCCGCCAGCACCCAGTGCGAGCGCCGACCCGTCTGGCTCATCCGCACGTCCACCGAGACGAGCAGGTCGAGCCCGTCGAGCGCGCGCGCCATCTTGGCCGGGTTGGGGAAGGCCACCATCGGGTTGCCGCCGACGTTGATCAGCGCCTTCACCTGCCCCTCGCCCGGGGTCAGCATCTCGTCGGCCAGCACGTTGCAGGGCATCTCGAAGCCCAGCTGGGTCAGCCCCCGGAAGCGCGAGGCAGGAAAGCCCTCGCCCCAGGGTCTTGCCGGCGGCGTCACCTCGGCCCGCCGCTCGGGCTGGTCCGGCGTGAAGATGCGCGGCACGGGCGAGACCTCGCCCTCCCGGTTGAAGCGGCCGCCCAGGATGTTGAGCGCCGAGACCAGCCAGGCGACCAGATTGCCCTGGCCCGCCATCTCGGGCCCGGTGCCCGTCGAGACCGCGCCGCGCCGCGCCGATCCCCACATCCGCGCGGCCCGCACGATGTCGGCGGCCGGCACGTCGGCGCGCGCCGCCGCCACCCCGGGCGTGAACGGCTCGACGGCGGAGCGGAAGGCATCGAGATTGCCGGCGAACCGCTGGCAGAAGGCGCGGTCGTGCAGGTTCTCGGCAAGCATCACATGCGCGATCGCTGCCAGAACGGCCGCATCCTCGCCGGGCTTCACGGCCAGGTGCAGCGTCGCGAGCTTCGCGGCCTCGGTTGCGCGCGGGTCGATCACGATCAGCCTGAGGCCGGCGGCCAGCCGGTCGCGCAGCCGTCGCGACGGGCTGAAGGGCGGCACGCCACCGGGCGGCGCATAGTGGGAGACGAGCGGATTGTTGCCCACGAAGATGCAGGCCTGCGCATCGGAAAAGCCATGCAGCCCCCCGCTCCACTGGCCCAGCCGCTGCGTTGTATAGACCTTGGCCGGCTGGTCGAGCGTGACCGAGGTGTAGAAGTTGCGCGTGCCGATCCCGCTCGCAAACGCCAGCGCTGCGCCCAGGCCCGCCGAATTCTGGAAGGCGTAGGTGCCGCAATAGACGGCGATCGAATGCGGGCCGTGCGCGTCCAGGATCGCCCGCAGCCGGGTCGCGATGTCGGCCAGCGCCGCGTCGCTCGTCGCCGGCTCGAAACGGTCGTCCACGCGCCGCTGGTGCATCGTCAGCCGCGTCGGGCTGTTGTGCGCTTCGGCCAGCTGCCGGCCCTTCTGGCAGGTATAGCCTCCATAGACGGGATCCGCCGGATCGCCGCGCACGCCCGTCACCCGGTTGCCTTCCACCTCGACCAGCATCGCGCAATTGGCGTGGCAGAAGCGGCAGAAGCTGCGGTGGGTCGCCATGGCCTCTCTCCCTCGGGGCCAAGGCTCGCATCTCCGGCCGGCATCCGCGACTGTCAGATTGCGAAGGCCCGCGCTATGAGGTGGCCATGCACCGGCCCGCTGCCCGCATCTCTGCTGCCGCCATCGCGCTCACGGGCCTTGCCCTGCTCGCGCTCCAGGCCTCGCAGAGCATTGCGGATTTCGCCGCGCGCGGGCTCGGCCCGGCGGTCGCCTTCTGGCGGCTGTCGGGCTATTTCACCATCCTCACCAACCTGTGGGTCACCCTGTCGCTGGTCGCGGTTGCGTTCGGCCGCCCGCCGGCGCCGCGCTGGCTGACGGCCGCCACGCTTTCCATCCTGCTGGTCGGGATCGTCTATCACCTGCTGCTCGCCCAGTCCCTCGTGCCGGGCTCGCCGCGCTGGATCGCCGACCAGGGCCTGCACAGCCTGATGCCGGCGGTCGCGCTCGGCTGGTGGCTCGCCTTCGTGCCCAAGGCCGGGCTTGGCGCGCGCGACCTGCCCGCCTTCATGACCTGGCCGCTTCTCTACAGTTTCCTCAGCCTCGCACGCGGCGCGGCCGAGGGCTGGTATCCCTATTTCTTCATCGAGGTGCCGCGGCTGGGCTATCCGCAGGTCCTCCTCAACATCGCGGCCATGGGGGTGGGCTTCGCGCTTTCGGGCCTGCTGCTCGTCGCGATCGGCCGGCGGCTGTCGCCCGGGATCGCCCGATGAGCGGTCTTTATGACCATGTCCCCAACCGCAGGGCGATCATCGACCGCCGCCAGGTTGCGGACAAGGTGGCGCGCGCGCTCGCCGCCGCGCCGGCCGAAGGGCGGCGGCAGGCGGTGGCGGCCGTCCTCAGGGGCGCGCTGGACCAGGGCCGGGCGGAGCTTCGCCGCCGCCTGCTGGCGACACCCGGCCGCGGCCTCGAGATCGCCGGCGGCCAGAGCTTCCTTGCCGACCAGCTGCTGCGCCTTGCCTACGAGGCAGCGACCCAGGCGCTCTACCGGCTCGACAATCCGAGCGCGGCCGAGCGGATCGCGCTGGCTGCCGTCGGCGGCTATGGCCGGGCCCAGCTTGCACCCTTTTCCGACATCGACATCATGTTTCTCGCGCCGCTCAAGGGCACCCCCTGGGTCGAGCAGGTGGTGGAAACCATCCTCTACATCCTGTGGGATCTGGGGCTGAAGGTCGGCCACTCGACCCGCACCATCGACGACATGCTGCGCATGGCAAAAGGCGACCTCAGCGTCCGCACGGCGCTGCTCGAGTCGCGCTACCTGTGGGGCGACACCGCGCTCTACGACGAGGCGCGCGCCCGCTTCAGCCGCGAGATCGTCGCCGGCCAGGCGCGCACCTTCGTGGCAGCCAAGCTCGCCGAGCGGGACGCCCGCCACCGCCGCATGGGCGACAGCCGCTATGTCGTCGAGCCCAACATCAAGGAAGGCAAGGGCGGGCTTCGCGACCTGCAGACGCTGTTCTGGATCGGCAAGTTCGTCCACGAGGTTGCCAGTGCCCACGAGCTTGTCGACAAGGGGCTGTTCTCGCCGGCCGAATACCGCCAGTTCCAGCGGGCCGAGAACCATCTCTGGTCGGTCCGGGTGAACCTGCACGACATCGCCGGCCGCCCGGAGGAACGCCTCACCTTCGACATGCAGCGCGACCTCGCCCAGCGCATGACCTATGCCGACCGCCCCGGCGTCTCGGCGGTCGAGCGCTTCATGCGCCACTATTTCCTGACGGCGCGCACCGTCGGCACGCTGACCGGCCTGTTCCTGGCCCATCTCGAGGAGCAGCACGCGCGCACCGCCTGGCTGCCCCGGATCACCCGCCGCCCGCGCCGCTTGAACGGCTTCCGCACCGCGCGCGGCCGGATCGAGGCCCCGTCCGACGATTTCTTCGCAGCCGATCCGGTCCGCCTCGTGGAGCTGTTCCACCTTGCGGATCTGCACGGCCTCGAGATCGCGCCGGCCACGCTCCGCCAGGCCACCCGCGACGAGCGGCTCATCACCGAGGCCGTCCGCCGCGATCCCCGCGCCAATGCGCTCTTCCTCGACATCCTGACCAGCCCGCGCGACCCCGAGACGGTGCTCAGATGGATGAACGAGGCCGGCGTCTTCGGCCGCCTCGTGCCCGACTTCGGGCGCGTCGTCGCCAAGATGCAGTATGACATGTATCACCATTACACCGTGGACGAGCACACGATCCGGGCGATCGGCCTGCTGGCACGGATCGAGAAGGGCGAGCTGAAGGACGAGCATCCGCTGTCCACTGCCATCGTCCGCCAGATCGTCTCGCGCCGGGTGCTCTATGTGGCGGTGCTGCTGCACGACATCGCCAAGGGCCGCGGCGGCGACCACAGCGTGCTGGGCGCGGAGGTGGCGATGAGGCTCTGCCCGCGCCTGGGGCTGACCGAGGCCGAGACCGACACGGTCGCCTGGCTGGTGCGCCACCATCTGCTGATGTCGGCCACCGCCTTCAAGCGCGACCTCGCCGACTGGAAGACGATCGCCGATTTCGTCGAGGCGGTGGCCGGAATCGAGCGGCTTCGCCTGCTGCTGGTGCTGACGGTCGTGGACATCCGCGCCGTGGGCCCCGGCGTCTGGAACGCGTGGAAGGCGCAGCTCCTGACCGGCCTCTACAATGCCGCCGAGGAAGTGCTTCGGCTGGGCCACAAGCAGAAGGGCCGGGCCGAGCGGATCGCCGCGCGCCGGGCGGCGCTCCGGCAGGCGATCGGCTGGGACGAGGCCGGTTTCGACGCCTATGCCGACCGGCTGCCCGACAGCTACTGGATCTCCGAGCCCGACGAGGTTCAGCTCGCCAACATGCGCCTTGTGGCCGAGGCCGATCTCGCCGGCGCCCAGTTCACCATCCGCTCCGTTCCCGACCCCGAGCGCGGCACGACGCTCGTCACCGTCTATGCCGCCGACCATCCCGGCCTCTTCTACCGGATCGCCGGCGGGATCGCGCTCGGCGGCGCGTCGATCGTCGATGCGCGCATCCACACGACGAGGGACGGCATGGCGCTGGACAATCTGACGGTGCAGGATCCGCTGGGCGGGCCGTTCGACGAGCCGCAGCGTCTCGAGCGCATGGAGCGCGCCATCGGCGATGCGCTGGCCGGCCGGGTGAAGCTCGCCGACCGGCTGACGGCGCGGCCGCTGCCCCGCCGCCGGCAGGAAGCCTTCCGCGTGGTGCCGCAGGTCTTCATCGACAACAAGGCGTCAAACCGTTTCACCGTGGTCGAGGTGAACGCGCTCGACCGGCCGGCGCTTCTCTACGCGCTCACCTATGCGCTCTACGGCGCGAAGGTGACGATCCACTCCGCGCATGTCGCGACCTGGGGCGAACGCGCCGTCGACACCTTCTACCTCACCGACCTGACGGGCGAGAAGATCGAAAATCCGGTGCGCCTGAAGATGCTGGAACGCCGCCTGCTCGACGTGGCCGCGGCCCCGGGGGCGCGGGCGCCCGAGGCCGCGGCGGCCGAATGATCGGCTGGCCGGCCCGGCGCTCGGTCGCGCCTGCGCATCCCCGGTGACCGGAACCGGTCACCGGGGACGCGGGCGAGGGCCGTCGATCAGAAGCGGTAGTTGATGCCCGCCATGATCTGGTTGCGGCCGAAGCGGGCGGTCGCGTCGTCGATGGCGATGTCGGTCGCGCGGGCCGGCAGGCTCTTGAAGCGGCTGTAGCGATACTCGACCTTGGCCGACACGTTCGGGGCCAGCATCTGCTCGACCCCCCCGCCCAGCGTCCAGCCATCGCGGTTGCGGGCGCGGCTGTTCACGCCATCATCCACGGTGAAGCGGCTGTTCACCCAGCCGCCGCGACCGTAGAGCAGCGTCTCGGGGGTGGCGAGCACGCCGGCCCGGGCCGCGAGCCCGAAGGTGCGACCGGCATCATATTCGAGGCCGCGCGGCCCGTCGATCTTGCCGCTGTCGCCCGTGAACGAGGCCTCGGCCCCCAGCACGAAGCTCTGCGCGACCCTGGCATCATAGCCGAGCACGCCGCCATAGGCGAAGCTCGAGCCCTTGTCCGTCTGCCTGAGCGGCGGCGCGCCGAGATTGACGGTGGTGCGGGCGCGATCCTGCTGCCAGCCGAGTTCGGCGCCCAGATAGCCGCCGTTGAACGGTTCGGCGCTGGCAGCACCGGCAAGACCAACGAAAGTGGCCGCGGCGAACAGCGTCGCCACGCGCGAGCAAATCCCGATCATGAAAATCCCTTTCCTGTCTTCTTCTCTTGTTCTGCGGCTGACCGCGGGCGGGGCAGCCGTCGGTCAGCACTTGGGCGCCGCCGGATGAAACCCTTCTGAATCTATTGTTTAGGCCAGGTTCAGACAGTCAGCGTTCATCGACGGAGGGGCCGGATCCCTCGTCCGGGCAGCGGCAGGCGTCGGCAGACGCCGTCTGTCGATTGCGTGGCCTGGGTGCCGACAGCGCGAATTCGGGCCGCGACAGCCAGCCGTCGCGCCCGGTGTCGAGATCGGCGAACCGCCGGATTCCCTCGGCGGCATATTCCTCGAAGCTGAGCCGGCCATCGCGGTTGCTGTCCAGCCGGTCGAAGTTGCGGCGGCGGTTGGCGAGGAATTCCGCCTGGGTGATCCGCCCGTCGCGGTCGCGGTCGGTGCGGTCGAAGCGCTGTTCCTCGCGGCTCTTCGGCGGTGCGGCGGCCGGCGGCGCCAGCACGACGGCCTCGGGATCGATCAGCCCCGGTTCGGGGGGTGGCGCGGTGTCGGGCTCGACGGGCGCCGAGCCGGCAGGCCGCGTCGCGATGGCCGGCCCCTCGTCCGCCTGCAGCCAGAAGCCGGCAGCCACTGCCGCAAGCGCCGCCGCCCCGCCGAGCGCCACAAGTTGCCGGATTCGTGCTGCTGACATCAAGGCCCCGTTCGCCGAACAGCGCGCGTTCCCCGCACGCCCGGCCGACCCCTGGGCGCCTCCTAGCAGCGCGTGCCCGACGCCGCCAGCCGCTCAGCGTCCAAGCGCGGCCCGCAGCATCCGCCACTGCCGCCCGGCCGCAGCAGCCGGGGCCAGCGGCAGGCCCCGGGCCAGCCGCCCGGCGTCCTCGGCCGCCAGCGCATCGAGCGCACGGATGGCGGCCGGCAGCGGGCCGGCCGGCGGCGGCGGGAAGGCGGGCTGCTCCGCGGCCCCGATCCGCTCGGCCGCCGTCCCCCAGCCGTCGCGCCACAGCCGCGCCAGCGCGAAGCGGGTGCCGGCCGCCGCCGCGTCGGCGGCTTCCGGCGCCGTCAGCGGCCGGCCGGCGATCGCCGTCATCAGCGCTTCGAACAGCGCCGCGCCGCGCGCCCGGGCCAGCGCCAGCACGTCGATCGGCCCGGGGGTCAGCAGCGGCAGCAGGCCTTCCTCCAGCGCCGTCAGCGCGCCCAGATCGACTCCGCGCGGCCGCGCCTGGTGCCGAAGCGCGCGAAGAAGCGGCTGCGGCGGCGCCAGCTTTCCCTGCGCCAGGGCCTCGAGCTGCTCGCGCCACCAGGCCAGCCGGATCTCGGCCAGCAGCGGCTCGCGCGCCTCGGCGACGATCCGCTGCTGCTCCACGTCATAGGCGTGCAGCGCCACCAGCGCACCGCGCGCCGCAGCCGGTGCCCACAGGGTCGAAAGCCAGCGTTCGCGGTCGCGCGCCTTCAGGTCGGCGACCAGCCCCTCGTCCATGCGGGGCTCAACCCGCCCCCCGGCAACCGCCACCGGTTGACGGGGCGCGCCGGCGCGCCGGCGCGCCGGCCGTCAGGCCCAGGGCCCGCTGGGGATGGAACATCGTTGACCGGGCCCGTTTCAGTTGTAGCGCCGAAGCTCGTCCTTCGCGATCGCCTGCCGGTGCACTTCGTCCGGCCCGTCGGCCAGCCGCAGGGTGCGCTGCCCGGCATAGCTTGCAGCGAGGCCGAAATCCTGGGCGACGCCGCCGCCGCCATGCGCCTGGATCGCCATGTCGATGACCTTCGTCGAGACGTTGGGGGCCACCACCTTGATCATGGCGATCAGCGTCTTTGCTTCCTTGTTGCCCACCGTGTCCATCATCCAGGCGGCCTTCAGCGTCAGCAGCCGGGCCTGCTCGATCTCGCACCGCGCATTGGCGATCCGTTCGTGCCAGACCCCCTGGTCGGCGATCGGCCGGCCGAACGCCACGCGCGACTTCAGCCGCTTCACCATCTTCTCCAGCGCCCGTTCGGCCGCGCCGATCGAGCGCATGCAGTGGTGGATCCGCCCCGGCCCGAGGCGCCCCTGCGCGATCTCGAAGCCGCGCCCCTCGCCCAGGATGATGTTGTCGGCCGGCACGCGGACATTCTCCAGCAGCACCTCGTAATGGCCGTGCGGCGCATCGTCATAGCCGAACACGTGCAGCGGCCGGACCTTGGTGATCCCCGGCGCATCGAGCGGCACCAGGATCTGCGACTGCTGCAAGTGCTTCGGCGCCGACGGGTCGGTCTTGCCCATCACGATGGCCACCTTGCAGCGCGGGTCCCCCACGCCCGAGGACCACCATTTGCGGCCGTTCAGCACATAATGGTCGCCATCGCGCTGGATCGAGGTCTCGATGTTGGTCGCATCCGAGGAGGCGACCGCGGGTTCGGTCATCAGGAAGGCCGAGCGGATCTCGCCGCGCGAAAGCGGCACCAGCCACTGCTGCTGCTGCTCGTGGGTGCCATAGCGCGCCAGCACCTCCATGTTGCCGGTATCGGGGGCCGAGCAGTTGAACACCTCGCTCGACCAGCCGACGCGCCCCATCTCCTCGGCGAGCGGCGCATAGTCCAGGTTCGTCAGCGGCGTGCCGTCGAAGTGGAAGGGGTGCACCGGTTCGCCGCCGTGGCTGGGCGGCACGAACAGGTTCCACAGGCCCGCCTCGCGCGCCTTGGGCTTCAGCTCCTCGATGACCTCGATCACCTTCCAGCGCTCGCCTTTCGAGACCTCCTCCTCGTAGCGCGCCTCATTGGGATAGATGTGCGCGTCCATGAACGCCCGCAGCCGTTCCAGCATCTCCTGCGCGCGCGGCGAATAGTCGAACTGCATGCTCATCTCCCCAGGGCCATACCGGACAGGCGCATCCTTGGCCCGGCGCCGGGGCCTTCGCAAGCCGCACAGTCTGGGGGGGTGGCGGGCGGCCGGTCAGAGCCGGCCGGGGTCGCTCGGCTTCAGCTGCACGCGCACCCGCTCGGCGCCTGCGGGCGGGGCGATGGCGCTGGTCTCGAAGCGGGTGATGCCACCGGGGGGCAGCCAGGCGGCCTCGGGCCGGACGGTCCAGCGGCCCACGGTGCGACCGGCCGAATCCAGCAGCAGCATCTCGACCGGCGGAACGCCCAGCCCGCCATCGGTCGGGTTGGAGATGGTCGCGCTGATCTCCCACACCTGCCGGTCGGTGCCCAGCGGGCGGCGGACGGCCTCGGCTGCGACATTGAGCGGCGGCGGCGGCGTACGTGGCACCTCGATCGACGGCAGCCGGACCGACGGCAGCTTGACCGAGGGCAGCTGGACCGAGGGCATCGCGATCGCCAGCCCGCCTGCCCCCGCGAGGGTCTGCGCGGCCGGCTGGGCCCAGCCCGGCAGGCGGGACGGATCATAGGGCGGTAGGCCGTAGGCCGTCGGATCGACGCGCCCGCTCGCAACCAGCCACCACCAGCCCGCGCCCAGCAGCAGCAGCGCGGCCAGAACCCAGGGCCAGCGGCGGCGGGCGTCCTCCTCCTCCTCCGGGTCGTCCGGCAGCTCGTCGGCCTCCACCGGCGGGATGACGGGCCCCGGCGGCGGCCCGCTCGCCTCGATCACCATCGGCGCCGGTGGCGGCACGAGCGCGCCAGGGCCGGGCAGGCGCACGACCGGGCGCCCGGCCGCTGCTCCCGTGGCGGTGGCGGTGGCCGTGGCGGTGGCGGGAAGCGGGACCGGCGGGGCCTCGAAGTGGATCACGCCCGGCGCGGCCGGTTCCGGCCAGCCCGAGACGGCCGGCCAGGCTGCCTCGATCGGGTTCAGTCCCGCCGCCGCGACCGCTGGCGCGGCTGGCGCCGCCGGCGCGGGCTCCGGCTCCGGCTCCGGCGGGGGCGCTGGTGCCGCTTCGCGCCGGGCCGACGCCGGCGGCGCGATGGGGTCGCCCAGCTCGAGGATCTCCTCCTCGGGCACGGCGTCGAACACGGTCGCGCAGGCCCTGCAGCGTGCCTTGCGGGGGCGGTGGCGCACCGCGCCGTCCGGCCCGGCCTCGGTGGGCCAGTGGCTGGCATCGACCCGATAGCGAGCCCCACAATTGGGGCAGGTCACCTGCATGAACGATCTTTTCCCACAAGATATGGGGGCGGGCAAGTGCGCGCAGCCCGGCTCGCGGCGTTTGCGCGGTCGCCGCGGCGCGCTATGGCAGGCGCCCGATGACCGATCCGTTCTCCACAAGGCGCCGCACCGGCCCGCGGCGCGCCCGCGGTCCCGGCCCGCTGGGGCTGGCGGTGCGCGCGCTGGCGCTGGCGGCCCTGCTGTGGGTGGCGGGCTTCGCGCTGTTCGTCCTGCGCCTGCCCGCCCCGGCCGGGCCGGACCTTGAGACCGATGGTGTCGCCGTGCTGACGGGCGGCCCCGGCCGGGTGGCGCGCGGCGTCGCCGTCCTGGAGGCCGGCGCCGCGCGCCGCCTGCTGGTGTCCGGGGTCGATCCCGCCGTTCGCCCGCCCGAGTTCCAGGCGGCGGCCGGCGTCGCGCCCGCGCTGATGGCCTGCTGCGTCGATCTCGGCTACGCTGCCCACAGCACTGCCACCAACGCCATCGAGGTGGCCGACTGGGCCGTCCGGCACCAGCTGGCCTCGATCCGTCTGGTGACCGCCTCCTACCACATGCCGCGCGCCCGGCTCGAGCTCGAGGCGCAGCTGCCGGCCGGGATCGTGATCCTGCCCGATGGCGTGCGCGCGGGGCTGCCGCTCGGCGCGATGCTGGTCGAATATGCAAAGCTCCAGGCGGCCTGGCTGATGCTCAGGGTCAGGCCCGCCTGATGCCGCTTGTCCGATCCATCCTGTTCCACCTGGCCTTCTATGCGGGCTCGGTGCTGCTCGCCCTGCTGACGGCGCTGGCCGCGCCCGTCTCGCAGAGGCTGGTGCGCGCCGGTGCCCGAGCCTGGGCAGGCTGGTTCGTCGGCTGCGCGCGGGTGCTGCTGGGCATCCGCCTTGCTGTGCGTGGCAGCATCCCGCAGACGCGCGGGATCGTCGCCTTCAAGCACACATCCGCCTTCGAGACGATCCTGACGCTGCACCTCTTCGAGGCACCGGCCGTCATCATGAAGGCCGAACTCCGGCGGATTCCGGTCTGGGGCTATGTCGCTGCGCGGCATGGCAGCATCTTCGTCGAGCGCGGCAAGGCCGGCACGGCGCTCAAGGTCATGCTGCGGCAGGCCAGGGCCCGCGCCGCCGAAGGCCGGCCGATCCTGATCTTTCCGGAAGGAACGCGGGTGGCGCACGGCAGTGCCCCGCCGCTGAAATCGGGCCTCTATGGCCTTTATGCCGGGCTCGACGTGCCGGTCACCCCGGTCGCCCACGATGCCGGCCGGCTGTGGACGAAGCGCTTCGTCAAGCAGCCCGGCACCGTCACGCTGGCGTTTCTGCCCGATATCGAGCCCGGCCTCGATCGGGCGCGGATCGAGGCCCGGGTGCATGCCGCGATCAACGCCGATCCGCTGACGGCCGCGGTGCGCGCCTGATGGCCGGGCGCCGCTTTCCGCTGTGGATCACGCTGCTGCCGCTGGTGGCCGGCATTCTCGTCTGGGCGCTCGTGTGGCGCGGCTATGCGGCGGGGTTCGAGCGCGAGCTTCGCAGCCTGCTGCCCGCCGACGCCCCGGTCGGCATCGGCGGGTTTCCCTACCGGCTGGAAGCCGACCTCGGTGCCGTGAAGCTCGACCATGCCGATGTCGCGCTGCAGCTGGCGCTGGCGGCCGAGGCTGTCCGGGTGAACCGCGTGCCCTGGCAGCGCGAGCGGCAGGTGATCACGCTGGGGCAGAGCCAGGCGCGCGCCGCGCTGGCGCCGATCCCGGCCGCGGAGATGGTGGTGGATTCGCCCGCCGCCCAGGCGTCGCTCCGCCTCGACGAGGGCCGGATCGCCCGCCTGTCGGCGGTGTGGCAGGCGCCGACCATCGGCACCCGCCTGCTGCCGGTCGCCATCACCGCCGGCACGTTCGAGGCGCATGTGCGCGAGACACCCTCGGCCGACGGCAGCCGCCAGCCGGCCAACCCCCGCCTGCCTACCCAGGTGCAGCTGGTGCTGGCCGGCGAGCAGGTCCGCTTCGGCGGCGGCGCGCCGCTCAGGTTCGCGCTCGATTCGGAACTGACGGCGGCCGGCCCCATCGCCAGCTTCGCCCGCTGGCAGCAGGACGGCACCGTCGAGATCCGCGCGCTCACCCTGTCGGACAGCACGGGGGAGGTCGCGCGCCTGTCGGCGACGCTGGTGCCCGATGGCGCGGGGCGCCTCAGGATCGCCGGCACGGTCGAGACGGTGTGCCCGGCCTCGGTCCGGGCAGCGCTCGACGGGGCGCCCCCGGTCCGGGAACAGCGAGCCCGCCGGCCCGAGACGATCAGCTTCGAGGGGCTGCTGCCGGGCGACATCCGCGTCGCCACCCGCGACCCCGCAAGGCCGCTGCCCCCGGTTCGCGGCCAGCAGCCCGATTGCCCCCGGTTGCGCTGACGCCGGTTCGGGGCCATATCCGGCGGTGGAAGCCAGGGCGGACGGGCCGTTCGCCAACCCGGTCAGGTCCGGAAGGAAGCAGCCGTAACGATTTCCGGTCCGGGTTGCCCTGGCTTCCACCCTCCGCAGGCTTCCTGCCCTTGATTGTCGCCCCTGCACGCGGCACTCCCTCCCCATGAGTCTGTTCCCCGAGGATGCGTCCTATCGCGTGCTGGCCCGGAAATACCGGCCGGCCGGCTTCGAGGCGCTGATCGGCCAGGATGCCGTCGTCACCACGCTGGCGAACGCCATCCGGCGCGACCGGCTCGCCCAGGCCTGGCTGCTCACCGGGGTGCGCGGCGTCGGCAAGACCTCCACTGCCCGCATCATCGCCAAGGCACTGAACTGCATCGGCCCCGATGGCAGCGGTGGCCCCACCATCAGGCCGTGCGGGGTGTGCGCCAACTGCACGGCGATCGCCGCCGGCCAGCATATCGACGTGATCGAGATGGACGCCGCCTCCAACACCGGGGTCGACAACATCCGCGAGATCATCGAGGCGGTTCGCTACGCGACCGTCTCGGCGCGCTACAAGGTCTATATCGTCGATGAAGTCCACATGCTCTCGAAGGGGGCCTTCAACGCCCTTCTGAAGACGCTGGAGGAACCGCCACCCCATGTGAAGTTCATCTTCGCGACCACCGAAGTGCAGAAGGTGCCGGCCACCATCCTCAGCCGCTGCCAGCGCTTCGACCTGAAGCGCGTTCCAGCCACGCTTCTCGCCGACCATTTCCGCCGCGTGGCCGAGGCCGAAGGTGCCGCCGCCGAGGCGGAGGCGCTGGCGCTCATCGCGCGCGCCGCCGAGGGCAGCGTCCGCGACGGGCTCTCGATCCTCGACCAGGCGATCGCCCAGGCGGGCGACGGCCCGGTGACCGCCGATGCCGTCCGCGAGATGCTGGGCCTTGCCGACCGCGGCCGGGTCGCCGGGCTGATGGCTGCCATCCTCGCGGCCGACGCGGCCGCCGCGCTCGACCTGCTCGACCAGGCGCATGCCGCCGGCGTCGAGCCCGACGCGCTGCTGGAAGGGCTGCTCGACATGGTGCACGCCACCACCCGGGCGCGCCTCAGCGGCGAAGCCGATCCCGCCCTGGGCGAAGCCGATCGCGCCGCCGTCCTGGGCTGGGCGGCCGCGCTCGGCTTTCCGGCGCTGCACCGGCTGTGGCAGCTGCTGCTGAAGGGCCATGCCGATGTGGTGGCGGCGCCCGATCCGCGGCAGGCGGCCGACATGGCGATCCTGCGCTGCGTGCACGCAGCCGGCCTGCCCGATCCCGGCGAGCTGATGAAGCAGGCCGCCGCGTCCGCGCCCGCCGCCGCGTCCGCCCCCCCGGCGGCGCCGCCCGCCATCCCCGCCACGGCGGCCGAGCTTGCAGCGCTGGCGGCGCAGGCGCGCGAGCCGCTGCTCGCCAAGCAGCTGACCGACGATGTGGCGGTCGCCGGCCTGGCGCCGGGCGAGCTTCGCCTCGCCCCCCTGAAGCCCCTCCCGGCCGCCTTCGCCGCCGATCTGAAGCGCCTGCTCGACCAGGTCACGTCGCTCAGCTGGCAGGTGCATCTCGATGCGCCGGCCGAAGGCGCGCTGAGCCTCCGGCAGGCGGGCGAGCGGGCGCGCGCCGACGCCCGCGCCGCCGCCAGGGCCGATCCGATGGTCAACGCCCTGATCGAGGGCTTTCCCGGCGCGGAGCTTGTCGCGATCGAAGGCGTTGACCCCGAACCGGCCGAGCGCGGATCGGCCCCCAGCAGCGAAAGGCGCGCGGCGCGATGACCAGTCTCGACGACATTCTGAAGATGGCAGCCAATGTCCAGGCCGAGCTTGCCAAGGCACAGGAGAGCCTCGACCGGCTCGAGGTCGAGGGCGTCTCGGGCGGCGGACTCGTGAAGGTGACGGCCAGTGCCAGGGGCCGGATCGTCCGCCTCGACATCGACCCCAGCCTGCTGACCCCCGATTCGAAGGACATGACCGAGGATCTGATCGTCGCTGCCTTGAACGACGCGCGGGTGCGTGCCGATTCGCTCGCCCAGTCGGAAATGCAGAGGATGACCGCCGGCCTGCCGCTGCCGCCGGGGTTCAAGCTCTAGATCGTCAGCTTCGGGCGGCCTCGAGCAGCGCGTCCGCCTGCGCGCGGGCGCTTTCGGTCAGCGTCGCGCCCGAGAGCATGCGTGCGATCTCGTCGCGGCGCTGGTCGGGATCGAGCGGAATCAGCCGGGTCCGGCTGTCCGCCTTCTCGATCCGGACATGCTGGTCGCCGGCGGCCGCCACCTGCGGGCTGTGGGTGACGACGAGCACCTGCGCGGCGCCCGCCACGCGCGCCAGGCGTGCCCCGATCGCGCTTGCCGTGGCACCACCCATGCCGCGGTCGATCTCGTCGAACACCAGCGTTTCCGCCGAGCCCTGGCCGGCGAGCGCGACCTTCAGCGCCAGCACGAATCGGCTCAGCTCTCCGCCGGAGGCGATCCGGGTGAGCGGGCCGAACGGCTGGCCGGCATTGGTCGCGACTTCGAACTGCGCCTGGTCGATCCCGGTCACGCCAGCCGGGGCCTGCGTCAGCGCCGTGCGGAACCGCGCCGCCTCCAGCTTCAGCGCCGGCAGTTCGGCGTTGACGGCCCGGTCGAGCCGGGCGGCGGCCGCCCGCCGGCTCGCCGACAGGCGCCTCGAGGCTTCGGCCAGCGCCTCGGATGCCGCCGCCTCGGCGCGGGCCAGCGCCTCAAGCCCGGCCGCGCCCGCCTCCAGCGCTGCGAGCCGGGCACCGAGCCCGGATGCCAGCTCCGGCAGCTCCGCCACTTCCACCCGATGCTTTCGCGCCAGTGCGCGCAAGTCGAACAGCCGGGCCTCGGCTGCCTCCAGCGCCTCGGGCGACACGTCGATCCGCTGGCGCACGCGCGCCAGTGCCGCGTCGAGCAGGTCGAGCTCGGCAAGCGCGCGGTCGAGCGCCTCGAGCGCACCGGCAAGGTCGGTGTCATCCTCTGCCAGCCGCTCCAGCCGGCGGGCGGCGGCCCGCAGCCGGGCCGGCGCGCCGTCGCTTCCGGCCAGCTGGCTTTCAACCGCCGACAGGCTCTCGGCGAGGCGCGCGTGCTTCTGCATGGCGGCCCGCAGCCCGGCCAGTTCGGCTTCCTCGCCCGGCCTCGGGTCGAGCCGGGCCAGTTCGGCAACCGCATGCTCGAGCCAGTCGCGGTCGCGCGCGTCGGCCTCGGCCTGTGCCTCGGCCCGCTCGCGCGCCGCCACGGCATCCCGCCAGCGGCCGTGCGCCCCGGCCACCTCGGCCACCAGCGCCGAATGGCCGGCGAAGGCATCGAGCAGGGCCAGATGCCCGCGCGGGTTCATCAGCCCGCGCTCGTCATGCTGGCCATGCACTTCCACCAGCAGCGCACCCAGCTGCCGCAGCAGGCCGGCCGACACCGGCTGGTCGTTCACATGCGCACGGCTGCCGCCGTCGGCCTTCAGCGTCCGGCGCAGCAGCAGCTGGCCCGGTTCCTCGCCCTCGAGGCCATGCTCGGCCAGCAGCGCCCGCGCGGGATGATCCGCCCGCAGCTCGAAACGGGCGGTGGCGCTTGCCTGCGCGGCGCCGGCCCGGACCAGCGCGGCATCCGCCCGCTCGCCCAGCGCCAGGCCCAGCCCGTCGAGCAGGATCGACTTGCCCGCCCCCGTCTCGCCCGTCAGCACCGTCAGGCCCGGCGAGACATCGAGGCTCGCCGCCTCGATCAGCACAAGGTCGCGGATCGCCAGCTGGACCAGCAAGGGCGTCAGGCCGCCTGGTCGGCCCCGTGTCGCCTCACCAGCGCATAGCCGCGCTCATACCATTTGGAGCCCGGATAGTTGGCGCCCAGCACCGCGGCATGGCGCTTGGCCTCCTCGGGCAGTCCGAGCGCCAGCTTCGCCTCGATGAGGCGGTAGAGCGCCTCGGCCACGTGGCTGGTCGTCTGATACTGCTCGACGACGTTGCGATAGCGCGCCGCGGCCGCGATCCACTGCCGCTGCCGGGCGTAGAAGCGGCCGATCTCCATCTCCTTGCCGGCCAGATGATCGTTGACGAGGTCGATCTTCAGCCGCGCGTCGGCCGCATAGCGGCTCTCGGGGTAGCGCCGGACGAGCTCGTTGAGCGCCGTCAGGGCCTGCTGCGTCACGCGCTGGTCGCGCGCCACGTCGGCGATCTGCTCGTAATAGCTCATCGCGATGATGTAATAGGCATAGGGCGCATCGCGGTTGCCCGGATGCAGCGACAGGAAACGCTGCGCCGACAGCACGGCCTCGGAATACTGGCGCGAGGCATAATAGGCGAAGGCCGACATCAGCTGCGCGCGGCGCGCCCAGACGGAATAGGGATGCTGGCGTTCCACCTCGTCGAACAGCAGCGCCGCCGTGCGGTAGTTGCCGCGGTCCAGCGTGTCCTTGGCCAGCGTGTAGAGCGTCTCGACATCGCGGGCGATGTAGGCCGTGTCGGCTCGGGGCTTGTTGCGGTTGCGCGCGCAGCCGGCGGTCAGCGCCAGCGACAGGACAAGAAGCGCCGAGGCAAGAACGCGGCCCGACGGCAGGGAAAAGCGGGTCATGGCCGCGGGTTCTACCGGCGGAACGGAACCGCCACAAGCGCTGTCCAGACCGGTTCGTCGCTTTGCCCTGCCGCGCCGCGATGCGCCCACAGCAGCAGCGCTGCCACCCGGTGCGGGCCCGGTGGCGCGGCGGACGCCGGCCCGGCGGCGCCGCGCCCGCCGGCAAGGGTCACATGCAGCGGCGCCGGCGCGCTGTCGCCGGGGGCCAGCAGCCCGTGCCAGCGCCCGCCGAGGGCTGCGCGCAGCCCGTCGAGCCCGTCCGAGCGCACGCGCGCCATCAGCGCCCCGCGCGCTGCGCGCGGCGGATCGAGCCGGAGGGCCGGGGCCGTCGTGTCGGCCACCAGCGCGCGGATGTCTGCCAGCAGCGCCGGCAGCAGCGGGCCGGGCAGGTGGCGGAACAGCGCGAGGTGCGGCGGGGTGCGCGCCGCCCGCCCCGGATCGAGGCGGGCGCGCGCCTCGGCCAGCCAGCGGTCGAGGGATGGCGGCAGCGCCGCCGTCAGCACCAGCGGCGCGGCAAGCGCCACCGGCGCCTGCCGCGGCGGGGCCGCGACACCCGCTGGCCAAGCGCCGGTCATGCCGCTAACAGGCCCGGCAGACATCGCCCTGCCGCCTGCCGGGCGCGGGCACGAAGAAGGCCTGCCATGCTCCAAGCCATCCGCAAGTCGGTCACCTCCTGGATCGGGATCCTCATTCTCACCCTGGCGCTCGGCGCGCTCGTCATCACCCTGTTCCAGCCGACCGGGCCGACCGGCGGCACCACCGCAAGCGGCCCGGTGATGGCGACCGTCGGCGACCGGGCCGTCACCGAGGCGGAGTTCATCCGCACCGTCGATCGCGCCGTCGCCCGCGAGCGGGAGCGCTCGCCGGGGATCACCGTGCCCGATTTCCTGGGCGCCGGCGGCGGCGACATGGTGCTCCAGCAGCTGATCGCCGGCCGCGCCATCGACGTCTTCGCGAGCCGCAACCGCATGGCCGTCTCCAAGGCACAGGTGGATGGCGAGATTGCCAGCATCGCCGCCTTCCAGACAAACGGGAACTTCGACGAGGCGAAGTTCCGCCGCCTGCTCGCCGAGCAGCGCCTGACGGAAGCCGAGCTGCGCGAGGGCATCGCGACCGACATCCTGCGCCGCCAGCTGCTGATGCCGGTCGGCATGGGCACCACCATGCCGCGCGGCATGGCCGAGCCGTTCGCCAACCTGCTGCTGGAGGTGCGCCGCGGCTTCATCCTGCCGGTGCCGACGCTGGCGCTGCCCGATCCCGGCGAGCCCACGCTCGACCAGCTCAAGGCCTTCCACGCCGAGAACCGCCAGACCTACACGCTGCCGGAACGGCGGGTGTTCCGGTTCGCCGAGCTCGATCTGGCGGCGCTCACGGCGCGTGCGAAGCCAGATGCGGCCACCGTTCGCAAATATTATGACGACAATCCGCAGGAGTTCGGCGGCCTCGAGCAGCGCGAGGTGGTGCAGCTGGTCCTGCGCGACCAGGCGGCCGCGCGCGCCGCCGTCGCGGCGATCCGCGGCGGGCAGTCGTTCGACGCGGTGGCCAGGGCGCAGGGTTTCGCGCCCGAGGACATCGCGCTGGGGCTCGTCAACCGCGACCAGCTTGCCAACCAGACGACGGGGGCAGTCGCCGACGCCGCCTTCGCGCTGAAGCCGGGTGAGGTCTCCGATCCTGTCCTCACCAGCCTCGGCTTCCACCTGCTCCAGGTCCGGCGCATCGTGCCGGCGCGGCCACAGCCGTTCGAGGCGGTGGCGGCCGGCATCGAGGAGCGGCTGACGGCCGAGCGGCTGCAGGATCTCATCGCCGACACGGTGGCGAAGGCCGAGGACCGGTTCGCGGCCGGCGCATCCCTGAACGATGTCGCGGCCGAACTGGGCCTTGCCGTCCAGACCTCGCCGGCGCTGACCGCCGATGGCCGCCTGTTCGATTCGGACTTCCGGGTGAGCCGGGTGGAGCGTCCGGAGCTGTCGAAGGTGTTCCAGGCCGACGAGAGCGACGGCCCGCAGGTCGCCGATCTCGGCGGCAACCGCTTCACCCTGTTCGAGTTGACCGAGGTGATCCAGCCGGCGCTCGTGCCGCTCGAGGATATCCGCGAGGATGTCGCGCTTGCCTGGCGGATCGACACCCGCGTGAAGGCCGCTCGTGCCGAGGCCGAGCGGATCGCCGCTGCGCTTGGCAGGGGCGAGACTCTGGCGGCCGCCGTCGGCCGCCGCGCGCTGCCGCCGCCGCAGCCGCTGCAGGTGCGCCGCCTCGAGCTCACGCAGATGGCGCAGCAGGGCCAGCCGGTGCCGCCCCCCGTGGTGCTGATGCTGAACACGCCGCAGGGGCAGGCGCGGGTCGCGCCGGCGCCGCAGGGGCAGGGCTTCTTCGTCGTGAAGGTGGACGCGATCGAGCCGGGCAATGCCGCCGGCGCGCCCGATCTCGTCGATGCCGTGCGCCAGAGCCTGCAGGCGGAAGCCGCCAACGAGATGATGGAAAGCTTCGTCCGCGCGATCCAGCGCGACGTCGGCGTGGTCGAGAAGCCGGCGCAGGTGAAGGCGACCACCCGGCGGCTGACCGGCATGGAGGTTGACTGACCGGGCCATGCTGTCCGGCGCCGCGCTCGATGCCGCAGCCGGGCGGCTCGCCGGCGGCGCGCCCGCCTGCCTCTGGACCCGGCTGGAGGCCGACACCGAGACCCCGGTCTCGGCCTGGCTGAAGCTCGCGGCCGAGGGCCGTGGGGATTTCCTGCTGGAATCGGTCGAGGGCGGGCGCACGCGCGGGCGCTACTCGATCGTCGGCCTCGATCCCGACCTCGCCCTGCGGGCCCACGCCGACCGCGCCGACATCAACCCCCGCTGGCGGCAGGATCGGACGGCCTTCGGGCCGGCCGGCGCGCCGACGCTCGCGGTGCTGCGCGCGCTGGTCGATTCGGTCCGGATGGATGTCTCGCCCGACCTGCCGCCGGCCCTGCCGTTGCTGGTCGGCCATGTCGGCTACGAGGCCGCCGCGCTGGCCGAACGGCTGCCGCTGCCCGCCGAAAATCCGCTGGGCCTGCCCGATCTCGCCTTCGTCCGCCCCGGCCTGCTGCTGGTGTTCGACCGGCTGCTCGATACGCTGACGCTGGTCGCCCCGGTCTGGCCCGGCGCCGGTGTCGATCCGGCCCGGCAGGTCGCGGAGGCGGCCGCCCGGATCGAAGCGGCCATCCACGGCCTCGAGCGGCCGCTGCCGGCACGTCCGCGCCTCGGGACCTCCGCTGAGGTGGCGCCGCGCGCCACCGTGGCGCCCGAACGCTACCGGGCGATGGTCGAGGCCGCCAAGGCCTATATCGCCGCCGGGGACATCTTCCAGGTGGTGCTGGCCCAGCGGTTCGAACTGGATTTCCCGCTGCCGCCCTTTGCCCTCTACCGCGCGCTGCGGCGGGTGAATCCCTCGCCCTTCCTCTATCATCTCGATTTCGCCGGCTATGCCGTCACCGGCTCCAGCCCCGAGATCCTCGTGCGCGCCCGCGACGGCGAGGTGACGATCCGCCCGATCGCCGGCACGCGGCCGCGCGGCCGCACCGACAGCGAGGATTCCGACCTGGCCGACGCGCTGCTCGCCGATCCCAAGGAACTGGCCGAGCATCTGATGCTGCTCGATCTCGGCCGCAACGATGTCGGCCGCGTGGCCGTGGCCGGCAGCGTGCGCGTGACCGAGCGCTTCACCATCGAGCGCTACAGCCATGTGATGCACATCGTCTCGAACGTGGTCGGCCGGCTTGCACCCGGCACCCACCCGCTCGATGCGCTGCTCGCCGGCTTTCCGGCCGGCACGGTCTCGGGCGCCCCCAAGGTCCGGGCGATGGAGATCATCGCCGAACTGGAAGGCGCGCGGCGCGGCGCCTATGCCGGCGGCATCGCCTATTTCGCGCCCGATGGCGGCATGGACAGCTGCATCGTGCTCCGGACCGCAGTCGTGAAGGATGGCGTCCTGCACGTGACAGCCGGCGCCGGTATCGTCGCCGATTCGGATCCCGCGGCCGAGCAGCGCGAGTGCGAGGCGAAGGCCGGTGCCCTGGTGGCGGCTGCCCGCGCGGCACTGGCAGCCGCCGCCGAACCCGGCTTCGGTCAATGAGAGGGCCGGGCCCCACGCCGCAACTTGCCTGAGCCCGCGCCGGCGCCTATGTGCGCGGCCTGCCCGAAGCTGCCGGTGTTTCCATGTCGAACGGATTGATGACCTTCCTGCTCGTGCTCCATGGCCTGCTCACGCTGGCGCTGGTGGGCGTGATCCTGATGCAGAAGTCCGAAGGTGGCGGGCTGACGGGCGGGGGGTCGGCCGGCGGTCTCGTCTCCGCGCGCGGGGCGGCCAACCTGCTCTCGCGGACCACCGCGATCCTCGCCACCCTCTTCATCGTCTCGTCGCTGGGGCTCGCCATCCTGGCCGCCAACCGATCCAAGCCGCAGACGATCGACACGCGCCTCGCGCGCGAGGCGCCGGCGCCGGGCCCGCTCGGCACGCCGGATCCGGCCGCGCCGCCGCCGGCCGATCAGGCCCCGGCCGGCGCGCCGCCGATCGTGCCGGTGCTGCCCGCGCCGGGCGGGGTTCCCATCGCCAACTGAGCCCCCCGCCAGCTGAGCCCCGCCGCCGACCGACCGCCATCGCAAGCCGGCGACCGCGGCCAGAAAATAGCCCGCCCCCCGGGTGACAGGGGCACGCCACTTGGCTAGTCCCCGACTCCCATGGCGCGGTTCATCTTCATCACCGGCGGCGTGGTTTCATCGCTTGGGAAGGGCCTGATGGCCGCTGCGCTCGGGGCGCTGCTGCAGGCGCGTGGCTACCGCGTGCGCATCCGCAAGTTCGACCCCTATCTCAACGTCGATCCGGGCACCATGAGCCCCTACCAGCATGGCGAGGTCTATGTGACCGACGACGGGGCGGAGACCGACCTCGACCTCGGCCATTACGAGCGCTTCACGGGCGTGGCCTCGCGCCGGTCGGACAACATCACCTCGGGCCGCATCTACCAGACGATCATCACCCGGGAGCGGCGCGGCGACTATCTGGGCGCCACCGTGCAGGTGATCCCGCACGTGACGGACGCCATCAAGGCCTTCGCCACCGCCGACACCGACGATGTGGACTTCGTGCTCTGCGAGATCGGCGGCACCGTGGGGGACATCGAATCGCTCCCCTTCATCGAGGCGATCCGGCAGCTGCGCAACGAGCTGGGTCGCGGCATGTCGGTGTCGGTCCATGTCACGCTGGTGCCGTATCTGTCGGCCGCCGGCGAACTAAAGACCAAGCCCACCCAGCATTCCGTCCGCGAGCTGGCGTCGCTCGGCGTGCAGCCCGACGTGCTCGTCTGCCGCACCGAACACCCCCTGCCCGAGGGGGAGCGGGCGAAGATCGCGCTGTTCTGCAACGTGCCCAAGGAGGCGGTCATCCCGGCGCTCGATGCGCCCTCCATCTACGCCGTGCCGCTGCTCTACCATGCCGAGGGGCTGGACGCGCAGGTGATCCACGCCTTCGGCCTGCCGCCGGGGCGCGAGCCCGACCTGTCGCGCTGGACCGACATCGTCGACCGGCTGCAGAATCCCGAAGGCGAGGTGACGGTTGGCGTCGTCGGCAAATATGTCGGCCTGCCCGACGCCTACAAGTCCCTGAACGAGGCGCTGGTGCATGGCGGCATCGCCAACCGCGTGAAGGTCAATGTCCGCTGGATCGACGCCGAGCTGTTCGAACAGTCCGAGGCCGACATCGCCACCCGGCTGGAGCCGCTGCATGCCATCCTCGTGCCCGGTGCCTTCGGGGAGCGCGGGGCGGAAGGCAAGATCGCTGCCATCCGCTTCGCCCGCGAACGGCGCGTCCCCTATCTGGGCATCTGCTTCGGCATGCAGATGGCCTGCGTGGAGGCGGCGCGGAACCTCGCGGGGATCGCCGAGGCCTCCTCGACCGAGTTCGGGCCCACGTCCGAGCCCGTCGTCGGGATGATCACCGAGTGGATGTCGCCCGAAGGCCTGCAGCAGCGCGAGGCGGGCGGCGATCTTGGCGGCACCATGCGGCTGGGGGCCTATCCCGCCCGGCTGTCGGGCAACAGCCACGCCGCCAGCATCTATGGCACGGCCGGGATTTCCGAACGCCACCGCCACCGCTACGAGGTGAACACCGCCTACCGCGAGCGGCTGGAGGATGTGGGGCTCGCCTTCACCGGCATGTCCCCCGATGGCCGGCTGCCGGAAATCGTCGAGCGGCCGGACCATCCCTGGTTCGTGGGCGTGCAGTTCCACCCCGAGCTGAAGTCGAAGCCGTTCGAGCCGCATCCGCTGTTCGCCAGCTTCATCGAGGCCGCCGTCCGGCAATCCCGGCTGGTCTGACCCGCCCGCCCATGAAAAAGGGGGCCGCCCCTGCGGGCGACCCCCGTTCCGCCCGACGGACCCTGGACGGGCCGTGCGGGCAAGTCCCCTTTGTGCGCGACGCTTGCGATCCTCGCGGACACAGGCGCCACCGATTCTTTCCATCGACGCGACGCGCGCGCCGCCGGTCCCGAACCCTGGCCAGACCTGCCGGCGCAGGCCTTCTCCCTAGGGGAGGGCTGACAGACTGTCATCAAAATGGAACATGACCGATGCGATTCCGGGGGCCCTTGTTGCCCCCCGGCCACAGCTTGGCTAAGCCGCGCCCGGCCCCCGGCCAGCCGACCCCCTTCAGCCATCCTTCATCCGCCCTCCTGCCATCAGGCCCCGCCATTCCATGCTGCTGTCCCGCTATCTGCTCCCCGTCTCCAAGGAGACCCCGGCCGGTGCCGAGATCGTCTCGCACCAGCTGATGCTGCGCGCCGGCCTGGTCCGGCAGACGTCGGCCGGAATCTACGCCTGGCTGCCGCTGGGGCTTCGCGTGCTCGACCGCATCGCCCGCATCGTCCGCAGCGAGCAGGATCGTGCCGGCGCGCTCGAGCTGCTGATGCCCACGATCCAGCCGGCCGAGCTGTGGCGGCAGAGCGGCCGCTACGAGGCCTATGGCCCCGAGATGCTGCGCTTCCCCGACCGGCACGGCCGGGAACTGCTCTACGGCCCCACCAACGAGGAGATGGTGACAGCCATCTTCCGCGACTGCGTTCGAAGCTATCGCGATCTGCCGCGCACCCTCTACCACGTCCAGTGGAAGTTCCGCGACGAGGTGCGCCCGCGCTTCGGCGTGATGCGCGGCCGCGAGTTCCTGATGAAGGACGCCTACAGCTTCGACCTCGACGAGGACGGCGGCCGCGCCAGCTACGACGCGCAGTTCACCGCCTATCTCCGCACCTTCGCCGCGCTCGGCCTGCGCGCCGTGCCGGTGCGCGCGCCAACCGGGCCGATCGGCGGCGACCTTTCCCACGAGTTCCACATTCTCGCCGACACGGGCGAGAGCGAGATCTTCTACGATTCGGCGCTCGATTCCATCGATCTGGCGGACCCCGAGGCGCCTGCCCGCCTGCGTGGCCTCTACGCCATGGAGGCCGAGGAACATGCGAAGGTGGCCGATTGCCCGGTGCCCGCGGCGCGGCTCCACCGCCGGCGCGGGATCGAGGTGGGCCACATCTTCTTCTTCGGCACCAAATATTCGGCCGCCATGGGCCTCGAGGTGCAGGGCGCCGGCGGCCGGATGGTCACGCCGCTGATGGGCAGCTACGGCATCGGCGTTTCGCGGCTTGTGGGCGCCATCATCGAGGCAAGCCATGACGAGGCCGGAATCGTCTGGCCCGACAGCGTCGCCCCCTTCGATGTCGGCCTGGTGAACCTCAGGCCCGACGACACCGGGACGGCCGCCGCAGTGGCCGAGGCCGAGGCGCGGCTTGCAGCCGCCGGCCTCGGGCTGCTGCACGACGACCGCGATGCGCGGCCCGGCGAGAAGTTCGCGACCATGGACCTGATCGGCCTGCCCTGGCAGCTGATCGTCGGGCCCAAGGGGGCGGCCGCCGGCCTCGTCGAGCTGAAGCGCCGGCAGACAGGCGAGCGCCACGAGCTGTCGCTCGACAGTGCCATGGCGAAGCTGATGGAAGGCCGTGTCCGCCCGTGAGGCAGGACGCATGATCCGCAGCTACGAGCGCATGATTGCCGGCCGCTACCTGCTGCCCGGCCGGGGCGAGCGGTTCATCGCGCTGGTCGCGGGCATTTCGCTGGTCGCCGTCGCGCTGGGCGTGGCGGCGCTGATCGCGGTCATGAGCGTGATGAACGGCTTCCGCGCCGAGCTGTTCGACCGGATCCAGGGCCTCAATGGCCATGCCGTGGCGCAGGGCTATGGCGGCCGGCTGGAGCAGTGGCAGGCCGTCGTCGATGCCGCGCGCGGGACGCCCGGCGTCACCGAGGCGATCCCGATGATCGAGCAGCCGCTGATGGCCTCCTCCTCGGGCCGGGTCGAGGGCGTGCTGGTGCGCGGCATGCGGGTCGAGGACATCCGGACGACAGGCGTGATCGCCGACAATGTGACGGCCGGCTCGCTCGACCGGCTGGCCGAAGGCGAACAGGTGGTGGCGCTCGGCGCCCGGCTTGCCGAAAACCTCGGGGTGCGCGTGGGGGACCGGGTGGCGCTCATTTCGCCCGACGGCAACGTCACCCCCTTCGGCGCGGTGCCGCGGATCGTCTCCTACGAGGTGGGCGCGCTGTTCGAAGTCGGGGTCTATGATTTCGACAAGGCGTTCGTGCTGCTGCCGCTGGGCGAGGCGCAGCTGCTGCTCGACATGGGCGATGCCGTCGGAATGGTCGAGATCACGACCGTCAACCCCGACCGCGTGGGCGAGATCCTGCGTCCGCTCGCCGAGCGGATCGCGATGGTCGCGCTCGTCACCGACTGGCGGCAGCTCAACGCCGCCCTGTTCGAGGCGCTGGTGATCGAGCAGGTCGTCATGTTCTGGGTGCTGTCGATCATCATCCTGGTGGCCGTGTTCAACATCCTCTCGTCGCTCATCATGCTGGTGCGGGCCAAGACGCGCGACATCGCGATCCTCAGAACCATGGGCGCCAGCCGCGCCGCCCTGATGCGGGTGTTCATGACGGTGGGCACCGTCATCGGCGGGCTCGGCGTGGCGCTGGGTCTCGCGCTCGGCTTCCTCGTGCTGCACTACCGGCAGGGGATCGTGGCATCGGTTTCGCGGCTCACCGGCACCGATCTCTGGGACCCCTCCATCCGCTACCTCGCCGAGCTGCCGTCCAGGACCGATCCGGCCGAGGTGCTGGTGACCGTGCTGATGACCCTGCTGCTCGCCTTTCTCGCCACGCTCTACCCGGCGTGGAAGGCGGCCTCGACCGACCCGGTGACGGTGCTTCGCTACGAATGACCGCTGTCCTTCAACTCCGCGGGCTGACCCGCAGCTTCACGCAGGGCAGCGCCACCATCGAGGTGCTGCGCGGCGTCGACCTCGTGCTCGACCGCGGCGAGATCGTGGCCCTGCTCGGCCCGTCCGGCTCGGGAAAATCCACCCTGCTGCAGGCCGCCGGCCTGCTCGAGGGCGGCTTCGGCGGCGCGATCGCGATCGACGGCGTGGAAGCATCAAGCCTGCCCGACCGGGCGCGCACCGAACTGCGCCGCCGGAAGCTCGGCTTCGTCTATCAGTTCCACCACCTGCTGCCCGATTTCACGGCGCTCGAGAATGTCCTCCTGCCGCAACTGGTGCAGGACCGACCGCGCGCCGAAGCCCGGGACCGCGCCGCCGCCCTGCTGACCGACCTCGGCCTCGGCGCCCGGCTCACCCACCGGCCCTCGCAGCTCTCGGGCGGCGAACAGCAGCGGGTCGCGGTCGCCCGCGCGCTCGCCAACCGGCCCGTCCTCGTGCTCGCCGACGAGCCCACGGGCAATCTCGACGAGGACACGGCTGAGCGCGTGCTCGACGCCTTCCTCGCGCTCGTCCGTCGGGAAGGGTCCTCGGCGCTGGTCGCCACCCACAACCGCGCGCTCGCCGCCCGCCTGGACCGCATCGTGCGCCTCGATCACGGGAAGCTGGTTCCGGGCTGAGGCGCCGTTTTGGCAAACGGCAGGGCTTGTCCACAGTTCGATTTGCCGGGCGCTTGAGGCCGGGCGATGCCGGCGCCAAGGTGTCGCCCATGATCGTCCCGCTTCGCGTCCAGTCCTGCTTCTCGATGCTCGAATCCACCATCGAGGTGAAGGCACTGGCCATGGCGGCGGCCGAGCGCGGCTTTCCGGCCGTGGGCCTTGCCGATCGCAACAACCTGTTCGCCGCCATGGCCTTTTCCGCCGCCTGCCTGTCGGCTGGCGTGCAGCCCGTGCTGGGTGCCATGCTGCCCGTCGTCCGTGACGTTCCGCCGGGCAGCCTTCGTCCCGGTGCCCGGCCGCCCGTTGATCTCCTCATCCTCTACGCCCAGTCTGCCGCCGGCTGGCAGAATCTGCTGTCGCTCGTCTCGGCCTCCCATCTCGGGGGCGAAGGCCCGCTCGCCCGGCTCGAGGGTCGAACCGATGGCCTGCTGTGCCTGACGGGCGGCGCCGAGGGCGCGCTCGCGAGGCTGCTGGCCGAGGGGCAGGCGAGCGAGGCGGACGCCCTTCTCGACCGGCTCACCGCCCTGTTCGGCGACCGCCTGTTCATCGAGATCGCGCGTTCGGGCGAGCCGGTCGAGCAGGCGGCCGAGCCCGGACTGCTGGAGCGGGCCCATGCGCGCGGGCTTCCCATCGTCGGCACCTGGCCGGCCCGCTTCCTCGATCCGCAAGGCCACAAGGCGCACGACGTGATGCTGTGCATCGCCGACGGCGCCTATCTCGAGACCGCCGACCGCCGCCGCTCGAACCCGCGCCATCATTTCCCCGCGCCCGGCGATGTCGAGGCCCGCTTTGCCGACCTGCCCGAGGCGATCGCCAACACCGCCCTCGTCGCCCGGCGCACCGCCTTCGCGCTCCGCCGGCGCGACCCCGTGCTGCCGAAGCTGGTCGCCGACCCCGAGGCCGAGAAGGCCGAGCTCGCCCGCCTCGCCCGCGACGGTCTCGGACGCCGCCTCGCCGCCCTGCCGGAGGTCGATCCCGAACCCTATCGCGAACGGCTCGACTTCGAGCTGAAGATCATCGGCGACATGGGCTTTTCCGGCTATTTCCTCATCGTCGCCGACTTCATCCGCTGGGCGAAGGGGGAGGGGATCCCCGTCGGGCCGGGGCGCGGCTCGGGCGCCGGCTCGGCGGTCGCCTGGGCGCTTTCGATCACCGATCTCGATCCGCTGGCGCTCGGCCTGCTGTTCGAACGCTTCCTCAACCCCGAGCGCCGGTCGATGCCGGACTTCGACATCGACTTCTGCGAAACCCGCCGCGAGGAGGTGATCCGCTACGTGCAGCGGAAATATGGCCGCGATCAGGTGGCGCAGATCATCACCTTCGGAACGCTGAAGGCGCGCGCCGTCGTGAAGGATGTCGGCCGCGTCATGCAACTGCCCTTCGGGCAGGTGAACCGGCTGTCGAACCTCGTCCCCAACAACCCCGCCGATCCCTGGAACCTGGATCGCACGCTCGCCGGCGTGCCCGAGCTTCGCGCCGAAATGGCGACCGACCCCAAGGTCGCCGAGCTGGTCGAGCTGGCCCGCCAGCTGGAGGGGCGGCCGCGCCACGCCTCCACCCATGCCGCGGGCGTCGTCATCGCCGACCGGCCGCTCGTCGAGCTGGTGCCGCTCTACCGCGACCCGCGCTCGGACTTTCCCGTCACCCAGTTCGACCTCAAATGGGCCGAGGAAGCGGGCCTCGTGAAGTTCGACTTCCTGGGTCTCAAGACCCTCTCCGTGCTCGCCCGCGCGAAGGCGCTGCTGGCCGAGCGCGGTGTCGCGATCGACCTCGACACGCTCCCCTGGGACGACCCCGACGTTTATGCCCTGATGACGCGCGGCGACACGGTCGGCGTGTTCCAGTTCGAATCCGAAGGCATGCGCCGCGCGCTGGCGCTGGTGAAGCCGACCCTGTTCGAGGACATCATCGCGCTCGGCGCGCTCTACCGCCCCGGCCCGATGGACAATATCCCGAGCTTCGCGGCGCGCAAATGGGGCCGCGAGCAGCCCGACTATCTCCACCCCCTGCTCGAACCCATCCTGAAGCCCACCTATGGTGTCATCATCTACCAGGAGCAGGTGATGCAGATCGCGCAGGTGCTGGCCGGCTATTCGCTGGGCGAGGCCGACCTGCTTCGCCGCGCCATGGGCAAGAAGATCCAGGCCGAGATGGACGCGCAGCGCGCCCGCTTCATCGACGGCGCCAGGGCCAATGGCGTGCCGGCGGGCCAGGCCGAGTTCATCTTCAACCTTGTCGACAAGTTCGCGGGCTATGGCTTCAACAAGAGCCATGCGGCCGCCTACGCGCTCGTCGCCTGGCAGACCGCCTGGCTCAAATGCCACCACCCGGCCGCCTTCTTCGCGGCCTCCATGGCCTATGACATCCACGCGACCGACAAGCTCGCCATCCTCGTCGACGACATGCGCCGGCTGGGCGTGCCGCTGCTGCCGCCCTGCATCAACGCGTCGGGCGCCGATTTCACCCTCGAGACGCTGCCAGACGGACGCGTCGGCGTGCGCTATGCGCTGGGCGCGCTCAAGGGCGTTGGCGAGGGCGCCATGGCCGATATCGTCGCCGAGCGGGCGGCCCATGGCCCCTTCGCCGACCTCGACGACCTCGTCCACCGCATCGACCCGCGCGCCCTCAACCGCAAGCAGGTGGAAGTGCTGGCGGCCGCCGGGGCGTTCGACTGTTTCGGCGTCGATCGCGCGCGCGCGTTCGCCGGCGCCGAGCATCTGATGGCGGCGGCATCGCGCGCCGCGGACGCCCGCGCGACGGGGCAGGGCGGCCTGTTCGGCGGCGACAGCATGGCCGAGGCGGTGCCGCTGCCCGGCGTTCCCCCCTGGCCGCTCGCCGAACGGCTGGCAAACGAGCATGACGCCTTCGGCCTGTGGTTCTCGGGCCATCCGGTCGAGGCCCATTCGGCCGTGCTCGCCGCCCAGCAGGCGGTCACCGGCGCCCAGGTGCAGGCGAGGCGGGCACCGGCCGGCACGCGCTACACGGTGCGCATGGCGGGCCTGGTCGAGGCGGTGCGCTGGCGAACCCCGCAGGGCGCCGGCCCCGACAAGCGCTACCTGCTGGTCGATCTCAGCGACCAGGGCGGCAAGTGGGGGGCAAGCTGCTTTTCGCCCGAGGCGCAGCAGGCCCTGAACGAGGGGCTCGCGGGCGCCGACCCGCTGCTGATGGACGTGGAGCTGCACTGGCGCGAGGGCGACGAGGCGCCACGTCTGGCCATCCAGTCGGCCCGGCCGCTCCTGGCGCTGGCGCGAACGGCGCGCGCCCTGCTCACCATCCGGCTGGCGCCCGACGCCGGCCCCGGCATCATCCCGGCGCTGGCCGGCTGGCTGCCGCGCGGCGGCCGCTCGGTGGTCGAGGCGATCGTCCCGCTCGGCAGCGGCCGGGCGATCGTCCGCCTCGGCAGTGATTTCGAGCTGCCGCCCGGGCTCGAGGCGGCGCTTCGGGCGATCCCCGGCATTGCCGAAGCCGGGATCGCGGCGGCCGGCCAGCCGCTTCGGCTGGTCGCCTGATGTGGCTGGCGGCAGCGCTCGTAGCCGGCGCCACCCATCCGCTCGGCTGGCTGCTGGACCTGCCGCTGCCCGTCACCATCGCCTGGAAGGGGGCGGGGGTCGGCCTGCTGGCCGTCTGGGCCAGCCGGCAGGGCCTCACCGCCGACCACCGGCTGCTGGCGACCGTCCTCCTCGTCGGCGCGGCGGCCGACATGCTGCTGGAGATCGCCTTCGTCGCCGGCGCGGCGCTGTTCGCGCTGGGGCATGTGGTGGCCATCGTGCTCTATGTCCGCAATCGCCGCCTGCGCCTCGGCCCGGCCGATGCCGCCGCCGCGCTGGCGCTCGTTGCCGGCACGGTCCTCCTCTCGGTGGCGCTCGTTCCGGCCGCCTGGCAACCCGCCGTCGGCGCCTATGCCCTGTTTCTGGGCGCCATGGCGGCGGCCGCCTTCCTGTCGCGCTTCCGCCTGGCCGCAGCTGGCGCGCTGCTGTTCCTGCTGTCCGACCTTCTCATCTTCGCCCGGATGGGCGCCGCCGCGGGCGCGCCGGGCCTCGACCAGGCCATCTGGTGGCTCTATTTCGCCGGCCAGGCGCTGATCGCATGGGGCGTTGTCCGCCGGCTTGACTTGCGCCCCGCATCGGCCTAACCGCCGCGCCCATCCCGCACATGGGGGGAAACCGTCCGGTGCCAGGGCCAGATGCCCCGGCTCACCCCCATGGAGGCTCAACCGGTCAGGAGACTTGAACATGCACGGCGAAACGCCGGTCGTGACGCTGCAGCAGCTTCTTGAGGCTGGCGCGCACTTCGGCCACCAGACGCACCGCTGGAACCCGAAGATGAAGCCCTACATCTTCGGCGAGCGCAACGGTGTCCACATCCTCGATCTCTCGCAGTCCGTCCCGCTGTTCGCGCGCGCGCTCGATTTCGTCCGCGCCACCTCGGCGGCCGGAGGCAAGCTGCTGTTCGTCGGCACCAAGCGCCAGGCGCAGGAGCCGATCGCCGAGGCTGCAAGGCGCTGCGGCCAGCACTATGTCAACCACCGCTGGCTGGGCGGCATGCTCACCAACTGGAAGACCATCTCGGCCTCCATCAAGCGCTTCAAGATGCTGGAGGAGCAGCTCTCGGGCGACACGCACGGCTTCACCAAGAAGGAAGTGCTGAAGATGACGCGCGAGCGCGACAAGTTCGAGGCGAGCCTGGGCGGCATCCGCGACATGAACGGGCTTCCCGACCTCATGTTCGTGATCGACGTGAACAAGGAGGATCTCGCCATCAAGGAGGCGACGGTGCTGGGCATTCCCGTCATCGCCATCCTCGATTCCAACACCGATCCGGCGAACATCGCCTTTCCGGTGCCCGGCAACGACGACTCCAGCCGCGCCATCCAGCTCTACTGCAACGCGGTCGCGGATGCGGTGCTGGCCGGCCGGCAGGGCCGCCTGGCCGACCGGGGCGTGGACATCGGCGAGCTGGCCGATCCCGAGACGGATCCGGCGCTCGCCGGCTGAGCCGGCGCCGGCACGCCCGGCCGGGCGTGTCATCAAACCGACAGATCGGGGCTGCACGGGGCATGCAACCGTGCAGCCCCTGCAGCCACGAAAAAGGAGCCCCCCATGGCCGAGATCACCGCCGCACTCGTCAAGGAACTGCGCGACCGCACGGGCGCTGGCATGATGGACTGCAAGAAGGCGCTGGCCGAGACCGGCGGCGATTTCGAGAAGGCGGTCGACTGGCTGCGCACCAAGGGTCTTGCCTCGGCCGCCAAGAAGGCCGGCCGCACGGCGGCCGAGGGCCTTGTCGGCGTGGTCGTCGAAGGCACGCGCGGCGCCGTCGTCGAAGTCAATTCGGAAACCGACTTCGTCGCGAAGAACGCCCAGTTCCAGTCCTTCGTCGCCGATGTCGCGCGGATCGCGCTCGCGACCGGCGACGATCTCGAGGCCCTGCTCGGCAGCCGCATGCCTGGCGGCGGCGGCATGACCGTCGCGGAGGCGCTCACCAACAATGTGGCGACCATCGGCGAGCAGCAGTCGATCCGCCGGGCCGCCCTCCTCGAGGCGACGGGCGCGGTTGCCGCCTATGTCCACAATGCCGCCGCGCCCGGCCTCGGCAAGATCGGCGTGCTCGTCGCGCTCGAGAGCGAGGCCGAGGACAGGGCAGCGCTGGCCGTGCTCGGCAAGCAGATCGCGATGCATGTGGCAGCGGCCAACCCGCTGGCGCTCGATGCCGACGGCATCGACCCCGCCCTCCTCGACCGCGAGCGGGCGATCGCTGCCGAGAAGGCGGCGGCCAGTGGCAAGCCGGCCGACATCGTCGAGCGCATGGTCGAGGGCGCGGTCAGGAAGTTCGCCGGCGAACAGGCGCTGATGAGCCAGCTGTTCGTGATCGACGGCAAGTCCAGGGTGTCGGACATCGTCGCCGCCGAGGCGAAGAAGCTGGGCGCCCCCGTCACCGTCTCGAAGTTCATCCGCTTCCAGCTCGGCGAGGGCATCGAGAAGAAGGAAAGCGATTTCGCAGCCGAGGTGGCGGCCGCGGCCGGCACCGCCAGGGCCTGAGCATCCGCGGCGGGCGCCGACCCGAGGCTTGAGCCGGCCCCGGCGGCCGGCTAAGCCGCGGGGGCCTCGCGCATGGAAGCCTGTCTGATGCCCGGTCCGTTCAAGCGAATCCTGCTGAAGCTCTCGGGCGAGGCGCTGATGGGGGCGGGTTCCTTCGGAATCGACCCCGACACCACCGCCCGGCTCGCCGCCGAGATCAGGCTGGCCCGGGAGGCCGGCTTCGAGCTGTGCCTGGTGGTGGGCGGCGGCAACATCTTCCGCGGGCTGGCCGCCGCCGCCAAGGGCTTCGACCGGGCGAATGCCGATTACATGGGCATGCTGGCAACCGTGATGAATGCGCTCGCCCTCCAGAACGCGCTGGAGAAACAGGGCGTGGACACCCGCGTGCAGTCGGCGATCCCGATGGCGAGCGTCTCCGAACCCTATATCCGCCGGCGCGCCGTCCGGCACATGGAAAAGGGCCGGATCGTGATCTTCGCGGCCGGCACCGGCAATCCCTTCTTCACGACCGACACGGCCGCTGCCCTGCGGGCTGCCGAAATGGGCTGCGATGCCCTGCTGAAGGGAACCTCGGTCGACGGAGTCTACGACAGCAACCCGAAGACCAACGCGGCCGCCCGCCGCTACGAGCGGATCGGCTTCGACAGGGTGCTGAACGACAATCTGAAGGTGATGGACGCGGCCGCCGTTGCACTCTGCCGCGACAACGATATTCCGATCGTGGTGTTCAACATCCGGGAAGAGGGCAATCTTGCCCGGGTCCTGGCCGGCGAGGGCGTGGCGACCATCGTCGGCGCGGTTCAGGGGACGGACAATGGCTGACTTCGACGCAACCGCCGTGAAGGCCGATCTCGAGCGCCGCATGAAGGGCGCGGTCGACACGCTGAAGAACGATCTCGGCGGGCTCCGCACCGGCCGGGCGTCCACCTCGCTTCTCGATCCGGTCACGGTCGAGGTCTATGGCTCGGCCATGCCCCTGAACCAGGTGGCGACCGTGACCGCGCCCGAGCCCCGGATGCTCGCCGTCCAGGTCTGGGACCGCTCGAACGTTGCAGCCGTCGACAAGGCCATCCGCTCGGCCGGGCTCGGCCTCAACCCCATCGTCGAGGGGCAGACGCTGCGGCTGCCCATCCCCGACCTGACCGAGGAGCGCCGCCGCGAACTGGCCAGGCTCGCGACCCAATATGCCGAGAAGGCCCGCATCGCGATCCGCAACGTCCGGCGCGACGGCAACGATGCCCTGAAGACGGCCGAGAAGAAGGGCCAGATCAGCCAGGACGAGCAGAAGCGGCTGGAAGCCGATGTCCAGAAGCTGACCGACAGGGCGATCGCCGACGTCGATGCCGCAGCCGGCGCCAAGGAGAAGGAAATCCTTGGCAAGTGAAATGGTTTTCGCCCGTGCGCCCGGTGGCGACCGCTGAGGCGGAACGGCCGGACGGTTCGCGCCCGGGGCTGCCCGGCTGCCCGCGCCATGTCGCCATCATCATGGATGGCAACGGCCGCTGGGCGAAGGCCCGCCGGCTTCCCCGGCTCGCCGGCCACAAGGCCGGTGTCGAGGCCGTGCGCCGGATCGTCCGCGCCGCACCGCGCCTGGGCGTCGAGACGCTGACGCTCTACGCCTTCAGCTCCGAGAACTGGCGCCGCCCGGCCGAGGAGGTCTCGGACCTGATGAGCCTGCTTCGCCACCATCTTCTGGCCGAGCTGGAGGAGCTGGACGAGAATGGCGCGCGCCTGTCGCTGATCGGCAACTGGCGGGCGCTGAAGCCCGACGTGGTCGAGCGGCTGGAAAACGCGATGGAGCGCACCCGCGGCAACGACCGCTTCCGCCTCGTCGTCGCCCTCAACTACGGCGGACAGGACGAGCTCACCCGCGCCGTCCAGGCGATCGCGGAGAAGGTTCGCGACGGCGCGGTCTCGCCGGCCGCGATCACCACCCAGCTCATCGAATCCGGGCTCGACACGGCCGACCTTTCGCCTGTCGATCTCATCGTCCGCACCTCGGGCGAGCAGCGCCTGTCCAACTTCCTGCTGTGGCAGGCGGCCTATGCGGAACTCTGGTTCACCCCCGTTCTCTGGCCCGATTTCGACGAGGGAACCCTTCGGCAGGCGATCGAGGCCTACGCCGGCCGCCAGCGGCGCTATGGCGGCCTCTGAGCCGATCCTTCCGCCGGCCGTCCGCTCGGCCCTTGGCTCGCGGATCGTCGTGGGGGCCTTTCTTGCAGCGGTCGCGATCGGCGACATCTGGCTGGGCGGCCCGGCTTTTGCGACCATGGTCGGGCTCGGGGTGGCGCTGGTGTTCCGGGAATGGGCGCTGATGCACGGGACGTCGCCGGGCCTGATGGCGGCCGGCATGGTCATGCTCCTGCTTGTCGCGTTTCTTGCCCATGTCGGCCGGCCGCTCGATGGGCTCGCCATGCTGGCGGTGGCTGCACCCGGGCTCGCGCTTCTCTCCTTCGCACTTGGCCGGCCGGGCAAGCGCTGGCTGTCGACCGGGCTCCTCTATGCCGGTCTGCCGGCCGTCGCCCTCATCTGGCTTCGCGCGCAGGCGGATGGCTTCGCGCTGGTGATGTGGACCATGGGGCTCGTCTGGGCAACCGACATCTTCGCCTATGTCACCGGCCGCAGCATCGGGGGTGCCAGGATCTGGCCGGCGATCAGCCCCTCCAAGACCTGGGCCGGCCTCGCCGGGGGCATGGCGGCCGCCAGCCTGTTCTCGGCGCTGTTCGCGGCCGCCGTCGGCTGGCCGGTGCAGCCGGCGCTGATGGCGGCGCTGGGGGCAGCGCTTGCCCTGCTGGCCCAGGCCGGGGACTTTTTCGAAAGCTGGCTGAAGCGCCGCGCCGGGGTCAAGGATTCGGGCCGGCTGCTGGGCGCGCACGGCGGGGTGATGGATCGCGTCGACGGGCTGGTGCCGGTTGCCTGCGTGGTCGCGCTGTGGGTCGGGCTCGATCCCGCCCGCTGGAGCGCGGGGGTCGCATGACGATCGCAAGGCGCCTGACGATCCTGGGAGCCACCGGCTCGGTTGGCGCGTCGACCCTCGATCTCGTCGCCCGCGCGCCCGAGCGTTTCCGCGTCGAGACGGTCGCTGCCGGCCGCGACTGGGCGAAGCTCGCCGAGGTCGCGCGCGCCTGCGGCGCCAGCTACGCGGTCGTTGCCGACGCGGCCGCCTACGGGCCGCTTCGCGACGCGCTGGCGGGCACGGGGATCGAGGTGGCCGCCGGTGCCGAGGCCCTCGTCGAGGCCGCGCAGCGCCCCGCCGATCTGGTCGTGGCGGCGATCGTCGGCGCGGCGGGCCTGCCGCCCACGCTGGCCGCGGTCGAGGCGGGAATCCCGGTTGCGCTCGCCAACAAGGAGGCCCTCGTCTGCGCGGGCGGGCTGATGACGGCGGCCGCCCGCCGCAGCGGGGCGCAGATCCTCACCATCGACAGCGAGCACAACGCCATCTTCCAGGTGCTCGAAGCGGTGGACCGGGTGCGCCGCATCATCATCACGGCATCGGGCGGCCCTTTCCGCACATGGAGCCGCGAACAGATGGGTGCGGCGACACCCGCACAGGCCGTCAACCATCCCACCTGGTCGATGGGGGCCAAGATCTCGGTCGATTCGGCGACGCTGATGAACAAGGGCCTCGAGCTGATCGAGGCCTATCATCTGTTCGGTGTCCGGCCGGACCAGCTCGACGTGCTCGTCCATCCGCAGAGCCTCGTCCACGGCCTCGTCGAATATGTGGATGGCTCGGTGCTGGCCCAGCTGGGCCCGGCCGACATGCGCGTGCCGATCGCCCATGCGCTGGCCTGGCCCGAGCGGATGGCAACGCCCGTCGAGCGCCTCGACCTCGCGGCCATCGGCCGGCTCGATTTCGAGGCGCCCGATCGCGCCCGCTTCCCCGCGCTGGCCCTTGCCGAGGCCGCGCTGGCGGCGGGCGGCTGCCGGCCGTGCATCCTGAACGCCGCCAACGAAGTGGCGGTCGCCGCCTTCCTCGAAGGCCGGATCGGCTTCCTCGACATCGCCGGCACGGTGGACTCGACGCTTGCGTCGATCGACACCCGCTGCCCGGACAGTCTCGAGGCCGTCTTCGACCTCGACCGGCAGGCGCGTGCGGTCGCGCAACACTTTGTTGCCAAGGGCCGTGCAACATCATTTGCCGCCCGCCGGGCCGTCCGGTAGGCGTCAGCCCATGGAAACCATCGCGGCACCCGGCTTCGTCTTCACAGCCCTCATCTTCTTCGTCGTCATCGGCATTCTCGTGTTCGTGCACGAGTTCGGCCATTACGGCATGGGCCGCCTTCTCGGCATGAAGGTGGACACCTTTGCCGTCGGCTTCGGCAGGGAGGTGCTGGGCTGGACCGACCGGAACGGCACCCGCTGGAAGCTCGGCTGGATCCCGCTGGGCGGCTATGCCAAGTTCGCCGGCGACATGAACGCCGCCAGCCAGCCCGATCCGGCGCTGGCGGACAAGGTGACGGAAGCCGACCGCGCGGTCATGTTCCAGTTCCGGCCGCTGTGGCAGCGCGCCGCCGTGGTGGCGGCCGGCCCGCTCATCAATTTCCTGTTCGCGATCCTGATCTTCCTCGTCTTCTTCATGACCTACGGCCACCAGATCACGCCGCCCGTCGTCGGCCAGGCGGTCGCCGGCATGCCGGCGGCCGCGGCGGGGATCCAGGCCGGCGACCGGCTGGTGCAGGTCGATGGCAAGCCCGTCGAGCGGTTCGAGGACGTGCTGCGGATCGTCGCCATCAACACCGGAACCCCGATCGAGCTCGTCCTCGAGCGTGACGGCGCGACGCTGGCGAAGACGGTGATGCCCGACATCGTCGAGGAGGAGGACAGGTTCGGCAACCGCTACAGCCGCGCTGTCCTCGGCCTCGCCTCGGGCGAGGTCGTCGTCGTCCGGCACGGCCCTGTCGCCTCGCTGCGCTGGGCCCTCATCGAGACGCGGGACACGATCCGCATGATGTGGGACACGCTGAAACAGATCGTGACGGGCCGGCGGGCCGTGGACGAGCTGGGCGGCCCCATCAAGATCGCGCAATTCTCGGGCCAGAGCGCAGCGCTGGGGCTGCCCGCCCTCATCTCCTTCATCGCCCTCATCTCGATAAACTTGGGGTTCATCAACCTGCTGCCAATCCCCATGCTGGACGGAGGGCATCTGTTCCTCTACGCGCTCGAAGCTGTCCGGCGGCGACCGCTCAACCCGAAGGTGCAGGAATGGGCGTTCATGTCGGGCTTTGCGCTGCTGATGACGCTCATGCTGTTCCTGACGTGGAACGACCTGCAATCGGTCGGACTGTGGGACAGGCTGGCCGGCATCACCGGCTGACCGAAAGACAGGAACCGAACCCGAGGTGATCATCACGCCCGCCCGGCGCCCTTCGCCGCCAGGTCATTCCAAGCCATCGCGACAGGCAGCCCGACTGCTGGCGCTCGGCACCGTGTCGTTCCTGTGGCTGGCGGTGCCGGCGCTTGCCCAGCAGCCCGCCCCGGCGCCCGCGCCCGCGGCCGCGGCCGACGTCACGCGCACGATCCGCTCGATCGAGGTGGTCGGCAACGAGCGGCTGGAGCCCGACACGGTGCGCTCCTACATCGATCTGAGGGTCGGCGAAGGCTATGATCGGGTCCGCCTCGACCGGGCCCTGAAGGACCTGTTCGAGACCGAGCTGTTCGCCGACGTGCAGATCCGCGACGACGGCGTTGGCAACATCATCATCGACGTGCGGGAAAACCCCGTCATCAACCGGGTGCTGATCGAGGGCGCAAGGCGAATCAAGGACGACAAGATCCGCGAGGAGATCAAGGTCGCCCCCCGGCAGATCTTCACCCGCAGCCGCGCCAGCGCCGATGTCGAGCGCATCCTCGAGCTCTACCGCCGCTCCGGCCGGTTCGCCGCCCGCGTCGAGCCCAAGATCATCCAGCTCGAGCAGAACCGGGTCGACCTCATCTTCGAGATTTCCGAAGGGCCGAAATCGAAGGTCCGGCAGATCAACATCATCGGCAACGAGCAGTTCTCGGATTCGCGGCTCAGGGGCGAGATGGCGACCCGCCAGGCCCGGCCGCTGCGGCTCTTCACCTCCAACGACACCTACGATCCCGACCGGCTTGCCTTCGACCAGCAGAAGCTTCGGCAATTCTACCTGACGCAGGGCTATGCCGACTTCCGCGTCGTGTCCTCCATCGCCGAGCTCACGCCCGACCGGCGCGACTTCATCGTCACCTATGTCATCGAGGAAGGCGAGCGCTACCGCTTCGGGGAGGTGAATCTCGAAAGCCAGATCCGCGACGTCAGGGCGGAGAATTTCAAGGCGCTGCTGCCGATGCGGCAGGGGGACTGGTACAACGCCAAGCAGGTCGAGGATACGATCGACGGCCTGACGGAGGCTGTCGGCCTGCTCGGCTATGCCTTCGCCGACGTGCGCCCCAGCTTCGAGCGCGACCGCGAGAAGCGCGAGATGTCGATCACCTTCCTGATCAACGAGGCGCCGCGTGTCTATGTCGAGAGCGTGACGATCGCCGGCAACACCCGCACGCGCGACGAGGTAATCCGCCGCGAGTTCCGCCTCGCGGAGGGCGATGCCTTCAACTCGATCAAGGTCAAGCGCTCGCGCGACCGGATCCAGAGCCTCGGCTTCTTCCAGGACAAGCTGGAAGTGAAGCAGAACCCCGGCACCGCGCCCGACAAGGTGGCCCTGCAGGTCGATGTCGAGGAACGGCCGACCGGCTCGCTGCAGCTGTCGGCCGGCTTCTCCTCTATCGAGCGCTTCATCTTCAGCTTCTCCATCGAGGAGCGCAACTTCCGCGGCCGTGCCCAGCAGCTTCGCCTGTCCGCCAATGTCAGCAGCTTCTCGCGCTCGGTCGAGGTGGGCTTCACCGAGCCCTATCTGTTCGGTCGCAACCTCGCGCTCGGCTTCGACATCTTCCGGCGCGACCTCAACTCCTTCCGCTTCGGGATCAACAACAGCCGCGAGACCACCTACGAGCAGGTCACGACCGGCTTCGGCATCCGGCTCGGCACGGCGCTCACCGAATTCTGGTCGGGCCAGGTCCGCTATGGCTTCTCGGTGGACGATGTCAGCCTCGATCGCAGCCTCTTCTTCACCGATGGTGTCTGCGATCCGCTCAAAGCCGGGCGCTTCCTGTGCGAGGCGATCGGCCGCAACGTGACCTCGTCGCTGGGATACAGCCTCGTCCTCGACACGCTCGACAACCGGCTCCGCCCTTCGTCGGGCAACCGCTTCATCCTCAGCCAGGACGTGGCCGGCCTCGGCGGCAATGTGAAATATCTGCGCACGCGCGCCAACTACGACCATTATTTTCGCCTGCCGGCCGGTTTCATCCTCAACCTCGGCGCCGAGGGCGGGAACATCACCGGGCTCGGTGGCGACGATGTGCGGCTGACCGACCGCTTCTACCTCGGCGAACCGCGGATGCGCGGCTTCGGGATCCGCGGCGTCGGCCCGCGCATCATCCGCTTCCCGCGTGACGGGGACGGCAATGTCGTCTTCGACCGGGAGGTTGCGCTCGACGACGCGATCGGCGGGCGCAACTATTATCTGGGCCGGGCCGAGGTCGAGATCCCGCTGGGCTCCGGCGGCCGCGAGCTCGGCCTTCGCCCGTCGGTCTTCGTCGATGTCGGCGCGCTGTGGAACGTCCGCTTCCCGCAGCTCATCGACCAGCCCAACCGCACCGAGCAGGTCTGCGTCGGCGAGCCGCCGAACCAGCAGTGCGAGGATGTGCTGATCACCGGCTTCCGCGAGGTCGCCTTCGGGAACAGCGCGTCGCCGCGCGTGTCGGTCGGCGTCGGCGTCTCGTGGAATTCGCCCTTCGGCCCCTTCCGCTTCGACCTTGCGAAGGCGCTCAGGAAAGTGGAAGGCGACGACACGCAGGTCTTCCAGTTCAACGTAGGAACCCAATTCTGATGATGAAGCACAGCCTTGCCGCCGTCGCGCTCGCGTTCGGCCTCAGTTCCGCCGGCCTGGTGTCGGCGCCCGTTTCCGCCCAGGCGCTCGCGCCCGCGGTCATCGTGATCGTCGACATGGATCGCGTCGTCAACGAAAGCGCGGCCGGCAAGCAGGCCGCGACCGAGATCCAGGGCCGCATCACCCAGCTGCAGAGCCGCGCCCAGACGCTCCAGACCGAGCTTCAGACCGAGGCGCAGGCCATCCAGCAGGGCCAGGCCAACAAGACACTGGCAGGCCCGGCGCTCGAAACCCGCGCCAAGGCCTTCGGGGACCGGCAGCAGCGCGCGCAGGAGGAGCTCGGCCGGCTCGAGAACGAGATCGGCCGCAGCCGCGCCCATGTCCTCCAGCAGATCGACACCGCCGCCCAGCCGATCATCACCCAGATCATGCGCGAGCGCAACGCGCAGATCGCGCTCGCCAAGGGCGCGACGCTGCAGCATTCGGCGGCGCTGGAGATCACCAACGATGTGATCGCCCGCCTCAACACCAGCCTGCCGCGCGTCACGACCACGCCGCCCGCCCAGCCCGCCCAGCAGCAGCCGCCCGCCCAGCAGCGGCGCTGAGGCCGGCAGAACCGGGGGCAGGCGCCATGGACATCATCGCCATCCTGAAGCGCCTGCCGCACCGCTACCCGCTGCTGCTCGTCGACCGGGTCGAGGAACTCGTGCCCGGGGAGCGGATCGCCGCGATCAAGGCGGTCAGCTTCAACGAACCCTTCTTCCAGGGCCACTTCCCCGGCCGCCCGATCATGCCGGGCGTGCTGATCGTCGAGGCGCTGGCCCAGGCGGCCGGCGTGCTCGCCATCGAGAGCATGGATCTCATGGGCAGCGGCAAGCTCGTCTATTTCATGGCGATCGAGGAGGCGAAGTTCCGCAGGCCGGTGGAGCCCGGCTGCCTCATCCGCCTGGAAGCCGCCTTCGTGCAGCGCCGCGCGACCGTCTGCCGGTTCGAGGGGCGGGCGCTGGTGGATGGCGCGCTGGTCGCCGAGGCCCGCTTCACCGCGATGATCGCCGACGCACCCGCCGCCTGAGCCGGCCCCTGCCGGCGTTCAGTCGGTGCGGCGGCCCCTGCCGCCGATGCGCGACACCAGGCCCAGCAACAGCAGCACGCCGACAGCAAGCACCCCCGGCGCCACGCCAAGCTCATCGAGCAGCACTCCGAACATGTCAGTCATCGAATCGGCTCATCCCTGTTGCAATGCGCCATTAGCCGATCGGAATGACTCGCAGATTGGCGAAACCCGACAAAAAGCCTTAATCTTCCGGAAGATCGCCAGGCCGGTTGATGTTCACGACGAACGGAAGGGGCCGCAACGCCGCTTCCGACACCGCGACCCACCGGCGCGCCGATATCGGGCCCTCGGCGACGAGCAGGGCCTGCAACCGCGCGGCCAGCGTCGCCGGCCACAGGCCGATCAGCCACTGCCCGTCCGCCACGGCCGGCCCCGGCGCCAGGCGGGCGGCAAGCCCTGCCGGCAGGTCGGGCGTGTCGCAGGGCGCGCACAGCACCGCATCATGGCCCCGCTGCGCTGCATGGCCGAGCGCTGCTGCCAGCCCGCCCATCGGCCCCAGGCCCGGCGCCGGCACGTCCGCCAGCGCGGTCAGCCCGCCCCACGCGCGCCCGCACACCACAAGCTCGTCGCACTCGGCTGCCAGCGCATCCGCCACATGGGCGATCAGCGGCCGTCCGTGCAGCCCGGCCAGCGCCTTGTCCGCACCGAACCGGCGGGACGCACCCCCGGCCAGGATCGCGCCCAGAAGCCTCAGGCCGAGTCCTCGAACAGCTCGCGGCCGATCAGGAACCGCCGGATCTCGGAGGTGCCGGCGCCGATCTCGTAGAGCTTGGCGTCGCGGAGCAGCCGCCCCGTCGGATAGTCGTTGATATAGCCGTTGCCGCCCAGCGCCTGGATCGCCTCCAGCGCCATCCAGGTCGCCTTCTCCGCGGCATAGAGGATGGCCCCGGCGGCGTCCTTGCGCGCCGTCTCGCCCCGGTCGCAGGCGGCTGCCACGGCATAGACATAGGCCCGCGCCGTCGACAGCGCGACATACATGTCGGCAAGCTTGCCCTGCATCAGCTGGAAGGTGCCGATCGGGCGCCCGAACTGCTGCCGGTCATGGACATAGGGCAGCACGATGTCGAGGCAGGCCTGCATGATGCCGAGCGGCCCGCCCGCCAGCACCACGCGCTCATAGTCGAGGCCCGACATCAGCACCTCGACACCCTTGCCCTCCTCGCCCAGCACATTTTCGAAGGGGACCTCGCAATCCTCGAAGATCAGCTCGCAGGTGTCCGAGCCGCGCATCCCCAGCTTGTCGAGCTTCTGCGCGGTCGAGAAACCGGCCATGCCGCGCTCGATCAGGAAGGCGGTGATCCCGCGCGGGCCGGCGTCCGGGTCGGTCTTGCCATAGACGATCAGCGTCTCGGCGTGCGGCCCGTTGGTGATCCAGAACTTGCTGCCATTGAGCACATAGCGGTCGTTGCGCTTCTCGGCGCGCAGCCGCATCGACACCACGTCCGAGCCCGCCCCCGGCTCCGACATGGCGAGCGACCCCACATGCTCGCCCGAGATCAGCCTGGGCAGATACCTGGCCTTCTGCTCGGCGGTTCCCCAGCGGGCGATCTGGTTGACGCACAGGTTCGAATGTGCCCCGTAGGACAGCCCGACCGAGGCCGAAGCCCGGCTGATCTCCTCGACCGCGATCACATGCGCCAGATAGCCGAGCCCCGCCCCGCCATCCGCTTCGGCCACGGTGATGCCGTGCAGGCCAAGGTCGCCCAGCTTCGGCCACAGGTCGCGCGGGAAACTGTTGCTGGCGTCGATGTCGGCGGCGCGCGGCGCGATCTCGGTGGCGGCAAAGGCCGCCACGCTGTCGCGCAGCATGTCGAGTTCGGGCGGATGGCCAAAGCCGAGCATGTGGATGGACATGCCGGCCCTCCTAGCGCGGGCTTCAGCCGAAGGGGAGGGCCGGCAGGGGGTTTCCCGCCGCCGGTGCGTAATTTCCGTTCATCGGCGGTTCGGGCAGGCTGGCGCACCCGGGGCGCCTGAGCGACGGGGGATGAAGGCGATGGCAGCTGAAGGCCGGCCGGGTGCGATGGGTGCAAGGTCGTCGGCCTTCCTCCTTCCGCTCCTTCTTCTCGCCCCGCTCCTCCTTGCCTGCGACATGCAGCGCAGCAGGGCCGACGACTGCCCGGAGGAGCGGTCGCGCCCCCGCCAGCTTCCGCTGCTCTACTGATGTCGTCGCCGGCCGCCGGCCGGCTCCAGATCAAGCCCCGCAGGGCACGCAGCCCCTTTAACCCCTGCGTCGGGACCCGGCGCTTCCACTCGGAAAGCTGATCCGCCCCGCCGCCGCGGCCGGGCCGCCGGCCCGAGGCCCATGCGCAGTGCCTTCCGACTGCCCGGCGAAACCGCATGACCCCTTCCGGCGTATGCCAGGAACAAGGCGACGCCATGGTGGCGCGCGCAGGGGAGAAGCATGATGATCATCGCAAAGAGCCTTGTGGCCGCAGCGCTGCTGCTATCTGCGGGGCTTGCGTCCGAAGCCCGTGCGGCAACGCTTCTGTTCAACCTCGACGGCAGCTTCACGGCGAGCTTCCAGCTCGACTCGATGCCCGTCCCGACCCGCTTCACCGACTTTGGCTTTCTCGGCCAGAGCACCTTCGCGAACGTCCCGATCACCTTCAACGGAGTCGAGCGGACTGCCGATCTCATCTTCGGCACAGGGCTTGCCGCCAGGCTCAACATCGTTGGATCCGGCATTCCGTTCACCCAGCTGACCGGCGACACCCTGTTCACGGGCACCACCGCCAATCCGGTTTTCGCCCCCGGCATCTTCCAGCTCGGCAATCCGTTCTTCGGACAGTCCCTCACGCTCAGGATCTCCGAGGTTCCGATGAGCGGCACGATCCCCGAGCCAGCCGGCTGGATGATGCTGATCGCGGGTTTCGGTCTTCTGGGCAGCGCGCTTCGGCGGCGGCGCCCGGCCACGGGCTCCCGGATCGTGCCGTCGACCTAGGGCATTTCCTTGCCTGCCGTCTCACCGGCATCGCAGGGCCCCGTGCGGCACAACATGAGGGTGGCGCGGCCGATCCGTTTCGGTCGGATCGCAGACCGCCCCGGATCCGGCCCGACGGGCGGCGAAGGCCGCCGTCAGCCTCCCCCGGCTGGCGGCAGGTCCCTGCGATGCGTCCTGCGCGTGTATGCGCGCAACATGAGCCGGGTCCCGATCGACCCGGCCCGACCGGCGCGCGGCCACTGAGGCAGGCCGGGGCTCAGGCCCGGCCTGCCGGCCCGATGAAGGTTGCAAGCGGATATGAGCTTGGGCACGGTGGCGGCAGGAGGCGCAGGTTCCGGCGTGAGCGGTGATGTCGATCAGTGGCTGTCGGCCGTGGCCGGAGGCGACCGCGCGGCGCTCAGGATGGTGTATGACCGCCTGGCCATGAAGCTGCTGGGCGTTGCCATGCGTATCCTCGGTGACAGGCAGGATGCCGAGGATGTGGTGCAGGATGTGTTCGTGACGCTCTGGCAGAAGGCCGGCGAGTTTCAGCCAGCGCGCGGCGGTGGCGAGGCGTGGCTGGTGGCGATCGCCCGCAACCGCGCGATCGACAGGCTGCGGGCGCGCGGCCGGCGCCAGCACGCAGCGGTGGAGGCGATCGACCAGCATCCCGACCCGGATGCCCGCACCGATGCGCCCGCCGAGGCTGCGGACGCCGCGCGCAGCGTGGCCCATGCGCTGGGCCACCTCGATCCGCGCCATGCCAAGGTGATCCGCGCCGCCTGGCTCGATGGGCTTTCCTATGCCGAACTGGCCGAGCGCGAGGGCGTGCCGGTCGGCACCATCAAGACCTGGGTGTTCCGCGGGATGCGGCGCATGCGGGAGGGGCTGGACGCATGAGCGACGCCAACACCCCCCTGCCCGAGGACCCGGACATGACGCCTGACGAGGCGCTGGCGGTCGAGTGGGCGCTGGGAACGCTGGAAGGCGCGGCCCGCCGCGCCGCCGATGACCGGCGGCGGACCGACCCGGCGTTCGCGGCGCTGTGCGCCGATGTGGCAGGGCGCCTTGCGCCCTTGTCGGACGAGGTGGCGCCGGTCGCCCCGTCGGCGGCTCTCTGGGCCCGGATCGAGGCCGCGATCGACACGACCGAAGCCGCGGCGCCGGCCCCGGTGCCGGTGCCGGTCAGGCGGGCCGGCTGGTGGGACAGCCTTGCCCTCTGGCGCGGCGGCACCGCGGCCATGGCAGCACTTGCGCTCGCCCTGCTGGTGACCCGCCCGGCGCCCATCGCCGATGCGCCGGCGCCCGCGCCGCAGCCGGTCGCGACAGGGCTGCTGCTTTCGGCCACCCTGGCCGACGAGGGCGGCCGGCCACTGGTGACGGCCGCGCTCGATACCGGCCGCGAGGCGGTGGTGGTGGCGCCGGTCGGCAAGGAGGCGCTGGATGGCCGCGTGCCCGAACTGTGGCTGATCCCCGCCGATGGCACGCCGCGCTCGCTGGGTCTCATCGATCTGGGCGGAACGCAGCGGATCGACGTGCCCGACACCGTCATCGAGCTGGTGGCCGAAGGCGCGGTGCTGGCGGTGAGCCTGGAGCCGGCGGGCGGTTCGCCCACCGGCGCTCCCACCGGGCCGGTGGTCGCGACCGGCGCGCTGACGCGGATCTGAACGGCACCCGCGCGAAACCCTGTCGGGGCGGGAAACGTATGCCTGTCAGCGTCCGCCAACGGTGGCGGGCGCCGAACAGACAAGGAAACAACGACATGCGATTGACCACCCTGTTGCTTGCCAGTGCCATCCTGGCCACCCCCGCGCTCGCGGCGGTGATGGTCGGTGGTGCCCCGATGCTTCCAACCAGGACCATCGTCGACAATGCGGTCAACTCGAAGGATCACCGCACCCTGGTGACGGCGGTTCAGGCCGCCGGTCTCGTTGAAACGCTGCGGGGGCCCGGCCCCTTCACCGTGTTCGCGCCCACCGACGCCGCCTTTGCCCGGCTGCCGGCCGGTACGGTTGACCGGCTGCTCGAGCCCGGCATGAAGCCCCAGCTCTCTGCGCTTCTGACCTATCATGTCGTCCCGGGCCGCTATGCGGCTGCCGATCTCATGCGCCTGGCGTCGGCAAACGGCGGCGCGGCAACGCTCAAGACCGCGCAGGGCGAGACGCTGACGGTCAGAACCAGGGGCCGGCAGGTGATGGTGACCGATGCGCGCGGCGGGATGGCCACCGTCACGATCGCGGACGTAAACCAGGCCAATGGCGTGATCCATGTGATCGACACCGTGCTGATGCCGCGCAGCTAGACGTCGGACGCCGCTGGCCAGCCCGCCCCCGGTAAAGACCCCTCCCGGCGCTGCCGGGAGGGGTTCCTTGCGCCGGTGCGCGGACCTCGGGCGGACGGCAGGCCCGCGCCGCCGGTCTCCGCCATCAGCCGAGGCGGACGGGGACGGCCCGACGGCGGCGGATCGAGGCGCCGATGAGGCCGAAGCCGGCGATCAGCATCGCCCAGGTGCCTGGCTCGGGCACGGCGCCCGCGGTCGCGATCGAGCGGATCGGCCCAGCGCCGACGATGCCAAGCGAGGTGGCAGCACCTGTCATCAGATCGACCTCCCAGAACAGGCTGTCGACGCTGGCGAAGGCCCGGCCGGACAGGCCGCTGATGTCGAAGCCGATCGCATTCTGCAGCGTGAACCGGAATCCCAGCGGCTGGAACGGATCGCCCATCAGATTGGTGCCGGTGTACAGGCCGCCGTTGGGGTTGGTCGAACGGACGAGCCCGCCGGATACGGCGTCGATGGCGTAGAGCACGGTCGACAGGGCGCCAGCGAAATTGTTGGTGTAGGCCGCACCCACCAGCATGACGCTGCCGGTATCCGACATGATCATTCCATCGACGATGGTGGCGCCGTTGTCGGGGTTGATGCGCAGGTTCTGGCCGATATCGCTCACCACCCGCAGCCGGTCGGGCACGGGGTTGAAGTCGATGCCGAAGGCAGTGCCCATGGGCAGCGTCGTGAGCACGCCCATCGACGTGGCGGAAAAGGTTCCGCCGACCCGCTGGAGTTCGTAAAGGGTGCCCGAACTGCCCAGCGCATAGAGCATGCGGTTGGCCGGGCGCACATCGATCCCGAGAAGCGCTTCGCCCATGCCGAGCCCGGTGATGGCACGATCGGCAAGGATGGTCGCGGGTGCCGAGGAGTCGAACGTGACGATCCGGTTGTCGAAAGTGAGGCCGAAAACCCGTTCGGCGTTCGCCCCCGCCGGCGCGAGAAGAACCGCGGCGCCTGCCGCAAGCACAAGACTGAATCGCATGGTGCCCTCCTTGGATGCGGAGCCCCGTGCCCCGCACCGATCACTACGATCGGGCAGGATGGGCGGTTTCGCCCTGCACCCGAAAAGTCCGGAGCAGCGCCCGGAGGCAAGGGGTGAAGCCATCTTCATGCTGACCTCTGGCCAAAGCTGCCGGAGACATTGACCCGCGGGACGATCGGTTGGGCCATCTGCAGGCCGAGCCCTTTGGGACTGGCCGGGTCCGGTGCCAGGGCCGAAAAAGCATCACAGCCTGCTTCCTGTCTGCCGGACTGACCGGCATTGAAAACCCATGCGGAAAACCATGAATTCAGCGCGGCCGAGCCGATGCAGCCGGATCTGAGGCCGCCCCCCGATGTTGCAATTTTGCGGCTGACACATGGTCCGTCCCGCGCGGGCATGGTGCGACCTCGAAGGGGCAGGTCGCTGGTGGCCGAGTGGCGCGCCCTGTCGAACTTTGTTCGAACGGAAAACGATCCGGGCGCGTGGCGCGATCATCGTCTGAAGCGGGGGAAGTGGCGCCCCAGCGTTGATGAAACTGATAACTACGTTTCCGCTGCAGCGCTGTGATATTCCAGCCGTCGGCTTGCGAGAGCCGCCGGAAGCATCCAAAGCTCGCCAAAGCTACTACGACTGATTGGTAAGCGTGGCCCGAATTCTCCCACAGGCTGGCCGGGGTCGATGAAGCCGCGAATTACGAATTCGCCATAGCACTACGCCAGGGCGCGCCACAACCGCAGAAAATGCGAAAACATGACGGGGACGGTGCAGAAGCCCTACGCCTTCCGGGAGGGCCGCCGCCATCGCTCCGGGATCGCGCCGTTGCTCTGGCGCGAGAGTGGGGGCGAGGTGCGGACTCGCGAGCTCACGGACATCGGCATTCCGCTATGCTATCTCTTGAAGATGTGCGAGGAGGGGCTGCTGGTGAAAATCGGCTACGGACGGCATCGCGCCGCGCTGCTGAAAGCGGCCTGATCCTAAGCCGCGCCATGCTCGCCATAGGCCTGGGCCGCTTCGATGACCTCGCCGATCCGGCCGGCGCGGGGCATCGATCGGAGGTCGGCCTCTGAGGCGAGCATCGCCGGTCAGCATGAAGTTGCCCCGCATCCAGTGCTCGTCGATCGTGAACGCTTGGACCACGGCGCTCATGCCGGAAAGCAGTCCATGATTGGCGGCCTGGAAGGCCGGATAGGCGCACTCCCCATCGATATCGAGCCACAGCAGCGGCTGCGCTTCGAGTTCCGTGGTCGGGATGCCCGATGCTGCTTGCGAATTTATCCGGCGACAGGACCTCGCCTTCCAGGTGAAGCATGCCGCGCTTCATGGCCGCGCCGCGCGCGAAAGCCTCGGCCAGAATGGGGGTGTCGGCAATCGCTCGTGCTTCCATGGTAAATCCTCCAGACCCCCGGCGCCCGTCCATGGTCCGGCCGCAGCTTACAAAGGCAGGGGCGTTGGGTCGTGTCCCACCGCGTGGTGCAGCTGCGAGGATTGAGCGGCTGTCTTGAAACTCGGATCGTAGTCGGATGAGGAGGGGCAGCGTCGGTCCAGAAGGCCGCCAAAGTGCGTCTAGGCTGGCCCGCCGACCCGGAAACGCGGCGAACTTGCCGTCTCGTGCCTCGTCGGGCCGGCGCTCCGGACTTTCGAGTCAGTCTGAGCCCGGCAATATGATGGAGACGCCGAAAACGATCTTTGGCAGCGCCACCCCGTGGCGCCTGACGCAAACGCAGTGGTCATCGTGACATGAATTGTGTGTTCCGCTCAACCGATCCGCGGGCCTTGGTCGAGCCATCCGAGGCCCAGCGCCTTCTGAAGCGCGACATAGTCTGCCGTCAAACCGGCCGTGGCCGCGGAGAGGCCGTCCTCAGCATCGATCCGCTGCCGCTCTGCGCCGAGCGCATCGATGCGCGACACCTTGCCGGCTTGGTAGTTCTGCTGCGTCAAATTGGCTGATCGGTCGGCCGACGCCTTCGCCCGCGCGAGGATCGCGACGGTTGCACGACTGGCTCGGAACCGCGCCAAGGCGTCTTCCGTGTCTCGTAGTGCCCCGAGGACCGCCGCGTCATACAGGGCTTCGGCTTCGTCTCGCGCCGATTCGCGCTGCCTGATCTGCCCTTGCACACGACCAAAATTCAGCACGCTCCACTGCAATGTCGGGGCGCCCAACGCGACGAAATCATCGAGATGCGTCAAGTCGGAAGGTTGCGTACCGCCGATCCCGATGACGCCCATCCAGCTGAGCCGCGGGAACCTGGCGGCTTCCGCGACCCCGATCCGAGCGGTATCGGCGGCGAGCCGGCGTTCAGCGGCGCGCACGTCGGGCCTCCGCCTGAGCATGGCTTCCGGATCGCCGATGGCAACGGCGGCGGGCGGCAGCGGCGCCGGCCGGGGCGGACCGAGCATTGCATCAAGGGCGCCCGGCTGCTCTCCGCAGAGCAAGGCGAGGGCGTTCATATAGCCCTCGGCCTGGGCCACGAGTGGCGCCATCCTGGCCTTGGCGGTCTCGAACTGCATGCTGAGCCGTTCGACATCGAGCGCGGAAGCGACGCCCCTTTCGAACTGCTGGCGCGTGAGGTCGAGCATCTGCTGCTGGAGTTCCACCGACCGTCGCGCCAACGCGATCCGCGTCTGTGTGGCTCGAAGGCCGATATAGGCATGGGCGACCTCGGCGGTCAGGCTCACCTGCGCGTCAGCCAAAGTGGCCTCTGCGGCTTGCGCGGTCGCTATCGCGGCTTCGCTACTGCGCCGCCTCCCGCCGAACAGGTCGATCTCCCAGCTGGCGTCGAAGGCGGCGGTATATAGATCAAAGGAACTCTCCTCGGTTCCGACCAGAGCCGGGATCATGGCGCCGGCAGCGCCGGAGCCGCTCTCTGGAACGCGGCCATGGCCAGCCAGCGCACCGGCGACGACGTTCGGCGCCGCGCTGGCTTGCTCGATGCGCAGCATGGCGCGCGCTTGACGCAAGCGGGCCTGGGAAGCCGCCATGTTCGGATTTGCACGCAGCGCCCGCTCTTCAATTCCGTCAAGGATAGGGTCATCCAGCGTCTCCCACCACCGGGCAACGAGAGGCGTTGCGATGACGGCGGCGTCCCCCATGCGTACGAAGCCGGATGAAATCCCCTTGTCCGGTGGGCCGACATAGTTGGGACCGACCGTGCAGGCGGACAGCACAGGAAGCAGGGCGAAGAGCCAATAGGCGCGCATGGGCATCTCTTTGCTTGGCGACCGCACACTTGCGCGCGAGGTTCGCTGAACGGCGTCACATCCCGGCTTCGGTTCGGCTCGGGACCGCCAGCCAATCTGACGACACCGAATCTGCGGCCTAGACAACGCTGTGACGGGCAGATAGTTATCGACTTAACGGCCGTTCAACAAGGGGATGTCGGATTGACCGACACGCGTACCGCAATTCTCGATGCCGCCGCTCGGCTCTATGCGGCGGACGGTTATTCCGCCGTCTCCATGCGTGACGTCGCCGCCGAAGTCTCGATGACACAGGCTAACCTATACTATCATTTTCGAGACAAGGCGCAGTTGGTCGAGGATACGCTCGCGCATGTCCTGGTTACAAGAATGTCACCTCTGGATGATTTGTTCAAAACGACTTCTTCTCCGGAATATAAGTTGCGGGTTTTTGTCGAGTGGTTCGTGACGCTCTTGTTTAATGATCTGATATTTACGCAACTGATGCTGCGCGAATTGATCGACGGCGATATGGAAAGAGTCGCGCGCCTCTCGAGAGCGGTCTTCGACAAGCCGTTCTCGCTGATTGACGGGATCGTCTCAGCCTATTCGCCCGGCAAGAACTCAGCCCTGACGACGGCGTCCGTCATCGCCCTCATCATCGGGCACGTCCAGATGGCGCGCATTCTTCCATATCTGTCCAGCGGCCACGCTGATCACGCCGATCCGAAAATCATCGCCGCACATGTTCTTTCGACCCTGCAGCGCGCGCTGAAGGACCAATCCGATGCCCTTTAGGGATCATGCGAAGAGGCGGACCTTGCCGGCGCTTGGCCTGGCGCTGACGATGCTGGCCGGTTGCGGAGAACACGGGAAAACAGTCGATCGGGAACCGCCGGCGGTGCGTCTGCCGACCACAGTGGTCCAGCGCGCCGATCTGCCCGATTTCGACGCCATTCCCGGCGCCGTCACATCGGACGACAGGGTCGATATTTCCTCGCGCGTCACCGGTTATGTGCTCCTGATCGCCGTTCATGAAGGCCAATCCGTCCGGCGAGGCCAGGTGCTGGCGCGGATCGACGCCAGAGAGATCGATGAAGCGATACGACAAGCGCGCGCCGGTCTTTCAGCCGCCCAGGCCGACCTCGCCCACGCCGAAGAGGATGTCGTCGCTCAGGAACCGCTGGCGCAGACGGGTGCGATATCGAGAGATGTGTTCCGTGGCGCCAGTTTGCGGCGTGACGTCGCGCGCTCGACGGTCGCCAGGGCGCAGGCCGCGCTTGGCGCCGCCGAGGCCCAGCGGTCTTATGTCACGATTGCCAGCCCGATCGACGGGGTTATTGTCGCCCGGCCCGGACAAGCCGGAGAGTTGGCGACGCCCGGGCGCACACTCGTCACCGTGGAGGCGCGTCGCCGCCTGCTGTTCAAGATGTTTGTGCCGGAAGCCGATGTCCGGCGCATTGCCGTCGATGCGCCGATCGAGGTGCGCCTCGACGGCCTCGGCGACCGCACCCTGAGCGGCGTCGTGCGTGGTATCGTACCGTCGGGCGATACCACAACGCGGCGCTATGAGGTGGATATCGCACTGCCGCCGGACCCCGGTCTCATGCCGGGCATGTTCGGCCGCGCCCGGCTCGTGACCGGCCGAAGGCAATCGCCCCGGGTCCCGGCCAGCGCCATCGTCGAGCGCGGGGGACTGACCGGTGTTTTCGTGGTTGGGAAGGACGGCCGCGTCGCCTTCCGGTGGTTGCGGACGGGCAAGGAGGCGGACGGATACGTCGAGATCGCCTCGGGCCTGGTGGGCGGCGAGACGATCCTGGCTCGCGCCGATGCTTCTGTGCGTGACGGCGCGAGATTGGTTCAAGGGCCGCGAACGCGATGAGTGTTCCTCGGCTGAATCTGGCGGGGCGGCTGGCCAGCAGCTTCATCACATCCAAGTTGACGATCGTCTTCATCGTCGGCGTCCTGATGGCTGGCGTCTTCGCCGTTGCGCTGACACCGCGCGAAGAGAACCCGCAAATCGTCGTCCCTGGCGCGGTTGTCACCGTCGCGCTGCCGGGTGCTTCGGCGCAAGAGGTGGATCAGCTGATTGTCGGTCCTCTCGAAGGCATTCTCAGCGAGATGTCCGGCGTGGACCATACATACGGCGTCGCGCGCAATTCGTTGGGCGCGGTGCAGGTGCAATTCAAGGTCGGGGAATCCCCGGAAGATTCCCTCGTCAAACTCTACAACCGGGTGATGGCGAACCGCGAACGCCTACCGGCGGGCGCCGGGATTCCGACGATCCGGGCGGTGGATGCCGACGACGTTCCGGTTGTCACCGTCACGCTCGCGTCCAACGCCTATGACGACTATGGGCTCAAGCGCGTCGCCGATCGCATGGCCGAGCGTCTGCGAAGCCTGCCCGATGTTTCCGTCGTCAGCGTCCGCGGAGGCCGTGACCGGGAGATCGGCGTCGCTTTCGATCCTGAACGGCTTGTCGCCTTCTCCATCGCACTGCCGCAAGCCTATGCGGCCATCACCGCCAACAACCTGTCCACACCGCTATCCGGGCCACTGCGCAACGGCAAGGTCGAGACGGTCCAGCTGCGCGGCGCGTTCGCGTCTGTCGATGACGTGCGCGATCTGGTCGTCGGGGTCCACGCCGGCCGACCGGTCTATGTGCGCGACGTCGCCATCGTCACCGACGGCCCTCCCATCGAAATCACGGCGCTGAGCCGGTTCGCCTTCGGTTCCGCCGACGCGCGCGCCCGACATGCGGGCACGGGGGACATGCCGGCGGTGACCATCGCCGTCGCCAAGAAGAAGGGCGCCAATGCGGTTCTCGTCTCCAGGAGCGTCATCGATCGAATAGATCGGATGCAGCAATCCTTTGTGCCGAAGGGTATCCATGTCGTCGTGACCCGCGATGACGGGAAGAAGGCCGACGCCGCCGTCAATGTCCTGATCGAGCATCTGGCCATCGCGTTGTTCACGGTGAGCCTGATCATGGTGCTGTTCCTTGGCTGGCGTGAAGCGCTGATCGTGACGCTGACCGTGCCGCTGATCTTCTCGATCACGCTCGCCGCGGACTATTTCGGCGGCGTCACCATCAACCGGGTGACGCTCTTTGCCCTCATCCTTGCCCTTGGCCTGCTGGTCGACGCGGCCATCGTCGTCATCGAGAACATTCACCGGCACTATAACTCCGCCTCATCCTTGACCAAGCAACAGGCGACGATCCTGGCCACCAACGAGATTGGCAACGCGACCAATCTCGCCACTCTGGCGGTGATACTGGTGTTCGGGTCGCTCTTCCTCGTGACGGGCATGGCGGGGGACTATTTCTATCCCGTCGCCTACAACGTCCCCATCGCCATGGCCGGTTCGATCGTCGTGGCCTATATCGTGACGCCATGGGCGGCCAATCGCTGGCTCCGTCGTCATCCCGCCGCCGACCATGACGAGCCCGACGATGGCCACGGCCATGGTCGTCGCGACTGGATGCAGCGCCTCTATCTGCGCCTGATCGGTTCGCTCCAATTCAACCGACGCGCCCGTCGGGGGCTGGCCTTGGCCATCTTCGCCTTGATCCTCGCTTCGTCGCTCCAGGGCGCCTGGCAGTTCATCCGCCCTTCCGGCGTCAGCGGCGCGGTCTCGCCGCTCGGTGTCGCGCTCGGCTTCATGCCGAAGGACAACAAGAACACCTTCAACATCGTCATCAGCATGGCGGAAACCACCCCCGTCGAGGAAACCGACCGAATGGTCCGTGAAATCGGCCGCTTGCTCTCCACCAATCCGAACGTCACCAACTATCAAAGCTGGATCGGACAATCGGGGGTCGTCGATTTCAACGGTCTGCTGCAGGGCACCGCCGACCGGCGGGGCGGCGATGTCGCCGAGATCCGGGTCAATCTCGTCGACAAGCATGCACGGCGCCTGAGCTCCATAGAGATCGTGCGGGCGATGCGGCCGAAGGTGGACGAGATCCGGGCCAGCTACCCTGGTGCGCGCGTCCGTCTGGTCGAGGATCCTCCAGGGCCGCCGGTGCGCGCGACGGTGCTGGCCGAGATATACGGACCAGAGTCCGAGGGACTGAGGCGCCTGTCGACCAAGGTCGAGACGGAGTTCGCCAGGACGTTCGACATGGTGGACATCTCGAACACCGAACCTGTCGACGTGGTCGAGCAGGTGCTGGTGCCCGACAGGGAAAAGGCCGCCCTCTCGGGCGTTTCTGTGGCGCAGATCGCCGAGTTGCTGCGGCTCGTCTATGGCGGTGACCTGGTCGGGCGGGCGCACCCGGCCGACGAGCGCAACCCGGTCGATATTCGCGCCTATGTCCCGCGTCGACACGCCGTCGATCCGACAAAACTGGACGGCCTGTTCGTGAACAACACGTCGGGTCAGCCCGTGGCCTTGTCCGAGCTGGTGAAAGTCTCATCTTCGACCGCCGATCGGCCGATCCAGCGCAAGGATAACGAACGCGTCGCCTTTGTCGGGGGCGAGTTGTCGCAAAGCGTACCGCTCTATGCCGTTCTCGATCTGAACCGGCGCCTTTCCGGCATCAACGGGCCCGACGGGCAGCCGCTTACGACCGGCAACCTGAGTTTCAACCCCCGGGCGCCCGACACCATCGACGGCTATCAATTGCTGTGGGATGGCGAGATGCGCATGACCCTCGATATCTATCGCGACATGATCGTCGCCCTGGGCGTCGCCCTGACTGCGGTCTATCTGTTGTTGGTGGCCTATTATCGGTCATTCCTGATTCCGATGATCGTCATGTCCTCCGTTCCGCTCGGGATCATCGGAATCTTTCCGGGCCACTGGCTTCTTGGGGTCGACTTCTCGGCCACGTCCATCATCGGGATCATCGCCCTGTCGGGGGTGGTGATTCGAAACTCGCTGCTGATTGTCGATTTCATCCAGGAGAATTTGAAGCAGGGCATGGCGCTGGACGAGGCGGTCCGAATGGCCGGCGCCGTCCGGCTGCGCCCGATCATCCTGACGACCCTCGCCATCGTCCTTGGGTCGGCGATCATGGTGAGCGATCCCGTCTTCGGCGGTCTCGCCATATCGCTGATCTTCGGGACGCTCGTGTCCACGGCCCTGACCGTGTTCGTTGTGCCCATCCTCTACCAGCTGAACGCAGTGCGCCGCCCAAAAGGCGCTGCGCTCAGTGAATGAACTGTGTGGGAAAGACTTCCCCCGCTCAGCTATTTTTGATTTGGCACAAAGACCACGACGACGAAACCTGTCACGAAAAAACTGAACTCATTGATGATACTGACCCATGACGCTCAAGAAGCTGCTGTTCGTTTCAGCAATGTCTGGCGTGTTCGCAAGCGCCGGTTGCCAAGCCCAAAATCCCGAGGAGTCCGCCAAGCAGGCGGCGGACGCCGCGAGAGGCGAGGTCCAGGACGCGGCGGCGACCGCTAGGGTGGCTGTGGAGGAGGCGCGAACGGCGGCGCAGGCGGCTGTTGAGACAGCGACACGCAATGCCGAAAGGACGCGCAAGGCGGTCAGCGAAGCTTCCTCGGAAGCATGGGCCGCGGCGGTGCAGGCGGCCCAGGAAGCGCAGACCGCCGCCGCGCTTGCCGCCCGTCAGTCGGAAGAAGCCCACCGCCAGGCGGGCGCGGAGTCCAGAGTCGCCGCGCGAGCCGCATCCGAGGCGGCGGGGAGAGCGGCGACCGCGGCTCAGGAAGCTTCCGCCCGGGCGGCGGACGCGGCCAGGACAGCGGCTGAGGCCCGGCTGAACGCCTCAGCCCAGACTGTGGCCGCGGCAAGGGAGGCCGCCCGAAAGGCCGTCGAAGCCGCCGATAAGGCGGCCCTGGCCGCCGGGGAAGCGGCTCGAAAGGCCGAGGAAGCCGCCAAAGAGGAACCGGCCAAGGCTGGGTGAAGAGGCCACGTAGAAATCTATACTTTTCCTTAAATCGCTGATCGAGAGGTTTCCCATGTCTGAATCCAACCGGCCCACCACGATCCAAGATAAACTGATCGCTGATGTGAAGCTCATCATCGCCGATGCCGAGGCGCTTGTGCACGCCACCGCCGATCAAGCGGAAGAGAAGGTCGCAGACTTGCGCGCCCGCCTTCAGGCAAACCTGAAGGCGGCCCAGGATCGACTTGCCGAGGCGGAAACGACGCTTATGGACGCGACCGCCGAAACCTTCCGCGCAGCCGTGGTTGCGTCTGCGTTGGCGACCTCGGAAGCCGCCAACAAAGCTTCTGAAGCTGCCGGGGAGGCAGCCCAGAAGGCCGAGGAAGCAGTCCAAAAGGCGGCCGAGTTTGGCAAGGACGCCGCGAAGCACGCTGCTGAAGCCGCGAGAGATGCGGCTCAGAAAGCGGCGGCGGCAGCCAGAGAGGCGGCTGTCAAAGCATTGGATGCAGTGGGAGAAATGGCCAGGAAGGCCAAAGATCTTATCAACGAGTAGCTTGAAAAACCCCGGTCCGGTCGCCGCCTTCAGTGTCTCCTCGCCTTCTGGGGCGTATCCAGTCCACCTCCGGCAAGTGGCGGAAGCCCATGGGCCCGTAGGGATGCCGCCGCGTTCGAGCGTTCGACTGCGTTCTCAGTTCGACATCATCTCGCGAAAAGCCTATTGGTCGCAATGATCATATACAATGATATTTCGTTCATCGTAGAATACCGATTCGCTCTGCCTCTAGAAGCGCTTGAACCCTGTTCTTGACTTTCAGTTTCGAAAATATATGGCGAATGTGCCATTTCACAGTGTCTTCACTTATTCGATGCTTGATCGAGATATCACGATTAGAGAGTCCTTCTCTTATCCTGTGAAGCATTGCCAGTTCTTTTCTCGTGAGCACAACAGAAGCCTCGCTGCTCGGCGCGCGTACGCGATGGTCGCCCGGCGCAGGTTCTCGACGCCCCAATTCCTCCTGGCTCGGAATGAGGTTCAACAGCGGCGTCGAGATGGATCCAAGTGCCTGCAGATGCCACCGCTCATCGAGGAGTGTGCGATAACACCCAAGTCGGGAAGCAATATCGATCGCGTCGGCTACGCGTTGTTCAGAGAGGGCGGATCTTCCTGTCCCCGCCCCAGCAACGGCGGTGCAGAGTAGCGCCGCAACCTCCAGCCTGCCCAGTTCTGATCGGCGCGCATGGTCTAAAGCAACGTTCGCAAGGCGGTTGGAAAGGTGAAACTTGCCCTGTCGCGCCGCAATGCGAGCTTCGGTCAGCGATTGTCGCGCGCGGAGATACGGCCCGTGAGACGTGAGAAAGATAGGGTGGCTGCGGTTCGGTAAAATAGCGGTCGCCTGCTCCGCGCTCTCTACAACGAACAGATCCGCGAGCGTCAAGCGCGCCAGGACCTCAAGCCGGAAGAAGCCAAATTCTCCCGCCATCACGCGCATCTCTTGAAGAAGTTCGACTGCGCCTTCTAGATCGCCATTGCGCCGGACAATTGCTGCCGCGGTGCGATAGGCCGAAAATGTAAAATCGACGGTGCCATGCTGCCGCGCAAAATCAAGAATTTCATCGACGCGTGTTTCTAGGCCGTCCAGTTGGTTTGCCTCGTATTGAAGTTCGAGTTCCAGCGTGTTCAGGAGGTTTACAGAAAACGGCGTGGTGTTGATCTGAGCATTGTCCCGCGCCTTACGAAGCAGCTCAGCGCCCGCGTGCATGTCCCCCCTGGAAAGCTCGGTGAAAATCATAGCGCTGTGAAACCAGCCCAGCGCGTAGCGATGGTCCGACATGCGGATTGCCGATAACGCCTCCGGGCCCAACTTCCTCAAATCGTCAAACCGGTGTTCGCTGGCCGCAATGAAGCAAAGGCAGGTCAGGATGGCGCCCTTGCAGACGAGGTCTGCCTCGCCATAGAGTTTCATCCAGGCTTCGCACCGCCGCCTGCTTTCTGTCAGATTGTCGCCGGTCGCCTCGCCAATCGCGGCGATGAGGTCGCACCAACACTCCATTTGTCGGCGTGTTTGTTGATCAAGACCGCCAAGAACAACGGCGCGCAAATCGGCCAACAGACCGGCCGCCCGCTGGCGGTCGTGACTAAAAATCTGGGCCCAGGCCAGGCCAAGAGCGATTGTTGGAGCGCCAGAAACGACAGCGGCGGAAAAACTGTCGTGCCATGATTGGATTTGATCTATCTCGCCTTGCCGCAGCGCAATATCCATCATGTTTACAGATGCGACCTCAGCAGCCAAGTCGTTCTCACCCGCGCGTAAGGAAAGGTTGATGCTCTCGCGACTGTTGTTGTTTTGTCTTTGCCATTGGGCGGCGCGGGCGAGCAGATCTGGCTTCGAGCCGCGATACTCCACCGAGAATCTGTGCTCGAGAAATTCGCGAAGCAACGGATGGAACTCATACGCCGTCTGTGATCGGCCCAGCGGTCGCAAAACCATCTGCTCGGCGGAAAGCTTGTCAATATAGTAGGCCGCATCGTTCCTGCGGAACACATGATTGAAATAATCTGACGATACTGATCCAAGAATTGAGGCGCAAACACAAAACTCCAGAACGTCATCGGCGAGCGGGTTCAGTATCGTGCTCCGGAAATACTTATCCAGATCAATGTCTCTGCCTGTGACGCGGTCGGCTATAAGGCGGTCGGGCGAGGACTGGCTTTCCGATGCCGCTTGCATCAAAAGGCAGAAGATTTCCGGCCAGCCTTTGGTGCGCTTCCAAAGCGAATAAATTTCAGCTTCTGAGACTGCTGGCCCTTCCCGACCGCAAGCGGCTGCTTTTGCTTCGTCGAATGTGAAGGCAAGCGCATCACTCCTTAACTCCTGGATTTCCTGTCGGGCTTTCATTCGCGCAAAGCCGGTGTCTGACGAGGTCGCCGCGATGAATTCCACTCCGGCCGGCGCCGCCAGCATAAAATCCTCGATCTGGTCTAGCGAATGCAGATCAAACTCAAGGTCGTCGAGACAGATGACAACCTTTGATCCTAGCCGATCCTTGGTGTCTCGGAGCCAGTCGGCGAGTTCATAGAGGCTGGAAGGACTTTCCCTCGGCGGTGCAGGCGGCGTGTCGCGGCCGCCGGCCTCGCGGGATGCGGAGAGCTGCGCGCAGATACGTTCCGCGAGCAGCTGCAGATCGCGCCGGCATTCCTTGATGGAAACCCATGCCGCCGCAGCACAGGCTTGCCGGCGATCGGCCCAGTGCTGAGCCATCGCGACACTTTTCCCGTAGCCCCGAGGCGCGCGAAGGAGATAGCAGCGCGTCGGCTTATCGATAGCGAAGAGGCGAGGGCGTGGAAGGCATCCGGAGGCCAACGACGCCACCCGCTCCTTGACGGAGCCCGCGGGCGGCTGTGCGCTTTGTCGGGGGCGAGGGTCGGTCTCCTTAGACCGCATTGCAGATCGCGGTTGAGTTGACCCAGGCCCATCCGCTCGAATGCCTCTCACGTTCGTAGATGCTTTGTCTGCTTTTACATGCGCCATCGGGGCGGAACCATAGCAGCAGGCCGCCCGCGCGCAAACCAGAACCACCCTATAGTGGGGGCTTTGGCGCCGGCTGAACTGGCCGACCGCAGGCCCTCTCTCGCCGCTCGTCGGCGTCCGGGGACAGCGCCCATGATCGTCAAATTTCAGTCTCCGGCTGTTAGTTAGGCCGCGATCACTTTCAGGTCGACGGCCGGGTCGCCCAGCTTGCCGATGTCAACCGTCTTGCGACTGGCGATGAGTTGCTTGCCGAAGATGAAGTCCTGCGGCGAGTTGATCGCCTCCACGCATTGGACCTGATCGCCCTTTAAATGGAAGACGGCGAACCTGGCGATCGCGGGATCACCGCGGAGAAGGACGCGGTCGACGTCAAAGGCGTAGCCGGCGATCTGCAGCTTCAGGTCGTACTGCTCCGACCACTGCCATGGAGCCTCGCCTGGCGGGGGCGCGCGGCCGACGATGGCGCTGGCGGCCTGTCTGGCCTGTTCGATCGCGTTGGGCACGCTCTCCATGCGGAACATGCGATCATAGATTGGCATCGGCCGGAGCGTCACGTCGCCGATAGCGAAAATGGCCGGATCCGCGGTGCGGGCTTCCAGATCGACGATGACGCCGCGGGCGGTGTCCAGCCCTGCGTCCCGCGCGATCTCGTCATTGGGGGTGGCGCCGATGCCGATCAGGGCGGCGTCGCAGGCGATCGTGCGGCCGTCGTCGAGCTTGACGCCGGCGACGCGTCCGTCCCGCCCCTCGAAGCCGGTCACCGTCGCCCCCAACTCGAAGCTGACGCCCCGCTTCCTGTGATAGTCGAGGAAGAAGCTGGAAAGCTCCGGGCCGGCGACCCGGGCGAGCAGCCGCGCCTCGCGTTCGATCACCACCACCTCCGCGCCGAGCGCGCGTGCCGACGCCGCGACTTCCAGACCGATATAGCCGCCGCCGATAACGGCCAAGCACTGGCCAGACCGAATGACCGCCCTGAGCCGTTCGGCGTCGGCGACCGTGCGCAACTCCAGCACCCCGGCGAGGTCCGAACCCGCGACCGGCAATTTGACCGGCCGCGCGCCCGTGGCGATGATCAGGAAGTCGTAGGTCAGAATTTCGCCCGTCGAGAGTGTCACCGTCTTGGCCCGGCGCGCCAGCTTTTCCGCGCGAACACCGGGCCGGAAGTCGATGCCGTGCCCGGCGTAGAACTCCGCCGGCTTCAAGGGGAGCGACACGGCGCCGGGGCCGTCCCTGAGCCAGGCCTTGGACAGCGGCGGGCGATGATAGGGCGCGATGGGCTCCTCGCCCACGAGGGTGATGGGTCCTTCAAATCCGTATTGGCGAAGCAGGGCGGCGGCCGTTCCCCCGGCGTGGCCCGCGCCAAGGATCAACACATGTGCGTCCGATCGGCTCATAGGAACCCCTTCTCCAAAACCGAGCGCCTCGTGTGGACTTCCAGACACCAGCCGCGACTGCGCGCCTGCTCCCGATAAAGGACTCGAAGTGGGTTCAAAACCACACTTTAGTGGGGTTGTTCCGTGACCTTCAGGGAGCGAGATAGATGGCGACGGTCAAAAAGACCGGATTCTAGAACACAGAACACAGTGAATGTGTCTTCATTGGGATGAGGAGAACGCCGGATGAGCACCATCGCACGAAATCCGTCCGCCGATGACGCGGCAGATCGCTATGTGGACAGAAAACGCTATCTGTGGATGTTGTCGGTCGTCTGGCCGGCAGCGCCATTGATCGGCCTTTACCTTGTCAGTTTGACAGGATGGGGCGTCTTTTACGCCTTCACGCTGGTGGTGTGGTATGGCGTTATTCCGGCCTTGGACGTCTTGTTCGGAAACGATCCGAATAATCCTCCGGAAGCGGCGGTGGCGCGTCTCGAGGCGGACCGATACTATCGAATTCTCACCTATCTTACCGTCCCCGTGCATTATGCCTCGCTGATCGTCTCGGCATGGTGGGTGGCGACCCAGCCGATGGCTTGGTGGGAAGTTATCGTGCTCGCCTTGTCCCTGGGCATCGTCAACGGTCTGGCCCTGAACACTGGGCACGAACTTGGCCACAAGAAGGAAGCCTTCGACCGCTGGATGGCCAAGGTCGTTCTGGCCGTGGTCGGCTATGGTCACTTCTTCATCGAGCACAATAAGGGGCACCATCGCGACGTCGCGACCCCCGAGGATCCAGCCACGTCGCGGATGGGCGAGAGCATCTACAAATTCTCGCTGCGCGAGATTCCGGGCGCGTTCCGGCGCGCTTGGAATCTGGAAAAGGTGCGGCTGGAGCGCGTCGGCAAGAGCGAATGGAGCCTCAGCAACGAGATCATCCCGCCGCTGCTGCTCAGCGTGGTGATCTACACGACGCTGATCCTCGTGCTCGGGCCCGATCCGAAGCTGCTCGTCTTCCTGCCCATCCAGATCGCATTCGGATGGTGGCAGCTCACCAGCGCCAACTATATCGAGCATTATGGACTGCTGCGCGAGAAGATGGCGGACGGACGCTATGAGCGCGCCCAGCCGCGGCATTCCTGGAACAGCAATCACATCGCCTCGAATCTGATTCTGTTCCATCTTCAAAGGCACTCCGATCACCACGCCCACCCGACCCGCAGCTATCAATCGCTTCGGGACTTCAAAGACCTGCCCGAGTTGCCCACGGGCTATCCCGGCATGTTCTTCATGGCGATGATCCCGCCCGTGTTCCGGTCTGTGATGGACCGCCGCGTCGTGGAGTGGGCCGGCGGCGATCTCGGCAAGATCCAGATCGATCGTGCGCGCAGGAAACAGATCATCCGCAAGTTTGGTGCATCGCGCCAATCCGCTCGGATTGCAGCCGAGTAACCATTGGCTGAGTTGGCGATCCGAGGAGGCGTGCGTGCCTCCTCGGAGAACCCGCCGGTAGGCTTGGCGGCGAGATGGTCTCCAGCCCAGGAACACGGGCGATGGCGTCATCGTCGGCGACCGCCCTCTCGGGGCATTTTCACAACGCACGTCTATGAAGGAAAGCGGCGTCATGGCGCGATATCAATGTCCCGATTGCAGCTACGTCTACGATGAAGAAAAGGGCGAGGCCCATGAAGGCTTCCCGCCCAATACGTCATGGGCGCAAATTCCCGAAGATTGGTCGTGCCCCGATTGTGCGGTGCGCGACAAACCCGATTTCATTCCCTTGGGTCCGGGCGAGGTCGGGGAAATGGGGGCGGACAGCTCTACCGGCGGAGCTGAACGGTGACCGGTGATGGAGTACAACCGTCGGGGGTTGTCGTGGAAACTGGGCCATTCGCGAAATGGCACTGCGTGACCTGTGGCCATATTTACGATGAGGCGCTCGGCGACCCGGACACGGGTTTACCTCCAGGCACGCGATGGTCCGAGGTACCCGCAGATTGGTACTGCCCGGACTGCGGTGCGACCAAGGAAGACTATGAGCGCATCGATCCTTGATGGAGCGCCCCGGCCGTCACTTTGCCGTTCCCGCAAATAATCATTCCAAGGAGAGCCCGATGAGCGTGCGTGCACTCACAAGTCTCAAGCCCGCTCGCCCCGCTGACGCGGGCCGGATAGAGACCCTGTTCGCTCGTCAGCGAGAGGCGACTGAGCGGGACAGGGCGAGGTTCACGCTCAAGGATCGGCTGGCCAGCCTGTCGCGGCTCAAGGAGACGATCCGGCGCCGGGAGAACGACATCATCGGGGCTCTCTATGCGGATTTCAGGAAGCCCGAATCCGAGGTGCGGCTGACCGAGATTTTCCCGGTCTACCAGGAGATTTCGCACGCCAAGCGCCACTTGCGCGCCTGGATGCGGCCGCGCCGGGTCCCCGCCTCGCTGGGGATGTTCGGAACCGCGGCGGAAGTGCGCTACCAGCCCAAGGGCGTGTGCCTGATCATCGCCCCCTGGAACTATCCGCTCAATCTGAGCTTCGGCCCCCTGGCATCGGCGCTGGCGGCCGGAAACAGCGTCATCCTCAAGCCTTCGGAACTGACGCCGGCGACGTCCGCCCTGATCCGGGAGATGGTCGAGGAGACCTTTCCCCAGGACCAGGTCGCCGTCTGCGAGGGCGATGCCGCGGTGTCCCGGGCGCTGCTCGACCTGCCCTTCGACCATATCTTCTTCACCGGCAGTCCGCAGGTCGGCAGGATCGTGATGGCGGCCGCCGCGAAGCACCTGACCTCGGTGACGCTCGAGCTCGGCGGCAAGTCGCCGACCATTGTCGATTCGACAGCGAATATCGAAAACGCGGCCCGCAAAATTGTCTGGGGCAAGTTCTCGAACAATGGTCAGACCTGCATCGCCCCCGACCACATCTATGTCTCGCGCAACCAGGGGCAGGCTCTGGTCAATGCCTTGCGGCATGAGATCAGACGGGTCTACGGGCAAACCGACAGCCAGCAGAAAAGCGGTCCAGACTATTGCCGGATCGTAAATCCGCGGCACTTCGAACGTCTGAGCGCCCTGACCGATGATGCAACGTCGCGCGGCGCGACCATTTTGGACGGCGGCGTGCGAGATCCGACCCAAAACTATTTCTCGCCGACCCTACTCGGCGGGACGACGCCTCAGATGGCGATTTCTCAAGAGGAAATATTCGGTCCGGTTCTGCCCATCATTGAATACGACGACATCGCCAGCGTTGTTGATGCGATAAACGCCGGTTCAAGGCCACTTGCCATCTATATCTTTAGCGAAAACACCGCTGTATGGGAGGAAATCATCGAGCGGACCAGTTCCGGTGGTGTCAGTGTCAACCACAATGTCGTCCAGTTCTTGCACCCCAACCTACCGTTTGGCGGTGTCAACAACAGCGGCATCGGAAGCGCGCACGGTTTCTACGGCTTCAAAGCATTCTCCCATGAACGCGCGATTCTGAGAGACAAATTCTCCGTCCTGCACCTTCTGTTCCCGCCATATACGCCAGCCGTAAAGAGACTGATCAATCTCACCGTCCGCATTCTGGGTTGAATTCAGAAACAAGAGAGCGGCGTCGGTAGCCGCCGTCCGGAGACTTGGATGTTTGACTATATTATCGTTGGAGCCGGGTCCGCCGGATGCTTGTTGGCGGAGCGTTTGTCGGCCAATCCCAGGACACGAGTCTGTCTGCTTGAGGCGGGCCCGCCCGACCGTAGCCCCTTGATTCACATGCCCATCGGGATAGCGCTTCTCTCCAAGAGCAAGACGCTCAACTGGGCCTTCGAGACTCAGCCTCAGGCCAATCTTGACGGTCGACGGCTGTTTTGGCCGCGCGGCAAGACCCTTGGCGGATCGAGCTCGATCAATGCGATGGTCTATATTCGCGGGCACCGCGACGACTATGACGCCTGGGGTGAGGCGGCCGATCCGATCTGGTCCTATGAGAATGTGCTCCCGCTGTTCAAGGCGATGGAGTCCAATGAGAGATTTGGGACCAACGCGTTTCATGGCGGCGATGGCGAGCTTCACGTCAGCGACTTGCGAACCCTAAACCCTCTCAGCAACGCTTTTGTCGCAGCCGGCCAGGAGGTCCAGTTTCCGCTTGCCGAGGATTTCAACGGCAAATCCCAGGAAGGCGTGGGACTCTACCAGGTCACGCAACACAAAGGGCGGCGCTGGAGTTCCGCGCGCGCCTTCCTTTCAAAGGCCAAAGGCCGGCCCAATCTGCGGATCGTTACGGGCGCGCGGGCGACCCGGATCATTCTGGAGGGCCGCAAAGCGGTCGGCGTGACCTATGCCGTGGGCGGCAAGCTGGTCGATGTGCGCACCAGGGGCGAGGTCATTCTTTCGGGCGGCGCCGTCAATTCACCGCAGCTACTGCTGCTTTCCGGCATCGGCGGCGCCGCCGAGCTGAACGCGCTTGGTATTCCGGTGGTTGTGGACCTTCCGGCAGTCGGAAAAAATCTGCAGGATCACCTCGACATCACGATCATGCATGAGGCGAACGATCGTACACCGATCGGTATCGCGCCATCATTCATTCCGCGAGCGCTGGCGGGAGCGTTGTCCTACGCCCTCCTTCGAAAGGGCTTCTTGACGAGCAACGTCGCCGAGGCCGGCGGCTTCGTCAAAAGCTCGCCTTCACAGAGTCGGCCGAATCTGCAGTTTCATTTTCTCCCCACCCTGTTGAAAGACCATGGGCGAGAAGTCGCGCTCGGCTATGGCTATACCTTGCATGTCTGCGATCTTCTGCCCAAGAGCCGGGGTCGCATCGGGCTCAAAAGCCCGAACCCGCTTGACGATCCGCTGATCGATCCAGGCTACCTCTCTGCGCCGGAAGACATTGAGACCATGGTCTCGGCGGTGAAGATCGGCCGGCAAATTCTGTCGGCGCCGTCGATGGCGGCGTTTTCGAAAACCGAACTGGTCCCAGGGTCGTCGGTCCAGACCGACGCGGACATCGTAGCGGACATCCGTCGGCGGGCGGAAACGATCTATCATCCCGTGGGAACATGCCGGATGGGACGAGACCCCCAGTCCGTCGTCGATCCGTCACTCCGCGTACGTGGCGTGCAAGGCCTTCGCGTCGTCGACGCCTCGGTCATGCCGACGCTGGTCGCCGGAAACACCAACGCCCCGACGATGATGATTGCGGAAAGAGCCGCCGAGCTCATTCTTGGGAAAACGAAACTCGCTTCGAGCGCCAATGGGAGAGGGGTGCACTCCACGTCGCAGAAAACGAGACGAACTGAAGCCGCGCCGGATAGCGCGGCTCCAGACATCGGAGCACCGCAGACCATCAACCAATGCCGATCCAGCGAATAGTGGCGGCGCACCGTAGGGAGGACAGTTCCATGAGTCAGACTGGCAAAGATATGTCTGCGAGGCTTTCGCAGTTCGCCGCCGCGCTCGCCGTCCTGAGCGCCTTCTCGCCTCAGGCTGCGTGGGCGCAGGATTCGGAAGAATTTAAGCGGTGGGCCGTAAGCCTGAATGCAACCCGGGTCTTCGTGGATGAGGATGCGCCCGACATCACCTTGGCGGGGGGGCCTGTCCCCGGCTCGAATGTGAGGATCGGGGACGCCACGTCGGCGACCGTTGATATCGGATATTTCTTCACGCCGAGTATTGCCGCGGATTTGTTTCTCGGCGTACCGGCGACCGCGGAAATTGACGGCGCCGGTTCACTTGAGCCGCTCGGAAGACTCGCCAAAGTCAACTATGGACCAGTCATCTTGTCGGCCCAGTACCATTTCAACAATCTTGGCAAGGTTCATCCCTATCTGGGGGTTGGCGTCGGCCGGATCGTCTTTCTGAATGAGCGTGACAGGGCTCTGGCTAATTTCAGCATCGACGACAGTTGGGCGCCTGCGGCTCAGGTGGGTGTTCGGTACGAGCTTGACACGGCATGGATGCTGAACGCTGACGTTCGATACGTTCCCTTCTCCACGCACATTACCGGTTCGCTGGGTGGAGCGCCTGTCCGGACGAGTTTGGACATCGACCCGATCCTGGCGAACGTCGGAGTGACTTACCGGTTTTAGGTTCAATCGGGTGCTTCTTAACGGAAGAATTGAATATCAAGAGGAAGCCGAATGTTGGGTCTGATGATGGACCGCCCGTTGCTGATCTCACAGCTTATCGAGCATGCGGCTGCATATCATGGCGACAACGAGATCGTGTCTCGGTCGGTCGAAGGTCCGATCTACCGTCATACCTATGCTGACGCTGCCCGGCGGTCACGTCAGCTCGCCAAAGCGCTTGAGGCGCTGGGCGTCGCGCCGGGCGACCGGATCGGCACCCTGGCGTGGAACGGCTATCGGCATTTCGAGATTTACTTCGCGGTGTCCGGGATCGGCGCCATCTGCCACACGATCAATCCGCGCCTGTTCCCGGAGCAGATCGCCTATATCATCAACCATGCCGACGATCGGTTCATCTTCGCCGACCTGAACGTGCTCGCCATTCTTGAAGGACTCGAGGAGAATCTCGCCGGCGTGCGGGGAGTCATCGTGATGACTGATCGCGCGCATATGCCGGCCGACAGCGTCCTGCCCAATCTGCTGTGTTACGAGGATCTGGTCGTGGCTCAGGACGAGGCTTTTGACTGGCCTGAGTTCGATGAGAATACCGCTGCGTCGCTCTGCTACACCTCCGGCACCACGGGCAACCCGAAGGGCGTGCTTTACAGCCATCGCTCAACCATCCTCCATGCCTATGCCATCAACGGCGCGAATGCCCTAGGCCTGACGGTTGACGACGCGATCCTCCCGGTCGTGCCGATGTTCCACGCCAATGCCTGGGGCATCCCTTACGCAGCGCCGATGGTCGGCGCCAAGCTTGTGTTGCCGGGCTTCAAGATGGACGGCGCCAGTCTGTTCGAATTGTTCGACAGCGAGGACGTCACCATCGCGGCCGGCGTGCCCACGGTTTGGCTCGAACTGTTGCGCTTTTGCGAAGCCGGTGGCCGACGCCTGGACAAACTGCAGCGTACGTTGATCGGCGGCTCGGCGCCGCCGCGCGCCATGATCGAACGCTTTGACAAGGAGCATGGGGTGCGGGTCTTGCAGGGCTGGGGCATGACGGAGATGAGCCCGCTGGGCACGATCACCGCGATGCGGCGCGGCGAGCGCGATCTGCCGGCGGAGGCGCAATACGACCTTATCGCCAAGCAGGGTCGACCGATCTTCGGCGTCAGTTTGAAGATCGTCGATGACGCCGGTCGCGAGTTGCCCAAGGACGGCGTTGCGTTCGGAAACCTGCTGGTCCGAGGTCCTTGGGTCGCAAGGTCTTACTTCCGTGGCGAGGACCCCTCGGCGTTCACCGACGACGGCTGGTTTCATACTGGCGACGTCTGCATGATCGATCCGCACGGCTATATGACGATCACCGACCGCTCCAAGGACGTTATCAAATCAGGCGGCGAGTGGATCAGTTCGATCGACCTGGAGAATGTCGCGATGGGCCATCCGGCAATCCAAGAGGCCGCAGTGATTGGCATCGTCCATCCCCAATGGGACGAGCGACCGCTGCTCGTAGTTGTGAGACGACCTGCCTCGCAGGTGACGCGCGAGGCGTTGCTGAAATCGTTCGAGGGGAAGGTCGCAAAGTGGTGGATTCCGGATGATGTCGTCTTCGTCGATAGTTTGCCACACACCGCGACAGGCAAGTTGCTCAAAGCGAAGCTGCGAGAAGATTTTCGCGGATACAAAGCGCCCTCGGCCGATGGTTGAGAATCATCATGTCGTGTGCTTGTCATCGCTTTCCATTCGGCCGATCGCAGCGACTACCTGCGATCTCGACGTGCGCATCGGCATCCACTTCTACACCGGGCGTGGTCAGGGTCGTCCCAACATGGAATGGGCGGTGGCCAATCTCGACGCCAGGCGTTTGGATGCGTCGCTCGTTACAATCGAGATTGCGGCGTTTGACGACACGCCGGAAGTGCTGGCGTCGGGGCCGATGAAGCGGTGCTCGTGCGCGAGCGGATTCACGGTTAGCCGCGCGTGCAGCGACTTCGAATAGAACTCCGGCACCTAAGTTACGCAGATGCGGCGGAGCGATATGGCAGTTTCCGCAAGGCAGCCGTAGCGCTCGGACTCAAACAGTCCAATCTCAGTCGCCGCGTTCGAGCTCTTGAGGATCAGCTCGGTGTCAAGCTGTTCGAGAGAACGAATGGCGGCGTCAGGCCGACTCCGGCAGGCCGGGACTTTGTGAACGGCGTTCGTCGGGTTCTTAATGAGTTGCAGATCGTCATCGACAGGGCAAAGGCCGTCGGCCGCGGCGAGGCCGGATATCTGACAATCGGCTTTTACACCTCCCTGTCGGCCGGCAATCTCAGGGCAAGCTTGGTAGAGTATGGCCGTCGCTTTCCTCAGGTCGAGATCAGCACTGTTGAAGGCTCGCGCTCGCGGCTGTTCGACGGAATTCAGAATGGCACCGTTGATATCGCCATCGTCACAGGTGAGCCGGCCTCGGACTGCAATCGCTCGATGGTCCTGTGGAGCGAGCGCATCATCGTCGCCTTGCCCGAGGATCATCCACTATCCGCGAACGAAATTATCTACTGGACCGACCTGAAGCGCGAACGCTTTCTGTTGAGCAAGCGCGACCCTGGTCCGGAGATCCAGGACATCCTTGTGGCGAAGCTCTCCTCGCCCGGCGACCTGCCTGACGTCGTCCGGCATGACGTCAGCTCTGAGAATATCAAGAGCCTTGTCGGCGCTGGTCGCGGCGTCAGTCTGATGTGCGAAGCGTGCATGGGGGCCAGCTATGCCGGCGTCGTCTACCGTGAAGCCCGCGACGGCAACGGCTCGACCCGGATCGGGTATCGCGCCTACTGGCAGGACGGCAACGACAACCCCGCGCTTCGGAACTTCATTCGCCTTTTGGAGGAGCGCTGCCCGCCGGTTGCGAACGGGACCGGAGCCCGTGACGCATCTTCGCGAACCCCCGATCCGTCGCCATGAAACGCGCGACCATTGGTGCGACCAGCTTGGCGGGCTCGACGGCTTGCCCATTTTCGCGGCCAAGAATCTCGGCGTACGCGATGAGATCGCGGTGAAGAGAAGCGGGCAGTTCCAGCGAGATTTTCACCGGCTTGTCGTCTTCGAGCGGCCCGAGTTTGAGCTTGGCCATCCGTTAGCCTCCGTAAGGTTCGAGGACCAAGTCATATGCCGACTGTGAAACTATGCCGACAAAAGAACATGGCAGGAGGGTAAAGTCGTGGAAATCACAGGATTTGGAGACATCCAATATCGGCATAGTCTTGCCCCTTATCACTGGTTGAGGAGCGTCACAAGATTGTCATCGAGTCGGATTGCTGACTTGCTGTCAAAGGGGATCACCTCTTTCGACACGCTCTGTTCATCGACCAAAACAGTGACGGCGCGTTCCGATTGGACACTATGCCGACCGAGTTCGGCGAATTCACCATAGGAGCAGGCCAAGTGCATCCAGAACTCGGCATAGTTTCACAGTCGGCATATGACTTGGTATTCCGCTAGCGGAATACCAAGTCTCGCGTGACGATGATGCGAACCGGAAAGCCCGGCCGGATCGTGAGTGTCGGCGCGATGTTGAGCTGGCGGCGCACAATCTGCTGGCCGGCATCGTTGATGGTGTCTTGCCCGCCGTTGCGGATTGCCTGGATCAGGCGGTCGTCGTCATTGGTGGCGAGCTCGGCGCCGATGCTCAGCAGCGTGGAGAGCCCCGCCGCCTTCGCCAGCTCCCACCAATGATAATCGACGCCATCCTGAAGGCCGGCATAACCCTCCGCATCGGCGCCGGGCTGACGCTCGAGAACGATCGAGCGCCCATTCGGGAAGATCAGCCGGTTCCAGACCAGGAGGACGCGGCTCTGGCCGAACTGAACGCTGTTATTGTACTGGCCGATCACGCGGGTGCCCTGGGGCACCAAGAGGATGCGGCCTGTCGGGCTGTCGTAGATATTCTCCGTCACCTGCGCGGTGATCTGGCCGGGGAGATCCGAGTGGATGCCGGTGATGAGCGCCGCCGCGATCACGGCGCCTGCCTGAAGGATGTACGGCGACGTCGGTGCGGCGACACGATCAGGCGTGACAGTGCGCCGATCGGCGGCCGCGTTGAGGAAGGCGAGCTGGCGGTCCTGGGCGGATGGGGTGGCAGGTTGCGGCGCGAGGCCGAGGCCGGTGAGGTCCGGCGCCAGCGGCGGCGCGATCGTCGCCGCGCCGGAACTCGTCGAGGCCGTGACCCGGTTCTCAGTGCCGCTGAAAAGCCTGCTGACGCGGGCGGTTTCGATCTCCTGAAGCCGTCGCTGCTCCTCCGCGCTGAGGCCAGGATTGGGCTGGTTCGGCAATGGCTGGCCACGATTCTGCGCGCCCAGGATGGGTCGCCCGAGATCCCCCGGAAGCGGCGGACCGAGCTGGGGAACACCACTGTAGTCGCGCGGCAAGCCGGCGAGACCGTCGGCGGTCGAGCGGTTGTCGGTCGAATAGAGTTCTTCAGCGGGCCTGCCCCCATCGCGGGTTTGGAGTGCGTAGATCAATGCACCGCCGATACCGACGCTCGCCACGAGTCCGATGCCGGCAAGCACCTTGCGCGAGAGCCGCGTGACGCGCGGCGCCTCGGCGCGGAGCCGCATCGGGGCGGCTGCGGCGCCGGCCGACCCGGTCAGCGGCGCGTCGTCTTCCTCTTTCCGGGAGTCAGGCTCACTCACGACGCGGGCCTCCCATCGGTGCGGACGATCCGGACGCGCTTCTGGCGGTCGCCAGCGCCGAAGCGCAGCTCGGCGGCCGCGAACAGCCGGTCGACGACCATGTAGTTGCCGCGGACGCGGTAGTTCACGAGTTCGGAGGTGTTGCCCTCCGGGCCGACGACAAACAGCGGCGGCATTTCGCCCTGACCGATGCCGCGCGGAAACTCGATGAAGACCTGGCGCCCATCATCGTAGGCGCGCAGCGGTCGCCACGGCGCACGATCGCCTTCGATCGCATAGCGAAAATTGATGTTGGCGAGATCGACGCCGGTGGCGACGGGACTGCTTGCCTCAGCCTGCGCGTTCTGGCGGCGCAGGGCGATGAGCTGATCCTGCGGGTACAGCCACGAGACCGACGCCATATAGGTGCGCTCGGTTGAGCGCAGCTCCATGTGATAGGTCCGCAGATTGGTGTTGATGACCAAGTTGGTCATCAGGTCGGCGCGGGTCGGCTTCACCAGGATGTGGACTTGCAGAGTCGCGCCCGAGCCGCTCTGCGTATCGCCGATGATCCAGCGGACCGTATCGCCAGCGGCGACCGGCCCGGAGCCGACGAGCTGCTCGCCGGGCTGCAGGGCGATATCGGTGATCTGACCGACGGCGGTATAGACCTGATAGAGCGCGCCGCCGGTGTACGGATAGACTTGCATCGCATTGATGAAGCCGTCGCGGACCGGCTGCACGCGCGCGGCGGCGTTGGCTTGATTGACGCGGGCCGTCGGATCGGTCGGCTCTGGGGTTCGGCGCGGTTCTTCAACGGGCTTCATCTGTCCCGGCAGCGGTAGCGGACGTGGAAGCTCCACGACCTGCACCGGTCCCGGTGGATCGACCGTCTGCACAGCGGGCGTCGCGTCGTCATAGGATATCTCGGGCGGTCTCTGCGTCGTCGCGCAGCCGGCGAGCGCAGTTGCTGAGAGCAGCAGAGCCGCGAGTGTGGAAGTGTGAGAAGCCGGGTTTCCGGCTTTACGGAAAGACGGCTTCATTGCCCAAGCTCCCGTGACCAGTTGATGGCGTTGACGTAGATGCCGAGCGGGTTGGCGCGCAGCCGGTCGGCGTTGCGCGGAACCTGCACGACGATGGTGAGGATGGCGGTCCAGCGGGTCGTCTCGGCGAGCTGGCCGTTCTCGTAGCGCCGCTCGGTCCAGGCGACGCGGAAGCTATCCGGCGACGCGCGGATCACGCTGGAAACGTCGATGGCGATCTGCTGCCGGCCGACCTTGGTGAAAGGGTCGTTCGAGCGCGCATAATCGTTGAGTGCCATCGCACCGCGATCGGTCGTGAAATCGTAGGCGCGCAGCCAGTTCTGCCGGACGATGATGGCGTCGGACGGAATCGAGCGGACCTGCTCGATGAAGCGCGCGAGATGAAAGGCGATCTGCGGATCGTTGGGGCGGTAGTCGGCGACAGCGGGCGCGACGGCCTGTGCCTGGCCCAACCTGTCGACCTGCACGACCCAGGGCACGATCGTCCCTCGCGCCGATTGCCAGACGAGCGCCGCCGCGAAGCTGGCGGACAGAAGCAGCGAACCGAACGCCATGAAGCGCCAGTTCTTCGCCTGGACGCGCGCGGCGCCGATGCGCTCGTCCCAGACCTGGGCGGCGCGCTGATAAGGTGTCTCGGGTTCTGGCGCTTTGCCGTAGTGAGTAGAAGGTCGTTTGAACATCAGCGGTCGCCTCCGGAGAGATTGATGGAAGAGCCGCCGCCGTGGCTGTCGCCGCTGCGCACGGCATGGGCGGCCGCGGTCACACCGTGGCTCAAGGCCTGAGAGCGCTTCATCCGCTGGGCCCACGCCGGCGGCCCGTCAGCCGCCGCGGACGGCGCAGCCTCGGACGCGCTCGCGCCGACCGAACCCATGGTCGATGTGCCGCCGGTCGCCGCGAACGCGGATTTGGCGCCTTCCGAGAAGCTCGACTTCATGCTGTCTGCTGCCTTGGAGGCCGTGCGGCGCAGCGGTGAGGTGGCGGCCGCGCCAGCGGCGCGAGCAACGCCACCGAGTCCGGACCCGACGGCGGACGCGCCCGACTGGCCGGCAGCGCCGAGGCTGTAGGCCGTCGAGGCGCCACCGGCCAGGGCCGCTCCCCCACGAGCGGCAGCGGCAGTTCCGGAAAGCGCAGCGGCGCCGCCGCGCAGGGCCATTCCACCAGCCGCGCCGGCCGCGACCAGAGCCCCGCCCGCGGCGAGCCCGGTTCCGACCGCCGCGCCGGCGCCGAGCTGCGGACCGCCGGAGACGAGGCCGTTGGCGATGCCAGGGCCGAAGATCCCGAGTCCGAGCAGCGAGAGCGCGGCGAGCACGATCGCCATCGCCTGATCGATCGTCGGCGCCTGAGTGCCGAAGCCGACGGTGAACTGGGAGAACAACGTCGAGCCGATGCCGATGATGACGGCAAGGACCAGCACCTTGATGCCGCTGGAGATGACGTTGCCGAGCACGCGTTCGGCCATGAACGCGGACTTGCCGAACAGGCCAAAGGGGATGAGCACGAAGCCGGCGAGCGTCGTCAGCTTGAACTCGATCAGGGTGACGAAGAGCTGGACGGCGAGAATGAAGAAGGCGAGCAGCACCAGGGCCCAGGCGAACAGCAGGCAGGCGATCTGGATGAAGTTCTCGAAGAAGGCGATCCAGCCCATCAGGTTGGAGATGGAATCGAGCAGCGGCCGGCCGGCGTCGAGGCCAGTCTGCGCAACGCGGCCGGGGCGCATGAGATCGTCGACGGTGAACCCGGTTCCTGACGCCTTCAGGCCCAGTCCCGCGAAGCTCTCGAAGACGATGCGTGCGAGGTTGTTCCAGTTACCGATGATGTAGGCGAAGACGCCGACGAATAAAGTTTTCTTGACCAGGCGCGCCATGATGTCGTCATCGGCGCCCCAGCTCCAGAACAGCGCGGCCAACGTCACGTCGATGACGATCAGCGTGGTGGCGATGAACGCGACTTCGCCGCCGAGCAGGCCGAAGCCGCTATCGATGTAGCGGGTGAAGACCTCGAGGAATTGGTCGATGACGCCTGTGCCACCCATGGATCACCGCCCGTCGTTCGGCTGAGGCGGCGCCGGGACAGGCGCAACACCAAGGAAGCGGTCGCGGGTTTCGGCCCAAGTGCGCAGGCATTCGGTATCGCGCGCGGCGGCCTCGCCCAGCAGTTGGCAGCGCCGCTGCGCCTGGCGCAGCGGATCGGCCGGCGTGTCTTCGCTTGGCTGCAATGCCTGGACGGGCGGCTCTTCCTCTTTCCGGGTCATCTCGATCGCCGTCGCGGTGATGGCGACAGCGACGAAGACGATGGCGCCGAGGCGCGCGAAGAGCTTGCCGTCCATGACACGATCCTCGTGAGGGGCCTTAGTTGCCATTCGGGAACATGCGGGCGTTGCCGGGCTGATAGCCGCTGCCGGGGGTCAGGAAGCGGCGGCGCTGCTCGCGACCCTGCTCGGCAGCCGCCGCGCGCTCGGCTTCGGTCAGCGCCTGGGCCCGTCCGTTCGCAGCGACGACGGCCGTGAGATCGGCGAGCTGCTGGGCCTGGAGCGCGAGGAGCTGATTGCCGGCCTGCGCCGCCTGCAAGGCGCCGGTCGCGCCCTGGCTTTGGCCGATGAGCGCCGACATCTCGGCGCGGTTGGTGTCGATGTTGCCGACGACACCGGCCTGCACCCGCATGGCGTCCTGCAGGCCGCCGACGGTGTTCTGCCAACGCTCGCGCGCTTGCGCTACGAGTTGCTGGTCGGACGCGGACATCGACGCATTGCCGTAGGTGGAGGTGAAGGCCTGGTCGATCTGCTGGACGTCGTAGGCGATGCGCTGGGCCTGGCCGAGGAGTTGCTGCGTCCGCTGCACGGACTGCTGCAACCGTTGAAGCGAAGAGTAAGGCAGGCTCGCGAGGTTTCGCGCCTGGTTGATCAGCATGGTCGCTTCATTCTGAAGCGAGGTGATCTGGTTGTTGATCTGCTCCAGGGCACGAGCGGCGGAGAGAACATTCTGCACGTAGTTCGTCGGATCGTAGACGATCCATTGCGCGAACGCGGGCTGGACCATCAGGGGCGACGTCGCCACGGGGACGGAAAGGATCGACGCGGCGAGAAGCGCCGCGCGTGAGCGACGGAAGATCATGGCTGGGTCTCCAGGTTATTGAGGTTGGGGATGAGATCGGCGGCCCAGGCGACGCCGCGCAGACGCAGCCAGGCGGGCAGGAAACCTTCGCGGCCGTGCTCTGCGATGACGCGCTCGATCGCGGCCTGATCGGCTTTTGAGGAGGCGGCGCAGAGCGCCAACGCCACGTCGGACAGACCGAGTTCGAAGAGTCGGTTGCCCCGGCGGGATTGGCAGTAGTAGTCGCGCTTCGGCATCGCGCGGGCGAGGATCTCGATCTGGCGATCGTTGAGCCCGAAGCGGCGGTAGATCGCGGTGATCTGCGGCTCGATCGCGCGCTCGTTCGGTAACAGCAGCCGCGTCTGGCAGCTCTCGACAATGGCCGGCGCAATAGCGGAACTGTCGATGTCGGAGAGCGATTGCGTGGCGAAGACGACGGACGCATTCTTCTTGCGCAGCGTCTTCAGCCATTCGCGGAGCTGGCCGGCGAAGCCCTCGTCGTCGAGCGCCAGCCAGCCTTCGTCGACGATGAGCAGCGTGGGGCTGCCGTCGAGGCGGTCCTCGATGCGGTGGAAGAGATAGGCGAGCACGGCGGACGCCGCGTCCGTGCCGATCAGGCCCTCGGTCTCGAACGCCTGCACAAAGGCTTCGCCAAAATGCTCGGTCTCGGCGTCGAGCAGCCGACCGTAGGCGCCCCCGACACAATAGGGCCGGAGCGCCTGTTTGAGATCGTTCGATTGAAGGAGGACGGCGAGTCCGGTCAGCGTGCGCTCGCCGACTGGCGCGCTCGCCAGCGAGGTCAGCGCCGTCCAGATGTATTCCTTCACCTCTGGCGCGATGGTCACGCCCTCGCGCTGCAGGATCGCGACGATCCAATCCGCCGCCCACGCCCGTTCCGGCACGTGGTGGATGCCGGCGAGCGGTTGCAGCGAGACGCTGTCGGCCGCGCCTTCTGTCAGGCCGCCGCCAAGATCGTGCCAGTCGCCGCCCATTGCGAGCGCCGCCGCGCGGATCGAGCCGCCGAAGTCGAAGGCGAAGACCTGGGAGCCGGGATAGCGCCGGAACTGCAGCGCCATCAACGCCAGGAGGACAGACTTGCCGGCGCCCGTCGGCCCGACGACCAGCGTGTGGCCGACGTCGCCGACATGAAGGGAAAACCGGAACGGGGTCGAGCCTTCGGTCCTGCCATAAAGCAAGGGGGGTTGCCCGAAATGCTCGTCCCGTTCCGGCCCCGCCCACACCGCCGACAGCGGGATCATATGGGCGAGATTGAGCGTCGAGATCGGAGGTTGCCGGACGTTGGCGTAGACATGGCCGGGCAGCGAACCGAGCCAGGCGTCGACGGCGTTGATCGTCTCCGCCATCGCGGTGAAGTCGCGGCCCTGAACGATCTTCTCCGCCAGGCGTAGCTTCTCGGCCGCGATGCGTGGATCGGCGTCCCAGACGGTGATCGTCGCGGTGACATAGGCCTGGCCGGCATAGTCAGCGCCGAGTTCCTGCAGCGCGAGGTCGGCATCGGCCGCCTTGTTTGCAGCGTCGGTATCGACCAACGCCGAAGCCTCGTTGGTCATCACCTCCTTGAGAATAGCGGCGATCGACTTGCGCTTCGAAAACCACTGCCGCCGGATCTTGGTCAGCAACCGCGTGGCATCGGTCTTGTCGAGCAGGATCGCCCGCGTCGACCAGCGATACGGAAAGGCGAGCCGGTTGAGGTCGTCGAGCAGCCCGGGCGTGGTCGCGGTCGGAAAACCGACAATGGTGAGGATGCGGAGATGCGCGTCGCCCAGGCGCGGCTCCAGTCCGCCCGTGAGCGGCTGATCGGCCAGCAGCGCGTCGAGATACATCGGCGTCTCGGGCACGCGCACGCGATGGCGATTGGTCGAGACGGTCGAATGGAGATAGGTCAGCGTCTCGCCGTCATCGAGCCATGCGCATTCCGGCATGAAGTTCTCGATGAGCTGAAGCACACGGTCAGTGCGATCAGCAAAACCGCGTAACGCCTCATGAGGGTCAAGACCGTTGTCGGCCTTGCCTTCATAGAGCCAGCTCTCGGCGCGGGCGGCGTCCTCGGCCGGCGGCAGATAGACGAAGGTCAGGAAGTAGCTCGACTCGAAGTGCGAGGCGTCTTCCTCGAAATCGGCCCTGCGTTCGGCGTCGACCAGGGCCGACGCGGCCTCGGGAAAGCGGCTCGCCGGATAGGCGCCGGCGCCATGGCGCTGCGCTTCGACGAATATCGCCCATCCCGAGCCGAGCCGGCGGAAGGCGTTGTTGAGCCGGCCGGCGACGGCGACGAGTTCGGCCGGCACCGCGGAGTCGAGATCGGGACCACGGAAGCGGGCGGTGCGCTGGAAGCTGCCGTCCTTGTTGAGGACGATGCCCTCACCCACGAGCGCGGCCCAGGGCAGGAAATCCGCGAGGCGGGTTGAGGTCCGGCGGTATTCGGCGAGGTTCATCATCGGGGCCTCACGCGCTCAGATGGCCGGGGATGCGCAGGTGACGGCGCACCACGTCGACGAATTGCGGATCGCGTTTGGCCGCCCACACGGCCGCGAAGTGCCCAACCACCCAAAGTCCCAGGCCGACGAGCCAGAGGCGCAGACCGAGGCCGAGTGCCGCGGCTAGCGTGCCGTTGAGGATGGCGATGGAGCGCGGCGCGCCGCCGAGCAGGATGTGTTCGGTGAGCGCTCGATGGACCGGGACGGCGTAGCCTGGCACGTCGCCGGCGCTGTCTGTCAGGCTCGCCATCAGACGAGCGCTCCGCCGCCAAAGCTGAAGAAGGAGAGGAAGAAGGAGCTGGCCGCGAAGGCGATCGACAGGCCGAAGACGATCTGGATCAGCTTCCGCGCGCCGCCTGACGTATCGCCGAAGGCGAGCGTTAGCCCTGTGATGATGATGATCATCACGGCGATGATCTTGGCGACAGGTCCCTCGATCGATTCGAGGATCGACTGCAGCGGCGCTTCCCACGGCATGGACGAACCGGAAGCATGGGCGGCCGGCGCCATCATCATGCTGACGACGGTGACGGACACGGCCGTCGCGATATGACGGCGCGTGCGCAGAGCATGGCGGATCATGCGGAAGCTCCTGGAGCGGGCTGGGTTGCGGGGATGACGCGGTAGTCGCCGTCGGGCTGAAGGCCTTCGACGCGGGCGAGTTCGGCGAGGCGACGGGTTGAGCCGCGGCCGCTGAGCACCGCGACGAGATCGATGGTCTCGGCGATCAGCGCGCGCGGGACCGTGACGACGGCTTCCTGAATGAGCTGTTCGAGGCGGCGCAGCGCGCCGAGAGCAGTGCCGGCGTGGATCGTGCCGATGCCGCCCGGGTGGCCCGTCCCCCAGGCCTTGAGCAAATCCAGCGCCTCGGCGCCGCGCACCTCTCCGATCGGAATGCGATCGGGGCGCAAGCGAAGCGAGGAGCGGACGAGATCGGAGAGCGATGCGACGCCATCCTTCGTCCGCATGGCGACCAGGTTGGGCGCGGCGCATTGCAGCTCGCGCGTGTCCTCGATCAGCACGACGCGGTCGAAGGTCTTCGACACTTCCGCGAGCAAGGCGTTGGTGAGCGTGGTCTTGCCGGTCGAGGTGCCGCCGGCGACGAGGATGTTGCGGCGATCCGCAACAGCGCGACGGAGAACCTCCGCCTGATCAACAGACATGATCTCGGAGGCGACGTAGTCAGCGAGCGTGAATACTGCGACGGCAGGTTTGCGGATCGCGAACGCCGGCGCCGCCACGACCGGAGGCAGGAGACCTTCGAACCGCTCTCCCGTCTCGGGAAGCTCCGCCGAAACGCGCGGTGAACCGGAATGAACCTCTGCGCCGACGTGATGCGCGACGAGGCGAACGATGCGTTCGCCATCCGCGGCCGACAGACGCTCTCCGGTGTCGGAGAGTCCCTCGGACAGGCGGTCGATCCAGAGCCGCCCATCGGGATTGAGCATCACCTCGACGATCGTCGGGTCTTCCAGGAATCCGGCGATGGCGGGGCCGAGGGCGGTGCGCAACATGCGCGCGCCTCGCAGGGTCGCCTCTGATTGCTGGTGAGAAACCGCCATGTCGTCCCCGTTCTGCGCGGGACCGCAAACACGCGGCCCTGGATCGGGGATCAGTAGAAGAGGCAGAAATCAGGGCATGACAACAAGCAGAATGGGGTCGTAGTGCTCTGGCGTAGAAAGACAGGGCCGCGGCGGAACTGCCGGACTCTTGCGACGCCGCGCGCGATGATTATTCCGCGCCCGCGATGCCTGCGACGTCTTCGGAAATCTCCTCACGCACTTTCGGTCCCTTCGCGAGTCGCCGCCCGAGTGCGGCGACGAAGGCATCGTACCGCTCGCCCGCCTGTGCGCGTGCGGCTGCCTGAGCGGGCTCTGGCAACGGCGGATTGGTCGTGAGCCAGAAGCCAACGAACACCGCCAGCATTTCCACTGAAATACCGAGATCGCGTTCCATCCGCGTCATGCGCCGATCGGGCTGATCGAGCGGTTTGATCGTGGCCGCCTCTTGTCGCTCGGCGGCGTCCTCGCCTCCGAAATCGGCAGCGAAATGATGGATCAGGTCGGCGCGCTCGCAGCGGCGCAAAGGGCGGTCTGCGCGTTCGGCAGGCTAGCGCGGGCTGTCACGCCAACGCCGTCGGAAGACCAGCGAAGAGCGTCAAGACTTTCGTCGGTCCATGCGATGGGTCCGTAGCCGTTCCCCGAAGGAACCGATCTCCTTGAACAGTGGGAGAAGGCTTTTTCCCAGGTCCGACAGCTCATAGAGCTCCGGGGGACCATCGTCGGTGCGATGAACGACAAGTCCTGTCTGTTCGAGTTCGCGTAGGTTCCGTGTGAGTTCCTTGGCGCTGATCGCCGGAACCGTCTCCAATAGTCGATTGAAGCGCTGTTCGCTATCGAGGAACAGCGACCGCAGGACCAGCAGCTTCCATCGGCCGCCGATTGCCTCAATGGCTGATTCCACAGGACAAGTGGCGGCGGCTTCGGCGAAGAGCGGCCGGAAAACCGGCTCCTGACTTGACCTGCGCTCCACGTCCGTCATGCGCTTACCTCGCGGTGCGTTGATCCCTCTTATCAGGTGGTGACACGTATATGGCATGTCAAAGACTATTTTTCCTCCGCGCGCTCCAGATTGGCTGGACCAGAAAGAGTATCCTTTCACGCAGCGCTGGTTCCGAACACGCAGCGGTCAGATGCACTATGTCGATGAAGGTGAAGGCGAGCCGATCGTCTTCCTTCACGGCAATCCCAGTTGGTCGTTCGAATATCGCCGCCTGATTGCGCACTTTCAGCGTCGCTATCGATGCATCGCACCAGATCATCTCGGCTTCGGCCTTTCTGAGAAGCCCCCAGAAGCGTCCTATCTTCCGCAGTTCCACGCCGACAATCTGACGCAACTGCTCGACCACCTGGATCTGCGCAACGTCACGCTGGTGCTGCATGACTGGGGCGGCCCCATTGGCATGTCCTGGGCGCTGGATCATCCTGATCGGCTGTCTCGACTGATCGTTTGCAACAGCTGGTTCTGGTCGGTGCGTGACCAGACCGCGCTCAGGCGCTTTAGCAAGATCATCGGCGGCCCAGTCGGCCGCTTCCTCTGCCGCCGGCTCAATCTTTTCCCGCGCGTGCTCATGCCGGCCTCCTTCGGCGACAAGGCCAATCTTTCGACAACGGCCCGGCGCTATTTCGTTGCGCCTTTTCCGACGCCCCAGTCGCGCAAGGGCACTTGGGTCTTCCCTCGGGCCATCATCGGGCAGAGCGACTGGCTGGAAACGCTCTGGGAACGACGGGATGTACCGTCGCGCATTCCGTTGTTGCTGCTCTGGGGCATGAAGGACGCCGCCTTCTCCGCCGACCTGCTCGCTCGGTGGGAAGCGGCTTTCCCGGACCATGACACCGAGCGGTTCGACGATGTCGGGCACAATGTCCCCGAGGAACTCGGCGAGCGGGCCATCGCCCCGATCGAGCATTTCCTTCACCCCTGCGCCACGGAGATCAGGGCATGAGCGGATCGATCCTGATACTTGGCGCGACCGGCATGATTGGTCGACGGCTGGTCCCGATGCTTGCCGCGCAGCCTCACGATGTCCGCGCAGCAAGCCGGACGCCCGATGCGGGCCAGACCGGGTTCGACTGGTATCGCCCCGATACGAACGACGGCGCGATTGAAGGCGTCGAGGCGATGTTCGTCGTGCCGCCCGCGATGGAAGCCGACGCCGCACCGCTTGTCGGGGCGTTGCTCGCGCGTGCGGCGGCGGCGGACGTAAGGCGCGTGGTCCTCGCCTCTTCCATGGGCGTGGAGTTCGCCCGCGAGCCCGCCACGAGCGACCGCTGGCAGATCGAGGCCCGTGTGCGGGAATCCGGTATGGAGTGGACGATCCTGCGCCCCTCGGGCTTCATGCAGAACTTCTCCGAGGGCTTCTTGTTTCCGGGCATTGCACAGTTCGGGGCCGTCAATTCCGCTACCGGCGACGGCCTCGTCGCCCTGGTCGATGCAGTGGACATTGCGCGCGTCGCGGCCGCCACCCTGACCAAGCCGGGCCATGATGGTGCGTACTATGACGTTACCGGTCCGGAACCGATCTCATTCGGGCAGGCCGTCGCGGCTGTTAGCGAAGCGGCCGGGCGGCATCTCTTCCACAACTTGGTGTCGTCTGAACAAATGCTCGCCATACTGCAACAGGCGGGTGTTCCGGATACATATGCGGCAATGCTGATCCGCGATCAGCTGGCGATCCGCGACGGCGAAGCCGCCGCCGTCTCTGATGCCGTCGAGACCGTCACTGGCCAGCCGCCAAGGTCGTTTGGTGATTTCGTGGCCGAGAACACGGCCGTCTGGAAGACGGCATGAAGATCCTCATTCTCGGCGCGGGTGGGCGGCTTGGGCAGCATATCGTTGCCGACCTGCTCGATCGTGGCCATCAGGTGCGGGCATTCGTTCACCGCAACAATCCGCTCAGTGCACACGTCAATCTCGAACTGTTCCAGGGAGACATTCATGATGGCGCGGCGATTGTCGAAGCGGTGTCCGGTATCGATGCAGTGGCCTCGGCGCTGGGCAGCGCCGAGGCCCCGGTCAAGGACATCTCGTCGAGCGCGATGCACCATCTGGTCCCCGCGATGGATTCTCGGGGGATCGCACGCATCGTCTCCTCGACGGGGTCCGCGGCCTGTACCGATGCCGAGCGGACATCGCCCCATCCCCATCTGCGTGCGCGTATCGATCAGATGATGCGGTTCAATCCCGAGCTTGTGCTCGACGGTGAGGAGCATATGCGCCTGCTCACGGTGTCGGGACTGGATTGGACCGTGGTCAGAGCGCCGCCGATGCGGGGCGAGTCAGGTGTCGCGTATGCGTTATCGCTGACACCTCCGTCGCCAGGCACTGTCTCCTCCTATCGAGCCGTGGCTACGGCGATGGTCGATCTCGTTCTCTCTCAAAACTGGTCAAAGGTAGCGCCATTTGTCTGGTAAGCACCAGGTCGGCAAGCAGTAGGTCAGTTCGGAGTTCCCAAGCCATATCGGCCTGGAGTGTTAGTACGTGCGGGGCGGCGTTATTCCGTGCCGTGCTCGGGCGCGATGTCTTCGGAAATCTCCTCACGCAGTTTCGGTCCCTTCGCGAGTCGCCGCCCGAGTGCGGCGACGAAGGCATCGTACCGCTCGCCCGCCTGTGCGCGTGCGGCTGCCTGAGCGGGCTCTGGCAACGGCGGATTGGTGGTGAGCCAGTGGCGGATGAACACCGCGAGCATTTCCACCGAAATGCCGAGATCGCGTTCCATCCGCGTCATGCGCCGGTCGAGCTGATCCAGCCGTTTGGTAGTCGCCGCTTCCTGACGCTCGGCCGCGTCCGGCGAGAGGAAGGATGCAATGGCTGCTTCCGCGACCAGGGATCGCGATTGGTCGCGGCGCGCGGCATAAGCAGCCAGCGCCTTCATAATGTCTGGATCGAGATAGACCGAGAGGCGCTGCTTCTTCGGAATCTTCATGATCGCCACGCTCAGAGGTCCATCCCGTCGTTGGGATCGAGCGAGACTTGGCGCGCGACGCCCTGCATGACCTGGTTCAGCCGGCCTGCGCGCGCGGCGTCGTCATCGGCGTCGTCGGGGCCATCGAGGTCGAACTCGTTGTCGATCGGCGCCTTCCTCTCGACAGGCTTCACCGCAGTCAGCTCCGGTTGCTGACGCCGTTCGGAGCCGGTCGAGTCGTCGTCGCTCGTACTGTCTTGCCGCGCGGCTGCATCGAGTTGTGGTCGCGACGGCAATGGCAACGCGCTCCAATCGTCCGGCCTTCCCGCGGCTGGCTGTGCGAGCCTCGGCGGCGGCAACACGCGCTCCTGGAAGCGCTGATCCTCGAAGTAGCGCGCCTTCTTCGCGCGGATCGGCGGCGTGCCGGCGACCATGACGATCTCGTCGGCGGGCGGGAGCTGCATCACCTCGCCCGGCGTCAGCAGCGGGCGCGCGGTCTCCGATCGCGACACCATCAAATGGCCGAGCCACGGGCTGAGCCGGTGTCCGGCATAGTTGCGCATCGCGCGCATCTCGGTCGCGGTGCCGAGCGCGTCGGAAACACGTTTGGCGGTGCGCTCGTCGTTGGTCGCGAAGCTGATCCTCACATGGCAGTTGTCGAGGATCGAATTGTTCGGCCCGTAGGCTTTCTCGATTTGATTCAGCGATTGGGCGATCAGGAAACTCTTCAGCCCATAGCCCGCCATGAACGCCAAGGCGCTCTCGAAGAAGTCAAGGCGCCCGAGCGCGGGAAACTCGTCGAGCATGAGCAGCAGCCGATGCCGCCTGCCTTTGGCGTTAAGATCTTCCGTCAACCGGCGTCCGACCTGATTGAGGATCAGGCGGATCAGCGGCTTGGTACGCGCTATGTCGGATGGCGGCACTACGAGGTAGAGCGTCGATGGCCGCGCTCCGCCGACGATGTCGGTGATGCGCCAATCGCAGCGGCGCGTCACCTCCGCCACCACGGGATCGCGATAGAGGCCGAGAAAAGACATAGCGGTCGAGAGTACGCCCGACCGCTCGTTGTCGGATTTGTTGAGCAACTCACGCGCAGCGCTGGCGATCACCGGATGGGGTCCGGCATCGCCGAGATGCGCGGTCCTCATCATGGCCGCGAGCGTCGACTCGATCGGCCGTTTGGGATCGGACAGGAAGGCGGCGACGCCCGCCAGCGTCTTGTCCGCCTCGGCATAGAGGACGTGGAGGATGGCGCCGACGAGGAGCGCGTGGGACGTCTTCTCCCAGTGATTGCGGCGTTCCAAACTCCCTTCGGGATCGACCAGGATGTCGGCGATGTTCTGGACGTCGCGCACCTCCCATTCGCCGCGCCGGACCTCGAGAAGCGGGTTGTAGGCGGCGGACTTCGCGTTGGTCGGATCGAACAGCAGCACGCGGCCATGCCGAGCACGAAAGCCGGAGGTGATCTGCCAATTCTCGCCCTTGATGTCGTGAACAATGGCGGAGCCTGGCCAGGTCAGCAGCGACGGCACCACGAGGCCGACGCCCTTGCCGGAGCGGGTCGGCGCGAAGCAAAGCACATGCTCCGGCCCGTCATGGCGGAGATAGGCGTGGTCGAACTTCCCGATCACGACACCATCGGGCCCAAGCAAACCGGCGGCCCGCACTTCGTCGGCGCGCGCCCAGCGGGCCGACCCATAGGTTTCGACATTCTTGGCCTCGCGGGCCCGCCAGACCGACATGCCGATGGCGACCGCGATGGCGATGAAGCCACCGGATGCAGCGATGTAGGCGCCCTCGACGAAGACCGAAGGTGCATAGGCGTCGTAGAAATACCACCACCAGAAAAACGCCGGCGGATGGTAGATCGGCCAGCCGAAGAGCTCGAACCAAGGCCGGCCGAGCTGCGGCTGGAAGCCGAGCTGCCAAGCCGTCCACTGCGTCGCGGCCCAGGTCGTGGCGAGCACGATCAGGGAGACGAGGAGAATTTGACCCCAGAGGATTTTGGTGGCCGACATAAGCTCCATCCTGGCAAATGACCGTGAGATCGGGTTGCTCGCGCAGGATGGGCAAGAGGCTATGCGCGCCGGTCGGGCTATCGGCGGCTCTGGCGCGCAAATCGGACGGATCGGTCGCTTAACTGGGGCTCGCTCGATTCCAGCGGTAGGAAGCGCCCGATGGCATTGATCTCGCCCGCAGCAGGAAATTACGGACATGTACGACGCGGGGATTGCGCAGCGCTGTCTTGTTCCAGACGAGATAGAGCCTGTTGTCCGGCCCCGGCCGCGCCGCAGGCAGTTCGACGAGATGCCCCGCCGCCAGCGCCTCTGCACAGAGATAGTCGGGCAGCACCGTCCATCCTGTTCCGGCTTTCGCCATGCCGATGAGAATGCGCAGGTCCGGCGCAGTCACGACGGCTTGCATGTCAGATGCCTTGCCGAAGACGTGCTCGAAGAAGGGCCGTATCAGCGGCAGGGTTTCGTCATAGGCAATGCAGGGAAACCCGCACAGGAATTCGGCGGTCACGGTGCGCGCCTTGGCGCGCTCGGCGATGGATGGCGCCGCGACCAGCAGCAATCGCTCCCGACCCAGCTCGGCGAAGCCGTGGACGTCGCCGTCCGGCCGTGAGGCCGTGAAGGCGAGATCGGCAAGACCTTCGTCGAGCGCGGCGTAGATGCGCTCCCGGTTGCCGGTCTGGATGCGCAGCCGCAAGCCCTCACTGACAAGCGGCGCCAGGGTCGGCGCAATATGGGCGCTGAGATATTCGGCGGGGCCGACCAGATGCACCGTGCCGCTGAGAATGCTGGAGCGCGCCTGGGCCGCGCCCATGGTCGCCTCGATTGCGTCGAGATGGGTGGCGACCGAACGCGCGAGATCGTCGGCCGCGGCGGTCGGCGCAACGCCGCGCGCCTGGCGGATGAACAGCGGCTTGCCGAGCATCTCCTCAAGCGACGCGATGTGGGCGGAGGCTGCCGGCTGGGTGATGCCGAGCCTTTGTGCCGCGCGGGTCAGTGAACCGGCCCGGTAGGCGTCGAGGAAGGTGCGCAGATAAACGAGGTGGTTCATGCGGATCAGTCATAGATAATCCTATGGCTGATACCAGAAGGAATGATTTTTGTCGCGCTCTTGGTTGAGGCATGGTGCGGACGACAACAGGAGTGATTTTATGCTGACCAAGCTGGAAATTCTGATGATCCTCACGTCAAGCGCCACGATGGGCGAGGTCGACAAGCCGACCGGCCTCTGGTTTGAGGAGCTGGCGACGCCTTACTATGCTTTCGTCGACGCCGGAGCCTCGGTGACTCTCGCCTCCATCGAGGGCGGACCGGCGCCGATCGATCCGCGCTCGGTCAAGCCGCGGGGTGAGAATGAAGCCAGCGTCGACCGTTTCCTCAGCGATGAGACGGCGTCTGCCGCACTGAAGGCGACGATCCACATCGGCGGTGTCGACGTCTCGGAATATGATGCGGTGTTCCTGCCGGGCGGGCACGGAACCATGTGGGATCTGCCGCGGAGCGCCGAACTGGCGGAACTGCTCGGCAAAGCATGGGTCGAAGGCAAGGTTGTCGCCGCCGTCTGCCATGGCCCGGCAGGACTCGTGAATGTACGGGACGAAGCGGGCGCCCCTTTGATCAGCGGCCGTCGCGTCACCGGCTTTAGCGACAGCGAGGAACGCGCCGTCGGCCTCGATCGGGCCGTGCCGTTCCTTCTGGAGACCCGCCTGCGCGAGTTGGGTGGCCGCTATGAGAGCGTCGCCGATTTCCAGCCCTTCGCCATCGGCGATGGCCGGCTTGTGACCGGGCAGAACCCGGCGTCCTCGGCGCTGACCGCCAAGCTCACGCTCGAAGCATTGGCTGCGGTCGATTGATCGCGCAGAGGGGCCATTCGTTGCCATCGGCCCCGGTCGCTGAATGGAGCATAAACGATTACCTTTGGCGGCGGTGCTGCATGCTCGGACAAGCCCGGCGCACGTCTAGAGACCGAGCCCCCGCTTGCGGCCGAAGCTCCAGTCGATGCCGCCGTCGCTTCGGGCGAGACCGGCGACATGGCGGCCGAGCTGCTTTTCGAGTGACGGCGCCCAGGGCACGAGCTGGAAGCCAAGGCCGTCATCGATCATCGCGAAGCGGCCGGAGGCGAGCGCGATGCGCCGCTGGTAGGCGCCGGCGACGTAGTCCCCCGCCGCGGCCTTATTGAATGGGCGGCCGCTCTCTGCCGCGAGTCTGGCGCCGACGGCGTCCAGCTCGCGCCGGCGCAGCGTCTCAATCAGGTTGCGGCTGAAGCTGACGCCGCGCTTCTGACGTTCGGCCAAGCCTTGTCCGATCAGGTGTTCGGCGCGCCGGCTCATGGCCTCGCGAACCTCGGCGCCAAAGCCGCCGCCGCCGAGCGCAAACGGCGCGCGGGCGATGGCCTGCCGGTCCAGCCAAGTGGCGCCTGTCGCCGTGATCTGCTGTTCGATGGTGAGGTCTGACCGGACTGCCATCGCGACGCGACGCTGCCCCTTCGCGTCGTCGAACCTGCGCAGCTCGACGATCGAGCCGGGCGCGCTGTCGCCGGCGGCGTCGAGGTCAGGCAGCTTGATGTGATGGGTACGGCCATCCGTACCGTCGACCACGGCATAGGCCGTACCATTCAACTCATCGTCGAGACCGCGGGCGACCAGCCGGCCGACGATAGGATCGTCCAGGCTTTCCCCGGCGAGCACATAGTTGGACGCACCACGCTCGATGCCGTGTTCGGTCAGGCCGCGATGGATGCGTTTGATGATGTCGCCGCGTTCGCCCAGTTCGCGCAGCGTCGCCTCGGCATTCTCGGACACCGTCCACTGGCCAGGGCCGATCTGGTCGGCAAGGCCGAGGGATTCAAGCTTTCGCAGGCGTCCAACTTTGAGCGCATGAAATTCGTCGGGCTGGCGGCCGGACTGCGGCGCGAGGTCGACGACGCCGGTGCGGTAGCTGTCGCGGGCGAGTTGCCGATCAAGATTGGTCCAGCGCTCGGTCTCAATCTGACGTTCAAGCGTGCGTCGAATCTCGTGATCGGTGCGCGGCCCGAGTTCCTGCGTGATCAGATCTCGCGCCCGATCCCGCATCCCCTCCTTGATGTAGTCGCGGGAGATGACGAGGTTCTCGCCATCCTCGCGCACGCCGCGGACGATCAAGTGGACGTGAGGATGCTCGGTGTTCCAATGGTCGACCGCGACCCATTCGAGCTTGGCGCCGAGGTCCTTCTCCATCTGGCCGACCAGCTCGCGAGTGAAGCCCTTGAGGTCCGACATCTCCACGGCGTCGTCGGGCGAAACGATGAACCGGAAATGATGCCGGTCATTCTCGCACCGCTCCGCGAACGCCTTCGGGTCGGCCTCATCGGCGCCGGGGCCGAACAGCCGGGCCTTCTCGCCGTCCCGGGTGACGCCCTCGCGGCGCAGATAATTGAGGTGGGTGGCGAGCGGCGGGTTGCGTCCGCCATGGCGGACCACACGCGCCTTGACCACGGCGCCGCGCGAGCGGGAGGTGATCAGCCGGTTGGCCTGCAACGATGCACGCTGGCCGCGGCCGAACCGCGAGCGGTGGCCGGGACCGATCGTCCCTTTCCGGGAGACCGATCCGCCGGCGCGCTGGGCGGCGGCCAGGGCCTGCGCGATGAAGGGCCTCGCGCGCTGCACGCGCGTCGAGCGGATGCGGCCAGGGCGGATGCGGAAATCGTTCTCGTCGCTCATGGCGGCAAGACCGCACATCGCGCGATAGCGCTGATTTGGTTATGAATTCGCTGATGCCGCAGGCTGCGCCGGTGGGGCGCACCTCGCGAATTCGCAGCGTAAACCCTTGAAAAAGCACAACCGAACCGAGGCGCACATCGCGCCCCTTTATCCTGCCATCGTGCGGTTGTGTTGCCCTGCCTTCCCCTCCACGCACTCCATGATGCGCCGGGACACGCTAGGCTGCGAAAGAGGCCGAGGCACCTCATCGAGGGCCTCCGCTGACGGATCGTGCGACGAACAGGCTCGCGGACTGCGGCGCGATCGCGGAAGCCTCGCGCACTGGAGCTGCCGACGGGGCGTCGTCCGGAGGGCTTTCCGTCTGCGCTGGATCGACAGCGGTGATGCCGCCATCGCGCGTGATGAACAACGGCGCGCGAGTCCAGGCGCGAGGATCAGCTGCGGCGACGGTGATCGCGCCGGGTAGGTCACCGCCGCCGAAGGAAGGGAGCAATGCGGCGACATAGGCGCGGGTTTCGGCCGGCAACGGGCGGCCCGCGAGATACTCTTCGTAGCGCCCGGGTCCCGCATTGTAGGCCGCGAGGAAGCCCGGCGAACCGTAGCGATCATGCATCTCGCGCAAGTACGCCGCGCCCGCCAGAATGTTGTCGCGCGGATCATAAGGATCACGCCCAAGCCGATGGCGGACGCGCAGCTCCGCCCAGGTGTCGGGCATGATCTGCATCAAGCCCATCGCGCCGGCAGAGGAGATCGCGCGCGCATCGCCGGCGCTTTCCGCGCGCATGACCGCCCGAATCCACGCTGCCGGGATGCCGAAGCGCCGTGCGGCTTCTTCGATGTGAACGACGAACGGATGCCTCGGCGCCGTTCGTGTGGCCGGTGCATTCTGAGCGTTCGCCGTGGCGTTGAACGGCGCACCGAGGAGCAGGCCGGAAAGGAGAAGGAAGGCTGTCAGTCGGACGGCGTTTAGCCGTCCGACGACAGTTTGTTGGCGCGGACCGGACATCGTTCAGTCCCGCTCGCCGCGCCTGGGCGGACGATTCCAGTGCAGGCTCCAGACGGATTTGTCGTCGGTCGATTGGAAGAGGTTCGCGCGTATCGGCTGGGCTAGGGTGGGATCGTCGATCTGGAGGGAGACGTAATCGCCGGCTTTTTCGCCGGTTCGTTTCCACCCGGCGCCGATCTCAGGTCCGTCATCGTTGCCGTGGTGAACACGATAGTCCGGTGCATTCTCAGCGTCGGTGTGCTCAGCGGGGATGAGCACGATCCCGACGTCCATTGAGAGCGTGCGGATGTGGCCGGCGTAGCCATTCTTCGTGCGCGTGAATTCGCCGATCTGCGGCATGGGAAGACTCCTTTGCTATGCGGTGAGGTCGGATAGGCGCGTCGTTCACCGCGTCGCGGCGCGCCATTGGAAGCGGCCGCTGCCGTCTTCATCGGTCCACACGGGCGTTGCGCGGCCGATGATCGAGCGGGTGGAAATCGGACCGAAGTAGCGACCGTCGAGGCTGTCCTCGACGGACCAGTTCATGAGGAAGATTTCGCCGTCGGCGATGCGCCGGCAGCCCTGCCAGACGGGCAGATCGCGGCCGAGACGGTCGCGCTTCAGCGCTTCGCCCATGGCGATGCCGTCGACGGTGACGTGTGCGCCGGTGCGGCAGACCTGCTGCCCGGGAAGGGCGGCGACACGTTTCATGAGGGGGACGCCGCGCGGCACGTAGCCACGATCGGCGAGGAACGATGCGAGCGGCTCCGGGGCGTCCACGGCGACGAGGTCCGTCACTTCAAGGCGTGGCGACCGCTCGAGCGAATAGAGTCCGATAGGCGTGCTGGCGGAGGCGTTCCAGATCAGCCTGGGTGTGATGTGGATGAACGACAGGCCGCCGATCAACATCACGGTGAAGTACGTCGTCATGACGTAGCCGAAGCGGGTCATGGCTCGACCCTTCGGCGCAGAAGGATGGCCCGATGCTGCTCGGCAGTGTAGCCGCGCGGCTCTTGGCCGGCTGCGAGACGATTGTGAACGTGCCGCCAATGATGCGGCGAGACCTCGGCCGGATTGATGCCGATCGACTCGATGGCGTCGACGATCTGGAGGACGCGTTCAACCTTCGGCCAGCCGTCCATCCTCAGCAGGATGTCGCCGCCGGGACGCACGAAGGGCAGAGTTTGGTAGTGTTCGCCTGGCGAGATCGCGCGCACGATGTCGATGCGCGAGATGATCGTGCCAAAGTCGTTTGCCGCCCAACGGACGAAGGCGAAGACACTGTGGGGCGGGAAGCTGACCACGCGCCGGCGTCGGTCGAGAATCTGTTCCTGAACGTCCTGGCCGAACCGAATCCAGTATTCGATCTTCTTCTCGATCCACGTCAGCTCGACGCGGGTCAGACCGTCGAAGAGAAGCGCCGTCGGCACGCGACGCAAGTCAGGAGCGCCGCTCATGGCGTACCTCTTTCGGCTGGAGGAAATTCGCGGGCGAGCAATTCGCGCAGCATGTCGGCGACGGTGACGCCGCGCTGGAACGCGGCGATCTTGATCTGGCCGCGAAGGTCGGGCGTCACGTCGATGGTGAGGCGTGCGGTGAAATTCGCGGCGGCGCCGCAGCGCGCGGGGCGCGGATCGGGGGCTTTCACCCAGCTCTCAGGATCGGCTGGACGTGCGGTGAAGGCACGTTTGTGGGATCGCTCCGTCATGGCGCGATCCTCCCGACCTCGGCGCAGAGTGCTGTGATCTCGCGCGCGGCCGGGCTGTGTTCGTTGATTTCGGAGACGAGGCGGCCGGACCGCGCCGCGTCGGCGAAGGCGACGCGTTGGCCGACGGTGCTGGTGAATACCGGCGGATCGTGATCGGCGAGCGTCTCGGCCGTCTCGCGGGCGATGACGGTGCGCGCTCCACAGCGATTCAGCACGAAGCGGGCGGCGAGCTGGGGGCGGTAGATCCGCGCCTCGCCGAGCAGCGAGAGCATCTCCGCGGACGCCCAGCCATCGAAAGGCGATGGCAGCACTGGGATCAGCACCAGGTCGGCGGCAAGCAGCGCGGAGCGCATCAGGCTGGCGACACGCGGTGGCCCGTCGATCACCACATGGTCGGCATCTCGCGCCAGTTCCGGCGCTTCACTATGAAGCGTGTCTCGCGCCAGGCCGACGACACCGAACAGGCGCGGCAAGCCTTCGCGCGCTCGCTGCTGCGACCAGTCGAGCGCCGAGCCCTGCGGGTCCGCGTCAATCAGTAGGACGCGCCTCCCCTTGCTGGCCCATTCGCCCGCGAGATGGAGTGCGAGCGTCGTCTTGCCGACGCCGCCCTTCTGGTTGAGGAGCGCGACGATCACGACGCACCGCCGCCACGCCGGGCGGGAGTCGCCTGGGTGAGTCTCGCGCGCGGCTTGGCGGGATGGACAATGTCATGGCCCGGATCGGATGTGGAAAGCCGCGTGCCGCGATCCGCCCAGGCCTGGAGATCCTCGAGCGCGTAGACGATGCGGCCGCCGAGCTTGCGGTAAACCGGTCCGGTGCCGTAGGTGCGATGCTTCTCGAGCGTGCGACCGGACAGACCGAGGAAGCGCGCCGCCTCGGGTGTGCGGAGATAGCGTGGCGGGGAGTCGGGTCGCGCTGCTGACATCGGGGCCTCCGGGGCGTCGGCTGCGCCGCCGGCGTGCGGTGGCGAAGCAGCGACCACGATGGCGAACCACCGGCGTCAGGGTGGATGACGGAGTGAGACCCCTCTGTGCGCGTACCCCTCTGATGACGCACGGCGGGAGCCGGCGTGCGGGTCAGCGGCCGGCGAGCAGGCGGAGATAGCCGCCGTGCATCATGGTCTGGCCGTCCTTGACGAGCCGGATCGTCTGAGCACGGATAGACGACGTTTTCCATTCCGTGGCGGACTGCCACGGCGTGTCGAAGAGAACTTCGGCGATGGCGCGATAACTTGCACCGGAGGATCGGCCATCGAGCGCGCGCACCATACGCACCAGCCGCTGGCGGTGGCGCGGGGTGAGCGCGAGCGCGCGCGGTAGCGGACCCGCGGCACGTCCGAATAAGCGGCGTTGGAATCGCAATGCCGCTTCAGCTCGGATGTGGAAGTTGTCGTCGAGCGGCAGCAGGACGGCGAGCGGTTGAGCCGCGTCGATAGCGCCGGCGACCAAATGATGATCACCGTCGGGATCGGCCAATATGATCGCACCTTCGCCTTCGGGCTGCGTGTGCAATGTGGCGTGGGCCAGGTCGAGTTGTTCGAGCCGCTTGGCAGTGCGAAAGCCGGCCGGCGCCCCTGCAAGCATCAGAACGCTGGCGACAAGTTCGGGCCGCCAGAAGATCGCGGTTTCACTGGCAGAGCGATCTGGATCGAACAGGAAATCGCAACCCCCATTGCCGGGCCGCGCTCCTATGGGGCGATGAAGCGCTTGGTCGGCTGCCCGGTGTGCTGCGCAGCCGGCTATAGTCGCTGCGATAGTCGGGATTCCGGCGCAGAAACTCCCACGCGAACCCTTGCCGCTCCAGCCGGTTCAGCGCGCGTTCGGTTGTCTGCAATCGCCAATCGGGCGGCTCGGCCATACGCGTCTCCTCGTCCGCGCTCTGAGTGGCCCCCCTGCACGCCAAGCCTCGCCGCCGACGAGGCGCGGCGGAAGTCCCCAAATCTGGGCGGCGTGATGCCTCCCACAACCGAGAAGTGTCTTGCTTTAAGACACGCGGGGACGGAGGAGTTCGCGATAGCCGGTGGTGGTCATCCAGCGGGCGCGGGCGAGATGGCTGTCATGAACCATCCGGGCGCGGTCGGGATCGCGGTCGGGATCGAGCCCGAAAAGAATCTGCACCGCCTCACGCCAATCGGCGCCTTCGGCGGCGGCGTCAAGGAGCCGAATATAGAGGGCAAGATGGCTTTCGTCGTAGCCCGTCAGGCGGTCGCCGTCGGGCGGACGGTCCTGGAAAGCAATGACGGTCATCGACGCGCCCATCTTCTTTGGTTAACTGATCGTATCCGCATCGCCAATGCAAACCAGACCGATAGCTGAAATTTCCCGATGCTTTTCGCGCATCGCGCCTGACCACTTGCGGCATCGCGAGCCACCTGCGCGGCCGTGTATTATAACACGTAGCGATATAATGCACGATTGTCCTCTATCCTGCGGATGGACATTCGCAGAATTTTTGGAGCCAACGTCAGGAGGTATCGCGTCGCGGCCGGTCTGAGTCAGGAGGCGGTCGCCGTGAAAATGGGCGTGGACCGCGCCTATGTGAGCGGCATGGAGCGAGGCCAGCAGAATGTCACGCTGTTGACGATGTGGCATTTGTCGGAAGCGTTGGGGGTCAAACCCGCCGACCTTCTCGATGAGACGGTGGAGGAAGCTGAGACATGAGTCTCAGCGAGTCGCGGCGCAAACCCGACTCGCGCGCACAGCCGGATCGGCGGAAACGGGCAAAGCCGTCAAACCGCCGACGCGTAAAGCCGACAATGCGCAAAGCCGCATCATTGCCCTGAAGAGCTAGCCCCGCCCGAGGTTCGGGCGGGGCGTCCTGAGCCGGCGGTCAATCCGCGCTGCGGCGGCTGGGGCGGGACCAGATGAGGCTGTAGCCCTCGCCGCCCTCGTCGTCGAAGAGGTTGGCGAAGATCGGGGCGGTGAAGCTCGGATCGTCGAGCTTGAGGCCCAGATAGTCGCGGCCTTCGTTCGAGCGCTTGGACCAGGCGGCGCCGATCTCGGCCTTGCCGACGAAGACGCGGTGCGAAGGGGCGTTGTCGTTGGAGCGAGTCTCCTCAGGGACGATGCGGACGTTCTTGGCCTGAACGCTGAGGGTGACGATTTCGCCGGTGTAGTTGTTGCCGGTCTTCTTGAAGGTGCCGATGGTCGCCATGATAGTTCTCCTTGAACTCTGTTCCGAGCCCGCACCATTGCGGCCTCGATGGCGATCGGCAGGCCGAAGGCAATCGACGCGGCATCGCTTGCGACCGCAGCGCAGCGGAGGATGGCAGCCAGGCGACTTTGTTGTTTCGCGAGGAATGGCGGCGCAGCCGGCAGGGGAAGAAAGTCGATCGGCGCCATTGCCGCATAGGCGATCGAGGCGCAGCCGGCCTTCGGCCAGATCAGCCCATTGAAGAGGCCGTTTTGGAGCGGTCGGTTAGACAGAGATGGATCACGGAGAACGTGGCGACCCTGCGACGAGATCCCGGCAACGACCTTACGCCGAAGATGGCGCTCTCTTCGTACCAACCATGGACGCATCAGATTCCGGTCGCCATCTCCGCGATTAGGATATCAACGTCACTTGCCCGATCCCGCGAAAACACTGTCATCAGCCCGAGTTGCTGATCCGCGACAACGCTGCTCCGATCCGCTCCTCCGACGACGATGACGGCAGATCGAACCCAGCCTCCGGTCCGCCGCCGCCGCTTGCCGGCGTTAGCCCCGCGCCATGTCCTGTCTGGTTGGACCGGGCGCGGCCATCGCCGCCATCCGCGTCAGCGCCGTGATGCCGACCGCGACCGCGCCGACGATGGAGAAGACGATCTGCCATGTATTGGACGGCATGGTGTGTTTCACGATGCCGTGGGTGGCGTGGTAGCCGGCGAGCGCGGCCGGAGCGACGAAGGCGAGCGCGACGGCGATGCGCAGCCACAGCGGACGCACGACAATCAGCAGGAGCTGGCCGATGCCGAAGGTCAGCCCGGCCGCGAGCGCGCCGGCCACAATGCCGCCGAGCCAGCCAGCGCCAGTGTGATAGGCCCACACGCCGACCGTTACGCCGGCGAAAAATGGCAGTGCGAATACGGCGAGCGTGAAGAGCAGCCAGCAGAAAAAGCCGATGGCCGCGATGCTGAAGAGGATGCCGATGAAGATCATGATGGTGGTCTCCGTGAGAAAAGCTCTGACAGTCGCGCCTTCCACCACCACCACAGCGCGGATTTGAGTATAGCCGAAGATGGATAGCGTTAGGAGCGGAAATCCAGTTGGGCTTCCGCTCCAGGGGCGAGCGCGCCGCTCCAGTCACGGCGTGAAAGGATCGACCTCGTGAATGACGCTGGCGGTGTCACCGTCGAATTCGCCCGTGGGGCAAACCGAGAGCGTGCCGTCACCGGCCCTGTAGATGACGACGGCGACCATCAGCGTGGCGGCGAGGCTGAAGGCGAAGGCGTGTGCGTCGTTGAGGGACATCGTTCCGGCTCCTGTCTGGGAGGCGGGGGACCATCCCCCGCGCGACAGGCGCCCGATGTGTCCGGCCGAGGGCCGCGATCACCGCGGAGGCAAAGCCGTGAGCGGCGGCACGCTGTGCGTAGCCGACCCCTTGCGGGTTGATGGCGTCAGGCCCTCGGCTGGACCAAGGATCAGCGCTATTGAGAGCGGGGTGGTCGTCCGACGTTTCAGGAGCGGTTGCCCGGCTGCGACACGCTTTCTGCCGGATTGCCGTTCCCGATTGTGGTTGCTCGTCTCAGGCCGGGAGAGCAACGGCAGGAGATTGCCCGACAACGGAGGTGCATGGCATGGCCGAGTTCAAGGATCGTGATCTGCATCTGGTCAAGAAAGCGTTGGCGATTGCGGTGCTGGCGATCGAGCGCCAACCGGGGCCGTTGCAGTCAGGCTCGGACCAGGTCGATATGAAGGCGCTGCTTGACCGTCTGATCGAGAACGATGCGGAGTTGGCGCACTATGCGCGATCGGCACGGATCGCCGTGACCGGCGAACCGGACTGAAAGACGACTTTGCGTAGAAGCGGAAAGTCGTATTCGCGGAATTGAGGTGGCGCTCACGCGCCACCGGTCCCGAACTTCCACACGGGGATTCCAAGCTTGCGCGCCTTGTCGGCGAGGTTGTCCTGAATGCCGCTGCCGGGGAAATGCATCACGCCGATCGGCAGGATCTGAAGCATCGCGTCGTTGCGCTTGAAGGGGGCGGCCTTGGCGTACCTGGTCCAGTCGGGCTTGAAGGCGATTTGCGGCACCTTGCGAGTGGTGGCCCATTTGGCCGCGATCAACTCGGCGCCCTTCGGCGAGCCGCCGTGCAGCAGCACCATGTCGGGATGTTTGGCGTGGACTTTGTCGAGCCGATCCCAGATCAGGCGGTGATCGTTGAAGTCGAGCCCGCCGGTGACGGCGATCTTCGGGCCCGTCGGTACAAGCACCTCGGCCTCGGCCCGGCGCTTGGCGGTGATATAGTCGCGGCTGTCGATCATGGCCGAGGTGAGATTGCGGTGGTTGACCATCGATCCGCTGCGCGGCCGCCAGGATGAGTGGGTGTGACGCTCGAAGTGGTCGGCGGCTTGGTCGCGGAAAAATTCCATGCAGTTGCGGCGTTCGATCAGCGTCTGTCCTTCGGCGGTGAGGCGTTCCAGCTCGACGGATTTGATCTCGCTGCCGTCCTGTTCCCGCTGGCTACGACGCTGCGCCTGCTCGTTGTCGTCGAGTTCGCGCTCGATCCGGTCGTTGGCGCGATGAAAGAGGTTGACGGTCGACCAGAGCAGGTCCTCGAGGTCGGGTTCGAGGCGGGTATCGGTCAGGGCCACGACCAAGGCGTCGAAGATGTCGGACACGGCGCCGGCGACGATCTGGGCTTCGGGCAGTGGTCTCGGGTCGGGTTCGTCCTGGAAGGGGCGATAGCCGTAGAGCTGGAGTTCGGAAAGGACGTGATCGGTTGGGGATGAAGTGTGCGGCGGCTCGTAGCCGGTGTCGTCGTGGTCGGTGGTCATCGGTGCTTCCCTTCGTCGGATCGGCCGCGCCCATCGCGGCCTTCGTGGCGACGCAAGGCGGCGGGCGGACTGGCCCTGCACCCCGAAGGGAACGGGAGGGGCCGAAGCGCAGCGGAGGATGGTGAAGCCCGATTGTTTTGCTTCGCGATGCAAAGGCGGCTCGCCGCCGGCGGAAAAGAATCGGGCGCAGCCATTGCCGAGCCGGACCGCTTGCCGACCCGATCGCCCTCTCGGAAGGCCGTGGGCGCGGTCCTCTCCGACACCACTGGGAAGCGCTGTCGTCCGACAGGATGTAAAACTGGCGTTGCCGCCGGTCCCATCCCTCCGTCCCGGATCATGCCGCCAGATCCATGAAACGCGTGACGTCCTGGGGGGCGATCTGGGTGCGCAGCGCTGCTCGCAGGGCATCGGCCCCAAGCGCGCGGAGATCCTCGTTGAAATCCCCGAGCCGAGGCGACAGCGTGATCGCCTCGATCCCAACCGCTTGCGCCCGGTCGATCAATATCGCCATCGCGCCATCTCCGGCCGGATCGTCGTCGCGGGCGATATAGAGTCTGCGCAGCGTCTCAGGAAATAGGATGGAGGCCAGATGTGCCGCCGAGAGCGCCGCTGCCGTCGGCATGGTGGGCAGAACACAGCGCAGCGACAGCATGGTCTCGATGCCTTCGCCGGCCGCCATGACCTCGCACGGCGCACCGAAGCGAACGGCATGGCCGAGGAGACCACCCATCGCCTTCCTTTGGGTGTCGATCGGAGCCTTGCCGAGCCGGGCGGCATCGAAGCCGTTGGGATCGAGCCAGGTCCGATGCGCCCCGGTGATGCGGCCGTCGAGATCGGTTACGGCGGCGATCATGGCCGGCCAGGTCTCGGTCGGCGAATGCTCGTCCGGCCGGTAGTAGCAGCACGGATGGAAGCGCAGCGCTCCGGTTCCGACAAGCATGGTGATGGCGCGATTGCGCAGGTAGGTCTCGACAAGCGTCCGGCGGATCGGCTGCGACATGGCGAAGAGCCGCCGCGCCGCTTCCGGCGAGCCGGCGGGAACAGATGTGCGAACAGATATCGGGGCCTGGCGGAGTTCGGGCTGCGGCAGGCTCAGAAAGCGCCGCGCCTCATCGGCGACATCGCGGAAATCGACGAGACCGCAGCTCTCGCGGATCACGTCAAGGAGATCGCCATATTCGGCCGAGGCGGCATCGGTCCAATGCCCGGCGGCGCCGGGACCGGATTCCGGCCCGCTTAGCCGGACGAACATCGACCGGCCGGGCGTGTTGCGAATATCGCCCACCGTCCAGTAGCGGCCCTGGCGCCGCCCGTTGGACAGATAATGACGGCATACCGCCTCGGCATCGCGGGCGAGGCGACGCGCCAGTTCGGAAGCGTCGCTGGGCCTCACGAAACCTCCCGCGGCGCGCTGACATTATGTTGCGTAGAAGCCGTCAATCGTCTGTGAGGCAGCACCCAGTCGCGGCGGCGCAACATAACCGCGGGCGCAACATATTCGGTCCATTTGCCCGCAGCGCCCTTGCCGGATTCGGCGCCTTTCAGGCGGACGAACATGGACCGCCCCGGCGTGTTGCGGGCATCGCCGACGAGCCAGTAGCGACCCTCGCGACGGCCGCTGGGGAGATAATGGCGGCAGACCGCCTCAGCCTGCCTGGCCATACGGCGTGCTAGATCGGATGCATTGTCCGACATCGTGTCCTCCGAGACGAAAAAAGGGCCCGCCATCGCTGGCGGGCCCTTGGCAGTGCGGTTGCTCCTCCGTTATTCGGCCGCCGTCGCGTGGGCTTCGAGCGCGACCGAGTCATCCTCGGTCACTTCCTCGTCTTCGACCACGGCCGTTTCGCCGCCGTCCGCCGCCGATTCTTCGCCCGTCGCGTCGGCGTCTGCTTCCGCGGCGTCGATGGCGTCGGTCTCAACGGAGTTCGGCACATCGCGACCGGGCGTGCGCAGCGGCTCCGGCAGCCAGCCGGACCCCGCCAACAGCGTCTCGGCCTGTTCGGCCATCTCGCCCTTCTTTAGGTGCTCGATGCGGTCCCCCGCCCGCGCACCTTTCGCCTCCCGCACTGCCGCGAGGATGCGCGCCTTGGTCACCCGGCCGAAATAGGTGTCGATCGTCGGCGTCCAACCGGCTGCGACCATGTCGAGATCGACGGCCTGGGCGATGCGGTCGGCGTGGGCCAGCGCGCGAGGCTTGCGATTGTAGGCCTCATAGACCGCATTGACTGACAGCGAGACGCAATGAGCGAAGAGCGCCTGACGGCTGTCGCCGTCGAACGCCACAAGCCCGTCCCAAAGGTCGGCCGGTTCCTTCGGCAGCGCACTGACCCAAGCCTGATGCCGGGCGTCGAAAGCGACGGCAAGCGCACTGTCGGCAAGGCCCGGCGCCTGGGCGCCGAAACCGGCACTCTTCAGGTCGAGCTCCAGGCAGGTGTCCTGTGCGTAGCGGTAGAACACCTTGAGGCACAGTGCGTGAAGCGCGGCGACGAAGGCGATATCGGGACTCTCGCCCAGCGCGTGGCGGAGGGCCAGGGTCCGATGCGCGGTCAGCTCGGTCATCAGCCGGTCAGGGATCGGCTTGATGCCGTCGTCTTCTTCGGGCTCAGCGGCAGGAGGCTCCGTGCCTGCGACCACGCTCGTACCGTCATGCTCGGTCCGCGCCGCGATCATCGGCTCGTCGGCCGGATCGGTCTCGGCGTCGGTCTCCGGGGCGATCGGAAGTTCGTCCTCGGGGCGAACATAGCCGCGCTCAATGCGCAGGGCGCCGGAACCGTCGATGCTGACGAAGGCGCCAGCTCGCGCGGCTTCCTCGGGATCGAAGGCCTGGGGGCGATCATCGAAGGCGGCAAGCGCCGTCTCGATCTCGCCGAGCCGCTGATCGACCTCGTCGGGCAGTTCCTCGGCTTCGGCGTAGGTCTCCTCCAGACCGTCCATCTCGGCTTGCAACGCATCGCGCGTCGCCTGCTCATCGTCGGTGAGCGGAATCTGCTCGCCGCGCAGTTGCCGCAGGCCATAGGTGTGGCCGTAGGCGAAGTCTGGCGCGACATCGATCCACTTCCAACCCTCGGCGCGGATCGCTTCGGATTGTTCGCGGAGCTTCTCGGCCACCAGCATGTCGAGAAGGCCGACATCCTGCAGCCAGCCGCCATCATCACCCTGGAACAGGTCGCGCAGGATCACGCCGCCGGCCTCGGTGTAGGCGTCGAGTCCGACGAACTGTGCGCGCTTGTCGGACGCCCGCACGGCGCCCTCGGTGAGCATCCGGCGGATGATATGCGGTTCCTTGGAGTAGGACTGACTCAGGCGCTCGAACACCTGCTCCTGACGCTCGTGATCGCCGTTGACGGTGAACGCCATGAGCTGGTCCAACGTCATGCCGTCGTCGGCATAGACGTCGAGGAGCTTCGGTGAGACGGACGCGAGGCGCAGGCGCAGCTTCACGACCGACACGGCGACGAAGAAGGCCGCGGCGATGTCCTCCTCGGACTGACCCTTCTCGCGCAGCGCCAGGAAGGCCCGGAACTGGTCGAGCGGATGCAGCGGCGCGCGCTGGACGTTCTCGGCAAGGCTGTCTTCCTCGGGAATGCCGTCCTCGCGCACGACGCAGGGCACGGGCGCGGTCTTGGCCAAGCGCTTCTGCTTGACCAGAAGTTCGAGCGCGCGGAAGCGGCGGCCGCCGGCCGGAACCTCGAACATGCCGGTCTCGACGCCTTCGGCGTCGCGAACCGGCCGCACGGTGATGCTCTGCAGGAGCGTGCGCCGGGCGATGTCCTCGGCCAGCTCGTCGATCGAGACGCCGGCCTTGATCCGGCGGACATTGGACTGGCTCAGCACCAGCTTGTTGAACGGGATGTCCCTCGATGAGGACAGGACGATCTTCTGGACTCGGGTCATGGTCATTTCTCCATGACGGGCGGCCGTGAGACTCTCTCTCGGCCTCCAACCCGTCACGAAGCGAGCGCAGCCCTCTTCCTCTAGGAGGCTGGGGCTGCGCGGAATCGTAAAGGCGCGCTCACGTGGCCTGGCCGAGCTTACGCGCGATCACCGTGACGCCCGGACCGGATCTGGCTCCGGGACGCGCCACTCCCAGCGTAGTCGCCGCGGCGATCTCTTCCCCACACTCAGAGCAAACGATCCTCGGGGCGAAGCGATGTCCGCAGGCGGTATGGACGAACTCGATCGCCGCGCCGCCGGCGGGAGCGCTCCAGCGGTCCCCCCACGCCGTCAGCGCGACCAGGATCGGGACAAGCTCCTCGCCCGCGGCGGTCAGCCGGTATTCGTAGCGGACGGGCCGACGAAAATAGACCTTGCGCGCGACGATCTTGTGCTTCGTCAGCATGGCGAGGCGGCGCGTCAGCAGATTGCGCGATACCCCGAGGTTTTCGACCAGTTCGTCGAACCGGTGAAGCCCGAGGAACACGTCTCGCACGATCAGAGGCGTCCACCAGTCGCCGACCAGCTCCAGCGCCTGCGCCAAGGAGCATCGCATGTTCTTGAAGCTCGTTCTCTGCACCGGCCCTCCCGATAGTTGTGTGATTGAACTGACTGTGATAGGTAAGTTCAATCATAGCACTATGGGCCGTCATGTACCACGCGATCGTCCGCAAACGTGTCGAGGACTTGTTCGCAGCCGTGAGCCGGGGTGACGCTTCGCCGGTACTCGAAGGATTGGCCCGGCGATTCGAGCACTTTTTTCTCGGCAACCACGCCCTCGGCGGCACGCGCACAACGATCGAACAGACAAGGCTCTGGTACGAGCGGCTTTACCGGCTGCTTCCTGACATCAGCTTCGAAGTGCGCGCGATCCGAATTGCCGGCCCGCCGTGGAATACGCTCGTTACCGTGGACTGGCTTGAGAGCAATTCCGGGACCGACGGCGTCCGCACATTCACGCCTGGGGTTCACGTTGTGCGGCTCGCCTGGGGCAAGATGACCTATATCGGCATATATCCCGACACTGTTGGTCTCGCATCCACACTCGCCAGACTGTCGCGAGCGGGCGTAGCGGAAGCGACCGCACCGAAGATTGAGGATTAGCGCAGACTGCGTCTCGATGGAGCCGTGATCCCCAACCGCGTCGGGCGCGGATGTTTGTTTTGCGTTGGCGTCAGGTAAGATCGGAGAGAAGCGCCGGCGGATGTGACGCTGAGCACCGCGGGCGCGACCATTGCGCGGAATCGCAAAAGCGTGGAGCCGTGGACCCGGCTCCACGCTTTCCGGTACTACCGGACGCTGGACAGGAGTTTCGCGGCTTTGCCCTCCAGCTCCAGCCGCGAATCCTGATGCGGCTTGGCGCGGGCGAGCGCTGTGATGCCCTGGACGAAATCGAAGATCGATTCCGGCGGCCGCCCTTCTTCCTCCAGCACGGTGGCGATGATCTTCTCGGTCTCGGGACGCGAGAAGCCGCGCCTGCGCAAGAAGCTCTGGCGATCGTCATCCTTGCGGGCGACGATCTGTTCGCGAGCGGCTCTGATCCCGGCCAGAAACGGCGCGGGCGACGACGTGGCGAAGCGTTCCAGCGCCGGCGCCGCCTGATGCGCGAACCTGTGGCTGGCGAACTTGCTGTGGCGGATCGAGATCTCCTCGAAGCCCTCGGCGCCCCAGATGTTGCGGTTCATGCACACTGCGCGAAGATAGAAAGACGCCATGCCGAGGGTCTTCGAGCCCACCTCGCTATTCCAACAGTAGAAGCCGCGGAAGTAGAGGTCGGGGTCGCCGTTGGGGAGGCGGCCGGCCTCGATCGGGTGGGCGTCGTCGACCAGGAAGAGGAAGACATCGCGATCGGAGGCATAGAGGGTGGTCGTATCCTTGGTCACCTCGACGAACGGGTTGTGCGTCATGGTCGACCAGTCGAGCAGGCCCGGCACCTTCCAGCGCGTATCGCCCGTACCCTCACCGGCGATCTTCATGACCGCGGCGACCAGCTCATGGTCCCAGATACGGCCATAGTCCGGGCCGGTGACGGCGCGCAGTTCGATCCGCCCGTCGTCCGCCTCCAGCGTCTTCACCAGTTCGGCCCGGTGCGAGAGCAGCCCATGCTGCATGTTGATGCCGGCAAGCGGCGCGGGGAGTTGCCGCATATAGCCGGCAGGTGCGCCGACCAGGCTGCACATCTGGCCGAACGACCAGTGCGTCGGAGCGATGGGCTCCTCCCGACCGGGCACGATCAGGGCCAGGCGCTCCGCGTCGTCGCGGCTGGCCTCGACACGAAGGGTCCGGGCCTCGACGGTGCGGGCGGTGGCGCGGTCGGCGCGTGCGCGAACGGCGGCGTAGAGGGCGCTGAGCGACAGATAGCGCTCGTCGTCGGGCCGCGAGAACCATTCGGAGGACACGCGCCCGATCCGTTCGCCGCGCGAGATGTCGACTTTATATCCGGCCGAAACCGGCGGTGGACCGAAGGCGTCCCGATCGGTGATGGTGCTTATCTGGGTCATGGCAGAATCTCCATGACGGGCCGGCCGGGAGCCTCTCTCTCGACCCTCAACCCGTCACGGCGACAGCCGCAGCCCTCTCCCCCTTGAGCGTGACCGACCACACCCGTAGCGGCGGGCCCCCGGCCGTCGGACGACTTCTCGGACAGAAATGAGTTGAAACGCACGGCATAATCCCGTACATTATGCAGGAAGGAGATTCCCCATGCCAGCGACCTCGCATCGTCGGAAATCAGACCGCGAAATCAAGCGCGAACGGATCGAACTGCGCGTCGGCGCCTCCGCGAAGGAGCTGATCCAACGGGCCATGGCCGTCACCGGCCTGACCGCGGGCGACCTCGCCTATGAGGGCGCACGCCGGGTGTTGGATGAGCACGAGCGGATGGTCCTGACCGGCGCGGATCGGGAGGCTTTCTTCGAAGCACTGATGAATCCTCCTGAGCCGTCCGAGAAGCTCATCGCCGCCTTGCGCCGCCACCGCGATCTCGTGGGCTGAAGGTTGACCATCGTCTTCGAGGCTCTCGGCAAGCAGCATGACCGCTCGAAGTTCTCGTGCGGGCACGCAGAGCTTGACGACTGGTTCCGGCGTCGGGCCGGCCAGGACGAACGTCGCAACGTCGCGCGTGTGTTCATTGCGGTGGACTCGGAGTTGGGCGTTGTGGGCTTCTACAGTCTCAGCGCCTTCAAGCTGGACCTCGACGATCTGCCGGAAGAGATCGCCCGCAAGCTTCCCCGCTATGACGACGGCGTCCCGGCTGCGCTGATCGGACGCTTGGCGCGTGATGCGCGCATGCGCGGCAAAGGCCTCGGCGATCTCCTGGTAGCGGATGCGGTGCGCCGCATCCTTGGCGCAGCTCAAGCGCTCGCGGTGCTCGCCATCGTGGTCGACGCCAAGGATGAGCGGGCCGCAACCTTCTATGAAGGACTTGGCTTCCGTCGATTCCCATTGCGTCCGAACCGGCTGTTTCTGCTGGCGTCATCGGCGGTGACGGCATTGGAGAGGATGTAACCGTGACGAATCCGCGGGCATATATGGACGTGACAGCTTCGCGGCCGCCCGCCGACGAGGCGCTAGCGTTCGCCGCAAGCGCCGATGGCTTGTCGTTGCCGCCGACTCCGCGCATCGGGCCATGGCGTGGAGTCGGATGGTTCCTCGTGAGCAAAGCCGGCGGCATGCTTGCAGGATGGCCAGCAGCCGCCAACGATCGCCACATCGCTTCGCCAGATTGTCCACCGCGCCGGATGATCTCTTTGACTATGCGCAACCGCCGCGGCCTCGCGCCAAACCGCATCAGACCGAGCCGTCGGCCGTCTTGGTCACGGACGACTGGCCCGACATCGTGCCCACCACCGATGCGGAGCTGCGAGTCATGGAGGCGCATTTCGCCGACGTGCTCGACGGGATTTTCGGACCCAAGGCCTGACGAAGGGATGTGCTCATGACCGGCGCCGTCCTTGTTGGCAATGAGGCGGTCGCCGGCGCTGCTCGCGCCGCCCTCTATTTGCGGGTCTCGACCGGGCGGCAGGCGGAGAGCGATCTGTCGATCCCCGATCAGCGGCGACAGATCGCCGCCTATTGCGTTGCCAAAGGCTGGGACGTCGCGGCTGAATTCGTTGAGCCGGGCAACACCGCGACCGACGACCGCCGGCCGGCGTTCCAGGCGATGATCGACGCGGCGCTGGTGAAACCGCCAACTTTCACCGTCATCATCGTCCATTCCTTCTCGCGCTTCTTCCGCGATCAGTTCCAGTTCGAGTTCTACGTTCGTAAGCTCGCCAAGAACGGCGTGCGGCTGATCTCCATCACGCAGGACCTTGGCGACGATCCGATGAGCGTAATGATGCGCCAGATCATGACGCTGTTCGACGAATACCAATCGAAGGAGAACGCCAAGCACACGCTACGCGCCATGAAGGAGAATGCGCGTCAGGGATTTTGGAACGGCGCACTGCCGCCGATCGGCTATCGCATCGTCGCCGCTGAGCAGCGTGGCGCGAAGATCAAGAAGAAGCTGGAGATTGATCCGATCCACGCCGACACGGTGCGCCTGATCTACAGGCTGGCACTGACGGGCGACGGTGAAAGCGGCCCGAAGGGTATCAAGTCGATCACCACGTATTTGAACGAGCGCAACATCCGCACGCGGGACGGCGGCCGTTGGGGGATCGCGTCGGTGCATCAGATCCTCACGCGCACGACCTATATCGGCGAGCATCGGTTCAACACGCGCGACCACAAGACGCGCACGGCAAAACCCGAGGCCGAACATGCGGTCATGGACGTTCCGCCGATCATCACCGAGGCGGAGTATCACGCCGTCCAGGCGGCGCTGAAGGCGCGCAGCCCGCAATGGATGCCACCACGCGCGGTGAGCGGTCCGACCCTGCTGACTGGAATCTGCTTCTGCGCGTCCTGCGGCGGCGCGATGACGCTGCGAACCGGCAAGGGCAGCGCAGGCGGCATGTATCGTTACTACACCTGCTCCACGAAGGCGCGGCAGGGCGAGCGGGGTTGTCGCGGTCTGACGGTGCCGATGGACAAGCTCGACCGCGCCGTCGTCGATCACCTGGAGTGGCGGCTGCTCGATCCGGCGCGCTTGACGACGATGATGGATCAGTTGCTTGAGCGACGTGAGGAATGGAATGAACGCCGTCGCGGGCACATTGCGGAACTGCGAAAGCGCGCCAGCGAAGCGGAAGCGAAGTTGAAGCGCCTTTACGAAGCGATCGAGAACGGCGTAGTCGACATGGCCGACCCGTCGCTGAAAGGTCGCATCGCAGAACTCACCGCCGTGCGCGACCAGGCGCAGGCTGACGCGGAACGCGCAACTTCCGCGGTGGAGCGGCTCGGGCCCGCGATCACGTCGGACAGTTTGCGGCGGTTCGCGCTCGCGGCTCGACGCAAGCTGCGGAACGAAGATGGAACCTATCGGCGGGACCATTTGCGTGCGCTTGCACAACGCGTCGAGGTCGTCGATCCCAGCGAGATTCGCATCCTGGGGTCGAAAACCGAACTGCTACGGACACTTGCCGCCGCTGCAAGCGTAGAATCGGCGGCTGCTGGCGTTCGCAGTTTTATACCGAAGTGGCGCGCCCGGAACGATTCGAACGTCCGACCCCCAGATTCGTAGCTCGCAGATGCCACTTCGCTGGGCTTGTATCGAGCTTGCCCAAGCTTGCCAAGTCACGACTTACGTTATTGTTCTTGCTGCATTATTCTAGCTCTGGCATACTCGGTCGTGGTCAGACCGCGAGGACGATCGGCGGCTACTTCCCCGATCTAATCCCAGAGTAGAAGGAGCGAGGGCATGGCGAACGCAAGCGAGAAGAAGTTTCTGACCGACCCGCTTGTTGCTCGCCTCCCTTTCAGCGAGTCCGGTCAGTACAAGGTGCGAGACAGCGAGCTCGCCGGCTTCTTCGTTCAGGTCGGCAAGCGCACCCGCACCTACATGGCCCAGGGTGAGTTCTGGCGGGAGGGCCATCGCGAGTTCGCGTGCATGACAAAGCTCGGCGACGCCGCCGAGCTGTCCGCGCGCGATGCCCGCAAGAGGGCCAAGGACGCGATCGGCAAGATCGCGCGCGGCGAGCGGCCGGGAGAGGAGAATGCGCCTCGGCGCGGCGAGCTTACCCTTCGTCAGGCCTGGGAGCGCTACAAGGAGGCGCACCTGATCCGGAAGAACCGAGGCGCCCGCACGATCAAGGGCTACCAGGACCACATGGATCAGCACTTCGCTGATTGGCTGGACCGCTCCCTCGCCCGGCTCGGGCGCAATCCCCAGCTTGTCGTCGAGCGCCACGATAAAGTGTCGAAGGAGGCCGGTCCGTATGCAGCGAACGGCTGCATGCGCACGCTCCGGGCCGTCTACAATCACGCCGCGAAAAGCCATCTCGACCTGCCTAGAAATCCGACGATCGCCATCGACTGGAATGAGGAAGAACGCCGCGACACGGGCATGGGCGTGGCCGAGCTCCCGGCGTGGTTTGCCCAGCTCCGAGCAGTCGAGAACCCCATCCGCCGAGAGTTCCATCTCCTCCTCTTGCTGTCCGGCTCGCGACCCGATGCGCTCAAGAAGGCGCGGCTGGAGCATCTCGACCTTCGCCGGCGCATCCTTCACCTGCCCAAGCCGAAGGGCGGGGCGAAGAAGGCGTTCGACATCCCGCTGTCCCGGCCGATGATCCGGTCGATCATCCGCGTGATCCGCGCCGGCCGTATGCTCCACCCCGAGCAGGCAGAGTTCTGGCTCTTCCCCGCCGACAGCGCGAGCGGGCACCTGGTCGAGCACAAGGAAGATCGGGACGAGCTGTCGAAGTGGGGCAACGAACTCCGCCAGAGCTACCGGACCCTGGCGCAGCCCGCCGGCGTGTCAGAGCTCGACGTTCACCTGCTGATGAACCACAGCCTGCCCGGCGTGAACGCGGGCTACATCACCCGCCACCGCCTGCTCGAAAACCATCTCCGCGAGCAGCAGGAGAAGATCTCCGAGGTGGTGATGGCCGCCGCGGCACCGCCACGCGACCGGAAGGCCTCGGCGACTGTGACTTGGCTGAGCGCCTATCATCCGCCGACGCAAACTGTCCCGGCGGAGTCGTCCGAGCCTATACCGCTCGCCGCTTAGCGGATGACAGATCGTATGCCTTAGCCAGTGTTGCGTTGGCGGATCTACGATCTTTCGCAGGGCTGGCACTCACCCGAAGAATGGATGGAGCGCGACGATGACAAGCGGAGAGCCAATTACGCTTTGGCCTTTTATTGAGCCGACCGAAGACGGCGCGGGTTACATCGTCGGCTTGAAGGATGACGGGGATCGCATCCTGGGGTCGGTCGTTCCGCTGACGGCGGCGATGATCAGCCATGCCGTCAAGCTCGACATCCTGGAACTCAATCTTGAACCGCGCTGCATCCGCGACGACGGCACGATGGGAATCGAGAGCGCCGACCCCCTCCGCGGAGAACTCTTCGAGGTCCTATTCGACAAGGGGACCGTGCTCGGCAAGCGACCCATCGACGAACTGGTGATCGAGGCCATGGACGTCGTAGACAACGATCCCGAGGCAATGGAAGATCTCAGGACGTTCAAGGATCGACTGCGGCGATCCCTGGATGCGGTTGAGGCTAAGATCGCAGAACGCGCCGGCGGCTGACCTTACCGCTCACCGACACCCCCCTTCTTTACCGAGCGCGCGACCGCGAGCGCGTCGAACGCTCCTGCTCGGCCCTGTGCTCGGCAACACGGCGTCGGGCGCTCCTCGCGAGCGTCGTCAGTCTCGGCAGCGCCTCGATAGCCGCGCAACTACCGGGGCTCTGGTGTCGATAGGATGCGTCCGCGGGCATCTGCCGGAAGAGCTCCAGCGCGGCCAGATAGCGCGGATGGAGCCATAGATACTTTTCGGCGACGCGCGGGTCCGAGTGCCCGAGCCCAGCACGCAGAAGCCCACCGAGCTGCGCGAGATAGTCCGGGTAGTCCTCGTCGTCGGCGCCCACGACGGCCACGACAGAGTTCCAGGAGACGTAGTCGAAGAAGAACTGCTCGTCCTCATCCTGCGCCATGAAGGCGCGGACATACTCTTCCTCATCGTCGGGCGTGTGGTCCTCGTTCCGGCGCCGGCGGGCGAGCGATATCACGGCCGGGTCGATGATCACCCGTGGATAGCACGCCACCTGGGACTCCAACTCATAGGCCCGCACCATCGCCGGGCCCACGACGTGGCGGCGCGTATGATGAAGGGCGCCAATCGTGACCGCGCCGCGCAACAGGAACCCGCGACCCGCCAGCGAGATGACAGTCAGCGCCATCGCGTTCAGCATCCAGAACACGCCCGACTGCTCGGTGACTCGATAAGACATCACCACCGAGTCCGAAAACTGGGTCACGCGCTGGCTCGGAAAGATGCTGGCTTCGCCCAGCCGGCCGATGTCGTCGAGCGCCGCGACGAGCCGCGCGAGCGCAACGGGATCATCCTCCGTCCCCGCCACCACCTCCTTGAAGCCCAGGAAGTCGATGAACAGAATGAGGCGGCGCTGGTAGGCGGGTGCCCTCGTCCGGCGAGGCCCCCTAGCCAAGCTTCAGCCCCTGTCGCTGGCGGGTGGTGACGGGTGACCGGACATAATCGGCCTGATCGGCGCCGAGCAGCGCCACGATCAGGCGGCAGATCAGAGCTTCCATCTCGAGCGTCAGGTTCTGATTGGTGCCCACCCCGTGCAGGGCGAAGCCGAGCGGCTCGCCCATGAACAGCGCCTCGTGCACCGTCTCGTTGCGGAGCGAGGCGACCTCCGGCCCCGATGGGGCGGCGGGATCGGCCCAGGCGGGCACCGGCATCGCGAACAGGTTGCACATCCACGCGACGCGCTCCGCGTGCCGGATCAGGCCCTTGGGCTGGTGGAGCGCCTTGGCCAGCGCGAAGCAGGCGTCGAATGCGGTGTAGAGGAGCAGGAACTCCTCGAACTGGAGGTGGCGCGGGTTCTGCCCAAGAAACAGAGCGTGGATCGCCGCCGCGACCAGCCGGGCATGCCGCGGCTCGGTGCGATGCTTGATCCAGAACGCTTCGGCCAGCTCGACGGCGCTGGTCAGACCGCCGCCAAGAAGCACGAAATCCACGAGTTTGCCTGGCTTGATCGGCGTCGCGTCGACGAACCCCGCCTCGGTCGGCGTGAGGCGCATCCCGGTGAAGAAGGACAAGGCCCAAAGATGGAAGACAAGCTGATCCTCACCGTCAGGCGAGGCGTGTTCGATGACGTGCGTCTGGGGAAGGCCGAACACCCGCGCCGCATAGGGGCGCTGCGCCGTGCCGCCACCCATATGCCGCACCTGCTGGAGCGGTGCGTAAATCCAATCGCCGTCCACACCTTCGTTGCTCTCGATCGCGGCCACGGACTGCGCGAGGTCCGCCAACGGCGCGATCGTCACCGGCCCGGTCTGAAGGTTCAACGGCTGCGGAAAATAGCCGAACGAAAGCCGCTGTGCCGTCATGGGCGGAACATTAATCCGGAATTGCGGCCCTGGAGGCCGTCCGACACCACGATGCCGCCGACCCAGCGGCCGGACGGCTCTTGATAGCGATGCTGCATGGCTTTCAGCGCAGGGCCGAACCGCTGGCGCAGCGCCGCGCCGCCCGGCTGAACATGGACGTTTTGGACGATGCCGGAGCAATAGGCTTCGGCCGCGATCGGGAAAAGCAGCGCCGAGCAGACGATGTCGCAAATTTGGATACCGGCGTGGTTTTCGCTGTGGCCGAAGGTCGGCAGCTCCAGAATGCGGCCATAGGTGGCGGAGGTGAGCTGATACTTCTGCGTGAAGATCGAATGGGCGACGTTGACGTTCTTCAGATAGTCGCGGCTGTCGGCGATGCAGAACCCGAAGTCGCCTCGACCGTCGAGCCACTTGTCGAAGTAGGTGTAGAGCGCCTGGATCGAGGAGGTGTAGACGGGTCGGCCGTCGAAGGGCTGGCCGAGCGCCTTGATCCAGACCCGGGCGATCAGCTTGACGTCATAATGCTGAAGCAGCCGGAGGAGATGATCGAGGAAGCCGATCGCGTGGCGGCGGGGATTGCGGGTGCCGCGCGTGGCGTTCCTGCGAAGGTCCGCACCCTTGATCTCAGGGATGATCTTATCGAGATGCTTGTTGGAGGGGTAAGCGAGACCCGGAAACCAGGTGCCCTTCAGGTTCAGGAAGTCCTGGGTAAGCTGCTCCAGACGGTTGGCGTCGACGATGAGGCCGCCGATCGCCAGAACGGGCTGGTCGTTGCCGTTGGGAGCCGGCGCCGCCGGCATGGCACCGAGATCACCTGACTCATCGACGTAGAGGATATACAAGCGATCCTGGACCCCAGAAACAGCTATGGCCACCCGAGGGTGGCCATAGGATCCGCCGCCCGGTCGCCCGGAACGGCTAGCAGTGTTGCTGAGGTCCATATGGCCTGAAAGCCCTGATTTGTCAAGGTGACGAGCCTTGTCTGGAGTCGGAAGCCCCGACCTGTCGCCTCACCCCCACCCCGTGCGAAGCGGCTCTCACCGCGCGCCAGCACGAGGAGGCGGATGCTTCGCGATGAACCAGGCGAACACCCGCTGACCTCACGGGAGGTTTGCCGCCCTGCCGATCCTCCCTCACGCAAACGGCACGCTTACGGCACGGGTGGGCGGCGTCGGCGCAGTCGATCGAGCGCTGACGGGGGAAGCTGACGCGGTTCGTGGCCGCCCCTCGGGCCGGTCGGTTTCTGATGACGGTGACCTCTCGCGAAGCCGCGATCTTGTGGCGTCAACGACAATCACGGTCTCCACCGGCTGCGCCTGGCGGACCCTCCGAGATTCTCATGTGACGCCGATCGTATGGCCTCGCTGGGACGGGATCCGTCGAAACCGACAGACCCAAGGAGAACAGCCATGAAGAATGTCGCGGAATTCACCATCATCGGCCGCATCGGCAAGATCAGCGCCGGCGATGCCGTCACCCGCCTCTCGATCGCATCCAACTACCGCCGCAAGGGCAAGGACGGCGAATGGAGCGACGACACCCACTGGAACCAGGTCGTGGTGTTCGCCGAAGGCGCCCGCAAGTACATCGCTGAGCACGTCGCTCAGGGCGACCTCGTCCTGGCTCGCGGCCGCGTCCGCCAGAGCTCCTACGAGAAGGACGGCGAGACCCGCTACGGCGTCGATCTCGTCTGCACCGATTTCGGTCTCCTCGCCGCCAAACAGCCGGCAGCGGCCGAGGAAGAGGAGCCCGCCTGAGTTCCGCGCGGAGGCGTCGCCGCGGCGGCGTTTCCAGCGTGGCGCCGGCCCTGCCCCGCCCCCGGGCGGGGCCGGCGAAAACGTCTCCGGCGTGAGGCCGGTGATCGTTCAGCAGAAGACGCGCCGGACCGACTACCGAGCGAGGGTCAGTTCTGTTCGGCGGGTCGAGTGCGTCGGCGCGGCCAGACCAAGATGCGGATGAACCCGTCGAGCGCCAGATACCAGAAGGCGAGGTTGGCGACGAACGGCCCTGGTCGGAACTTGTCTTCTGCGCCGAGCTTGAACGGCACGGATGTCGCCGTGCTGTCGGCCATGAAGGGAGCGGGCCAACCGCCGAGCACGCGCGGAGCCGTTCAACGACACCTCGCGCAAGCGGGCGGCGTTTCATCGCTCGCAGCGCCAGAAGCGCGAGAAGCTGCCGCTCTTTGCGGAGTTGATCGCCGAAGAGCAGCACGACGTCGACACCGAGATGGCGCGCCGCGCCGAATGGTGGCCGCGCCAGCAGCAGGAGGGACGCGACCCCCGGACGGCCGAGTGAAGCTGCTCGACCGGGCGCTAGCCTGACAAGTCGGCGAGCGACGGGACTTCGGCTTGGTCACCGCCGTCCTCCAACGTCGTCGATGGGTGCTCGTGGACGATCACATACCTGTTGCCACGACGCTCCCATACCTCGCTGATACGAGCGTCGAAGTCATGTGTCCGCCCGTTGGCGAAGCGGTAGTGAAACCGCATCGGGTAAGCAGTAACGACCACGGCACCCTCCGCCAATCGACGGGCAATAACGTCGCCTGTGCGCACGACCTTGAGTTCAGCAAGATCACCGTAGATGGATGCGCGAAGGTCCGAGAAGCCGCGAAAACCCTCAAGCGGCGGTAGGCTATCGTAGATGACGGTATCGTCGTCAGGTGCGTACATTGCCGAGAGCGTGTCGAAGTCAGGCTTGCCGGCCTCGCTTGTCCAAGCGGCGCAGAACCGGTCAGCGACCGCGTTCCAATCTACGGCCATGGTCGCAGCGACACCGTCCATCACTCTTCTCCTCCGGCCGACCATCTAATGCAGTTTGTCACGTCTCGGGTCCAGGCCTGAGCTCCCACCTCCGACCACCGCGCGGCGTTGTCCTCTCCAGAGTGAGAGGGCGGCGCTGCGCTTCGTGACGGGTTGAAGGGTCGAGAGAGTGGCTCCCGGCCGGCCCGTCACGGAGAACCGACATGGCCCAAGTCCAGAAGATCGTCCTGAGCTCGTCCCGGGACATCCCGTTCAACAAGCTCGTCCTTTCCCAGTCCAACGTCCGGCGCGTGAAGGCCGGCGTCTCGGTCGAGGAGCTCGCCGAGGACATCGCGCGGCGCACCCTCCTGCAGTCCTTGAGCGTCCGGCCCGTCCTCGACGGCGAGGGCCAGGAGACCGGGATGTTCGAGGTACCGGCGGGCGGCAGGCGCTTCCGCGCCCTCGAGCTCTTGGTCAAGCAGAAGCGCCTCGCCAAGACCGCGCCCGTGCCTTGCGTGGTCCGCACGGCCGACGGCGTCTCAATGGAGGAGGACAGCCTCGCCGAGAACGTCCGGCGGGTCGATCTCCACCCGCTCGACCAGTTCCGCGCCTTCCAGTCCCTGCGCGAGCAGGGCCAAGGCGAGGAGGACATCGCCGCCCGCTTCTTCGTCACGCCGGCTGTGGTGAAGCAGCGCCTCCGGCTCGCCGCGGTCAGCCCGAAGCTCCTCGACCTATATGCGGAGGACGCTATGACCCTCGATCAGCTGATGGCGTTCACCGTCACGGCCGACCACCCGCGCCAGGAGCAGGTCTGGGAGGCGCTCGCCCGCCAGCCCTACAAGGAAGCCTATCAGATCCGGCGCATGCTGACCGAAGGCGCCGTGCGCGCCTCCGATCGCCGCGCCCAGTTCGTCGGGATCGAGGCTTATGAGGAGGCCGGCGGCGTGGTGCTGCGCGACCTGTTCCAGCACGATGACGGCGGCTGGCTTCAGGACCCCGCGCTCCTCGACATGCTCGTGATCGAGAAACTGCGCGAGGAAGCTCAGGCCATCGCGGCCGAGGGCTGGAAGTGGATCGAGGTCGCGGCCGACTTCCCCTACGGCCACAGCACGGGCCTGCGCCGGCTCCGCGCCCCGGGTCCGGTCCTCACCGACGAGGAGCAGGCGACCTATGACGCGCTACAGACCGAATATGGCGCGCTCGAAGAGCAGTATGCCGACACCTCGGAGGACCTGCCGGACGAGGTCGACCAACGCCTGGGCGAGATCGAGGCGGCGCTCGACGCCTTCCACAACCGTCCGCCGAGCTTCGAGCCCGACGAGGTGGCGCGCGCCGGCGCGTTCGTCACCATCGACAGCGCGGGCAATCTGAAGATCGAGCGCGGGTTCGTGCGGCCCGAGGACGAGGCGCCGATCGAGCCCCCGGTCACGGCCGGCGGCACGGAGGGCGACGACTCGATCGTCGCGCCGGGCGCCGACAGCGAGACCGCGCCCGTGGTCCAGCGCGCCATCATCACCATCGGCGGTGCGCCCGAGCCCGAGCCGGAGGAGGACGAAGGCCTGAAGCCCCTGCCCGAGCGGCTGATGCAGGAACTCACCGCGCATCGCACGCTGGCGCTGCGCGACGCCGTGGCCAACGATCCGCACGTTGCGCTCACCGCGCTGCTGCACAAGCTGGTCAACGACACGTTCGTGCGGACTTCCACCGCTGGCGGATGCCTGGAGGTCTCGGTCCGGCACGTCTTCTTCTCGGCCCAGGCGGCCGACCTGAAGGACAGCCCGTCGGCGCAGAGCGTGGACGAACGGCAAAAAGCCTGGGCGGCCGACTTGCCCCTCGGCGACGATCAGGCGCTGTGGGACTGGCTCGACGCGCTCGACCAGGCCAGCCGTCTCGCGCTGCTGGCGCACTGCGTCAGCTACGGCGTCAACGCCCTGTTCGAGAAGATCGACCGCTACGGCGGCGCGGGCCTCTCGCAATCCGGGTTCGAGCGGCGCATGGCCCAGGCCGACCGGCTCGCGCGTGCGGTGGGCCTCAACATGGCCGAGGCGGGCTGGACGCCAACCGCCGAGAATTATCTCGGCCGGGTCACCAAGGGCCGGATCCTGGAGGCGGTGCGCGAGGCGAAGGGCGAGCAAGCCACGCAGCTCATCGACCACCTCAAGAAGGGCGACATGGCGAAGGAGGCCGAACGGCTGCTGGCCGACACCGGCTGGGTGCCCGAGCCGCTCCGCACGTCGGGCGAGCCAGAAGCCTCGGCCGAAGTCGATCAGCCGGAGGCCGAAATCGTCGAGCTACCGGCTTTCCTCACCGATGACGAGGACATTACGGCTGAAGCCGACGAGCTGGACCCGGTGCACGCGATCGCCGCCGAGTAACACCTGACAGCCGGGGCGCGCCGCCGCGTCCCGGCTACTTTCCTTTCAAGGAGACGTTTCCATGCACACTCGTCGTTTCGGCGAGGTCTCGGTGCTGCACCTCGAACCTGAGACCTACGCCAAGCTCCTCCACCTCGCCAAAGCCGGACCCGGCCGACCCGGCGGCGCCCGCTACGATGCTGACGATCCGTGGCACGCCCTCATCGTCGAACCACACGGTTATGGCTGCTGGGTTCATACCGATATCTTCGGGCTGGACGAGCACCACGTTCTGCCCAACTCCCTGCTGGCTATCCTCCATGAGCCGATGCTCGGGCCATGCCACCTGCGCGTGCTCACCGTGCGCGGCTTCCCGGCCTCGACCTGGCCGGGGTTGCTCGACGATCTCAACCGGCTCGGCTTCCCCTATCGCTGGGCCACGCGCTTCCTGTTCCTCGACAAAGCCGACGGCGAGAAGGAGCTCGCTCGCCTGCGCCGGCAATGGTTCGCCAAGCGCAAGGGCATCGTCACGCTGCTCCGCGAGACGATTTTCCAGCAGGAGAGCCCACTGGTCGACAGCGACGCCGCCAACAAGGCGGTGGACGCCGACGAGGCGCTCCAGGCGCTGGGCTCCGACGAAGTGGCGTTCGGCTACGTCACCGCCACGCTCGTGGTCTGGCACGAGGACGCGCGCATCGCGGCCGAGCGGCTCAAAGCCGCCGAGCGCATCATCCAGGGCCGCGGCTTCGTCACCGTCCCCGAGACGCTGAACGCGGTCGAGGCCTGGCTCTCCTCTATCCCCGGCCACGCCTACGCCAACGTCCGCCAGCCGATCGTCTCGACCCTGAACCTGGCCCACCTGATGCCGCTCTCGGCGGTCTGGGCGGGACCGCAGCGCAACGAGCACCTGGACGGCCCGCCGCTCCTCATCACCCGCACCGAAGGCACGACGCCGTTCCGGCTCACCACCTACGTCGGCGATGTCGGCCATGTGCTCGTAGTCGGACCGACCGGCGCCGGGAAGTCGGTGCTGCTCGCCACCCTCACGCTGCAGTTCCGCAAGTACGAAGGCGCGCAGATCTACGTCTTCGACAAGGGCCGCTCGGTCCGCGCCGCCATGCTGGGCCTGGTGCTGTCGATCGGTATCGTCGTGGACGACGCGATCGTCGTCGTCGAGAACGTGGAGCGGCACATCGAGCTTGGCGAGCGCCCCAAGGAAGCCGCGCGAAGAGCCATGGCTGAGGTCACGGGGCCGATCATCGCCATCACATCCGTGCTGGCGGCGGTGTTCATCCCGACCGCGTTCCTTTCGGGCCTCCAAGGCGAGTTCTACCGTCAATTCGCGCTGACGATCGCTATCTCGACGATAATCTCCGGGATCAACTCACTCACGCTGTCTCCGGCGCTCGCCGCCGTGCTGCTGAAGGGGCACGGCGCCCGCAAGGATGCGCTCCAGCGAGGCATCGACGCGGGGCTCGGCTGGTTCTTCCGGCCCTTCAACCGCTTCTTCGAGCGGGCGTCGGAGCGCTACACGACGGGCGTGCGCCGGGTGGTGCGGATTAGCGGGATTGTCGGCGTGCTCTATGTCGGCCTGATCGGCCTCACCTATCTCGGCTTTGCGAAGCTCCCGACCGGCTTCGTGCCGGCACAGGACAAGTATTACCTGGTCGGGATCGTCCAGCTTCCCAATGCCGCCTCGCTGGACCGCACGACACAAGTCGTCGAGCAGGTCACGCGGATCGCGCTCGAGGAGCCCGGCGTCGAAAGCGTGGTCGCCTTCCCCGGGGTGTCCATCAACGGCTTCGTCAACGTGCCGAACGCGGCCGTGATGTTCGCGATGCTAGACCCATTCGAGGAGCGCGATAGTCCTGAGCTTGCCGCTGACGCCATTGCCGCGCGCCTCCAGGGAAAGGTCGCCCAGATTCCCGATGGGTTCATAGGGCTCTTCCCACCCCCGCCCGTTCCGGGCCTCGGCGCCACCGGCGGGTTCAAGATGCAGATCGAGGATCGCGGCGGCGCTGGCTATGAGGCCCTGGCCGCGGCGAGCGCCAAGGTCATGCAGGCGGCCGGCCAGGATCCCGCGATCACCGGCCTCCTCACCAGCTTCAACGTCGCCTCGCCAGAGGTCGCGGTCGACGTCAACCGGACCAAGGCCAAGGCGCAAGGCGTGCCGCTCACCGGCGTGTTCGAGACAATGCAGACCTATCTGGGATCGCTCTACGTCAACGACTTCAACCGGTTCGGCCGCACCTACCAGGTGTTCGTGCAGGCGGATGCGCAGGATCGGTCGCAGCTCGATGCGATCGGACGCCTGCAGGTACGCAACGCCGATGGCGCGATGGTGCCGCTCTCGACACTGGTCGACACACGGCCGAGCGCCGGCCCAGATCGGGTGATCCGCTACAACGGCTACCCGTCCGCCGACATCTCGGGCGGCCCGGCGCCCGGCTTCAGCTCCGGCCAGGCGGTCGCCGCCATGGAGCGCATCGCCGCGGCAGAGCTGCCGGCGGGCATGACCTACGAGTGGACGGAGCTCACCTATCAGGAGAAAGCCGCCGGCAATGCGGCGCTTTACATCTTCCCGCTAGCGGTTCTGATGGCCTTCCTGATCCTGGCTGCGCTCTACAATAGCTGGGCGCTCCCATTGGCCGTGATCCTGATCGTCCCGATGTGTCTCCTAAGCGCGCTTGTCGGGGTTTGGCTCTCGGACGGCGACATCAACATCTTCACTCAGATCGGTTTCGTGGTGCTCGTCGGTCTGGCCGCGAAAAACGCCATCCTGATCGTCGAGTTCGCCAAGGACGCCGAGGAGGGCCGTGGGTTGGACCCGCTCCAGGCCGCGCTCGAAGCCTGCCGGCTTCGCCTGCGGCCGATCCTCATGACCTCGATCGCGTTCACGGCCGGCGTCATTCCGCTCGTTCTGGCTCACGGCGCCGGCGCCGAGATGCGTCAGGCGATGGGCATCGCTGTCTTTGCAGGAATGCTCGGCGTGACCTTGTTCGGCCTCTTCCTGACGCCGGTCTTCTATGTCGTCATCCGCCGCTTGGTCCTGAGGCGAGCGAGCAAAGTGCGCCCCCAGCGCTCAACGCCGGCCCAGGAGGCAACCACATGACATCTCATCGTTTATCCCCTTACCTCCTCCTGGCCCTCCTTGGCGGCTGCACGACCGCCGGGAGGAACTATGCTCCTCCCCAAGTTGCGCCACCCCAGGCTTACGCGGCGCAACCTGCGGGCGTGATCCAAGCGGAGGCGGAAGCGCGCTGGTGGCGCACCTTCTCGGATCCGGCGCTCGACCAGCTCATTTCCAGGGCTCTTGCCGCCAACCTCGACACGAGGCTCGCCATCGCGCGGCTTGAGGAGGCTCGCGCGCTCGCTCGGGGAGCACGGGCCGACCGCTTGCCTGGAGGCGGTCTGGAGGCGTCCTACCAGCGGCGCCGTCTCGCTGACCTCGAACGCTTCGGCACTGCGCCTCGCGACGGTGACGTGTTCCAGACCGGCGCCCAAGCCGATTGGGAGATCGACCTGTTCGGCCGCGTGCGCCGGTCCGTAGAAGCCGCAGAGGCCGAAGTGGGCGGCGCAGCGGCCTTGCTGCGAGGCGCTCGCGTCGCCGTCGCAGCCGACGTGGCAAGCCGCTATTTCGAGCTGCGTGGTGCAGAAGCAGCCTTGCGCGTGGCCCATGCCTCGATCGCGAACCAGCGGCGGTCACTCGAGGTGACCCGAAAGCTGGCCGCCGCCGGCGCTGGCGCCCGCCTCGACATCGTTCGCGCGGAAGCGCAGCTGAGCGCCGTCGAAGCCACAGTGCCACCGATCGAGCAGCAAATTTCAGTGGCCCGCCACGCCTTGGCGGTCTTGCTCGGCGAAGCCCCTCAGAACTTTGCCGAACCGATCGGCACGCCTGCCGGCCTGCCGCAGGTCGCGAGCATAGCGGTCGGGACACCAGACGAGCTGCTGCGCCGACGCCCCGATATTCAGGCGGCTGAACGAGCGCTCGCTGCCACTAATGCACGGGCTGGCGCCGCCCGTGCCGAGCTCTTTCCGTCCGTGCGGCTGACCGGCGTGATCGGCCTGCTCGCTGGGAGCCTCGGCAACCTGATGAGCGGAGGCGCGCTTAGCTTCGCGGCTGGCCCGACGCTGCAGTGGGGCCTATTCGATCTGCCCCGCCTTCGCGCTCAGGTCGGCGCGGCCGACGCGCGCACAGACGGCGCGCTCGTCAACTATCATCGGACCGTACTGAGCGCCTTGCGCGAGGTCGAGGACTCGCTTGTCACCTATGGCGCGGTCCGCTCGCGGCTGGCGAGACTGGCAGAGCAGGCAGCGGCGAGCCGGGAAGCAGCACGAATGGCGTCAGTCCGCTTCCGCGCAGGCGAAGGCCAGTTCCTCGACGTGCTGGACGCCGAGCGCACGCTGGTCGAAACCGAAGCCTCGCTGGTCGAAGCGCAGGCGCAGCATCTCTTATCGGTGGTCGGCATATACCGGGCGCTAGGTGGCGGCTGGGAAGTTTGTAATGTTCCCGGCGGCCCCGATTGCGCGACCAGCGCGGAGATCGCCTTTAAGTGAGGGCGACTCAGTCCTCCGAGGGTGGGCCGAAGGCCTCCTCGCCGCCGCTTCTCGAGAACTCGCACCCGCAGTCGAGAAAACCGTGCACGATGCAGGTGCGGCACATCTGCTCCAGGCGCAGCTTGAGCGCCTTCCGAGCCCGGTGCAGCCGCACCGTCACGTTGTTGAGGCTGGTGCCGAGGCTCACCGCGATCCTGTCCCGCGGCTCGTCCAGTAGGTCGGCGCGCCAGATGATCTGGGCATATTCGGCCCGCAGTGTCGGCAGCAACTTGTAAAGGCAGTCGCAGACCGCCTGGTCCGTCTCTGCGTCGGCTTCGACCGCGAGATCTGCGGATCGCGTCAAGGCGTCCGGATCGACGGCTTGCTCGCGCATTCGGCGCCGTATTACCTTTCGCTGATAGTCCACAATCGTCGTGGCAAGCACCCGCCCAAGCCACCCACGCACGCTTTCAACGTCGCGCAAATCGCCTGACCGCTCGATCGCCCGCAGCATGAAGCGCTGCAGGACCTCTTCCACCTCCTCCGGATCGCTGAGGCGACGCTGCAGGAATCGAAGGAGTCCGATGTGGCTCTCGACCAAGGTGCGGCGAACAGCCGTGTCCGGCGACATTTCCTCCGGGGCTCTGTCTTCCAATTTCTCTTCCTTGCTTCACCTCCAGCATTCGACGCTGCCGGTGACAAATCATTACAGCAGCAACGTGACGGCCTTCACCGACCGCTCAACTGTAATCCCAGCGCCGCCCGATACGTCTCTTCCAACGGGCGGTCCGTCATCCGACGAACGCTCGCGGCGGCCGACAGCGCCCGCGCCCGCCGCTTGAACCTTAGGCGCAGAACAATCTGGAGGTTAGACGTGCATCAACTTTCCCAAGAGATGCTGGACTGCATCGACGCCTGTCAACGCTGCCACAGCTCCTGCCTCGCCATGGCGGCAAACCACTGCCTTGAGGTCGGGGGCAACCATGTGGAGCCCAAGCACTTTCGCCTGATGCTGGCGTGCGCCGAGATTTGCCAGACATCGGCCAACTTCATGCTGATGGGATCGGAATATCACAAGCGCATCTGCGCGGTCTGCGCGGAGATCTGCGAGGCTTGCGCGCGAAGCTGCGAGCAGGTTGGCGACATGCAGGACTGCGTCGACGCCTGCCGACGCTGTGCCGAAAGCTGCCGGCAGATGGCGGCTTGATCTGGCCTGGGCGCGGGACACCACCCGCGCCCACCTTCCCTTCGCGACGTGAGGAAAAGGACCTGAGCGCCGCTCTCCACGACCGAAGTTTGGCGCTGATCAGCCGCCGCCGGGCGAGAGGAGCGAGGCAGGAAGAATGTCAGCGCTGCGGCCGCCACTGATCAGCGGTCTCGGAAAGGCTCTCTGCTTCTTTCGCCAAGCAGGCACGCAGCCAGTCCCGCAGCATGTCGAGGTCGCGCTGATGCGACCCGATGATGGCATCAGCCAACCAGCGCAATGACACGTCGGCTCCCGCCTCTTGAATTAACCGCGCCGCTTTGATCGACGCTTCGTAATGACCGATCATGGCCTCCGCGAAGGCGCGATCGGCGCAGTTCTCGGGCCGGGCTGGCGCCGCCGTCGCCAAGTGTTGCTCCACGCGCGGTCGGGTCCCCTCAGCTATTCCCGGATCTTGCGATTTGGACACGACTGACCTCCTCAGCCGTCGCTGCCGCTTGCCACGTTGGCAAGGTCAACCCGAAAATCCACCTGCACAAGTAACGCAAACTCGCTCTTGACCTTCCAACGTTGGCAAGCCCCATAAATGGTCGGTGATGCAAGGAATCGGTGAGACAGTCAGGCGTGAAGGCTCCGGAGTACGGGTTGCCGCAGCCCCCCCGCGCTTTTCAGACGGGGTTCGCATCGACTATCGGCGCGGCATGACTCCGCGGCGGATGTTCTCGTTCTTGATGGTGCTTGCCCTTATGCTGGCGCCGGTCGCAATGTCCGGGAGCGCCGCCGCGGCCGCTCCGCACGGAACCGTTGCCTCGGGCATGGATCATTGCACCGGCACGGAAAAGCCGACCGAGAACTCCGCAGCGGACAGGGTCGACTGCATGTCGATCTGCTCGGCGATGGCAGCCGAGTTGCCCCACATTGCGGAAGCGCTGATCGTCAGGCCTTCGAGACCATACCTCCCGCTCTCGGTCGACAGAACGGGTGCCGATCCCGAAGCGACGACGCCGCCTCCACGACGCTCCTGAGATTTGACCCCAAAACTCGAGTCCTGGAGAATATGAGATGAAGATGCTTTCGATTGCGGTCGCGCTGACGATCGCCGTCCCCGCTGTCGCCCAGACAACCAATCCCAACCGTGCTGGGCATAGCGGGCATGCTGCCGCTCCGGCACCCAAGAGCGCTGGTAAAGCTCGCGATGCCGAACATCCGGCCGGCTGTCATATGATGAACGGCAGGATGATGGCGATGAAGGACGGGAAGACGGTGCCTTGCCCTGACAAGAAGTCGAAGGGCAAGCCTGCGGCCGATCCTCACGCCGGCCATGACATGCGCAAGCACTGAAATGGAACGCAGGAGGCGGCTCGCCGCCTCCTGCACCGATCGTAGCTTTTGAAGAGGAGGCGCGCCTCAACGCGGCCTTCGAGGAATCTTTATGAACCAAAGTATAGATCGCAGATCGCTGCTCCGCGTCGGCGCGTGGAGCGCCGCGGGATTGAGCCTCACCGGGCTTCTGCCCGCCTGGGCACAGACCGGCACTGGAGGCTTGCGGCCCGACCTCCCGACCCTTTCAGGCGAGGAGATTCACTTCCGGATTGGGCACAGCCCCTTCAGGGTCGGCGGGCGCAGCGGCCACGCCATCACAATCAACAACGTGGTGCCGGCGCCGCTCTTGCGTCTGCGCGAGGACCAGCGATTTCGGCTGCACGTCACCAATGAACTCGACGAAGACACCTCCATTCACTGGCACGGCCTCATCCTGCCTTTCGCGATGGACGGCGTTCCCGGCGTGAGCTTTCCGGGGATCCCCGCGCGCGGAACCTTCACCTACGACTTCCCGATCGTGCAGTCGGGGACGTACTGGTATCACAGCCACTCGGGCCTTCAGGAGCAGCTCGGCCATTACGGCCCGATGATCATCGATCCGGCCGGCGCTGATCCTGTCGCTTACGAACGCGAGCATGTGATCGTCCTGTCGGACTGGAGCTTCCTCCACCCCCATCAGATCTTCTCCCGGATGAAGCAGGAAGGCGGCTTCTTCAACCGCCAGAAGGAGACGCTGCTCGGGCGACGGGACGAGGAACTGAGCCGCGAGGATCGGCTGATGTTCGCCCAGATGCGAATGGACCCGGCTGACATCGCCGACGTCACTGAGGCCGCCTACACCTTCCTGATCAACGGCCACGGCCCCCAGGAGAACTGGACCGGCCTGTTCCGCCCCGGCGAGCGCGTGCGGCTACGGATCATCAACGCCGCGGCCCAGACCATCTTCAACATCCGCATCCCCGGCCTGCCGATGACGGTGGTCGCCGCCGACGGGCTCTACGTCCGCCCGGTCACGATCGACGAGTTCCAGATCGGTAACGCCGAAACCTATGACGTGATCGTCCAGCCGCCGATGGACCAGGCCTATACCTTCGTTGCGGAAACCATCGACCGCTCAGGCATGGGCCGTGCGACGCTCGCGCCGCGCCTGGGCATGGTCGCGCCCGTGCCGCCGCTCCGGGAGCGGCCGACGCTCACCATGAAGGACATGGGCATGGGAGGAATGGACCATGGCTCGATGGATCACTCCGCGATGGGACATGGGGGCATGGATCACGGTGCGATGGCCCAAGGCCAAGGCTCGGACGCCGCGATGGACCACTCGAACATGGATATGCGCGATGAATCGAAGGTGTCGTTCCCGGTCGGCGTCGGTGTCGACATGATCGCGCCCAACCCGGTGGACCGGACCGGCGATCGCCCGATAGGCCTTGAGGACGTCGATCATCGGGTGCTCACCTATCGGGATCTCATGTCGCTCACGCCCAATCGCGACACGCGCACGCCGACGCGACGGATCGACATCCACCTCACCGGCAACATGGAGCGCTTCATGTGGTCGATGGATGGGGAGAAGCTCAGCGAGAACCCGGAACCCTACCGCTTCGCCCGCAACGAGCGCGCGCGACTCAGGCTCATCAACGACACGATGATGACCCACCCGATGCACCTGCACGGGCACTTCTTCGAGATCGTCAATGGCCACGGCGCCAACCAGCCAATGAAGCACACGGTGAAGGTGCTTCCGGGCGGCTTCGTCGATCTCGACTTCACCGCCGATGCGCCCGGCGACTGGGCGTTCCACTGTCACCTTCTCTACCACATGCATGCAGGGATGATGCGCGTTGTCACCGTCCGCCCGCTGGACGGAGGCCCGGCATGAACCGGATGATTCTCGTCCTGCTGGCGAGCGCGGCGGCCAGCCCGGCGCTCGCCCAGCATAGTGGCCATGGTCAGCCCGCGCCTGCAGCCAACCCCGCCCATTCTCCGGCCCCGGCGGCGACCTGCACCCCCGAGCACGCCGCAATGGGACACTGCACTATGCCGCCGCGGGCCCCGACGCCGGCACCGGCTGCAACCTGCACGCCCGAGCATGCAGCAATGGGGCACTGCACCGTGCCGCCTCCGGCTCGAACTCCGGCGCCCGCCCCGGCGCAGACGTGCACGCCCGAGCACGCCGCAATGGGTCATTGCCAGATGCCGCCTGCGCAACCGACGGCCCCGCCCAGGGGAGCCGATCCACATGCGGGGCACAACATGCCGGCGGCCCCCTCGCCAGCTTCCTCGGCGACGTGCACGCCCGAGCATGCGGCCATGGGCCATTGCACCTTGCCCGCACAGCCCGGCTCAGCTGCGGCGCCCGGCGGCGATCCTCATGCGGGGCACGCTATGGGGGCGGCGGAGGTCCCGGTGGCTCCGCCCCCGCCCGAGGCGCGGAGCGGGCCGGCGCACGCCCAAGACCTCTTTTACGATCCCGCCGCGGCGGCTCGGTCGCGGGCGGAGTTGGCCGAAAAGCATGGCGGGCTGGAGGCCTATAAGTTCCTCATCGATCAGCTCGAAGCGTCCTCCGGCGAAGGACGGGAGGGTTACTCCTGGGACGCGCAATTCTGGTATGGCGGCGACATCGACAAGTTCTGGCTGAAGACAGAGGGTAAAGGCGCGTTCGGAGAGGAATTCGAAGGCGGCGAAATCCAGGGCTTGTGGAGCCACGCCATCGATCCCTGGTTCGATCTCCAAGCCGGCGTCCGTCAGGATTTCGGGTCGGGCCCGGACCGCACCCACCTCGTCGTCGGAGTTCAGGGACTCGCGCCCTACTGGTTCGAGGTCGACGGGGCGATCTTCCTTTCGACCAAAGGCGACGTCACGGCCCGCTTCGAGGGCGAATATGACCTGCGCCTCACCCAGACGCTGATCCTCCAGCCGCGCGTCGAAGCCGACTTCTCGCTTCAGGACGTGCCGGAACTTGGGCTCGGCTCCGGCCTCACCACGGCGGAGATCGGCGCCCGGCTGCGCTACGAATTCTACCCTCGCAGCGGGCCGGCCGTGATCGCGCCTTACGTTGGCGTCCAATATGAACGCGCGTTCGGCGACACGGCGGATTTCCTGAGCGCGGCCGGGGAGGACGTGAGCGGCGTGCGCGTCGTGGGAGGAATCCGACTGTGGTTCTGATCCGGTCCCTCCTTGTCCTCCTGGCTGCCTTGGTGACGGTGCCAATTCATTCGCCCGCAGCAGCGCATGAGAACCACCAACAAACTCAGACAGCGGCGGCCCCGGTTCAAGTGGGCCAGCCGGGCCAAGCCATGCCGCTATCCCCGATGCACGAGCAGATGGAAGCGCATGTGGAGGCGATGGAAGCGCAGGAGCCGAAGAGCTTCCCCGAACGCCTGTTTGACTGGTTCGGGCGGATGCATCCCTTCGCCGTCCATTTCCCGATCGCGCTGTTCCCGGTGGCCCTCGTCGCACTCGTCCTGGCGCGGCGGCGAGGCGAGACCGTGGAACTGATCCGGAGCTTGATCGTGGTGGCGGGGATCGGCTCGGTGATCGCCGCCGCGCTGGGATGGCTAAACGGCGGATTGACCGTCCAAGACACGGATCAGGTGCTGATGTTCCACCGCTGGCTCGGGACGGTGCTGGGTGTGATCGGAGGCGTTGTGGGCATTTGGGCATGGCGCCGGCGGGATGCGGTTCAAAGGCGCGGTATGGTCATCGCGCTGGGAGCCGTCGTCGCCTTGCTGCTTGTGCAGGGCTTCCTTGGCGCGTCGGTGACCCACGGAATGGAGCATTTGATGTTTTGAGATTTCCCCGCGGGAGAAGAGCGGGGCAGCTTACGTGAAGGAAAACCTATGAGCCACAATCTTAAACGCACCTTACTCGGCACGTCGCTGCTGGCCCTTCTGGCCGCCTGCGGCGGCGGGAGCAGCGACAGCAACGAGGCGGCGCAGGCGAACAGTCAGCAGCCGATGGCAAATGAGAGTGTCCACAGCATGCCTCCGGGACCATTCTCAAAAGCCGAGATGCAGATGAACGAGCGGATGATGGCCGCCGTCGGCACCAACGCGTCCGAAACGTGGGCGCGCAAGATGATCGAGCATCATCGCGGCGCGGTGGCAATGTCGCAGACCCTGATCGATGAGGGCGGTGATCCGCGTTTCGTTGAAATGGCGCGCATGACCATCGACAAGCAGCAGCGCGAGATCGGCGAGCTTGAGCGGATGGTCGCGGGCGGCATCAGCGGCGGATCGGGCGAGGCCAACCCGTTCGCGCCGGTCGAGCAGAGCATGCATCGGCAGATGATGGCTGCCAGCGGGACCAACATGTCGGAAACCTGGGCGCGGAAGATGATCGCGCACCACCAGGGTGCGGTCGACATGTCCGAGACGCTGATCCGGCAGGGAGGAGATCCGGAGGTTGTGGCCATGGCCAGGAAGACGGCCGAGGACCAGCGCCGCGAGATTGCACATCTCGAGGCGATGCTGCGCGGCGAGGCCATGCCTGGGGCCAGGGCCCCGTCAATCCCCGCTGCTCCTGCAAAAGAGGCTTCGCGCAACACCTCACCGCCCGCAGCTCGCGAAAGGGATGCTGCCCCGAAGACGAAGGCGGCGCTCGAACGGCCAGCGCAGCAGCCGGCGGAGCGCGATCAGGCCGGTCCGAGAGCAGTGCCGAAGCAATCGCCTTCTCCCGCTCCGACGCCCACGTGCGCGCCGGAGCACCGAGCGTTGGGTCACTGCTAGAAGGGTTCGGGAATAACAGCCTGTGGTGGGACGAGGAGACTAGTATGGCGGAGATGCGTGGCGGTCATGCCGGCCACATGCCGGCGACGGGCGACCGGAAGGCGCTGATCTGGGCGGGGCTGCTCACAGGCGCCTATTTCGTCGTCGAGCTCGGCATCGGGATATGGACCGGCTCTGTCGCGGTGATGTCGGATGCCTTCCACACCTTCTCGGCGGTGGGCGGTATCCTGATAGCGCTGGTGGCGCAGCGCCTGGCCGAGCGAGGCGCCACGGCGGCGCAGACCTTCGGGTGGGTCCGGGCAGAGATCCTCGGCGCCCTGTTCAACGGCCTCTTCCTCGTGCTGATGGCCGGCTACGTGCTGTGGATGGGCGCGATGCGCCTGATGCACCCGATCGAGCTTCACACCACGCCGATGCTGATCGCCGCGTTCGGCGGCATCGTCACCGAGCTGATCGCCTTCCGGCTGCTCTACGAGCGCCAGAAGGGCAACCTCAACATGCAGGGCGCCTTCTGGCACGTCGTCCAGACGTTCGTCGGCAGCCTCATCATCATCGTCTCGGCGCTGGTGATCCGCTTCACCGGCTTCCTCGCGATCGATCCGCTGCTGGGCATGGCCTTCGGCCTCGTGCTGTTCTGGGCGTCGTGGAAGATCATGCGCGCATCGCTGCACGTCCTGCTGCAAGGCACGCCCGAAGACCTGGACCTCGACGCAGCGATCCGCGCTATCCGCGCCATCGAGGGCGTGACCGACGTGCACCACGTCCACGCCTGGACCCTGACCTCCGGACGCAACGTATTCTCCGGCCATGTCTGCGTCCGCGACTTCGCCGCCGACGGAGAGCGCGTGCAGGCCGGGATCAATCAGATACTCAGAGCCGATTTCGACGTTTACTTCTCGACGATTCAGATCGAGGAGAAGTGCCTCGAAGGCGAGGACCGGGCGGCCGCGATCGACATCACCCGCGGCGGCGGCGGAACCGGGCCCGGCGGGGCGGCGGGACATGCCGGGGCCGCGCATGCCCACTGAGCGCGCAAGAGCCTGACGCCGGGCGTCCTCAGTCCGTAGCTCCGTGATCCGGCGCTGCTGCGGTGCCGCTCGGCGCATCGAACGGCCAGAAGGCGGCCTGTGTGGGCTGCATCGCGCCAGGCAGCGACCCGGCGGGCAGGGCCAGCACAAGCGCCATCCACACGGCCATTGCCACCATCATCAGGTTCTCAGTCAACGAGACGAAGCCGAGCGGAACATTGCTGTTCCCGCCGACGCAGGCGCATTTGAGTTCGCGCTTGTCGATGTAAACCTCCTTGAAGACGGAGACTGCGCCAACCCCACCGATTAAGAGGGCTACGGGAATCGACAACCAACTTAGCACGCCAGCCAGCATCAAGACGCCCGCGCCGAGCTCAGCAAAGGGGTAGAAATAGGCGTAGGGAACATAGCGCTTGGCCAAAAGATCGTAGCCGAGGAACATAGTGGCGAAACGGTCGACGTCTTGCAGCTTGAGCATGGCGAGGAGCATCATCGCGACGGCGATGAAGCGCTCGACGAACATAACGCTGATGAGCGGCATGGACGTCAGCCAGTTGATCGCCAGCGCAACCAGTGCCGAGACAACGAACACGGCGATCACGGGCGTGTAGCTGAGCGCGTCCGGGTCCTTGACGTTGAGCCCGAAGAAACGGCGGAGGTCATCATAGCCGCCGACGCGCGCGCCATCTATGAACGTCTGCGGTGTCGTCTTGACGTTATGCCTCGCTTTGAACGCATCTTGTTCGGCACGGCTGGTCAGCCAGTTGTCCTCCACTGCATAGCCCTTGCTTTTGAGCAGATGGCGGGCCTTAAGCCCGTACGGGCAGGTGTGCTCCGGCGTGACCATTCTATAAATGGCGGCATTCTTCGCTGCGGTCGCCATAGCTAATCTCCATCTCGTGCGGCTGCGCCGACGCGCTTCCGATTCTGCCTAGAGCCGCTGCCGACTCAAGAGTCCGGATGTGGTGTCTCCAACGATGGCAAGGTCAAGGTTTCATGCACGACCTAAAGTTTACCGGGCAAGATTACGCCTCGTGGTCAGGGCGGATGAACTCAACGATCGACCCCGGTCTCAGCGAGTGACGCTTGACGCTCCCGCCAATGGAGAAGCGACGGAGCTGCTTCCCCAGAGTAAGCCCCAGACTAGCTGCCTCAGTTAGTCTGGGATCGTACGTGTAAGTCGTTGAAAACCTTGGCGCGCCCGGAAGGATTCGAACCTCCGACCCCCAGATTCGTAGTCTGGTGCTCTATCCAGCTGAGCTACGGGCGCGCAGGCGAAGGGGGGCCTTACGGAAGCGGGGCCATGATTGCAAGCCTCGGGGTGGCGGCCTAGGTGCCCGGGGATGCGCGCCTTTCCGTCCCTGCTGCTGCTTGCGGCCTGTGCCGCGCCCGGCAGCTTTCCCTCGCTTGCCCCCCGCCCGGCCGAGCAGCCGCGTGTCATCGTGGCGCCCGGTGGCGACGGGCCGGCCACGCTCTCCGCCGAGGAGCGCGCAGCGCTGGACGCCGACGTCGATCGCGAGACTGCAGCGCTCGCGGCCGTCGAGGCCGAGGTGGAGGCCGCGGGCCGCGCGCTCGATCGCGCACTGGCAGCCGCGCGCCGCGCCGCACCCGGGTCGGCTGCCTGGGCCGACGCGCAGATGATCCTCTCGCGCTTCGAAGTGGCGCGCGCACCGCATGCCGATGTCGAGGCGCGGCTGTCGCCGATGCTGCGCGCCGTGGACAGTCTCGCGGCCGACGATCCCCACCGGCAGGCAGTGGAAAGCCTGGCCGCGGCCGCCGGCCGCAGCGCCGATGCTGCCGAGGCGCGCGCGCGTGCCGCGCGCCGGCAACTGGGCGGCGGCTGACCGGCCATTCTTGACCTCGCCGCCCCGGTCGGCCACGAGGCCGGCGGGAGAAACGCGAGGGGAGACAAGCGGATGGCGATGACGGCGCCTTCGGTCCACGGGCAATGGTCGTCGCGGCTTGCCTTCCTGTTCGCGACCATCGGCTACTCCGTCGGCCTCGGGAACATCTGGCGATTCCCCTGGCTCGCCGGCGAGAATGGCGGCGGCGCGTTCGTCCTCATCTACATCTTCTGCGTGGCGGCGATCGCGCTGCCGATCCTGATGGCCGAGCTGATGATCGGCCGCCGCGGCGGCCTCTCGCCGATGGCCAGCCTCGTCAAGCTGGCGCGGGCCGAAGGCAGGTCCGCAGGCTGGGGCATCGGCGGGGTGATCGCCGTTCTCACCACCCTCGTGATCGGCACCTTCTATGGCGTGATCGGCGGCTGGACGCTCGCCTACAGCTGGAAGGCGGCAACGGGCGCGCTCTCCGGCCTCGACAGCGAGGCCGCGCAGGGCCTGTTCGGCGGCTTCCTCGCCTCGCCCTGGGAGCTGGCCGGCTGGATGCTGCTGTTCCTTGCCATCAATGCCCTCATCGTCGGGCGCGGGATCAAGGCCGGGATCGAGAAGGCGACGGGAATCCTGATGCCGATGCTGTTCGCCGTGCTGCTCGGCCTCGTCATCTGGGCGATGGTCGCCGGTGATGCGGCGGCGGCGCTCACTTTCCTGTTCGAGCCCGACTTCTCGGACGTGACCGCGCAGACCTGGGTGGCGGCCATCGGGCAGGCCTTTTTCTCGGTGTCGGTCGGCGCCGGCGGCATGATCGTCTATGGCGCCTATCTCCAGCGCGACGTGAAGATCGCGCCAACGGCGGCGACCGTGGCTGCGGCCGACACCGCCGTCGCGATCCTCGCGGGTCTTGCCATCTTTCCCTTCCTGTTCGCGCAAGGGCTGCAGCCGGCGCAGGGGCCGGGGCTGATGTTCGTGGTGATGCCCGTGGCGCTGCAGGCAACCGGCGTGCCCGGCCTGATCGCGTTCCTTTTCTTCGCGCTGCTGGCGATCGCTGCCATCACCTCGATGCTGGCCCTGTTCGAGACGGTGACCGCCGTGACCGAGGAATGGGGCTGGCACCGCGAGCGGACGATCTGGGCGATTGCCGGCGGCACCGGGCTGGTCGGCCTGACGACGGTTCTCTCGTTCAACCTGTGGTCCGACCTGTACCCGCTCGCCTTCCTGCCCGGGTTCGCCACGCGCACGCCCTTCGACATTGCCGACTGGTTCGCCTCCAACATCGGGCTGACGACCGCGGCCCTTGTCAGCGCCTTGTTCGCCGGCTGGGTGCTCTCGCGCGCCAACGCCGCCGACGAGCTGGGGGTCTCGCCCGACAGCCTGGGCTTCCGGATGTGGCGCCTGCTGGTGCGCTTTCCCGTTCCCGTGGCGGTCGCCGTGCTGCTGGCCGCCGCCCTGTTCGGGCTGGGCGAGACGTCGGGCTGACCTCAGGGCAGGCTGAGGCGAAGCGCCTGGATCTGCGGTTCGCGCGTCGGCGCCAGCAGCAGCTGGCCGGTGATCCGGCCCTTCGAGCAGGTCCACTCGAACCGGCCCGAAAGCTGGCCGGTGGCAACGATCGGCGCGCTGGTGTCGCAGGTGCCGGCTGCATCCCTGAGTTCGGCCAGATGCGCCGCCCAATTCGCGGCCGAGCGGTCCAGCAGCATGTTCATCGCAAGGAACGATGCCTCGCCGGTCACCGACCCGGCCGCCCAGATGCGGGTCGCTGCCGCATGGGCAGCCGCCAGATGCGCCGACACCGGGATCGGCCGGTCCGCGACATAGCCTGCTGCGCGCATCCGGTCGGCCGCGTCCCACACGGGCGCGAGCGGGGCGGCATAGGTGCGGTTGGCGAATGCGAAGATGCCGACACCGGCGTTCGGCATCAGCAGCATGTGGCTGCCATAGCCGGGATAGCCGCCGGAGTGGAACAGCAGGTCACCCAGCGCGCAGTCCTTCGCGACGACGAGGCCGGCGCCGTAGCCGGCGACGAGCGGCGGGCAGCCGCCCGGATTGGCGCCTGGCCGCGGCCGCTGGTGCAGGTGCCCGCCGATCCGGGCCATCTCGCGCAGCCGCACCCGCTCGATTTCCTTGTCCGATGGTGCCGGGTCGGCTTCGGCCGGCCAGGCCGACAGCAGGTGCGCGACCCATTTCGCATAGTCCCGGGCCGAGGTGATGAGGCCCCCGATGGGCGTGAACACCCCGGGCCGAAGCTGCGGCTCGACCGTGTGCGCGCCATTCTCGAACCGGTAGCCGATGGCGAGCGGCCGGGCCGAGGGGGCGTCGATGTCGAAGCCCGACGCCGTCATCCCGAGCGGCTGGAAGATCTGTTCCTCGACGACACGGATCCAGGGCCGGCCCGTCCAGTTCTGCACGGCAAGCCCCATCACGGCATAGCCGGTGTTGGCATATTCGTAGGCCGTGGCTGGCGCGCGCGACAGCGGCACCGGCTGGTCGAACAGCAGCCCGAACTGTTCCTCGCTGATGTCCTCCTGCCGGTCGCCCCAGGGATCGTCGGTCACGAAGCCGGCGCTGTGGTGCATGATGTCCGCAAGGCGGATGGCGGGCGCCCATGTGAAGCGGCCGGTCACTTCGGCGACGGTCTGGTCGAGGTGCCGCGGCGGTGTGCCGGGCAGCTGCTGGTCGCGCGCCCAGAGCAGGGTGTAGCCGGTCAGCGCCTTGGTCATGGAGGCAAGCCGGAAACGCGTGTCGGGCGTGACCGGCCGGCCGGTCGCCAGATCGGCGATGCCCGACGCCTCGACATGGACGAGGGCGCCATCCTTCACCACGCCCCAGACGAGCCCGGGCACATTCTGCGCCGCCTGCCACTGGGCAAAGCCGGCGCGGATCGCGGCGATGTCGGGCAGGGGGGTTGCCGGGGCCGCGGCGGGCTGGGCGGCGGCGGGCGCGGCCAGCAGGCTGGCGGCGATCTTCAGCGCATGGAGGATTCGCATGGGTCCCGAGCCTAGCGGGCCGGACGCGACCGGCAAGCCGTTTGCGGCGTCAGGCCCGTTCCCTCGTGGCCGTGAAGCGCACCGCCGGGTGGCGGCCCTGGATGTAGGTCAGGTCCCACAGGTCCTTGGCCAGGAACACCGGGTGGCCGTCGCGGTCGGTCGCCATCTGGCTGCGATGATCGGATTCGAGCTTCGAAAGCGCCGCCGGCTCGTCGCCCGCCACCCAGCGCGCGGTCTCGTAGGGGCTGGGCTCCAGCGCGGCGGGCACCCGATATTCAGCCTCCAGCCGCGAGAGCAGCACGTCGAGCTGCAGCTGGCCGACGACACCGACGACCGTCTGCGCGCCGATCGCCGGCTGGAAGGTCTGGATCACCCCCTCCTCGGCCAGGTCGTCGAGCGCCTTCTTCAGCTGCTTCGTCTTCGTCGGGTCCTTCAGCACAATGCGGCGCAGGATCTCGGGCGCGAAATTCGGAAGGCCGGTGATCGTCACGGGCGGGCCGTCGGTCAGCGTGTCGCCGACGCGAAGCGTGCCATGGTTGGGGATCCCCACGATGTCGCCGGGCAGGGCCTCGTCGGCCGTCTCGCGCTCGCGCGCGAAGAACAGCACGGGCGAGTGGATGGCGATCGCCTTGCCGGTTCCCACCTGGGTCAGGCGCATGCCGCGCCGGAACTGGCCCGAGCACAGCCGCATGAAGGCGACCCGGTCGCGGTGCATGGGGTTCATGTTGGCCTGCACCTTGAAGATGAAGCCTGTCACCGTGTCGGCCGCCGGATCGATGGGCGCGGGCTCGGCCGGCTGCGCCCGCGGCCCGGGCGCATGGGCGGCGAGCGCATCGAGAAGCGCCTCCACCCCGATCTCGCGCAGCGCCGAGCCGAAGAACACCGGCGTCAGGTCGCCATGCCGGAAGGCGGCGGCATCGAAGGCTGGATAGCCGGCCTCGACGAGGTCCAGCTCCTCGAGGATGGTATCGCGCAGCGCGGGGGAGACCTGGCGGGAAAGCGGGCCCGGCTCGTCGTGGCCGTCGGGGCGGATGAAGCGTTCGCACGCGCGGTCCCACAGCCCCTCGAAGGTGCCGCCCATGCCCACGGGCCAGGTCATGGGCGACACGTCGAGCGCGAGCTTGTCCGCGATCTCGTCCAGCAGCTCGAAGGGATGCTTCCCCTCGCGGTCCACCTTGTTGATGAAGGTCAGGATCGGCACCGAGCGCAGCCGGCACACCTCGAACAGCTTCAGCGTCTGCGCCTCGATCCCCTTGGCGGCATCGATCACCATCACGGCCGAATCCACCGCCGTCAGCGTGCGGTAGGTATCCTCCGAGAAGTCCTCGTGGCCGGGCGTGTCGAGCAGGTTGAACCGCAGGCCCGCCCGCTCGAAGCTCATCACGCTGGACGTCACCGAGATGCCGCGCTGCTGCTCGATCTTCATCCAGTCGGAGCGCGCGCGACGCGCTGCCCCGCGCGCCTTCACCTCGCCGGCGGCGTGGATGGCTCCGCCGGCCAGCAGCAGCCGCTCGGTCAGCGTGGTCTTGCCGGCGTCGGGGTGGGAGATGATGGCGAAGGTGCGGCGCCCTGCTGTCGGGCCGGTGGCGGGAAGGGGCATGGCGGCTGCCCTAGACGAACGCGCGGGCCGCCACAAACAGCGGCGCGAAGGGCTGACACGCCGGGCGCCCCCGGCTAGGACAGGCGGGACGGGTTCCGCAACAGGGGGTCTCCATGTCGCGCCATCGCTCGCATCTGCCGCCGCTCGACGGCGGCCTGTTCCTGACCGACGCGGGTCTGGAAACTGATCTCATCTTTCACCACGGCTTCGACATTCCGGCCTTTGCCGCGCACACGCTTCTGGCCAGTGCCGAGGGCAGGGCCGCGCTCATGCGCTATTTCGACGGTTTCCTCCGCCTCGCGGCCGAGACCGGCGCGGGGTTCGTGCTCGACAGCCAGACGTGGCGGGCGCACGCGCACTGGGCGGGTGACCTCGGCGTGGACCGGGCGGCGCTGCGGCAGGCGAACCTCGACAGCATCGCCTTCATCTCGGCCCTGCGCGATCGCCACGCCGCCGGCGGCCAGCCGATCCTCCTGAACGGGATCGTCGGCCCGCGCGGCGATGCCTACCGCCCAGAGCACCGGATCGCGGCCGACGAGGCCGAAGCCTATTTCGCCGAGCAGCTTGGCTGGCTGGCAGGTACCGAGGTCGACATGGTGACGGCACTGACCTTCGGCCAGGCCAGCGAGGCCGTGGGCTTCGTGCGCGCCGCCCGGGCGCATGGGCTTCCTGCCATCGTCTCCTTCACCGTCGAGACCGACGGCCGTCTGCCCGGCGGCATGGCGCTGGGTGACGCCCTCGATCAGGTGGATTCCGAAACCGACGGTGCGCCGGCCTGGTACATGGTGAACTGCGCTCATCCCGACCATTTCACGCCCGTTCTCGAGGCCGATGCACCCTGGAGTCGGCGAATCCGGGCCATCCGCGCCAATGCCTCGCGGCGCAGCCATGCCGAGCTCGACGAGGCGACCGAGCTTGACGATGGCGATCCAGTCGAGCTGGCCGGCCTCTATCGCGATCTGCGGGCGCGCATGCCCTGGCTCAACATCTTCGGCGGCTGCTGCGGTTCCGACCTCAGGCATGTGACCGAGATTGCCCGCGCGCTGGCGGCCTGAGGCGCGCCGCCCGGAAGCCGGCGGTCCGGCGCCGGCAGGTCGGATGGATCGAGAGCCGGGCATGGGTCGGGCCCGCCGGTCGAGCCCCATTGCCTCCCAGAAGGCACAGGCCCGGTCGATGTGGGCGGTTCCAGGCGTGACGATCGGGATCCGGGGTTTCATACTGGCCTTCGCGCGTGGCGTTTGCGCGCGGCCTTCGCGGCCGAGGGAAGGGGATCGGGCTTGGGCAGCATGCAGCGCATCGTGCTCGCGCGTCACATCGAAGCCGTGCCGACCGAGGCCGACTTCCGGCTGGAAACCCTGCCCCTGCCCGATGTGCCCGAGGGCCGCTTCCTCGTGGCCAATGATGTCGTCTCGGCCGATCCCGGCACGCGCTCGCGCCTGTCGCCCGGCGCCAGCTACGCGCCGCCGCTGCAACCCGGCGAGACGATCGACGGCTTTGCCGTCGGCCGGGTGATCCAAAGCCGCAATCCGGACTGGCCGGTGGGCACCCTCGTCACCCATGGCGGCGGCTGGGCCAGCCACGCGCTGCTGTCGGGCCGGGGCTATTGCCGTGCGGTTCCGGATCTCGGCGTGCCCCTGTCGGCCTGGATCGGCGTGCTCGGCGTGCCGGGAATGACCGCCTGGTTCGGCCTCAGGCGCGTGGGCGCCATCCGCCCGGGCGAGACGGTGCTGGTGAGTTCGGCGGCCGGGCCCGTGGGGTCGGCCGCGGGCCAGCTCGCCCGCCGGTTCGGCGCCGCCCGCGTCGTGGGCCTTGCCGGCAGCGAGGCCAAGCGCCGCTGGCTGACCGAGGCTTGCGGGTTCGACGCGGCCCTCGACCATCGCGCCGCCGATCTCGAAGCCCGGCTCGACGCGGCGCTTCCGGACGGCATCGACATCCTGTTCGACAATGTCGGCAACGCCCTCATCGATCGGATGCTGCCCCGCATGAAGCGCGGCGGCCGCATCGTCGTCTCGGGCCAGGTGGCCGACTACAACCGCCCGCCCGCCGACGTGCCCGGCCTTCGCAACACGCGCTGGTTCATTGCCAGCCGGCTCAGGATGGAGGGCCTCGTCGTGTTCGATGATCTGCCCGGCTTCGCCGCCGCCCAGTCCGAGGTGGCCGGGCTGCTGAAGGATGGCGCGCTCGCCACGCGCCAGGTGGTGGGAAAGGGGCTCGCGTCGCTTCCGGCCCTGTTCGCCGGCCTGTTCTCCGGCGAGGATTTCGGCCGCCGCATCGCCGACCTGGGGGAGGAGTGAGGATGTTCGACCGCTACAGCCGGTTCCGCTTCCGCCGCGACGGCCGCATCCTGCACGTGGCGATCGCGGCGCCCGGCAAGGTCAACGCCGTCGATGCCGCCCTGCATCGCGAGCTGGCGACGATCTTCACCGACCTCCAGCACGATCCGGACAGCGATCTCGTCGTGCTGACGGGCGAGGGCCGGGTCTTCTCGGCCGGGGGCGACTTCGACTGGTTTGCCGAGCAGATCGAGATGCCGCAGCGGTTCCGCGACATCGGCTGGGAAGCGAAGCGAATCGTTGCTTCGCTGCTCGAGCTGGAAAAGCCCATCCTGTGTCGCCTCAATGGCGCGGCCGCCGGGCTCGGCGCGACCATCGCGCTCCTGTGCGACGTGATCATCGCCAGCGAGGAGGCGGTGATCGGCGATCCGCATGTGAAGGTCGGGCTGGTGGCCGGCGACGGCGGGGCGATCATCTGGCCGGCGCTCGTCGGCATGGCGCGCGCCAAGGAATGGCTGCTGACCGGCGAGATGATCCCCGCGCGCGAGGCGGCCGCGATCGGGCTCATCAACTATGCCGTGCCGCCCGGGCAGCTCGATGCCAGGGTGGCCGAGGTGGCCGCGAAGATTCTGGCCAACCCGCGGCACGCGGTGCGCTGGACGAAGCTGGTGATGAACCAGCCGCTCCGGCAGCTCGCCATCCAGTCGATGGACGCGTCGATCGCCTATGAGACGCTGTCGAACATGACGGCCGACCGCGCCGAGGCCGTCGCTGCCATGCGCGAGCGGCGCGCGCCGAAGCTGAGCGGCCAATGACCTTGCAGTCCTTCGCCGACGAGCCGGATCATGTCGCTGCCATCCGCGACCAGCTCCGCCGGTTCATCGCCGAGCACGCCCCGCGCGAGAAGCGGATCGCGTGGGACCGGGCGTCCACCTGGCCGCGCGATGTCTATGCCCGGCTGAACGAGCTGGGCCTCGCGGCGCTCACCGTTCCGGCCGAGCATGGCGGCGGCGGGCAGGATCTGGTGGCGGCGATCGCCGTCATCGACGAGCTCGCGCGTGCCGGGCCGTTCCTGGCCGGGCCCTACATCCACACGGCCTTCTACGGCGGCCTGAATCTCGCGGAAAACGGCAGCCCCGAACAGAAGGCCCGCTACCTGCCCCGGCTGGCCCGGGGCGAGCTGTTCTTCGCCTACGGCCTCTCCGAGCCGAACATCGGCGGCGACCTCGCCTCGGTCGAGACACGCGCCGAGCTGGTGGACGATGGCGCCACCGTCGTCGTCAACGGCGCCAAGCGCTGGTGTACCGGCGCGGACTGGGCGGACGTGATCTACGCCCTCGTCCGTTCGGGCCCGGCCGACGCGCGCTACCGCAACCTCAGCTTCCTGCTCATCCCCCGCGACACGCCGGGCGTGACCATGGCGCCGATCGGGCATGTCAACCTGCGCTACACGAAGAGCATGGACGTCTTCCTCGACAATGTCCGCCTGCCGGCCGCGAACATCGTCGGCGGTCCGGGCATGTGGAACCGGGGGTGGGAGCTTCTCGCCGGCCGGGCGCTCGATGTCGAGAAGCTGGAGATTTCGGCAACGGCCTATGGCATCGCCGCCGCTGCCCTCGACGAGGCCTGGTCCTATGCGAAGCAGCGGGTCCAGTTCGGCCGGCCGATCGCCCAGCACCAGGCGATCCGCCACCGGCTGGTTGTGGCGCGGACGCGGCTTCAGGCCTGCCGGCACATGCTCTACCATGCCGCCTGGCTGGCGAACGAGGGCCGGCCCTGTTCGGTGGAGACCTCGATGGCAAAGCTGTTCATCGCCGACTCGGGCGTCGAGATCGCGCTTGCCTGCCAGCAGGTGATGGGGGCCTATGCCCTGTCCGATGCGCATGAGATGGAGCGCCATGTGCGCGATCTGCTCGGCATGCCGGTCGTGGGCGGCTCGTCGGACATGCAGAAGAACAATCTGGCAAGCCTGCTGAAGCTGTGAGCGCGCTCGGACAGGCCCTGGCGCTGGCGCCCGCGATCGCCGCCCGTGCCGCGGAGATGGAGGCTGCGCGCCGCCTGCCGGCCGACCTGGCGGCCGACATGGCCGGGGCCGGCCTGTTCCGCATCGCCCAGCCCAGAAGCCTCGGCGGCGACGAACTGGCTCCGGCTGCGATCGTCGAGGTGATCGAGGCGGTGGCGCATGCCGATGCTTCGGCCGGCTGGTGCCTGATGATCGGCTCGACGACCGCGCTCAGCCTGGCCTGGCTGCCCCGCGCCGAAGCGCAGACGGTTGCCGCGACCCCCGGCCTCATCACCGGCGGCGTGTTCGCGCCGATGGGCAGGGCGCTCGTCGAGAACGGCCATTATCGCGTCAGCGGCCGCTGGAGCTGGGCGTCGGGCAGTGCCAACTGCCAGTGGCTGTTCGGCGGCTGCGTGATCCAGTCGGACGGCGCGCCCCGCCTGCGCGCCGACGGCCGGCCCGAGACACGCATGGTCGTGATGCCGTCGGCCGAGGTCGAGCTGATCGACACCTGGCATGCCGCCGGCCTCAAGGGCACCGGTTCGGGGGACATGGCCGTGCATGACCTGGTCGTCCCGCGCGAGCGCAGCGTCGACATCGCCTTCGAGCCGCCGGTCGAGCCGGGGCCCCTCTACCTGTTCCCGGTGTTCGGCCTGCTGGCGCTGGGAATCGCGGGCGTGGCCAGCGGGAATGCGCGTGCCGCGCTCGAGGCGGTGAAGGCCGCGCTCGGCGCTCGCCGGCCGCAGGGCAGCAGCCGCCCGGCTGCCGAGCGCGCGACCGTGCAGGCCGAGGTCGCGGTCGCCGAAGCGAAGCTGTCGTCCGCTCGTGCCCTGTTGTTCGAGACGATGGGGCTGGCGTGGGACGCAGCCGGCAGCAGGGGCGAGGTGACGCTGGAGACACGCGCCCGCCTGCGGCTGGCGGCCACCCACATGGTCAGAACCGCCGCCGAGGTGACGCGCATCGCCTATGACCTTGCCGGCGGCTCGGCCCTCTATCTGGAAAGCCCGCTGCAGCGTCGTTTCCGCGATGCCCATGCGATGACGCAGCACATGATGGTGCAGCCCGGCACCTGGGAAGTCGCCGGCCGCGTGCTCCTGGGCCTGCCGACCGACTCGACGCTGCTGTAGCCGCAGCCGGCGCGCTCCCCCTGCTGACAAGGCGCTGCTGCGCTGCTAGGCGCGGCCGCCATGGCAGTGGATGACGAGATGGTGGCCCGCGTCGCGCGGCTGGCCCGGCTCCGGCTCGAACCGGCCGAGGCGGCGCCGCTGGTGAGCGAACTGAACCGGATCCTGGGCTGGATCGACCAGCTGCAGGCCGTGGATACCAGCGGAATCGAACCCATGGCTGCCGTCATCCCCACCTCGCGCGAGTGGCGCGCCGACGAGGTGACCGACGGCGGTATCGCCGACAAGGTGCTGGCCAATGCACCCAGGGCCGCGCACGGCTTCTTCGCTGTCCCCAGGGTGATCGAATGAGCCTGACGGAGCTGTCGCTCGCCGCCATGCAGGCGGGGCTTTCCGCGCGCGACTTTTCCGCGCGCGAACTCGTCGAGGCGCACGCCCGCGCCGTCGAGGCCGCGCGACCGCTCAATGCCTTCATCACCGAGACGCTCGATGCAGCGCTGGCCGAGGCCGACAGGGCGGACAGGGCGCGGGCCGCCGGCACGGCCGCCCCGCTCGCCGGCATTCCCATCGCCAACAAGGACCTCTTCTGCACTGCGGGCGTGCGAACCACGGCCGCCAGCCGGATCCTCGGCGATTTCGTGCCGCCCTACGAAAGCACGGTGACCGCGCGCCTCAGGGCCGCCGGCTGCGTCTCGCTCGGCAAGCTCAACCTCGATGAATTCGCCATGGGTTCGTCCAACGAGACCTCCGCCTTCGGCCCCGTCGTCTCGCCCTGGCGCAGGGCCGGCTCCACGGCGGCGCTGACACCCGGCGGCTCGTCGGGCGGATCGGCCGCTGCGGTCGCCGCCGGGCTGGTGGCGGCCGCCACAGGTACGGACACCGGCGGCTCGATCCGCCAGCCGGCTGCCTTAACCGGCCTTGTCGGGGTGAAGCCCACCTACGGACGCTGCTCGCGGCGGGGGATCGTCGCCTTCGCCTCCTCGCTCGACCAGGCGGGCGTGCTGGCGCGGACGGTCGCCGATTCGGCGCTGCTGCTCGAGGCCATGGCGGGGTTCGATGCCGGGGATTCGACCTCGCTGTCGGCCCCGGTCCCCGGCTGGTCGGCTGCCCTCAGGCCCGATCTGCGCGGCCGGCGGATCGGCATCCCGGCCGACTATCGCCTCGACGGAATGGACCCGGGCCTCGAGGCGCTGTGGCAGCAGGGGATCGACTGGGTGCGCGACGCCGGGGCCGAGATCGTCGAGGTCTCGCTGCCGCACACGGCCGAGGCGCTGCCCACCTACTATATCGTCGCCCCGGCCGAGGCCTCGTCCAACCTCGCGCGCTACGATGGCGTCCGCTACGGGCTGAGGGTCGAGCCCGAGGGGGGCAGCCTGATCGACATGTACGAGGCGACGCGCGGCGAAGGCTTCGGCCGCGAGGTCAAGCGCCGGATCATGATCGGCACCTATGTTCTTTCGGCCGGCTATTATGATGCCTATTATCTGAAGGCGCAGAAGGTGCGCGCGCTCATCGCCCGCGATTTCGACCGCGCCTTCAAGGCCTGCGACCTGCTGCTCACCCCCACGGCGCCGACCGGCGCCTTCGAGCTGGGCGCGAAATCGGCCGATCCCATCGCCATGTATCTAAACGATGTCTTCACCGTGCCGGCCTCGCTCGCCGGGCTTCCCGCCATCTCGGTGCCGGCCGGGCTCGACGCAGACGGCCTGCCGCTCGGCCTGCAGCTGATCGCCCGCCCGCTCGACGAGCAGGGCCTGTTCGACGCGGCCCGCGCCCTCGAACAGCGCGCCGGCTTCACCGCGCGGCCCGACCGCTGGTGGGAGGCCGCCTGATGGACGAGCCCTATGTGATCGACGGGAAGACCGGCCCGTGGGAGCTGGTGATCGGGCTGGAAGTCCACGCCCAGGTCATCTCGAAATCGAAGCTGTTCTCGGGCGCTCCCACCGAGTTCGGCGGCGAGCCCAACGCGCAGGTCAGCTTCGTGGACGCCGCCATGCCGGGCATGCTGCCCGTGCTGAACGGCGCGTGCGTCCGCCAGGCGGTGCGCACCGGCCTCGCGCTGGGCTGCGCCATCAACCGCTGGTCGCGGTTCGACCGGAAGAATTACTTCTACGCCGATCTGCCGGCCGGCTACCAGATCTCGCAATATCAGCACCCCATCGTCGGCGAGGGCGCGATCGAGATCGAGCTGGAGGATGGCAGGCGCCGCACCATCGGCATCGAGCGCATCCACCTCGAGCAGGATGCCGGCAAGTCGATCCACGATCTCTCGCCCGAGATGAGCTATGTCGATCTCAACCGCGCGGGCGTCGCGCTGATGGAGATCGTCTCGAAGCCCGACATGCGCTCGCCGGCGGAAGCCGCCGCCTATGTCTCGACGCTGCGCGCCATCCTGCGCGCCATCGGCAGCTGCGACGGCAACATGCAGGAAGGCTCGATGCGGGCCGACGTCAATGTCTCGGTCCGCAGGCCCGGCCAGCCCTTCGGCACGCGCTGCGAGATCAAGAATGTCAATTCCATCCGCTTCATCCAGCAGGCGATCGTGTACGAGGCGCGTCGCCAGGTGGACATTCTGGAGGCCGGGGGTGCCATCGGGCAGGAAACCCGCCTGTTCGATCCCGACCGGGGCGAGACCCGCTCGCTGCGCTCCAAGGAGGACGCGCACGACTATCGCTATTTCCCCGAGCCCGACCTGCTGCCGCTGGAACTGGGCGAGGATTTCATCGACGACTGCCGGGCGAGCCTGCCCGAACTGCCCTCGGCGCGCCGCCGCCGCTACGAGACGACGCTTGGTCTTTCCCCCTATCTCGCCGGCGTGCTCACAGCGGATGCGGAAAGCTCGCTCTGGTTCGAACGGCTGCTCGCCGAAAGCGCGAAGCGGCAGGCCAGGCCCGAGGCCGACGTCGCCGAGCGCGCCGCCAACTGGATGACGGGCGAGCTGTTCGGCGCGCTCAACCGAATGGGCCTCACCATCGCCCAGAGCCCGGTCACACCCGCACAGGGGGCGGAGCTTCTGGCGCTGCTGGCCGATGGCACGCTTTCGGGCCCGCTGGCAAAGCAGCTGTTCGAGATCATGCTGGAAACGCGCGAGGATCCCGGGGTCATCGCCGAGGCGCGCGGGCTGAAGCAGGTCTCCGACACCGGCGCGCTGGAGGCCGCGATCGCCGAGGTGCTGGCAGCAAACGCCGACAAGGTCGCCGACTATCGCGCCGGCAAGGACAAGCTGTTCGGCTTCTTCGTCGGCCAGGTGATGAAGGCAAGCGGCGGCAGGGCGAACCCGGCGATCGTCAACGAACTGCTCAGGAAGGCGCTTGCAGGCTGACGGCCGAGCGGCCATCCTGTGCCCCGTTCAGGTTTCAGGAGGGGGTGGTATGGCACAGCTTTTCAGCCTGTCTGTCGCGGCAGCCTTGCTGGCGGTCGCATCGCCGGCCGTTGCCGGGGCCGGGGCCGGGGCTGAGGATCGTGCGCCGACGGCCGTCCAGATCACGCCCTATCTCTGGCTGGCGGGCTTCGGCGGCGACATCCGCCCCTTTCCGGGCGGGCCCGACTTTCGGGTCTCCAAGTCCTTCGGGGAGCTGTTCAAGGATCTCGATGCCGCCCTGTTCGTGGCCGGCCTCGTCCGCATCGACCGCTTCGTCGCCGTCTCCGACATCAGTCACACCTCGTCATCGCGCGAGGGGCTGATCCCGACGGGCAATCCGGCCGCCCCGCTCCTTCCCGCCGAGGGACGCCTCAGGCAGACGAGCTGGACGCTTGCCGGCGGCTATCGCGTCGTCGACCAGGCGGACGTCACGGTCGATCTGATGGCCGGCTTCAGGGCCTGGTGGCTGCGCGCCTCGGTCGCGGTGCCGGCAGCCGGCGTCGCTCGCGCCCCGTCGGCCGATTTCGTCGATCCCATCGCCATGGCGCGGGTCAACTGGCGGTTCGCGCCGGGCTGGTCGCTGCTGGCCCAGGGCGATTTCGGCGGGTTCGGCGCGGGCTCGGACTTCACCGCCCAGACGGTCACCACCGTCAATGCCCAGGTGGCGCCGGGCATCTGGCTGTCGGGCGGCTACCGCTATCTCATGGTGGACTGGCGCGATCGCGGAGCCCGCGTGGACGCCCGCCTCGGTGGCCCCCTGCTCGGGGCCAGCTTCATCTTCTGACAGCCTGTCTGAGAGGGGAGGATCATGCCAATCCGCAAGTCGGTTCTAGCCCTGCTGTTGTCGGCCACGGTCGCGGTGCCTGCCGCCGACGCGTGCACCCGTGCCATCTACGAAGGCAGCAACGGCCGTTTCCTGACCGGCCGGACGATGGACTGGAAGGAGGACATCCGCACCAATCTCTGGGCGCTGCCGCGCGGGGTGGCCCGCGACGGGGCCGCCGGGCCGACATCGCTCAGATGGACGTCTGCCTATGGCAGCGTCGTGGCGACCGGCTACGACATCTCGACGGCCGACGGGCTCAACGAAGCCGGGCTGATGGTGAACGGCCAGTGGCTCGCGGGGGCCACCTACCCGCAAGCCGATGGCAAGACGCCCACCATTGCCATCTCGGTCTTCGCCCAGTTCCTGCTCGATCGTTTCGCGACCGTCGCCGAGGCGGTTGCGTGGATGCGCGCCAATCCGCTGCTGCTGCTGACGGGTGAAGTGCCGGGGCAGGGGCGCCTTGCCACGATGCATTTCTCCCTGTCGGACGCGGGCGGCGACAGCGCCATCTTCGAGTGGGTGGACGCGAAGCTCCAGATCCACCACGGCCGCGCGTTCCGCGTGATGACGAACGAGCCGACCTTCCCGGAGCAGCTCGCCATCACCAGCTACTGGCGCGACGTGGGCGGGCTGCAGTTCCTGCCCGGCACCAACCGGGCGTCGGACCGGTTCGCCCGCGCCAGCTTCTACATGGACAATGTCACCCGAAGCGACGATCCGCGCGTTGCGGCCGCCGCGGCCTTCAGCGTGATGCGCAATGTCTCTGTGCCGATCGGCATCAGCACGCCGGACCGGCCGAACATCTCGACCACCCGCTGGCGCGTCGTCGCCGACCACAAGGATCGTCTCTACTATTTCGAATCGACCGTCTCGCCCAATGTGTTCTGGGTCGATCTCAGGAAGCTGGACTTCGCGCCGCGCGCCGGCGTGCGCAAGCTCGACCTCGGCCCGGACCAGTCGAACCTGTTCGCCGGCGAGGTGTCCGCCCGCTTCCGGCCGGCCCCGATGTTCCGCTTCCAGCCGGCCTGAGCGCGGACCGGGCCGGATCGCCTACAGCGGCTTCAGCTGGCTGAAGGGTGTGTCCTTGTCGGGCCTGAGGTCGCCCGGCAGGCCCAGCACCCGCTCGGCGATGATGTTCCTGAGGATCTCGTCGGTGCCGCCGGCGATCCTGAGGCCCGCCGACCAGAGATAGGATTGCTGCAACTTCTCGAGGTCCGAGCCGGGCTCGACCGCCAGCCCCGCGCCTTCCGACAGGTCGAGCGCGAAGGCCGACATGTCCTGCATCGTCTTGGCGATGACCACCTTGGAGATCGACTGCTCGGGCCCGGGAATGCCCCCCTTCGACAGCGCCGAGAGCGCGCGCATCTGCGTCAGCTTGACGCCCTCGTCGGCGATGTAGGTGTCGGCGATCCGCTGGCGCACGTCGGCCCGCTCGAGCGCCGGGCCGGTGTCGGTCTCGAGGCCTGCCGCCACCTGCATCAGCGTCTGGTAGCCGGGCGCGTGGCGCGGCTTGCCGCCCACCGCCAGCCGCTCGTGCATCAGGGTGGTCAGGCTGACCTTCCAGCCATCGCCCTCCGCACCCAGCCGGTGCGAATCCGGAATGACCACATCGGTGAAGAACACCTCGTTGAAGTCGCTCGATCCGGACATCTGCCGGATCGGCCGGATCTCGACGCCGGGCGCCTTCATGTCCACGATGAACATGGTCAGGCCCTTGTGCTTCGGCGCGTCGAAGTCGGTCCGGACGACGACGATCCCGTAGTCGGAGCAGTGGGCGAAGCTGGTCCACACCTTCTGGCCGTTGACGATCCACCGGTCGCCATCGCGAACCGCCCTGGTTCGGATCGAGGCCAGATCGGAGCCCGCGACCGGTTCCGAGAACAGCTGGCACCAGATCTCCTCGCCCTTCAGCGCCCTGGGCACGTAGCGCTGGATCACCTCGGGGCTGCCATGGGTGAACACCGTCGGGATGCACATGCCCAGTCCGATGGAGAACAGGCCCGTGGGCACGAAGGTCCGGCTTTCCTCCTGGTTGAAGATGATCTGGTGCATGGGGCTCAGCCCCTGCCCGCCGATCGCCCTGGGCCAGCTGAGCCCGACATAGCCGGCGTCATGCTTCTTCAGCTGCCACGCCTTCGAGCGTTCCACGAACTCGTCGAGGCCCCACGGCCTGGCCGGCGGCTGGAGATAGTCGCCGGCGTTGGCGGCGATCCAGGCCTTCACCTGCGCGCGATAGGCGGCTTCGTCGGGCGTGTCGTTGAAGTCCATCGGATCCTCCCTCAGGCTGCCGTCGCACGATTGCGCTGTTCCAGCGCCCGGACAAGCCGGTCGGCCCAGTGCGCCCTGCTGCCGATTGCCGCGGCCAGCTGGCGGTTGCGGCGATAGGCGAACTGGCAGTCATGCTCCCAGGTGAAGCCGATCCCGCCGTGCAGCTGCAGCCCTTCCTCGGCGGCCAGCTTCAGCGCATCGAGGCTGGCGACCCGCGCGGCGGCCGCTGCCTGCGCGAGTTCGGGGGCGCCCGCCGCCCAGGCCCAGCAGCCGTGCATGGCGTGCGCGCGGGCAAGCTCGGCCTTGATGTACATGTCGGCGAGCTTGTGCTTCACGCCCTGGTAGCGGCCGATGCGCTGCCCGAAGGCGATCCGCTCCTTCGCATAGGCAACGGCCCTGTCGCGCGCCATTTCGGCGGTGCCCAGCGCCTCGAAGGCCAGCAGCACGGCATAGCGTTCCGAGAAGGTCGCCCAGTCGCCGGCCGTGCCCAGCGGCTCGGCGGGCGCGCCGTCGAAGCCGATCCGCGCCGAGGGGCGGACGAGATCGAGCGTCTCCATCTTCTCGCGCGTCACGCCCCGGCGAAGCGAGGCGAGCGCCATCGCCGGGCCGTCGGCCGAGGCGACCGTCACGATCGCCAGGGTGGCGGCCAGCCCGTCGATCACCGGGGCCTTGGTGCCGGTGAGGGCATCGCCCGCCAGCCGGGTCGCCGGCATCTGCGCCGGGCTGTTGGCGCCTTCGGCCCAGGCGATGCAGCCGACCGCCTCGCCCGAGGCGAGCCTGGGCAGCCACTCGGCCTGCTGCGCTTCAGTGCCGGCATGGCGGATCGCCTCGATGGCGGCCAGCGTCGAGACGAGCGGCGCGGCCGCGAGGCTGCGGCCCATCTCCTCGGCCAGCACGCAGACCTCGTCGGCGCCCAGCCCCAGCCCGCCCAGCGCCTCCGGAACGGCGGCCGCCGGCCAGCCCTGCGCCACGATCGTTGCCCACAGCGCGTCGTCCTGCGCGGCGCCAGCCTCCATCACCCGCCGGGCAGCGGCCGGGCCGGCCTCGGCATCGAGCAGCCTGCGCGCGGCCTCGCGCAGTGTCTTCGCATCGTCCGACAGGTCGAAATTCATGGCAGCGCTCTCCTTGCCCGCCCGACTAGGCCCGGACGCGTCGGCCGTGTCCTAGCAATCGCGTGGGGTCAGTCACCACCCCCGTCGCCACCGCCGGCGTTGCCCCCGTCGTTTTCACCGGCGTTCCAGCTGCCGCTGGCACCCGCCCCGCCGAAGCCGCCGCCCCCCGCTGCCAGGGCCGATGCGCTCGATGCGCTCGATGCGGTCGTCGGCCCGCCGCCTTCATCGCCGCCGTCGCCGCCGTTCGCCCGCCGTCGTCGCCCTTGCCGTCGCTGGCGCCGCCACTCGCTCCGGTCGGCCTGCGGCACGCGGCGAACCGCGCCGAAGCGGATCGCCAGCCAGATCAGCAGGATCAGCAGCAGGGCGAAGGTCAACGCGATCATGGCGCCGTCATCGGCCGCTCTCGATACCATTTGGTGATGATGTACTTGGTGCCGGCCGTCACCTTGAGGCCGGCATGCAGCGTCTCGAAGTTGGGCCGGCCGGCGGCATCCAGGTTGCACCAGGCGACCAGCTTGCCCGTCTCGGGCTGGATGGTCTTGCCGATCCGCTTGAAGCGCGTGGCGCCGCCGCCCGCCGGCTCGTTCAGATAGACCATCAGCGTCCAGGTGCGCTGCCCGCCGACCGAGGTGTTGGCCAGCCAGTCGGGGCCACCGGCCTCGAAATAGTCGGTGTGGAACTTGAATTCCTGCCCCACGGCGTAGCGCTGGCCCTGCAGCACCTCGCCATGGCTCGCCGGCTGGCCGGCAAGCGCATCCAGCATCTCGTTCACCCGGTCCACAAGCGGATTGCCGCCATGGAGGTCGCAGGTCTCCGACGTGCGGTTGAACGGGTCGCCGTTCGCATCGGAGATGGTCGAGGGCCGTCGGCCGGCGTCGATCCGCTCGATCAGCGCCGCGCAGGTCCCGGGGTCGAGGAAGCCGCGCTTCTGGTACAGCGACAGCGCCTTGCCCGGGAATTTCTGGCAGCCCTCGAACGCCATGGCTCAGGCAGCCTTCGCGATCGCCTTGCCCGGCCAGCGCGCCCACAGCGCTGCGCGTGCCCTGGCCACCTTCGCCTCGGCGTCGGCCTTCACCGGCCCGAACCCCCGCACCGCAAGCGGCAGCGCTGCAATCTCGACGGCAAGCTCCAGATTGTGGGCGTCAAGCTCGGCGACGAGGCGATCGACCTCGGCCTCATAGGCCGGGATCGCCGCGCGTTCGGCCGCGCGTTCCGGGTTGCGGCCGAAGGGGTCGAAGGCGGTGCCGCGCAGGCCCCTGGCACGCGCCAGCAGCCGGAACAGCGGCTCAACCAGCCAGCCCGGCATCGCATATTTCCTCGGCCGCCCGGTCGCGGGGTCGGTCCGGGCGAAGACGGGCGGGGAAAGATGGTAGGTGCGCCGGCCCTGCGCGCTGAAGGTCTCGCTGGCAAGCGTCTCGAACCGGCCGTCGGTCATCAGCCGCGCGACTTCATATTCATCCTTGTAGGCCATCAGCTTGTGGAGCGCGCGGGCAACCGCCTCGGTCAGCGCCTCGCTGCCGGGGCGCACCCGCGTCTCGGCGGCGCGCACCCGTGCCACGCGGTCGGCATAGCGCTGGCCATAGGCCGCGTCGCCCCACGCCACGAGGTCGGCGACCCGGGTCGCGATCCGCTCGTCGAGCGTCCGCGACAGCGGCGGCGGCGGCGCCAGCATCGCCTCCACGCGCTCGGGCGCGTGCGCCAGCAGCCGGCCCAGCGCGAAGGCCTCGCGGTTGAAGGCAACCGCGACGCCGTTCAGCTCGATGGCGCCGTCGATCGCCGACAGCGGCAGCGGGATCAGCCCCTTCTGCCAGGCAAAGCCCATCAGCAGGATGTTGGCGGCGATCGAATCGCCCATCAGCTGGGTGGCGATCCGCTCGGCGGGCAGCATGTCATGCGCCTTGGCCACCTGCTCCAGCGTGCGGATCACGACCGCCTCGCGGAAATCGATGTCGCGGTTGCGAACGAAATCGGCCGTCGGCGCAATATTGGCATTGGCGACCACGTGGGTGCGGGTGGGCGCCATCAGGTTCTGCGCCGGCCGGTCGGCCGCCACCACGGCGTCGCAGGCGAGCACGAGGTCGGCCGTGCCGGTCATGATGCGCGGGCCCAGCAGCTCGTCGTTGCTGCGCGCGAGGCGCACATGGCTCCACACCGCGCCGCCCTTCTGGGCCAGCCCCGCCATGTCGGCCGTCGTCGAGGCAAGGCCGGCGATGTGCCCGGCCATCCCCAGCAGCGCCGAGACGGTCAGCACGCCGGTGCCGCCGATCCCCGTCACCAGCACATTGACCGGCTGCTCGAGCGGGGGGAGCGCAGGTTCGGGCAGGTCTTCAGGATCCAGCGTGCGCCGCTCGGGCTTTCGCAGCTTCGCGCCCTCGATCGTCACGAAGCTGGGGCAGAAGCCCTTCAGGCAGGAAAAGTCCTTGTTGCAGCTCGACTGGTTGATCCGCCGCTTGCGCCCGAACTCGGTCGCCAGCGGCTCGATCGAGACGCAGTTCGACTGCACCGAACAGTCCCCGCAGCCCTCGCAGACGGCAGGATTGATGAGGACGCGCCGGTCCGGGTCGGGCATCAGGCCGCGCTTGCGCCGCCGCCGCTTCTCGGCCGCGCAGGTCTGGTCGTAGATGATGACGGTGGTGCCCGGCGTGGCGGCCGCCTCGCGGCTGACGGGCTCGAGCTCGCTGCGGTCGAGAAGGGTGACGGCGGCGGGCAGGCTGTCGGGCGTGTAGCGGCCGAGATCCTCGGTCAGCACCCAGACCCTGTTCGCGCCTTCGGCCAGCATCTGCCGTGCGACCTTCTCCACCGTCAGCTGGCCTTCCACGGGCTGGCCGCCGGTCATCGCGACTGCATCGTTGAACAGGATCTTGTAGGTGATGTTGGCGTTCGCGGCGATCGCCTGCCGCACGGCAAGCAGGCCGGAATGCTCGTAGGTGCCGTCGCCCAGATTGGCGAACACATGGCCCTCGCCCACGAACGGCGCCTCGCCCACCCAGGTCACGCCCTCGCCGCCCATCTGGGTGAAGGTCTGCGCGCGGTCCATCCACAGCGCCATGATGTGGCAGCCGATCCCGGCGAGCGCGCGGCTGCCCTCGGGCACCCTCGTCGATGTGTTGTGCGGGCAACCCGAGCAGAAATAGGGCGTGCGCCTTGCGGGCGGCACGAACTTCGCCAGCAGCGCCTCGCGCTTCTCGAAGAAGGCCAGCGCATTCACGATCCGCTCGGTGCGGTGGAACCGCTGGATTCGCTGCGCGATCACCCGGGCGATCATGCCCGGGGTCAGCTCATTGTCGGGCGACAGCAGCCAGTCGCCCGCCTCGTCCTGCTTGCCCACGACGACGGGGCGGACGCCCGGCTTCCAGTTGTAGAGCTGCCACTTCAGCTGATGCTCGATGAACTCGCGCTTCTCCTCGATGACGAGCACTTCCTCCAGCCCCTCCGCGAAAGCCCGCACACCGTCGGGCTCCAGCGGCCAGGGCATGCCGACCTTGTAGAGCCTCAGCCCGATGTCGGCGGCGACGCGCGCGTCGATCCCCAGCTCGTCGAGGGCCTCCATCGTGTCCGCATAGGCCTTGCCGGTCGCGATGATTCCAAGGCGAGGGCGCGGCGTGTCCCACACCAGCCGGTCGATACCGTTGGCGCGCGCGAAGGCCTGGGCGGCAAAGCCCTTGTAGCGCTGCAGCCGCGTGTCCTCCTCGCGCCAGATGTCGTTGGGGCGGATGTGGAGGCCGCCTTCGGGCATGTCGAACGCGGGCAGGACGATGCTGCGCCCCTCGCTCCGCGTGTCCACCGTCGCCGAGGTCTCGACCGTGTCGGCCGTCGCCTTGAAGCCGACCCAGGTGCCCGCGAAGCGGCTCATGGCGATGCCCAGCAGCCCGAACTCGACGAACTCGTGCACCGAGGCGGGGCTGAGGAAGGGCACGAAGGCCGCCGAGAAATTATGGTCGGACTGGTGCGGCAGGGTGGAGGATTTGGCGCCATGATCGTCGCCGACGATGGCCAGCACGCCGCCATGCCGCGAGGTGCCGGCCGCATTGGCATGCTTCAGCACGTCCATGGCCCGGTCCAGCCCCGGCCCCTTGCCGTACCACAGGCCGAACACGCCGTCGAAGCGCGCCGTGGGGTTCAGCGCGACCATCTGCGAACCCCAGACGGCGGTCGCCCCCAGTTCCTCGTTGATTCCGGGCACGAAGCGGATGTCGCTGGCCTCCAGCAGCTTCTTCGCGCGCCACAGCTCCTGGTCGAAACCGCCCAGCGGCGAGCCGCGATAGCCCGAGATGAACCCGGCGGTGTTGAGGCCGGCGGCGGCATCGCGCGCCTTCTGCACCAGCGCGAGACGAACCAGCGCCTGCGTGCCCGACAGGAAGATGCGCTCGGCCCCGAGATCGTAGCGATCCTCGAGGCGGACGGCGCGCGCGGGCGCCGGCGGTGCAGGCATGTCGGTCATGGCGGTCTCTCCCGGAATTAGGGCAATAATACTGCCCTTTCTCGCCACATGCAACCGATTCGCCCCCGGGTCCGCGCCGGCGCCGATCCCTGCCTTGCGCGGCGGGCACCCCCTGCTATAAGCGCGCCCTTCCATCGGAACGCGGTGCGAGGGGACTGTCCGCCGGGGCGGTTCGCAAGCGGGTGTGGCGGAACTGGTAGACGCGCCGGATTTAGGTTCCGGTGTCGAAAGATGTGGGGGTTCGAATCCCTCCACCCGCACCATGACCGGCCCGCCGGGCCGCGTGACCGACGCCTGGCAAGAGGACCGATTCTTCGATGACCGTGACCGAGACGCTGAACGATGGCCTGAAGCGCGCCTATGCCGTGACGATCCCTGCGGGCGACATCGCCGCCAAGGTGGACGCCGCCATCGCCCAGGTGGCCCCGCAGGTGCGGATGCCCGGCTTCCGCCCGGGCAAGGTGCCGGGCAACCTCATCCGCCGCATGCATGGCGACGCGCTTCGGCGCGAGGCGCTGGCCGAAGCGGTGAAGGAGTCCGTCGAACGCCTCGTTGCAGACCATGGCCTGCGCCCGGCGATGCAGCCGGCCGTCGATATCGACTCCGGCCTTGCCGAGGGCGAGGATGTGAAGCTTTCGGTCAGCCTCGAGATCCTGCCCGAGGTTCCGGCCGCCGAGGTCGAGGGCATCGCGCTCGAGAAGCTGGTGGTGGAAGTCTCCGACGCCGAGATCGACGCGGCGCTGGCGCGCCTTGCCGAGCAGCAGAAGACGTTCATCGACGCGCCGGCGACGCACAGGGCCCAGGCCGGCGATCTCGTCGTCATGGACTATGCCGGCACGGCCGACGGCGTGGCCTTCGAGGGCGGCACCGGTGAAGGGATGGAGATCGAGCTGGGCTCCGGCCGGCTGATCCCCGGCTTCGAGGCGGCGCTGGTCGGCGTGAAGGCCGGCGACGAGACGACGGTGAAGCTGACCTTCCCGGCCGACTATCCGGCCGCGAATCTCGCCGGCAAGCCGGCCGAGTTCGCCGTGAAGGTGACGGCCGTGCGCCGGCCGCAGGTGCCGGCCGTGGACGAGACCCTGGCGACCAACCTGGGCCTCGACAGCCTCGAGAAGCTCAAGGCGATCCTGAAGGACCAGGTCGAGGCCGAGCTGGCCGGCCTCACGCGCACCCACATGAAGCGCAAGCTGCTCGATCATCTGGCGGCCGCGCACAGCTTCGACGTGCCGCCCTCGATGGTCGATGCCGAATTCGAGACCATCTGGCAGCAGGTGACGGCCGACGCCGACGAGGCACAGAAGGCGGCGCTGGAAGCCGAGCGCGGCGATTATGCCCGCATCGCCGAGCGCCGTGTCCGTCTGGGGCTGCTGCTGTCGGACATCGGCCAGAAGGGCGGCGTGCAGGTGACCCAGGCCGAAATGAGCCGGCTGGTCGCGCAGGAAGCCGCCCGCTTCCCGGGGCAGGAACGCGAGGTGCAGCAGTATTTCGCCGAGAATGCACTGGCGGCCGCCCAGCTTCGGGCGCCGCTGTTCGAGGAAAAGGTCGTCGACTTCATCCTCTCGAAGGCAAGGCTGACCGAACGGACGGTCACGCGCGCCGAGCTGGAGGCGGCGATCGAAAGCGAGGACGAGACGCCAAGCGGCCATGTCCATGCCCCGGGGCATGCGCATGCGCATGCGCATGAGCATGCGCACGAGAATGCCGGGGGCGAGGCCGCAAGGCCGGCGCGCAAAGCCCCCGCCAGGAAGGCGAAGGCGGCACAAGCCGGGCCCGACGAGGCGCCCGGGGCCCCGGGGAAGGCTGCCGCCGGCAAGGCCGATCCGGCGCCGGCGCCTGCCGGGACGGCCGCCGGGGCACCCGCGCGCAAGCCGCGGGCGAAGAAGGCTACGGCTGCGGCCGACTGATCGCCGTCGACATCCTCGTGCAACCTGGTCGTCGTAGCCTGTCCCGGCCCGTGGCGGGCCGGGACCGGGCGGCGTCAGAAACCGGCTGACAGCGAGACGACGAACGCACCGCGGCCGAAGTCGTTGGCGCGGCCGCCGCCGGCGAAGCGCCGGCTGAGGTTCGTGTCGGTATAGGCGACACCGATGGTCAGCGGCTCGAAGGTGATGTCGGCGCCGATCAGCCAGTCGGTCTTGGTGGTGCGGCGGCCGGTCTCGTCGGGCACCAGCCCGCCGCGCTCGAACCCGAGCTGACCCTTGAGCGTGATGGGCGTGTCGGGGATCCCGGCCGAGGCACCGACATAGAGGTAGCGGTTGGAGCGCGACAGGTTCGACTGGCCGGGCGCGATGTTGAGCCCCACTTCAAGCCCCACGGGCCCCGCCACGAAGCCGAGCGAGCCGAACAGCTCGTAATAGTCGGTGCCCGAACCGCCCGGATAGAGATAGCCGATGATCCCGATCGTCGGCGTCAGGAAGTCGAAGGTGCCCGACCAGCCGGCCATCAGGTCGATCTCGGTGGTGGCGCCGTTGAACTCGGCGATCGACGAGCCCCAGATCCCGACGAAGAAGCCCGGCTGCGTCTCGAGGTTGATGCTGCCCTGGATGGCGACATCCTTGTCGGACAGCGTGATCCCGCGGAACCGGTAGTCGGTCACGAAGGTGACATCCCCCGAGATGGTGACAGGCTTGTCGTCCTGCGCATGGGCTGCGGTCGTGATGCCGGCCAGCAGGGCTGCGGCAAGGGTGATGGAGACGGCTTGTTTCATCTGTTCTACTCCCTGGCGCCGGGCGGCGATGCCGCGGCGTTCGTTCAGGGCTGCGGCCGCGCCGCAGGCCCCCTGGTCCGGTTGCCGGGAGAACCCATGCTCATGCCGGGGCCGTTCGCCCTCTGTCTCGTCACAGGAAAGCGCGTTCTTGTGCGCTGCACAAGAGCTAAAGTGAGAGGCCGGATTCCCCCCTGCGGGCCTGTGTTCCCGGCGCCACAGCCACGGGCCCCGTTCACGGCCCGTTCCCATCCCCGCATGGCCACGCTATGGCCCTGCCATGACCGACCTGTTCGCCGGCGCGGGCGCCGACTCCGGGGGCTATGACGCATCCGCCATCGAGGTGCTCGAGGGGCTGGAGCCGGTGCGCCGACGGCCGGGCATGTACATCGGCGGCACCGATGCCGCCGCGCTCCATCACCTCGCGGCCGAGGTCCTCGACAATGCCATGGACGAGGCGGTCGCCGGCCACGCCAGCCGGATCGAGGTCGCGCTCGACGCTGACGGCACGCTGACGGTTGCCGACAACGGCCGCGGGATCCCCGTCGATCCGCACCCGCGCTTTCCCGACAGGTCGGCGCTGGAAGTCATCCTCACCATGCTGCATTCGGGCGGCAAGTTCACCCCGGGCGCCTACCAGACATCGGGCGGGCTGCACGGCGTTGGAATCTCGGTCGTGAATGCGCTGGCCGAGGCGATGACGGTGGAAGTCGCGCGCAACCGCACCCTCTTTCGCCAGCGCTTCGCGCGCGGCGCGCCGCTGGGCCCGCTGGAGACGCTCGGCCCGACCTCCAACCGCCGCGGCACCACCGTCAGCTTCCGCCCCGACCCCGAGATCTTCGGCGCCGGCCAGCGCTTCTCGGCCGAGCGGCTCTACCGGCTGGCCCGTTCCAAGGCCTATCTGTTCGGCGGCGTCGAGATCCGCTGGCGCTGTGCGCCCGAGCTGGCTTCGGCGGACGTGCCCGACAGCCAGAGCTTCATCTTCCCCGGCGGCCTCGCGGACCGGCTGGCCGAGGATGTGGGCGCCGAGGCGACCGTCACCAGCCAGCCCTTTGCCGGCGCGCACGACTTCCCCGACCGGGCCGGCCACCTCGAATGGGCGATGCACTGGACGGTTGCAGCCGACGCCCAGCATGGCTGGTACTGCAACACCATTCCCACCCCCCAGGGCGGCACCCACGAGGCGGGCTTCCGCACCGCGATCATCCGCGGGCTGAAGGGCCATGCGCAGCTGCTGGGCATCCGCAAGGCCGCCGATCTCACGGCCGACGACGCGCTGGTCGGCACGCGAATCCTGCTGTCGCTGTTCCTGCCGCAGCCGCAGTTCCAGTCGCAGACCAAGGACCGGCTCGCCTCGCCCGAAGCGCAGCGTCTGGTCGAGACGGCGGTCAAGGATCATTTCGATCACTGGCTCGCCGGGGATTCGGATCGCGCCAAGGCACTGCTTGCCTTCGCGATCGACCGCATGGACGAGCGGCTGGCCCGCCGCGCCCAGCTCGCCGAGCGCCGCAAGACGATCACGAACGCACGGCGCCTGCGCCTGCCGGGCAAGCTGACCGACTGTTCGGCCGAAGGGCGCGAGGGCACCGAACTGTTCATCGTGGAGGGCGATTCGGCCGGCGGCTCGGCAAAGCAGGCGCGCGACCGCCGCACCCAGGCGATCCTGCCGATCCGGGGCAAGATCCTGAACGTCGCGAGCGCCGCGGCCGCCAAGATCAGTGCCAACCAGGAAGTCGCCGATCTGGCGCTGGCCCTGGGCTGCGGCACGCGCGACCGCTATCGCGACGATCTGCTGCGCTACGAGCGGATCGTCATCATGACCGACGCCGATGTCGATGGCGCGCACATCGCGACCCTGCTGATGACCTTCTTCTTCCAGGAGATGCCGGGCCTGGTCGCCGCCGGCCGGCTCTATCTCGCCCAGCCGCCGCTCTACCGGATCACCGCCGGCGCCGACAGCGCCTATGCCCGCGACGAGGCCGAGCGCGACCAGCTGATCGCCACCCGCTTTGCCGGCCGCAAGGTGGAGGTCGGCCGCTTCAAGGGCCTTGGCGAGATGGCCCCACACCAGCTTCGCGAGACCACGATGGACCCGGCGCGGCGCACGCTCATCCGCGTGACCCTGCCCGACAGCCACCAGGATCGCCACAAGGTGCGCGACCTCGTCGAGCGGCTGATGGGCCGGCAGCCGGAGCATCGCTTCCAGTTCATCCAGGCACATGCCGCCGCGCTCGAGGCGGACGCGATCGATGTCTGACCCGCCGATCGAGCTGTTCCGCCTGAATCCTGCGATCGACGTGGCCGCCGCTGCCGCCCGCTTCGCCGCGACCGGCCGGGCGCAGATCCGCGACCTGCTCACGCCCGATGCGGCCGCCACCGTGCACGAGGTGCTGTCGCGCGGGACGGACTGGGGCATGGCCGTCGAGGACGGGCGCGGCGCCCGCGATGTCCCGCCCGATGCGCTTCGCACCCTGCCGCCCGGCGAACGCGCGGCGATCGCCCAGGGGATCGGCCGGCGCGTGGCGGCCTGCGACTATGCCTTCCTCTACATGCGCTACCCGATGGTGACGGCCTACCTCGAGCGGCGCGACCCGGATGGCCCGCTTCACCTGCTGCTCGAGCATCTCAATGACCAGCCGCTGATGGATCTGGTCCGTGCCGTCTCGGGAATCGAGGGGCTCGTCCGGGCGGACGCGCAGGCGACCCTGTTCATGCCGGGCCAGTTCCTGGGCCTGCACGACGATGCCGACATCGACGCCCCCGACGATCGCGGACGCCGCGTCGCCTATGTGCTCAACATGGCGGCCAACTGGCACCCCGACTGGGGCGGCTATCTCAACTTCTTCGACGCCGACGGCGACGTGATCGAGGGCTTCGCGCCGCGCTTCAACAGCCTCAACCTGTTTCGCGTGCCACAGCGCCACCATGTCAGCTTCGTGCCCAACTGGGCGCCGCCGGGCCGCCTTGCCATCACCGGCTGGTTCCGGGATCGCTGAGCTGCGGCGGCTGCGGCCGCCAGGGCAGTGGCGTGGCGGTGCCGACTTGCCTATCATGGCCGCATGACCGGTCGCCTGACACCCGTGCCGCTGCGCCTGCTGCTTGCCCTGTCGCTTGCTGCCGCGCCGGCGGCTGCCAGCGTGCCGCGCGGGCAGGCGCTGACCGGCCCGCACGCCTATGTGCAGGGTCGCCTCGCGGCGGCCGAGGATGATCTGTCGCTGGCCGCCCGCCGGTTCGAACAGGCGCTGGCCGCGACCGCCGGTTCCGACGGCACGCTCGAGCGCCGGGCGCTCGATGTCGCGCTGACCGGCGGGGACATGAAGGCCGCGGCACGGCTCGCGCGGCGGGTTCCGCTTGCGGAAACATCGCAGGCAGGCGGACAGGGCCTTGGCGATTCCATCGTCCTGCTGGTCCGCGCGACCGATGCCATGGCCCTGCGCGACTGGCGCGGCTATGCCGCTGCCCGCCAGGCGCTGGGCGCAAGCGGCAGGCTGGGGGATACCAGCCCGATGATCGGCGCCCTGGTCGAGGCCTGGGGCCTGGCCGGGCAGGGCCGCCATGCCGAAGCGCTCGCCATCGTCGATGCCGTGCCGCCGCGCGGTGCCGGCGCCTCCTACGCGGCCGAGCATCGCGCCCACCTGCTGGCGGCTGCCGGGCGCTGGCCGGAGGCAGCGGCGGCCTATGCGGCGCTTGTCGCGGGCGAGGGGGCGGGCGTCTCGCGCCTGCGCGCGGCAGCGGCCGCGGCGCGCCTTCAGGCCGACCGCAGCGAGGCGGGGCGCGGTGCCGCGGCCGAGCTTCTGGGCGCCATCCCGGGCGATCCGCTGCTGGCCGAGGCCCGCGCCCGGCTGGAAGCCGACGGCCGGCTCGATGGCCGGCGGCTCGGCGTCGTGCCGGCGCGGGCCGCGGACGGGCTTGCCATGCTCTACTTCCGCCTGGCGAGCGACCTCGCGCGGGAGCGCGCGCTCGGCGCGGCGCTGGCCTTCGCGCGGCTCGGCACCTTCGCGGCCCCCCAGATCGTCGATGGCTGGCTGCTCGTCTCCGACCTGCTGGCGCGAAGCGGCAAGGCCGATCTGGCGCTCGCCGCGCTGGCTCCGGCGGAACGGGCCGACCCGTGGCGCAAGCCGGCGGCCCTCCGGCGGGCCGGGATCCTCGGCGCGCAGGACCGGTGGGACGAGGCGCGTGTCATCCTGTCGGCGGCCGCCGGCCGGCCCGAGGCGACTGCCGAGGACTGGTCGCGCCTGGCCGATCTCGACCGCCGGGCCGGCCGTCACGCGGAAGCCGCGCGCGGCTTTGCTGAGGCGCTGGCGCGGCTGGGCGAGGCGCCGCCGGCCGTTCGCGGGCAGCTCCACTTCCTCGAGGGGGCGTCGCACGAACAGGCCGGGGACTGGCCGCGCGCCGAAGCGGCCCTTCGCAAGGCGGTCGAGCTTCAGCCCGACAATGCCATCTTCCTGAACTATCTCGGCTATTCGCTGCTCGATCGCGGCCTCAGGCTGCCCGAGGCCCGCGCGCTGATCGCGCGCGCCTTCAAGGCCGCGCCCGACAATGGCGCGATCATCGATTCGATGGGCTGGGCCGAGTTCAAGGCCGGCAACTATGCCGAGGCGGTTCGCCTGCTGGAACAGGCGCGCGCCGCCGAACCGGCCGACCCCACCATCGCCGATCATCTGGGCGATGCGCTGTGGCGGGCCGGCCGGCGGATCGAGGCGCGGCACATGTGGCGCTCGGCCGCTGCCCTGCAGCCGGAAGCCGCGCTCGCCGAGCGGCTGGCGGCGAAGATCGACTTCGGGCTCGACGTCGCGCTGGCGACATCGGCCCGGCCCTGACCGACCGGCCCGGTGGCGTGATCGCGGCCGAAGATGCGCGCGAACCCGCGCCCGCCAAGCTCAACCTCGCGCTCCATGTGCGCGGCCGCAGGCCGGATGGCTATCACGATCTGGAAACCCTGTTCGCCTTCACCGACTTCGGCGACCTGCTGACGGCAAGGCCCGCGGCGGACTGGTCGCTTGCGGTCGAGGGCCCGACCGCGCCGGCCGTCGGGCCGCTGGCCGACAATCTCGTGCTTCGCGCTGCGCGGGCCTTCGAGGCCGCCACGACGGCCGGTCGGCGATACGCCTTCCACCTCGACAAGCGGATTCCCGTGGCGGCCGGGCTGGGCGGCGGCAGTGCCGATGCCGGCGCGGCGCTCAGGCTGCTGAACCGGCTGGCCGGCGGGCCGCTGTCGCCATCGGCGCTGGAATCGCTGGGCGCCATGCTGGGCGCCGACGTGCCGGCCTGCGTGCGGTCGCGGACCGCGATCGGGCGGGGTCTGGGCGAGCGGCTCGCGCCCGGGCCCGATCTCGCCGGCACGCCCGTGCTGCTGGCGAACCCCGGGGTCGCCGTGCCGACGGGCCCCGTCTTTGCCGGCTGGGACGGGATCGACCGCGGCCCGCTCGGCCCGGACTGGCAGGACGCGCGCAACGACCTGGCGCCGCCGGCCATCGCGCTGCAACCGGTCATCGCCCGGCTTCTCGACTGGCTTGGCGGCCTGCCGGGCGCCAGGCTGGCCCGCATGTCGGGCTCGGGCGCGACCTGCTTTGCCCTGTTCGACGGCGCGGTTCCCGATGTCCGTCCGCCGGCCGGCTGGTGGGTGCAGCCGGCGCGCCTGCTCTAGCCCCGCGCCGCCCGCCGCAGCCGGTCGTTGATGGCAAGGCCGAGGCCCGTTTCGGGAACGGGCGCGACCGCGATGGCGGGCTTCGGGCCGGCATCCGCCCGGTGCAGGGCTTCGAACAGGTTGCGGGCCGCCTCCGCGAGGTCGCCCGTGGGCGACAGGTTGATGTCGCCCCCGACCGGCCCGAACCCGATCAGATACTCGTCGGGCGCTGCCACCTTCGCCGCCAGCCGCAGCGGCTTCGACGGCGCATAATGGCGATGGAGCATGCCCGGCGCCTCCACCGCGCCGGCCTCGGGCCGGGCCAGGGGCGCGCCCGTCACCGCCTCGATCGCCTCGACGGGAATGGCGCCCGGCCTGAGCAGCGTCGCGGTTTGCGCGCCGGGCGGGCCATCCACCTTCACGACCGTGCTTTCAAGGCCCGCCGCGCACGGCCCGGCATCCAGCACCAGCGCCACGTCCAGCCCGGCCAGATGCCGGACCCGCGTCGGCGACAGCCGGCCCGAGACATTGGCGGATGGCGCTGCAATCCCCCGGCCGAGGGCGGCGATCAGCGCCTGCATGGCCGGATGGGCAGGCACGCGCAGCGCCACCGTCGGCAGGCCGGCGGTAACCGCCGCGGCGAGCGGTGCGTCCGGCCGGCGCGGCAGCACCAGCGTCAGCGCCCCCGGCCAGAAGCGGTCGGCCAGCGCATCGGCCAGCCGCGGAAAGCCGGCATAGCGTGCCGCCATCGCCCGGCCGGCCACATGCACGATCAGCGGGTTCAACGCCGGCCGGCCCTTGGCGGCGAAGATGGCGGCCACCGCCGCCGGGTTCATCGCATCCGCCGCAAGGCCATAAACCGTCTCGGTCGGCACCGCCACGAGCCCGCCCGCAGCCAGGATTCGGGCGGCTTCGGCCAGCCCTGCGGCATCGGCGGCGCGGATCGGCGGCAACACGGGCGTGGCATCGGTCATGGCCGGCGCTATAGCGGCGCCCGGACCGAAACGCACAGGTGGCCCCGACATGACCTACACGCCCCCCATCGCCGAGCAGCGCTTCGTGCTGGAAACCATCGGCCGGATCGACGAGCTGGCGGCGCTTCCCGGCTATGGGGCGGCCAGCGCCGACCTGGTGGAGGCCGTGCTGACCGAGGCGGGCAGGCTCGCCGCCAACATCATCGCGCCCACCAACCAGGATGGCGATCGCGAAGGCGCCCGCCTGGTCGATGGCAAGGTCGTCCTGCCCGGGACATTCCGCGCCGTGTTCGACGCCTATGCCGCCGGCGGCTGGATCGGCCTCAACGCCGCGCCCGAACATGGCGGGCAGGGCCTGCCCTTCGCGCTCGCCTGTCTGGTGCAGGAACAGGTGACGAGCGCCAACATGGCCTTCTCGCTCTGCCCGATGCTGACGCTGGGCGCCATCGAGGCGCTGCAGGCCCACGCCAGCCCCGAGCAGCAGGCGACCTACCTCAGGCCGCTGGTCGAGGGGCGGTGGACGGGCACGATGAACCTCACCGAGCCGCAGGCCGGCTCCGATGTCGGCGCCCTCCGGACCATGGCCACACCGGCCGGCGACGGCACATGGCGCCTCAAGGGCCAGAAGATCTTCATCACCTGGGGCGATCATGAGCTGGCGGAGAATGTCGTCCACCTGGTGCTGGCCCGCACGCCCGGGGCGCCGCCCGGCACGAGGGGCATCTCGCTCTTCATCGCGCCCAAATATCTGCCGGACCCGGATGGAACCCCCGGCCGCCGCAACGACCTGAAGGCCGTCTCGCTCGAGCACAAGCTCGGCATCCACGCCAGCCCCACCTGCACCATGGCCTTCGGAGACGCGGACGCGTGCGTCGCCTTCCTCGTCGGCGAGGAGAATGGCGGCATGCGCGCCATGTTCACCATGATGAACCACGCCCGGATCAATGTGGGTCTGCAGGGGATCGCGATCGCCGAGCGCGCCGTCCAGCACGCGCTGGCGCATGCGCGCGAACGCGTGCAGTCGGCCCGGTTCGGAGATCCGGCGCGCACGCCCGTGCGGATCATCGAACATGCCGATGTGCGCCGCATGCTGATGACGGGGCGGGCGCTGACCCAGGCCGCGCGGGCCATCGCCATGCTGAACGCGGCCGCGGTCGATCGCGCCCATGCGCTGGCCGAGCCGGCCGCCCGCGCCGAGGCGCAGGCGCTGGCCGATCTCCTCACCCCCGTCACCAAGGCCTTCGCGACCGACATCGGCGTCGAGGTTGCGAACCTCGCGCTGCAGGTTTTCGGCGGCATGGGCTATGTCGAGGAGACGGGCGCCGCCCAGCATCTGCGCGACGCGCGCATCGCCCCCATCTACGAAGGCACCAACGGCATCCAGGCGCTCGATCTGGTGGGCCGCAAGCTGCCGGCCGAGGGCGGGCGGGCCTGGCGCCAGCTCCTCCAGCGCGAGCGCCAGTTCGTGGCCGAGCTCCCGGCCACCGGCGAGCTGGCACAGCTTCGCCCCTGGCTGGAGGATGCGCTGGAAGCGCTGCAGACGGCCTCGGTGTGGATCAGCGGCAATGAAGGGGACAAGCTCGCCGACACGGCGGCCGCCGCCACCCCCTATCTCCGGATGTTCGGCCTGACGCTGGGCGGCTCGCTGCTCGCGCGGCAGGCGGCCGAGGCCGCGCGCCGGCTGGAGTCGGGCGGGGGCGATCCCGCCTTCCTCAGGGCCAGGATCGCGACCGCGCGCTTCTACGCCGAACAGTTGCTGCCGGCCGCGCCCGCCCTGCTGGGGCCGGTCACCCGCGGTGCCGACCTGCTCTACGCCATCCCCGAGGCGATGCTGGCCGCGGCCTGACGTTCAGCCGCGAAGCGGCGGCAGGCGGCCGGCGGCATCCGGGTCCCCGAGCGCCAGGAACGGACCATTGAGCCCGCCCGGCTTGCCATAGCCAAGTGGTGCGCCATCGCGGCCCAGCGTGATCCCGCCCGCTGCCCGCAGGATGGCGTCGGCGGCGGCCGTGTCCCATTCGCAGGTTTCGCCAAAGCGCGGATAGGCGTCGGCCAGCCCTTCGGCCAGCAGGCAGAACTTCAGGCTCGATCCCGATGCCTCGATCGTGGCGCCGGGCACGCGCGCGCACCAGTCGCGCGTGGCCTGGTCGAGATGGCTTCGGCTGGTGACGAGCTTCGGCGATCCGGCAAGCGTCCGGCTGCGGATGGCAGTCCGCTCAGCGCCCGTTTCCTTCCACGCCCCAAGCCCGGCCGCCCCCGTCCACAGGGTGCCGGCGGGGGGATGGAGAACCAGGCCCACGGTCGGCACGCCGCCCTCGATCAGCCCGACGTTGACGGAATAGTCCGTGCCGCCATCCACATAGGATCGCGTTCCGTCCAGCGGATCGATCAGCCAGAAGCGCGCTGCGCCGGCCGTCGCGCCGGCGACCCCCGCGGCCGAGGCTTCCTCGCCGAGGATGGGCGCCTCCGGGTCGAGCGCGCGGATGGCTGCCGTCAGCAGGGCTTCGGCCGCCTCGTCGGCTTCGGTCACCGGCGATCGGTCGGCCTTGCGCCGTTCCCCCGGGCTTTGCGCCTTCAGCCGTTCGATGAGCACACCGGCCTCGCGCATGGCCGGCGCGAGCCGCTCCAGCAGGCGGGCGCGGGCGAGATCGTCGGCCAGCGATGTCGGCGGGGGGGTGATGGACAAGGCAGGGCTTCCGGGCAAGAAGGCGGTTGGCACGCTATGCGCCACGCAAGCCGAGGGAGACAAGCCGGTGAGAGCTGTTCGGGCACGGGAATGGGCGCTACCGGCCGGCGCGGCCGGTGCGATCGCGCTGCTGGCACCGGCACCGGCGCCTGCGGCCGTCGATCCGGCGCGGCTGATCGCCTGCTCGGCCGAAGTCGAGGATGCCAAGCGGCTGGCCTGCTACGATAGGGCCGTTGCCGCGGCTTCGGCCGAGGCGCAGGCGATCGCCGCCCGCCGCGATGCCGCGCGCGAGGCTGCCGCGGCCGCAAGGGCTGCCGCCGAGGCCCGCGCCGCCGCCGAGGCGGCCGAAACCGCGAGAAAGGCGCAGGCCGACCGCTTCGGCCAGGAAGGCCTTCGCCTGGGCGGAAGCTCCGACCGGATGGACGAACTGGGCGCGAAGATCGCCGAAACGCTCGTCGACCGCATCGGCAAGACGGTGTTCCTGCTCGATAACGGCCAGATGTGGCGGCAGACCGAAGGCCTCACCCTGCCACCGATCCGCGCCGGCGACGAGGTCCAGATCAGGCGCGGCGCGGTCGGCGGCTACCGCCTGACGCTGCCACGGGTGAAGCGGACCGTCCCCGTCGTCCGCATGCGCTGAGCCCTCAGCCCGGCCAGCGCAGCACCACGCTGCCAAGGTCGGGCCGGGGCCGCTCCTCCAGCGGCCTTGCCAGCGTGCCCAGAAACAGGAAGCCGGCGATTCGCCCGCCGGCCACGCCCAGCGCGTCGGCAAGGCCGGGCAGATAGGCGGCCGCGCCGGTCAGCCAGTTGCCGGCATAGCCCATGGCGTGCGCTGCCATCAGCAGCGTCTGGGCAGCGGCGCCGGCCGACAGTTCCTGTTCCCAGCGCGGGATGTGGCTGTCGCGCGGGGTCGAGACCAGGCAGACCAGCGTGGGTGCCTGCCGGGCGAAGCTGTCCATCGCCTCGATCTCGAGGCGCCCGGCCTGCGGCTGCCCGGCGCGGTAAAGCCCTGTCAGCAGCCCCGCGAACGCATTCCGGTCCTCGACCAGCACGAACCGCCAGGGGGCGAGCTTGCCATGATCGGGCACGCGCGTCGCCGCCGTCAGGATGGTTTCCAGCTCGGCGTCGGACGGGCCCGGGGCCACCAGGTCGCGCGCCTTGCCCGAGCGTCGGCTGAGCAGCAGGGCAAGCGGTGTCGAACGGTCGTTGAAGGCAGGCGTTTCCATGGCCGCGCTCCTTGGCAGGGGGGCTTGCCGATGGCTAGGTGCCCGTTGAGCACATGGCCGACTTCCCGCCCCCCGAGCCGCCGGCCATCCTCGTTTCGGCGCCCGCCCTCACGCAGGCCACCGCCGGCGAGTCGTTCGGGCGGCTGACGCTGGGGCCCGACCGGCTCGTGACCGCATCGGGCCGGGTGGAGGATTCGATCCGTGCGCTGGGCGGCGTGCAGCTGTTCCGCGCCGCCAGCACCCGCACCGCCAATCCCACCGCCGAGGGGCTGACGGCGCGCGGGCTTGCCGGCAATGCCGCCAGCCGGGTGCTCGTCACCCTCGATGGCGCGCCGCTTGCCGACCCCTTCTTCGGTTTCGTCGGCTGGGGCGCGCTCGCCGGCCGGGCGCTGGCCTCGGCCGAGCTGGTGCGCGGCGGCGGGCTGGGCGGCTCGGGCGGGCTTGCCGGCACGCTGGCGCTCGCCTCGGCACCGCCGGCGACAGCGGGGCGCATCCGGGCCGGCAGCCGCGGATCGGCGGACATCGACGCGTCGCTGGCACTCCCCGTCCCGTCCGGTCAGCTCGGCTTCCACGGCGGCCTGTCGCGCGGCGAGGGGCATCTTCTCGTCGATGCCCCCGGCCCGGCCGATGTGCCCGCCGCCTACCGCCGCTGGTCGCTCGGGGCGGACGGTCGGGCCGAAGTCGGCGCCGTCAGCCTTTCGGCCGGGCTGTCGGGCTTCTCGGATCGCCGGCTCCGCGGCGTGGACGGCGCCGACATCGAAAGCCGGGGCGGCGACGCGCGCCTCGGCCTGGTGCACGAGGGCGGCTGGCGGATCGAGGCCCTCGTCCACGCCCAGCTTCGGGACTTCACCACCGTCAACCGCACGCTTGATGCCACCCGTTCGGTCGCCGCCACCGCGCTCGACCAGCGGGCGACTCCGGCCTGGGGCGGGGGCGGGCAGCTGTCGCTGTCGCCGCCGCTGGGCCCGGACGCGGCCGTGCGCATCGGGCTCGACGGGCGGGCGGCCGGCGGCGAGACACATGAGCGGTTCCGCTTCATCGCCGGCCTGCCCACGCGCAGCCGCCGCGCCGGCGGCGACCAGTCATCGGCCGGCCTGTTCGCGGATGGCAGCGTGCGCCTGTCCGATACGCTCGTGCTGAGCGCTGCCGCCCGGGTCGATCGCTGGCGGATCGGCCCCGGCCGGCTGGAGGAGCGGGACATCGCGGGCGGGGCCCTGACCCTTGATGAGCCCTCGCCGGCGCGCACCGGCCTCGAACCGACCGGCCGCATCGGCCTGATGTTCCGCCCGGCCACCGCGCCGGCCCTGCGCCTCCGCGCGGCCGGCTACCGCGGCTGGCGCCTGCCGACGCTCAACGAACTGCACCGTCCCTTCCGCGCCGGTCAGGACGCGACGGCTGCCAATCCCGGCCTCGCGCCCGAACGGCTGTGGGGGGCCGAGGCGGGGGTCGGCTGGCAGCCGTCGGCCGGGGCCGACCTTGCCGTCACCGTCTTTGCCAACCGCCTGTCGGGGGCGATTGCCAATGTGACGCTGGCCGACGGGCCCGGGGTCTTCCCCGGCGTGGGCTTCGTCGCGGCCGGCGGCCGCTATCGCCAGCGACGCAATCTGGCGGCGATCGAAAGCCACGGCCTGGAGGCCGATGTCCGGCTGGCGCGCGGCCCCTGGTCGCTTGTCGGCAGCGCGGCGTTCGCCGATGCGCGGGCAAGGGGGGGCGGGCCCGACGGCCAGCGCCCGGCGCAGGCGCCTCGGCTGTCGGGCAGCGCTGCCCTGGCCCATTCCGGCCCGGGTCATGAAACCCGGCTGACGCTTCGCCACCAGGGGTCGCGGTTCGAGGACGATGTGAACGACCGCCGGCTTGCCGCCGCCACCATCCTCGACGCCGGCGTCGCGCTGCGCCTCGTCGGCTCGCTCTGGGTCGAGGCGGCTGCCGAGAATCTGGCCGACGCCCGGATCGCCACCGGCTTTTCCGGCACCCGGACCGAACGCGGCCAGCCGCGCACCCTGTGGCTGGGACTGGCGCTGCGCCGCTGAGCCGCGCTCAGAGCGGACGGAAGGTGGCGGTCGTCTTCTGGCTCTGGGTGCCGCGGATCGGGATGCGGGCGTCCACCTCGGTTGTCTGACGGGCAAGGCGGTGCCGCTCGGAGTCGCTCGTGTACAGGCTCACCGCCTCGAACCGGTTCATCCGCGCCACGCCCATGATCCCGAAGGGCTCGGCCGCGTAGATCCGAACCCGCTCCAGCCGCGGCCGGGTCTCGCTGGCGCTCACGATCGCCTCGGCCGACAGGCGCTCGGAGAAATCCGGCCCCTGGGTCGTCGTCACCGCGCCCTTCGACAGCGCCTGCCAGCGATAGACGGTGCGGTCGCCCTGCCGCTCGATCGCGGTCGGCGGGCCGGCCAGCAGCTCGTTGAAGCGATGGAAGCCCGGCACCGGCTGGCGGCCCGTGTCGCGCTGGTGGCGGCGCATTTCCTCCTCGGTCGGCGCCCGGCCATCGACCGACAGCAGGGTCCACTGCCGGCCGGCAGCCGCCCGCGGATCGAACCGGTCCACCTGCACGATCGCCGGGCGGCCGGCGGGCTCGATTCGAACCGTGCGCTCGAACGGCTTGAGCGCCGTTGCCCGCGCCTCGGCGCGAAGCTGGTCCAGGACGGCATCCGCCCGGGCCGGGCCGGCAGCCAGAACGGCAAGGGCAAGCAGGGCGGCACGGATCGGGCGCATCCCGCCCGATTGCAGCCCCCCGATGACGCGCATGTGAACGGCCCTCAGCTGTCGAGGAAGCTTCGCATCTTCCGGGAGCGGCTGGGATGCTTCAGCTTCCTGAGCGCCTTCGCCTCGATCTGCCGGATGCGCTCGCGCGTCACCGAGAATTGCTGGCCCACTTCCTCCAGCGTGTGGTCGGTGTTCATCCCGATGCCAAAGCGCATCCTGAGCACCCGCTCCTCGCGCGGTGTCAGGCTGGCGAGCACCCGCGTCACCGTCTCCTTCAGATTGGCATGGATGGCGGCATCGACCGGAATGACGGCATTCTTGTCCTCGATGAAGTCGCCGAGATGCGAATCCTCCTCGTCGCCGATCGGGGTTTCCAGCGAGATCGGCTCCTTGGCGATCTTCAGCACCTTGCGGACCTTGTCGAGCGGCATGGAGAGCCGCTCGGCCAGCTCCTCCGGCGTCGCTTCGCGGCCCGTCTCGTGGAGATACTGGCGGGACGCGCGCACCAGCTTGTTGATCGTCTCGATCATGTGGACGGGGATGCGGATGGTGCGCGCCTGGTCGGCGATGCTCCGCGTGATCGCCTGACGGATCCACCAGGTGGCATAGGTGGAGAATTTGTAGCCGCGGCGATACTCGAACTTGTCCACCGCCTTCATCAGGCCGATGTTCCCTTCCTGGATCAGGTCGAGGAACTGCAGGCCGCGGTTGGTGTATTTCTTGGCGATCGAGATCACCAGGCGGAGGTTGGCCTCGACCATCTCCTCCTTGGCGATCCGTGCCTCGCGCTCGCCCTTCTGCACCATGTTCACGATGCGGCGATACTCGCCCAGGTCCACGCCCGTCTCGTGCGCGATCGCCGACAGCTCGCGGCGGATGCGATCCACCTCCTGCCCCTCGGCCTCGGCGAAGGCCGTCCATCGCTTGTCGCGGCCGGCGTTGGCCGCCAGCCAGCCATCGTCCAGCTCGCGGCCCAGATAGCTGTCGAGGAAGTCGCGCCGGTTGAGCTTGTGCCGGTCGGCGAGCTTCATCATCTGGCTGCCCAGCGTCAGCAGCCGCCGGTTGAAGCTGTAGAGATGATCGACGAGATACTCGATCTTGGCGTTGGTGAACTGCACCGCTGCGATCTGGGCGGTGAGGTCGGCGCGCAGCTTCTGATACTTCTTTTCCTCGGGCCGCGGAAATTCCTGCCCGGCGGCCAGCGCCTGCATGCGGGCCTGCTGCAACCGGTGGAACTTCGCATAGCTCGCCTCGATGGCGGCGAAGGTCTCCAGCGCCTGCGGCTTCAGCGCCTCCTCCATGGCGGCAAGGCTCATGCCGCCTTCGTCGTCGTCATCGTCGTCGAAGTTCGGCCGCTGCGCGCGCCGCTCGGTCAGCTCGTCCTCCTCGTCGGGCTGGGCCGGGGCTTCCTCCGTCTCCTCCTCCTCCTCCTTGAACTGGACGGGAAGGTCGGTCGATTCCTCGCCCTCCTCGGTGGTCGGCTTGGCGAGCATGGCTTCCAGATCGAGGATCTCGCGCAGCTGCATGCGCCCCTCGTTCAGCGCCCTCGACCAGTCGATGATGGCGGCAAAGGTCATGGGGCTTTCGCACAGGCCCGCGATCATCGTGTCGCGGCCCGCCTCGATGCGCTTGGCAATCGCGATCTCGCCCTCGCGCGAGAGCAGCTCGACTGCCCCCATCTCGCGCAGGTACATGCGGACCGGATCGTCGGTGCGGTCCAGCTTCTCCTTGGGCGGGGCGGCAACCGGTGCCGGGCCGATGGGATCGACCTCGACCTCCTCGACCGGATCCTCCTCCTCGGCCTCGACTTCCTCGGCGGCGTCCTCGTTCTCGACGATGTTGATCCCCATGTCCGACAGGGCCGACATCACGTCCTCGATCTGCTCGGACGACATCTGGTCCTGCGGCAGGGCCGCGTTCAGCTCCTCATAGGTCAGCCAGCCGCGCTTCTTGGCCCTGGCGATCAGGCGCTTGAGGCTGGCTTCGTTGAGATCGATGAGGGGGGCGCCGTCGGCTTCGCCCTTGTCGGCGGAATCCTGCTCGGAGAACGCGGGTTTTGCCATGCCAGTCCTAGCCAGTCGGGTCCAAGCCAAGAAGGCACGAGACAGCCTGTCGGCCGCTCATGCCTCGCCAGTCTCGTGGCGCAGCGCGGCCGTCATGCGGACCCGGCCGGGATAATCCTGGGCTGCCGCGCGGTTGCGCTCATAGGCATCTTCCCATGAATCCACATCATCCGGACCGGCGGGCTGCCGCCTGTCGCTGCCCATGTGGTGCGCTTCGACCAAAGACGCAAGAGTGTCGGCGATCCGTCCCGGCTCCACGGTCAGGGGCCTGTAACCGCGAAGCAACGCCTGGGCCGGCCGGCCAGCCAGAAGATGGTCGCGCGCCAGCGCCAGCGCGGGCGAGGCGATCGGCAGTTGGGCAAGCGATTCCAGATGCTCGGCCGCCAGCCCCGGCTCGTCCGCCAGCCGTTTCAGGAGCATCGCCGTCGTCAGTTCGTGCCGGCCTGTGGCCGCAGCACGCGTTTCCGGGCGGACGGGCTCGGGCAGGGCCGCGAACCGGCCCGCCCCGCGCCGGCCGATGCCGCGCGCGCCCGCCGGTGGCGCCAGCGCGGCGTCGGCGGCCGCGCGCCAGCTGGCCAGATAGTCCCGCCTGAGATCGGCGTCGGCGATCTCGTTGGCCAGCGCCTTCAGCCGCGCGCGCAGCCCCGCCCGGCGCTCGGGCGTGTCGGTGGGGCCGGCCAGCAGTTCGGCCTCGAACAGGAAGCGGGCCAGCGGCTGCGCCTGTGCCAGCAGGCTGTCCACCGCTTCCCGCCCGCCCGATCGCGCGATGTCGTCCGGGTCCTGCCCGGCCGGAAGCGTCAGGAAGGCGAGGCTGCGGCCCGCTGCCAGCAGCGGCAGCGCCCGCGTCGCTGCCCGCAGTGCCGCGCGACGGCCGGCCGCATCGCCGTCGAAGGCGAGGATCGGCTCGGGCACGAGCCGCCAGGCCAGCTGCATCTGGTCCTCGGTCAGCGCGGTGCCCAGCGGCGCGACCACCTCGGCGATGCCGGCGCCGGCGAGGCCAACCACATCCATATAGCCTTCCACGATGAGGAGGCGGCCGGTCTTGCGCGCGGCCGGTGCTGCGCGGTGCAGATTGTAGAGCAGCCGCCCCTTGTGGAAGATGGGCCCCTCGGGCGAGTTCAGATATTTGGGCTCGCCATCCCCCAGCGCCCGCCCGCCGAAGCCCACCGGCCGCCCGCGCGAATCGTGAATGGGGAAGACGAGCCGCCCGCGGAACCGGTCGTAGCGGCGCCCGTCCGCCTCGCCGGCCAGCCCCGCCTCGATCGTCCGGCCGGGTTCCAGCGCCGGAAACTTCGCCTTCAGCGCCACCGACAGCGCGTCGCGGCTGTCGGGCGCAAAGCCAAGCCCGAACAGCGCCCGGGTCGCCGGCGTCACGCCGCGCCTGTCCAGATAGGCCCGTGCTTGCGTTCCGCCGGGCGCTGCCAGCTGGGCGCGGAACCAGTCGCCCGCTGCGGCCACCAGCTCGGCCAGGCCGGCGCGCCGCTCGGTCTCCGGGGTCGGCGGCCGCTGGTCGGGCACCGCAAGCCCGGCCTCGGCGGCCAGCGCCTTCACCGCGCCGATGAAGTCGAGCCCGTCGCTCGCCATCACGAAGCCGATGGCGTCGCCATGCGCGCCGCAGCCGAAGCAGTGGTAGAAGCCCTTGTCCTCGTTCACGTAGAAGCTGGGCGTCTTCTCGTTGTGGAAGGGGCAGCAGCCCTTCATCTCGCGGCCCGCACGCAGCAGCTTCACCCGCCGCCCGACCAGCTGTGTCAGCCCGATCCGGCTTCGCAGCTCGTCGAGGAAGTCGGGCGGCAGGCTCATGGTCGGGTCACGGCTGCAGCGCCGCCTTCACCAGCCGGCTCGCGAGCCCCATGTCGAGCTGCCCGGCCAGCCGCGCCTTCACCAGCGCCATCACCGCGCCCATGTCCTTCGGGCCGGCGGCACCGGCCTCGGCGATCAGGCCGGCGATCGCGGCGCGTGCCTCCGCTTCCGACATCTGCTGCGGCAGGAAGCCCTCGATGACGGCCAGCTCCGCCCGCTCGGCCGCCGCCAGCTCGGCGCGGCCGCCGGTCTCGAACATCTCGATCGATTCGCGGCGCTGCTTGGCCATCTTCCGCAGCACCTCCAGCACGACTGCATCATCGCGCATCCCGGGCGCGGACCCGGGGTCGGCCTCGGGCCCGGCGCTGGTGCGAAGCTCGATGTCGCGGTTCTTCAGCGCCGACAGGATGAGGCGGATCGCCCCCAGCCGAGCCCTGTCCCCCGCCTTCATCGCCTCGGTCTGCGCGGCCCGGATGTCGTCGCGGATCATGGAGTCTCCTCGTTTCGGTCAGCCGGCTATACGCCCGGCATTGACCGCCAGCCAAGCGCGCCCTAACGCCCTTCGCCTAGCCCGAAACCCGCCAGCACGAGGTTCTGCCGATGGCCGACGACCCTTCCGCGCGCCCGTCCCCCGGCGCGACCGGAGTCGTCGTGCTCGCCGATGGCACCCTCTACTGGGGCGAGGGCGCCGGCGCCGAGGGCGAGGGCGTGGGCGAACTCTGCTTCAACACCGCCATGACGGGCTACCAGGAAGTGATGACCGACCCGAGCTACGCCGGGCAGATCATCACCTTCACCTTCCCGCACATCGGCAATGTCGGTGCCAACCACCAGGACATCGAGGCGACGAACCCGCACGCCATCGGCTGCGTGCTCGCCGAGCCGGTGACCGCGCCGTCCAGCTTCCGCAGCGAGAAGCGCTTCGACCAGTGGCTGGCCGACTGGGGGCGGATCGCGGTGACGGGCGTGGACACGCGCGCCATCACCCGGCGCATCCGGAAGCTGGGCGCGCCCAGCGCCGTGATCGCGCATCGCCGCGATGGCGCGTTCGACATCGACGCGCTGCTCGGCAGGGCCCGCGCCTGGCCCGGCCTCGAGGGGCTCGACCTCGCAACCGAGGTGACGACCCGCCAGACCTACCGGTGGGACGAGGGGCCGTGGAAGCTGGGCGAAGGCTATCGCACAATCGATCTGCCGGCCGAGGCGCCGCATGTCGTTGCCATCGACTATGGCATCAAGCGCGCGATCCTGCGCCAGCTGGTGGCGGCCGGCGCACGGGTGACGGTGGTGCCGGCGACCGCCAGCTTCGAGGCGATCGCCGCGCTCGAACCCGACGGGCTGTTCCTGTCGAACGGCCCGGGCGATCCGGCGGCGACCGGCCTTCACGCCGTCCCCGTCATCCGGGCCTGGCTGGAAACGAGGAAGCCGCTGTTCGGAATCTGCCTCGGCCACCAGCTGCTCGCCCTCGCCATCGGCGCCAGAACGCTGAAGATGCACCAGGGCCACCGCGGCGCCAACCATCCGGTGAAGCGCCTTGCCGACGGCGCGGTCGAGATCACCAGCATGAACCATGGCTTCACGGTGGATGCCGACACGCTGCCCGCCACCGCGCGCGCCACCCACATCAGCCTGTTCGACGGCACGCTTGCCGGCCTCGAACTCACCGACCAGCCGGCCTTCAGCGTCCAGCACCACCCGGAAGCCAGCCCCGGCCCGCAGGACAGCTACTACCTGTTCCAGCGGTTTGTGGAGGGGCTGAAGTGACTAAATATTCGCGCTTTACTGATGATCTGCTCGTAGCCCTGTATTACGTTTCTCGTGAGTCCGGCGAGCCTCAGTTTTTTGTGGCCAGAGCAGCTTTTGATCGACTGGAGGATCAGCGCTCGGAGCACGATAGATGGGAAGCGCTGAACGATCTTGATCGCCAAGGATACATTAATGCGTTGAGTGAGATCGGAATCAATTCATATGGACGCAATGTAATGATTTTAGGCCCAGGAATCGCTAGGGCTGAAGAAATTATCAATACACGAAAGCCAAAAACATTAATACAGAAATTATCTAATGTTCCTAGGAGTGATTGGATTGCATTAGGTGCTCTAATTATTTCTCTTGTTGCACTGTTTAAGTAAATGCCCCGCAGAACCGACATCTCCTCCATCCTCGTCATCGGCGCCGGCCCGATCATTATCGGCCAGGCCTGCGAGTTCGACTATTCGGGAACCCAGGCCATCAAGGCCCTGAAGGGAGAGGGCTATCGAGTCATCCTGGTCAACTCCAATCCGGCCACCATCATGACCGATCCGGAGCTGGCGGACGCGACCTACATCGAGCCGATCACGCCCGCGGTCGTCGCCCGCATCCTCGAGGCCGAGCGGCCCGACGCGCTGCTGCCCACCATGGGCGGGCAGACGGCGCTCAACACCGCGCTTGCCCTCTGGAAGGACGGCACGCTCGAGCGCCTCGGCGTGCAGATGATCGGCGCCGATGCGGCGGCCATCGAGAAGGCGGAGGATCGCCTGAAGTTCCGCGAGGCGATGGATTCGATCGGCCTCGAATCGCCGCGCTCGGCAATCGCCCACAGCCTCGACGAGGCGCTCGCCGCACTCGATCAGGTGGGCCTGCCGGCCATCATCCGCCCCAGCTTCACGCTTGGCGGCACCGGCGGCGGCATCGCCTACAACCGCGAGGAATTCACCCGGATCGTGCTCGGCGGCCTCGACGCGTCGCCCACCACCGAAGTGCTGATCGAGGAATCGGTGCTCGGCTGGAAGGAGTATGAGATGGAAGTCGTGCGTGACCGCGCCGACAATGCCATCATCGTCTGCTCGATCGAGAATGTGGACCCGATGGGCACCCACACGGGCGACAGCATCACCGTCGCCCCGGCGCTGACGCTGACCGACAAGGAATATCAGATCATGCGCAACGCCTCGATCGCGGTGCTGCGCGAGATCGGGGTGGAGACCGGCGGCTCCAACGTCCAGTTCGCGGTCGATCCGGAGACCGGCCGACTCGTCGTCATCGAGATGAACCCGCGCGTCAGCCGCTCCTCGGCGCTGGCGTCGAAGGCGACAGGCTTTCCCATCGCCAAGGTCGCAGCCCTGCTCGCCGTCGGCTACACGCTCGACGAGATCCGCAACGACATCACCGGGGTCACGCCGGCCAGCTTCGAGCCGACGATCGACTATGTCGTCACCAAGATCCCGCGGTTCGCCTTCGAGAAGTTCAAGGGCGCCGATCCCACGCTCGGCACCGCCATGAAGTCGGTCGGCGAAGTGATGGCGATCGGCCGCTCCTTTGCCGAATCCCTCCAGAAGGCGCTTCGCGGCCTCGAGACGGGCCTCGCCGGGCTCGACGAGCCGGACCATCTGGCGCTCGCCGGCAAGGGCGAGATCCTCGCCGCGCTGGCAAGGCGCACGCCCGACCGCCTGCTGGTCGCAGCGCATGCGCTCAGGGTCGGCATCGTGCGCTCCGAGGTGGCGCGCGTCTCGCGCTACGACCCCTGGTTCGTCGAGCGGCTGGCGGAGCTGGTGGCCGCCGAGGCCGAGGTGATCGAGCGCGGCCTGCCGGCGGATGCAGCCGGCCTGCGCCGCCTCAAGGCCATGGGCTTCTCGGACGCGCGGCTCGCGAAACTGGCGCACCTGCCCGAGGCCAATGTCCGCGCCCGCCGCCATGCGCTGAGCGTGCGCCCGGTGTTCAAGCGCATCGACACCTGCGCTGCCGAGTTCGAGGCGCTCACCCCCTACATGTACTCGACATACGCCGGCACCGCGTGCGAGGCCGAACCCACGGCGGCGCGCAAGATCGCGATCCTGGGCGGTGGCCCCAACCGGATCGGCCAGGGGATCGAGTTCGACTACTGCTGCTGCCACGCCGCTTTCGCGCTGTCTGAGGCCGGCTACGAGACGGTGATGGTCAACTGCAACCCCGAGACCGTCTCGACCGACTATGACACCGCCGACCGCCTCTATTTCGAGCCGCTGACGCCTGAGGACGTGCTGGAGCTTCTGCATGTCGAGGCGCGCGCCGGCGAGCTTGTCGGGGTGATCGTCCAGTTCGGCGGCCAGACGCCGCTGAAGCTGGCGCGCCACCTGGAGGCGGCCGGTATCCCCATCCTCGGCACCAGTCCGGACGCCATCGACCTTGCCGAGGATCGCGAACGCTTCGCAGCCCTTGTCGAGCGGCTGGGCCTGAAACAGCCCGCCGGCGGGATCGCCCGCAGCCGCGACGAGGCGGTCGCTGTCGCGACACGGATCGGCTACCCCGTCCTCATGCGCCCTTCCTACGTGCTGGGCGGCCGGGCGATGGAGATCGTCGAGACGACAGCAAGCCTTGAGTCCTACATCGAGACGGCGGTCAGGGTCTCGGGCGACAGCCCCGTCCTCATCGACCGCTATCTTCGCGACGCCATCGAGGTGGATGTCGATGCGCTCGCGGATGGCAGGGCGGTGCATGTGGCAGGCGTGATGCAGCATATCGAGGAAGCCGGCGTCCATTCCGGCGATTCGGCCTGCGTGCTGCCACCCCACAGCCTGCCGGCCGGCATCATCGCCGAGATCGAGCGGCAGACGGCGCTGCTGGCCCGCGCGCTCGACGTGCGCGGGCTGATGAACGTGCAGTTCGCGGTGAAGGGCGGGGATGTCTACCTGATCGAGGTGAACCCCCGCGCCAGCCGCACCGTGCCCTTCGTGGCCAAGGCCCGCGGCCCGGCGATCGCCCGCATCGCGGCGCGGGTGATGGCAGGCGAGCCGCTGGCCGGCTTCGATCTCGTGCCGCGCGGACGCGCCCATGTCTCGGTCAAGGAGGCGGTCTTCCCCTTCGCCCGCTTCCCCGGCACCGATCCGGTCCTCAGCCCCGAGATGAAATCAACGGGCGAGGTGATGGGGATCGACGGCGACTTCGCGAGGGCCTTTGCCAAGGCCCAGCTCGCCGCTGGAACCGTGCTGCCCATGTCGGGCCGGGTCTTCATCTCGGTGAAGGACAGCGACAAGCCGCAGATTCTCGCTGCCGCGCGGGGCCTTGCGGAGATGGGCTTCGATCTGGTCGCGACCCGCGGCACGGCGCGCTGGCTCGGCGGGCAGGGGGTCCCGGTCGAGACGGTCAACAAGGTGCTCGAAGGCCAGCCGCACATCGTGGACGCGATCACCGACGGCACCATCGCCCTCATCTTCAACACGACCGAAGGCGTGCAGAGCCTGAAGGATTCGGAATCGATTCGCATGGCTGCCTGGAGCCGCAAGGTCCCCATCTTCACGACGGCCGCTGCCTCCGACGCGAGCGTCCGGGCGATCGCTGCCCTCAAGTCCCGGCCGATGGCGGTCAAGCCCCTCCAGGCGCATCACGCGGGCTGACACGCCCGCCCTTGCGCGCCGGCGGGCGAGTGCCTACAGTCATGTGCCGTTTTTCGGCAGGCACCTTCTCCCGCATGGCAGGCGCGACAGGCGGCGGTTTCGCCGGATCGTCCTGCTGTCGGAAGATCTAACGAAGCTTCAACCAGGCAAGGCAGGTATGGCAACGATCGACAAGGTTCCGATGCTGGCCGAAGGGCATTCGATCCTGGTGCGGCAGCTCAAGCATCTGAAGGAAGTCGAGCGCCCCGAGAATGTCGAGGCGATCGAGGAAGCGCGCGCCCATGGCGACCTTTCGGAGAATGCCGAATATCATGCCGCCAAGGAGCGGCAGGGCCAGATCGAGGCGCAGATCGCCGACCTCGAGGACAAGCTGGCCCGCGCCGTGGTGATCGATCCGACCACGCTGTCGGGCGACAAGGTCGTGTTCGGCGCCACCGTCCGCCTGCTCGACGAGGATGACAAGCCGATCACCTACCAGATCGTCGGCGAGATGGAGGCCGACGCCAAGCGCGGGCGAATCAGCTACAATTCGCCCGTCGGCCGCGCGCTCATCGGCCGCCGCCAGGGCGAGGAGGTGGAGGTGGTGACGCCGTCGGGCGACCGCAGCTACCTCATCGACGCCGTCGACTTCCGCTGACGCCGCGCGGCGCGGCCGGCTGCCGGTGGAACATCCCGTGCAGCCGCTGCGCCCGCCACCGGCGCACGCGACCCGCGCCATCCTTTTCCTGTGCGTCGGCCTGCAGCTGCTGGCCCTGCTGGCCGGCCCGGCGTTCGACCAGACCCTGGTGCTGGCAGCCGGGCTGGTGCCGGCCCGCCTGACGGGCGCGGTCATCGGGATCGAGGGCCTGCTTCCGGCCCCGGCGACGCTCGTCACCCACATGTTCCTGCACGCCGGCCTCGTGCATCTTGCCATGAACATGCTCTTCCTCGCCTGGATCGGCCGGCAGGTGGAATGGCTGGTCGGCCCCTGGCGCTTCCTCGGCCTGTTCCTCCTGGGCGGCATCGCCGGCGGGCTGGCGCAGACCTTCATGACACCGGCATCGCTGGTGCCGGTCGTGGGCGCCTCGGGCGCGATCTCGGCCGTTTTTGCTACCTATGCGCTGGTGTTCGCGCGCGACCGCGAGGCCCCGGCCCGCTTCCTCGGCCTTGCGGTGTCCGCCGAGACGGTGCGGGCGCTTCGCTATGCGGCGCTGTGGATCGGCCTGCAGCTGCTGGTCGGCTTCACCTTCAACCTGCCGGGCACGGCCGGGATTGCCATCTGGGCGCACATCGGCGGCTTCATCGCCGGCCTGCTGATGGGCCTGCCGCTGGTGCGGCGGCCTGGTGCCCGGTAGGGGGCGCGGGGCCTATTTCCCCATTTCGGCCTCGAGGTTCCGGACGATCGCCTCGAAGAACATCTCGGTCGTCATCCAGGCCTGGTCGGGGCCGATCAGCAGCGCCAGATCCTTCGTCATCTTACCGCTCTCGACGGTCTCGATGCACACCCGCTCCAGCGTCTCGGCAAAGCGCGTCACCTCGGGCGTGCCATCCAGCTTGCCGCGGTGCTTCAGGCCGCCGGTCCAGGCGAAGATGGAGGCGATCGGGTTGGTGGACGTCTGCTTGCCCTGCTGGTGCTGGCGATAGTGCCGCGTCACCGTGCCGTGCGCGGCCTCGGCCTCCACCGTCCTGCCGTCGGGCGTCATCAGCACGCTCGTCATCAGGCCGAGGCTGCCGAAGCCCTGCGCCACCATGTCCGACTGCACGTCGCCATCGTAATTCTTGCAGGCCCAGACGAACCTGCCCGACCATTTCAGCGCGGACGCGACCAGGTCGTCGATCAGCCGATGCTCATAGACGATCCCGGCCTTCTGGTAGGCGGCCTTGAACTCGCGGTCGTACACGTCCTGGAACAGGTCCTTGAAGCGGCCGTCATAGGCCTTCAGGATCGTGTTCTTGGTGGAAAGATAGACCGGCCACGCGCGCGCCAGCCCATAGTTCAGGCAGGCGCGCGCGAAATCGCGGATCGAATCGTCGAGATTGTACATGCCCATGGCCACGCCGGCCGAGGGGAAGGTGAACACCTCGTGCTCGATCGTGTCGGCGCCGTCCTCGCTCACCCATTTCATCGTCAGCGTGCCGGCGCCCGGCACCCTGAAGTCGGTCGCGCGATACTGGTCGCCGAAGGCATGGCGGCCCACCACGATCGGGTCGGTCCAGCCGGGCACGAGGCGCGGCACGTTGGAGATCACGATGGGCTCGCGGAACACCACGCCGCCCAGGATGTTGCGGATGGTCCCGTTGGGGGATTTCCACATGCGCTTGAGGCCGAATTCCTCGACGCGTGCCTCGTCGGGCGTGATGGTGGCGCACTTCACGCCCACCCCATGTTCGCGGATGGCGTTGGCCGCGTCCACCGTCACCCGGTCGTCGGTGGCGTCGCGATGTTCGATGCCAAGGTCGAAATAGCGCAGATCGATGTCGAGATAGGGCAGGATCAGCTTCTCGCGGATCCAGGCCCAGATGATCCGGGTCATCTCGTCGCCGTCCAGCTCGACGACGGGGCCTTTCACCTTGATCTTCGTCATGCCGCCTCTGTTTTGTTCGGTGCCTGTCGGGTTCGGGGCCGTCCTTAAGAGGGCGAAAGCCGGGCGGCAAGCGCGGGCAGGTCGGGCAGGCTCTCGAGGCTGTCGAGGATCTCCGGCCCGGCGAACCCTTCCGCCACCAGGTGGCGCAGCAGTGCCACGAAGGGCGCCCAGAAGGCGCCATCCCCCAGCAGCCAGACGGGCTTCGCGTGCAGCCTCAGGTTGCGCCACGACAGGATCTCGACCAGCTCGTCCAGCGTGCCCAGCCCGCCCGGCAGCGCCAGCACGGCATCCGCCCGCTCGAACATCACGGCCTTGCGCGTGTGCAGGCTGTCCACCACGGTCATGTCGCGGCACAGCGGCTCGGCCACTTCCCAGTCCTTCAGGAAGCGTGGGATCACGCCCTCGGCCGTGCCGCCGCCGGCCAGCACCGCCCGGCCGATCTCGCCCATCAGCCCCAGCGCGCCGCCGCCATAGACGAGGCCGATGCCCCGTGCCGCGAACAGCCGCCCCGCCTCGGCCGCGAGCGCGGCGTGCCGCGGATCGGCGCCGCTTCGCGAGCCGCAGAAGACCAGCACGCGGCGGATCGCGCGGGCATCCGCAAGCGGGGCCGGCATCGAATCGAGGGGATGGGCAGCCATGGCCGCGAGGTAGCAGGCAGGGCGAAAGGCTCAATCCGCCGCGCGGCCTTGTCCGCGGCCTGCCGCGCGGCGGACAGCGCGGCGGACAGCGCGGCGCACAGCACCAACGCGCAGGTGCCCGGGCCGCAGTGCCTGCGCCCAATTTGCCCATTGATAGCCGGGCAGTCGGCCGGCTAAGGGCGCCAGACTTCATCAGCCAGGGACTTTCGATGGCCACCACGCCAGACACGATCGAGGAAGGCGTCCGCCGGCGCGATTTCATCCATGTGGCGACGCTGTCCTTCGCGGGCGTCGGCGCCGCGGCCGTTGCCTGGCCGTTCATCAACCAGATGAACCCCTCGGCCGACGTTCGCGCGCTCGCCACGGCCGAGATCGACATCTCCTCGGTCCAGCCCGGCCAGGCGATCAAGGCGATCTGGCAGTCGAAGCCGATCTTCGTGCGCAACCTGACGGCCGCCGAGATGGACGAGGCGCGCCGCGTTCCGCTGTCGTCGCTGCGCGATCCGGAGACGCTGGAGGATCGCACGCTCGAGAGCCGCCGCAACTGGCTGGTGACGCTGGGGCTGTGCACCCACCTCGGCTGCGTCCCTCTGGGGGCTGCAGAGGGCGAGAATCGCGGCGACTTCGGCGGCTATTTCTGCCCGTGCCACGGTTCGCACTACGACACCGCCGGCCGGATCCGCCGCGGCCCGGCCCCCACGAACCTCGAAGTGCCGCCCTATGTGTTCAAGTCCGACACGCTGATCGAGATCGGATGACGTCATGAGCTTTCCCTGGGCCCAGCCTTACGAACCCAAGTCCGACCTCATGCGCTGGATCGACAGCCGGCTGCCCGTGCCGCGGCTGGTGTGGAACAGCGTCGGTGGCGGCTATCCCGTCCCGCGCAACATCAACTACATGTACAATTTCGGCGTGCTTGCCGGTGTGGCCCTGATGATCCAGATCATCACCGGCATCGTGCTCGCCATGCACTATTCGGCGCATGTCACCACCGCGTTCGATTCGATCGAACACATCATGCGAAACGTCAATTCCGGCTGGCTCATCCGCTACATGCACATGAACGGAGCCAGCTTCTTCTTCATCGTCGTCTATTTCCACATCTTCCGCGGGCTCTATTACGGCAGCTACAAGGCCCCGCGCGAGATCGTGTGGATGCTCGGCGTCGTCATCCTGCTGCTGATGATGGCGACGGCCTTCATGGGCTATGTGCTGCCGTGGGGCCAGATGAGCTTCTGGGGCGCGCAGGTCATCACCTCGCTCTTCTCGGCGATCCCGCTGGTCGGCGAGTCGATCCGCATGTGGCTGGTCGGCGGCTTCGCGCCCGACAATGCCACGATCACCCGCTTCTTCTCGCTCCACTATCTGCTGCCCTTCGTGATCCTGGGCGTGGTGATCCTGAAGATCTGGGCGCTGCACATCCCGGGCTCCACCAATCCGACCGGCGTCGAGGTGCAGGGCCCGCAGGACACGCTGCCCTTCCACCCCTATTTCACCTCGAAGGATTTCTTCGGGATCTGCATCTTCCTGATGTTCTTCTCGGCGTTCGTCTTCTTCATGCCGAACGCGCTCGGCCACCCGGACAATTACATCCCGGCCAATCCGCTCTCCACGCCGGCGCACATCGTGCCCGAATGGTATCTGCTGCCCTTCTACGCGATCCTGCGCGCCTTCACGATCGATTTCCTGTGGATCTCGGCGAAGCTGTGGGGCGTGATCGCGATGTTCGCGTCGATCATCCTGCTCTTCTTCCTGCCCTGGCTCGACACCAGCCGGGTGAAGTCGGCGACCTACCGGCCGCTCTACCGCATCTTCTTCTGGGTGCTCGTTGCGGTCATGTTCGTGCTCGGCTGGGTGGGCGCGATGCCGGCCGAAGAACCCTATGTGCGGATCGGCCAGATCGCGACGGCCTATTATTTCGCACATTTCCTCATCATCATGCCGATCCTCTCCTTCGTGGAGAAGCCGCTGCCGCTGCCCAACAGCATCGCCGAGAGCGTGTTTGCAAAGCAGAAGCCGGCGCGTGAACCGGCCAGCGCCATTCCCGCGGGCACCGCCCCCGCGGCGGCGGAATAAGGGTCCAGACTGCCATGGTCCGTTTCATCGGCTTTGCCGCCGGCATCGTCTTCGTTCTCGCCCTGCTGGTCGGCGCCGTCGTCCCGCGGGACGCCGCGTTCGAGGATCCGATCAAGAAGATCCACCTCCCCCCCCGCGATCCGGGCTTCGCCCACAACGGGCCGCTCGGCCTCGGGGTGTTCGGCACCTTCGATCGCGCCCAGTTGCAGCGCGGCTTCCAGGTCCACAAGGAGGTCTGCGCGGCCTGCCACGGCCTCGAGTACATCGCCTTCCGCAACCTCGAGGCGCTCGGTTTCACCGAGGCCGAGGTGAAGGCGATCGCCCGGTCGAAGGAAGTGCCCGCGATCGACCCGCAGACCGGCGAGGCGACGACCCGCCCGGCGCTGCCGTCCGACATGTGGCCCGATCCCTTCCCCAACGAGACGGTGGCGCGGCTGGCGAACAACAACGCCTATCCGCCCGATCTCAGCCTGATCGTGAAGGCGCGCAAGAATGGCGAGGCCTATCTCTATTCGCTGCTCACCGGCTATGACAAACCCGTCCCGGCCGGCCACGAGGTGCCCGCCGGGCTGCACTTCAACCCCTATTTCCACTCGGTGAACATCGCCATGGCCCGGCCGCTCAACGACGGTCAGATCGAATATGCCGATGGCACCCCGGCCACCACGGAGCAGATGGCGCGCGATGTCACGGCCTTCCTGCGCTGGGCGTCCGAGCCCGAGCTGGAGCGTCGCCGGCAGGCGGGCGTGGCGACGATGATCTTCCTCGCCATCCTCTCGGTGCTCGCCTGGCTCAGCTACCGCCGCGTCTGGGCCGGAATCCCGCACTGATCCCGCGCCGCGCCGCCCCGCCGCACTGGCGCGCCCGGCCCCCAGCGCCTAGGTGCACCGGATGGCGGAACATTCCACATTCGGCGGCCGGCTGGCCCGGGTCGCGCGGGTCGGAGTCAATCTGGGCGGGTTCGCGGCCGGCGCGGCGGCGGCCCGGGCCGGCGGCCGGCCGCTCGACGATCCGCGCAACGCCGCCGAGCTGAAGCGCGTCCTCGGCGAGCTGAAGGGCCCGCTGATGAAGCTGGCCCAGATCCTGGGGAACATCCCCGACGCCGTTCCGCCCGAGTTCGCACGGCAGCTTTCCGAACTCCAGGCCAATGCGCCGCCGATGGGCCAGGGCTTCGTCCGCCGCCGCATGACCGGAGAGCTGGGGCCGGACTGGCGCTCGAGGTTCGTCGATTTCACGCCCGACGCCGTGTCGGCCGCTTCGCTCGGGCAGGTGCACAAGGCGACGCTGCCCAGCGGCGAGACGGTCGCGGTGAAGCTCCAGTATCCTGACATGGCGTCCGCCGTGGAGGCCGACCTCGGCCAGCTCGACCTGATGCTCGCGCTGTTCCGCCGGGTGGACGGCTCGATCGACACGTCGGAGATCCGCGACGAGCTGGCCGCGCGCCTGCGCGAGGAGCTGGACTATGCGCGCGAGCTCAAGCATCTGCTGCTCTACCGCCAGATGCTCGCGGGCGAGGCGCATGTGCGGGTGCCGCGCCCCGTCCCCGAGCTGTCGACCCCCCGGCTTCTCACCATGGAATGGCTGGAAGGCAGCCGCCTCATCGACTGGCGCGCAGCACCGGCCGAGGTCAGGAACCGGATCGCGGAAGCCCTGTTCCTGGCCTGGTATCGGCCCTTCTACCGAATGGGCGTGATCCACGGGGACCCGCATCTGGGCAACTACACCGTCGCCGAGGCGGATTCCGATCGCGCCATTGTCAATCTGCTCGATTTCGGCTGCGTCCGCATCTTCCCGCCCGCCTTCATCGAGGGCGTGAACGAACTCTATCGCGCGATCGAGGCCGACGATGACGAGCGCGCGGCCCATGCCTTCGAGCTGTGGGGGTTCAAGGGCCTGACGCGCGAGATCCGCGAGGTGCTGCTGGTCTGGGCGCGTTTCCTCTACGGCCCGCTTCTCGATGACCGGGTGCGGCCCATCGACCTCGACGGGCGGCCTGGCGACTATGGCCGCGCGACCGCCTACAAGGTCCACCAGGAGCTGAAGAAGCTGGGCACGGTCACGATTCCCGCCGAATTCGTGTTCATGGATCGCGCGGCCATCGGGCTGGGCGGCGTGTTCATCCAGCTGGGCGCCGAGCTGAACTGGCACCGGCTGTTCCGGCAGCTGATGGATGATTTCACCGTCGAGGCGGTCGCCGGCCGGCAGGGCCTGGCGCTGGCCCAAGCGGGGTTATGACCCCGGACAGACTTGCTATCAGATGCGACATTGCAAAGACCGGCCGGTCGCGGCAAAGCGGGTCGAGGTTTGATCAGCTGGCGAGGGGTGGATGTCCGACCTGGACAATGTGCCGAGCGAATACCGCAACGTCTATGAGGGGTTCCTCGCGATCACGAAATGGTCGGTCATCCTGATCGCCCTCGTCCTCATCGGCATGGCGATCTTCCTCGTCTGAGCGCACCCCGACGACCCGGCCGGAAAGGCTTTCCATGAAGATCGCGGTTCTGGCCGAAACGGCCCCGGGCGAGAAGCGTGTCGCGGCCACGCCCGAAACGGTCAGGAAGCTGATCGCGCTGGGCGCCAGCGTGGCGGTGGAATCGCGCGCCGGCACGGGCGCCACCATCGCGGATGCGGACTATGCCGCGGCCGGCGCAACCGTCGGCGACCGCGCCGGGACGCTGGCGGGCGCTGGTCTCGTGCTCGGCGTGCAGGGGCCCGAGGCGGACGGCCTGCCGAGCGGGGCCAGGCTCGTCGCCAGCCTCAACCCCTATCTGCAGCGCGAACGCCTCCAGGCCTATGCGTCGGCCGGGGTCGAGGCGCTGGCGATGGAGCTCATGCCGCGCATCACCCGCGCGCAGTCGATGGACATCCTGTCCAGCCAGGCCAATCTCGCCGGCTACAAGGCCGTGATCGACGCGGCCGAGGCCTATGGCCGGGCCTTTCCCATGATGATGACGGCAGCCGGCACGATTCCCGCCGCGCGCGCCTTCGTGATGGGGGTGGGCGTGGCCGGCCTGCAGGCGATCGCGACCGCAAAACGGCTGGGCGCCGTCGTCTCCGCGACCGACGTGCGGCTGGCCACCAGGGAACAGATCCTGTCGCTGGGCGGCAAGCCCGTCTTCATCGAGGACGAGGAGACGAAGGCGGCCGAGACGGCGGGCGGCTATGCGAAGGAAATGTCCGACGCCTACAAGGCGAAGCAGGCCGCGCTGGTGTCGGAGACGATCGCCAGGCAGGACATCGTCATCACCACGGCGCTGATCCCCGGCCGTCCCGCGCCGCGTCTCGTGACCGCCGCACAGGTCGCCACGATGAAGCCCGGCAGCGTGATCGTGGACATGAGCGTGGCTCAGGGCGGCAATGTCGAGGGCTCGCGGGCCGACGAGCGCGTCGTGACCGACAATGGCGTCACCATCCTCGGCTTTTCCAACTATCCCAGCCGTGTCGCCGCCGATGCCTCGGCGCTGTTCGCGCGCAACCTCCTCACCTTCGTCACCACCTTCTGGGACAGGGAGGCGAACACGCTCGCGCTGCCCGACGAGGACGAGATCGTCGCTGCCATCCGCGTGACGAAGGACGGGGCCATCGTGCATCCGTCGCTCAAGGCCTGAAGGGGCGCGCCATGGACTTCATCACCATCCTCACCATCTTCGTGCTCGCCTGCTTCGTCGGCTATTATGTGGTCTGGTCGGTCACGCCGGCGCTGCACACGCCGCTGATGTCGGTCACCAATGCCATCTCGTCGGTCATCATCGTCGGCGCGCTGATCGCGGCGGCCGAAAGCTTCGGTGGCGTTGCCAAGTGGCTGGGGCTGGCGGCCGTGGTGATGGCGTCCGTCAACATCTTCGGGGGCTTCGCCGTCACCGAGCGGATGCTGTCGATGTACAGGAAGAAAGAGAAGAAGGGCGGGGGGCACTAGGCCATGGACCATTCAGCCACGCCCGCCTGGGCGATGATTGCCTATCTCGTCGCCGGGATCTTCTTCATCCTGGCGCTGCGCGGCCTCTCCAGCCCCGAATCGAGCCGGGCGGGCAACCGCTTCGGCATGGCCGGGATGCTGATCGCGGTCGTCACCACCCTCGTCACCCACAGCCTCGCCAATGTCGCCGAGATCGGCATCGCGATCGCGATCGGCGGGACCATCGGCTACATGGTGGCGCAGCGCATCGCCATGACGGCGATGCCCCAGCTGGTCGCTGCCTTCCACAGCCTCGTCGGACTTGCCGCCGTCGCGGTCGCGGGCGCGGCCTACATCAACCCGGCGGCCTTCGGCCTGCTCGACGAGGCCGGGCGCATGTTCCTCGCCTCGCGGGTCGAGATGTCATTGGGCGCCGCCATCGGCGCCATCACCTTCTCCGGCTCGGTGATCGCCTTCCTGAAGCTCAATGGCAACATGTCGGGGGCACCGATCCTGCTGCCGGCCCGGCACGTCATCAACCTGGGTACGCTGGCGGCCATCCTGGTGCTGGTCGTCCTGTTCGCCACCTCGCCGGCGGCCGCGCTCGGGGATGGCACGCTGCTGTGGATCATCATGGCGCTCGCCTTCCTCGTCGGCTACCTGCTCATCATCCCGATCGGCGGCGCGGACATGCCGGTCGTCGTCTCGATGCTGAACAGCTATTCGGGCTGGGCGGCGGCCGCCATGGGCTTCGTGCTGCAGAACACGGCGATGATCATCACCGGCGCGCTGGTCGGCTCGTCGGGTGCGATCCTCAGCTACATCATGTGCCGGGCGATGAACCGCAGCTTCATCTCGGTGATCGCCGGCGGCTTCGGAACCGATGCCGCGACGGCCGGCGGCGCTGCCAGGGTGGACCGACCCTGGAAGCGCGGCTCGGCCGACGATGCCAGCTTCATCCTGAAGAATGCCGAGAAGATCATCATCGTGCCCGGCTACGGCATGGCCGTCAGCCAGGCGCAGCACACGCTTCGCGAAATGGCCGACACGCTCAAGCGCGAGGGGGTGGAGGTGAAATATGCCATCCACCCCGTCGCCGGCCGCATGCCCGGCCACATGAACGTGCTGCTGGCCGAGGCGAACGTGCCCTATGACGAGGTGTTCGAGCTGGAGGACATCAACAACGAGTTCGCGCAGGCCGATGTCGCCTTCGTGATCGGCGCCAACGATGTCACCAACCCGGCCGCCCAGACCGACAAGGGCAGCCCCATCTACGGCATGCCCGTCCTTGAGGTGTGGAAGGCCAAGACCGTGCTGTTCGTGAAGCGCTCGATGGGCGGCGTCGGCTATGCCGGCGTCGACAACGACGTCTTCTACATGGACAACACGATGATGCTGCTGGGCGACGCCAAGAAGATGACCGACGAGATCGTGAAGGGCCTCGCGCACTGAAGCCTGTTCCCGTCTGCTGGACCCGCCCGCATCGCAAGACCTGTGCGCCTCTCGATCGAAACGATCATCCCCGCTCCTGCCGAGACCATCCGGGACCATCTGATCCGCCTGGCACCCGCCGGCGCTGCTTCCACCCGCCACCGGGATAGCGTCGACATCGAGGCAGGTCCCGTCACACCCCTTGCCTGGGTCTGGGCCCAGCTGTTCTGCCGCCATTGCCAGCGGCGCTGGCGCGCCCTGGCGCGAAGCGGGTTTGGAAGCCTCAGCCCCTGAGCACGCAGCCCACGCCGGCGCGCACCACCACGCCCACCGTCCCGGGGTCGAGATCGCGGCGGAGGAGGTCGAGGATCTGCCCCTCGGTCATCGTCATGCCGCGGCTCGACAGGCTGCGCGCCACCCGCGCCAGCGACTGCAGCTGCCGGCCCGAGAGATCGCGTGCCAGCGGCTCGGCCATGCAGGCCGCGACCGGGGGCGGCAGCCCGGCCTCGGTCAGCGAGCTTCGCACCTGCGCTTCCCGGCTCGTGGCGCAGCCGGCCAGCACCAGCAGCAGGGCGGCAACAGGGATGCGGATCATGGCATCCGTCCTTCCAGCCCGAGGCGCGCGCACGCGGCCGAAAGGCCGACGATGGCGCCCCGGGCCCCGCCATCCACATGCGTCCCGATCGTGTCGGTCACCTGGCCCGCCGGCATCTCGCCCACCGGCTGGTCCGGCCCGCCGGCCACGCGCTGCACTGAGCGCAGCGGCCGCCCGGCCCGTGCCGCCGCCGGGCACCGCGCGTCGGCCCCGGTGATGCCGAGGTCGCGCATGGCGCCATGCAGCTCGTGTTCCCTGATGGTGGTCACACGGCCCGACGTTGCGGGCGGGCGTGCCACGAATGCAACAAGTCCCCGCAATTCGTTCTCCCGCCTTTTCTTTGCCCCCTTCAATCCGTAACAGCCGGCGACATCATGGACAATCATGGCCTTCCGCCTGTCAGCCGCTTCCGGCCGCTGCACCTGAAGTTCATGATGCGCTCGCTGAAATCCGCCTGGTCGAGCGGCCTTCTGCCGCCTGCCGACCTGTGCCCGGAACGGCTTCGCCACCTCGCCGAAAAGGACACCGGCCTCACCCGCGACACGCTCGGGCGGGACTTCTTCGAGGGCCAGCTCGCCGCTCTGCTGCCGGCGCTGCACCAGGAGGCGCGCCTCACCGATTTCGGCCGGCTGGTGGCGCATGGCTCCATCCTGAAGGTGATGAAGGAGCGGCTGTGGCACCAGGCGCTGCTGGAGTCCCATCCCGACATCGCCGCGATCGAGCTGGCGCCGCCCATCGTCATCGTCGGCTCGATGCGATCGGGCACCACGCGCATGCAGCGGCTTCTGGCCTGCGATCCCGCCTTCAACGCGCTGCCGCTGTGGGAAGCGCAATGCCCGGTGCCGGGCCCCCGCGCGTTTGCCGCGCGCGCCGCCGGCCGGCCCGATCCGCGCATCGCCCAGGTCGGCCGGATGGTCCGGCTGCTCGCGTCCATCAACCCCGCCATCCTCGAGGTGCACCCCACCGGCCCCCTCGAAGTGGACGAGGAGCTCGGCCTTCTCGACCAGTCCCTGTCGTCGGCCATGATCGAGGCGCAGCGGCGGGTGCCGTCCTTCGTCCGCCATTGCGAGGCGACCGACCAGCTGCCGGCCTATGCCCGCCTGAAGGCGCTCCTCCAGCTCAACGTCTGGTTCTCGGGTCGCGACCCGGCGCGGCCCTTCGTCCTCAAGACGCCGCAGCACACCCAGGATCTGGCGGCGCTGCACAGGGTCTTTCCCGAGGCCCGCCTCATCTTCCTCCACCGCGACCCGGTCAGCCTGGTGGCCTCGTCGGCCAGCCTTGCCTGGAACCAGATGGTGATCCAGTCGGACGAGGTGGATGCCCACTGGGTCGGGCACGAATGGCTCCGCAAGACGGAACTGCGGCTGCGCATCCTCGATCGGGTGCGGCCCGCCATTCCCCGGCATCTCCAGATCGACCTCGGCTTCGAGGATGTGAATGCGGACTGGGCGAGTGCCATGGCCCGGGTCTATGCCTTCCTCGGCCGCGATCTCGCGCCGGGCGTCCGGGCGCGCATGGCCGCCTATCTGGCGCGCGCAGCCGCCGAGCATGGCTATCAGCGCCACCGCTACTGCCTCGCCGATTTCGGGCTGTCGGCCGGCAAGGTTTGCGAACGGCTGGCACCATGGCGGGTTGAAGCCGAGCCGCTCGCCGCCTAGCAACGGCCCGACGATCCCCGAGAAGGAGCGGCCGTGCCTCCCTGCCTGCGGACCATCCTTGCCGCCGCCCTCATCGCGGGCGCTGCGCCGGCCGCCGCCGACCTGCCGGTCGCCGGCGAGGTCATGCTGTCCGGTTATGCGGTTGCCGTCGGCCGGCGCACCGGGCCGCTCCTGCTCGACTCGGCCGGAGCCGCCGAGCTTTCGCCCGATGGCGATGCGATCCGCCCGATGACGGCCGACACGCCCGTGCGCATCGCCTCCGTCTCCAAGCTCGCGCTGGCCCTTGCCATCCACCGCCTTGCCGACCGCGGCCTGCTCGCGCTCGATGACGACGCGTCGGCCCATCTCGGCTGGCGCCTGCGCAATCCCGCGCACCCCGACGCGCCCGTCACCATCCGCCAGCTTCTGCGCCACGAATCGAGCCTGTCGGACGCGGGCGGCTATGGCGGCAGGCTGGGCGAACGCCTGCGCGACACGCTGGGGCCGAAGAGCTGGTCGGCTGCGCCCCCCGGCACCGCCTTCGACTATGCCAACCTCAACAGCGCGATCCTGGCCGAGATCGTCGAGGCGAGGACGGGCGAGCGCTTCGACCGCGCGATGCAGGCGCTGGTGTTCCAGCCGCTGGGCGTTCGTGCCTGCTTCAACTGGTCCGCCTGCCCGCCGGGCCATGCCGAAGCCGGCGCTGTCCTCTACCGCAAGTCGAGCGACCATGGCGCCAGCTGGCAGCCCGACGGCCCCTGGGTGGCACAGGTGGACTCCGAGCGGCCGGCCGGCAACTGCCCGGTCCGCCGGGCCGACGGCGCTGCATGTGCGCTCGATGGCTATGCGCCCGGCACCAATGGCGGGCTGTTCGGTCCGCAGGGGGGCCTGCGGATTTCGGTCGCCGAGCTGGCGCGGCTGGGCCAGGCGCTGCTCCGCAACGAGGGCGGGTTCCTGTCGCCCCGGGCCCGGTCGGACCTGTTCCGCCGCGTGCCGGTCAGGGCTGGCGGCGACGGCGAGGAGACCGACGTGCGGCTGATGCGCTTCTGGTCGGCCGGCGGCCTGCACTGCTTCTCGGGGGACGGCCGGCCCGGCGGCGACCAGCCGACCGCGCCCGCCGTCATGCCCGGCTGCGGGCATCTGGGCGAAGCCTATGGCCTGTTCTCCGCGCTCGTCCTCGATCCGAAGGGCGGCACGGTGATGGCCTGGGCGATGACCGGCTCGGCCGAAAAGCCCCGGCCCGGTGCCGTCAGCCGGTTCAACGCCTCTGAGGAAGCCCTCGCGGCGCGCACCCGGCGGATGCTGCTTCAGCACGGGAAGTAGCGCGCTCTTCACGTCGGGCGGGAAAAACGCGCCGGAAGCCGGGTCGGTCGCGTTGTGCGGATGACGGTGTCCACTCCTCCTGAAACCGCCCTAGCGCCGCCGGCGCTGGCGGGGCGGCGGTTCCTCCAGGATCTGCCGCACCTTCAGGCCGCGCCGTTCGAGTTCGGCCTGCATGCTCCGCGGCCCGGCGAGATGGCCGGCACCCACCGCCACGAACAGGGTGGTGCCCGGTCTTGCCTTCAGCTCGCGCTGCACCCAGGCCGCGAAGCGGGCGTTGCGATCCTCCACCAGCATCTGCCGCAGCATCGGCAAGCGCTGGAAGTCGACGTTGATCTTCTCCGCCAGCGCGTTCGTGTCGCCCGCCAGCCAGTCGGCGATGATCGCCTGCATGCGTGGCTTGGCGGTGTCCAGCTGCTCCAGCGTCGCCAGCAGGGCCTGCTGCTGGTCCACTTCGGTCAGCGCGTCGAACAGGATAAGCTGCTCCTCCGCCGTTTCCAGCGCCTCGACGGGAATGTTCCTGAGCTTCGCCCGTTCCGACAGCACCGCTTCCACCCCGATCCGCGGGTCGAAGCCGTCGGCGGCTGCCTGCAGGTTCGTCAGCGTCAGGGCCACGAACCAGGTCTTGTACCAGTCGAGCGGGCCGGGCTTCAGCCGGTCGATGGCGCGCTGCAGCGTCGGCTGCCAGGCGGGCGGCACGCGCCCCATCACCGGCCGCGCGGCCGGCAGCCGCGCGAGGCGCATGATGGTGGGCAGCATCGCGCCGGGCTGGTCGGGCACCAGCGTTTCCAGCACCAGCCGGTCCGCGCCATCGAGGGCCGCCACCACATGCGGGCGGAACCAGTCCACGCCGCGCGGCAGCGTGTGAACGGTGCCGAACAGGATCGCCCGCGACTTGCCGTCGGTCACCTCCCACAGGGCGGGCTGCACCGGGGGCCGCTCGGCGGCAAGGGCGAACGCCGGCCACAGCAGGGCCGCCAGCAGCAGGACGAGGCGGATCATCGGCCCTGCGCTGCGGCCTTCGCCCGGTAGCGATCCTTCAGCAGCTGCTTGTAGAGCTTGCCGGTGTCGTGGCGCGGCAGCGCGGGGTCGAAATCGACCGAGCGCGGGCATTTCACATGGCTGAGCCGTGCACGCGCGAACTCGATCAGCTCGGCGGCCAGCTCCGGGCCGGCATCCGCCCAGTCGCGCGGCTGCACGATTGCCTTCACTTCCTCGCCCAGCTCCTCGTGCGGCACACCGATCACCGCCACGTCGGCCACCTTGGGGTGCATGATGAGGATATTCTCCGTCTCCTGCGGATAGACGTTCACCCCGCCCGAGATGATCATGTAGCTCGCGCGGTCGGTAAGGAAGAGATAGCCGTCCTCGTCCACATAGCCGATGTCGCCGAAGGTGGTGCCATGCTCGCCCGTCACCTCGGCCGTCTTCTCGGGCGCATTGTGGTAGGCAACCGGCGGGCCGCCGTGGAAGAAGATCCGGCCCTCGTGGCCCGGCGGCAGGCGGTTGCCGGCCTCGTCCAGGATCCGGATCTCGCCCAGCAGCGATTTCCCGACCGATCCCTTCTTGCAAAGCCACTCGGCCGGCGAGATGGCGGTGAAGCCCGCGCCTTCCGTCGCGGAATAATATTCGAAGATCTTCTCGCCGAACCAGTCGATCATCCGCTCCTTCACTTCGATGGGGCAGGGCGCGGCGGCATGGATCACCGCCTTCAGGCTCGACAGGTCGTGACGATGACGCACCTCGTCGGGCAGCTTCAGCAGCTTCACGAACATGGTCGGCACCACCTGGCTGTGCGTCACGCGGTGCGCCTCGATCAGCTGGAGGTAACGCTCGGGATCGAACTTCTCCATCACGATGACGGTGCCGCCGAACTGGTGGACGGCGATGCAGTAGCGAAGCGGGGCGGCATGATAGAGCGGCGCCGGGGACAGGTAGATGGTGTCCGGCCCGAAGCCGTAGAGATGGGCGACCAGCATCAGCAGCGCGTTGGGCGAGTCGATCGCCCCCTCGGGCAGCGGGCCCGTCACGCCCTTGGGACGCCCGGTCGTGCCGCTGGAATAGAGCATGTCGCGCCCCGGGCTTTCGTCGGCGATGCGGGTGGCCGGCATGTCCGCCAGGGCGGCCTCCAGCCGCCCGAAGCCCGGAATGTCCCCGCCAACCGAGAAGCGGTGCGCAACCGCCGGCAGGTCCTTCGCGACACCGGCAAGGCTGGCGCCCGCCACCAGCAGCCTCGCGCCGCAGTCGGCAAGGATGTAGCCCGCCTCGTCGGCGGTCAGCTTGGTCGAGATGCAGGTGTAGATGAGCCCCGAGCGCTGCGCCCCCCAGCACAGCGGCAGAAAGTCGATGTGATTCTCGAGGAAGATGGCGATCACGTCCCCGCGTTTCAGCCCGTGCGCCCTGAACAGCTGCGCCATCCGGTTGGATCGCGCCTCCAGCTCGGCATAGCTCAGCCGCTCGCCCGAGTTCGCCATGATGAGGGCTGGCTTTTCCGGCGTCTTTTCCGCGTGGTGGAATGGGTGCATGATCTCTCCCCGGATACGCTCACTCCAGCCTGCATGTAGGCCGGCGGGCGGGGCGAGGGGAGATGCGATGACCCGGATTGCGACCCGCACCTGCCATATCTGCGAGGCCAATTGCGGCATCCTCGTCGAATTCCGGGGCAACGAGGTGCACGCGATCCGCGGCGATCCCGACGATGTCCTCTCGCGCGGGCACATCTGCCCCAAGGCGACCGCCATCGCCGATCTTGAGACCGATCCGGACCGGCTTCGCAGCCCCGTCAAGCGAACGCGCGACGGCTGGGAACCGGTCACGTGGGAGGCGGCCCTCGCCGACATCGGCCGCCGCTTTGCGGCCATCCGCAGCAGCAAAGGCGCCGGCGGCCTCTACATCGGCAATCCCACCGCCCACAATTACGCGGTCGGCACCGTCATCGGCCATCTGAAGCGCGCGCTCGGCACCCGCTTCATCTGGTCGGCCTCCACGGTGGACCAGATCCCCCACCAGCTCGTGCAGCTGTGGATGTTCGGCCACAACAGCCTGTTCCCGGTCGCCGACATCGACCGCACCCGGACCATGCTGATCGTCGGCGGCAATCCCGTGGCCTCCAACGGCAGCGTCTGGACGGTGCCCGGGGTCCGGCATCGCATCGCCGGCCTGAAGGCGCGCGGCGGGCGACTTGTCGTCGTCGATCCCCGCCGCACCGAAACGGCGGACCTTGCCGATACCCATCTCTTCATCCGCCCCGGCACCGACCCCGCCTTCCTGATCGCGCTCCTTCTCGAGCTCGACACCATGGGGGCGATCCGCCCCGGCCGGCTGGCGCCGATGCTCGACGGCTTCGAGGCGGCGCTTGCCGCGCTTGGCCGCTTCGATCCCGCCGCGCTCGCCAGGGCGTGCGGCATCGCGCCGGTCGCCATCCGCGCGCTCGCCCGGCGGCTCGCCGACGATGGCCCCGCCATCGTCTACGGCCGCATCGGTGTTTCCACCGCCGAGTTCGGCACGCTCAACCACTGGCTGATCCAGCTCCTCAACATCGCGACCGGCAATCTCGATCGCGAGGGCGGCATGATGTTCTCGTCTCCGGCCGTCGATCTGGTGGCGCAGGCGGGTGCGGGCAGCTGGAACCGCTTCCGCTCGCGCGTGTCGGGCCTGCCCGAAGTCATGTCGGAACTGCCCGTCGTCACCATGGCCGAGGAGATGACGACCCCCGGCGACGGCCAGGTGCGCGCGCTGGTGACGGTTGCCGGCAACCCCGTCCTGTCCTGCCCGGATGGAGGCGGGCTTGATGTGGCGCTCGCCGGGCTGGAGCTGATGGTCTGCATCGACATGTACCTGACGGAAACCAGCCGCCATGCGCACTATGTCCTTCCGCCCTGCGGGCCGCTTGCGAAGGATCACTATCCGCTGCTGCTGGGTGCGATCGCGGTCCGCAACTATGCGAAGTACAGCCCGCCGAGCCGGCCGCTGCTGCCGAACGAGAAGCACGACTGGGAGATCGTCGCCGATCTCGCTTCGGCCCTGCTGACGGCCCAGGGCCTTCCCGCGCCCGACATCCGCCACCCGCGCGCCACGCTCGATGCCATGCTCCGCCACAGCTCCGGCTACGGCCTCACCCTCGCCGAGGTGGAGAAACACCCGCACGGCATCGATCTGGGCCCGCTGCAGGCCGGCCGGCTTCCCGGCCGGCTGCGCACGCCCGACAAGCGGATCCGCTGCTGGCCCGAGGCGATTCCGGCGGAAATCGACCGGTTCGCGGCCCGCCTGGCCGACGCCGCGCCCGAGGGCCTGCTCCTCATCGGCCGCCGCCACATCCGTTCCAACAACAGCTGGCTGCACAACAGTCGCCGCCTGCTGAAGGGGCCTGATCGCTGCACGCTGATGATCCACCCCGATGATGCACGCGCGCGCGGCATCACCCCGGGCGCGGCCGTCACCGTCAGCAGCGACGCCGGCACCGTCACCGTCGCGGCCGACATCACCGACGCCATCATGCCCGGCACCGTCAGCCTGCCGCACGGCTGGGGTCATGACAGGCCGGGTGTGCGCCTGTCGGTGGCGGCCAGCCGGCCCGGCGTCTCCATCAACGACCTCACCCGCCGCGACCGGGTCGATCCGCTGTCGGGCAACGCCGCGCTCAACGGCACGCCGGTCGAGGTGGTGCTCGCCGCCTGAGGCCGGGCACGGCCCCGGGGCTTCCGCATCCGCGCTGCACCCGCTAAGCCCGCCCCCCGTGACCGACCGGCCCGAAAGCTTCCAGGACATCATCCTTGCCCTCCACCGCTACTGGGGGGAACGCGGCTGCGCGATCCTGCAGCCCTATGACATGGAGATGGGCGCGGGCACCTTTCACCCGGCCACCACCCTGCGCGCGCTGGGGCCCAGGCCGTGGCGGGCCGCCTATGTGCAGCCCAGCCGCCGGCCGGGCGACGGCCGCTATGGCGACAATCCCAACCGCCTCCAGCACTACTACCAGTATCAGGTCATCCTGAAGCCCTCGCCCGACGACATCCTCGACCAGTATCTCGGAAGCCTCCGCGCCATCGGCATCGATCCTGCCGTCAACGACATCCGCTTCGTGGAGGATGACTGGGAAAGCCCCACGCTCGGCGCCTGGGGGCTGGGCTGGGAAGTCTGGTGCAATGGCATGGAAGTCACGCAGTTCACCTATTTCCAGCAGGTCGGCGGCCACGACTGCGCGCCGGTTGCCGGCGAGATCACCTACGGGCTGGAACGGCTTGCCATGTACATCCTGGGTGTCGGGAACGTCTACGAGCTGCCGTTCAACAGCGCCGGCCTCAGCTATGGCGAGGTCTTCCACGAGAATGAGCGGCAGTTCTCCGCCTGGAACTTCGAGCGGGCCAACACCGAGGCGCTGGCCGACGGCTTCCGCCGCGCGGCCGACGAATGCCGCGCGCTGGTCCTGGCCGGCCTTCCGCTTCCGGCCTACGACCAGGCGATCAAGGCGAGCCACCTGTTCAACCTGCTCGATGCGCGCGGGGTCATCTCGGTCGCCGAGCGCCAGGCCTATATCGGCCGCGTGCGCGATCTCGTGAAGGCGGTTGCCGATCTGCAGGTCGCGCGCGAAACGGGGGAAGGGGCCGATGCCTGACTTCCTCCTCGAACTCTTCTCCGAGGAAATCCCGGCCCGAATGCAGCCGGCCGCCGCCGCGCAACTGGCCGAGCGGTTCGAGGCCCTGCTCGGCGAGGCCGGGCTTTCGGCCGACTCCATCGAGACATTCGCCACGCCCCGCCGCCTGGCGCTCATCGCCCGCGGCCTGCCCGGCTCCAGCGCGCCAACGGTCGAGGAACGGCGCGGACCGCGTGCCGACGCGCCCGAGGCGGCAATTGCCGGTTTCCTGAAATCGACCGGCCTTGCCCGCGACCAGCTCGAGCCGCGGGAGACGGCGAAGGGCCGCTTCCTGTTTGCCGTGCTGCGCCGCGACGGCGAACGCGCCGCCGACAGCCTCGCCAGGCGCCTGCCATCCCTCATCGAGGGATTCCACTGGCCCAAATCCATGCGCTGGGGCGCAGCGAGCGCCAGCACAGCGAGCCCCCGCTGGGTTCGCCCGCTGCGCGGGATCGTCGCCCTTCTCGACGGCGAGCCCGTCCCCTTCACCGCGCTCGGCGTGTCATCCGGCCGCGAGACGGTCGGCCACCGCTTCATGGGTGGCGGCGAGCCGGTGGCGATCGACAGCGCCGGCAGCTACCGCGACCAGCTGCACGCCGCCTTCGTGATCCTGTCGGCCGGCGAACGCCAGGCGCTCATCCGCCAGCAGGCCGAAGCCGCTGCCCACAGGGCCGGGCTGGCGCTTCGCATCGATGAGGCGGTCGAGATCGAGAATGCCGGCCTCACCGAATGGCCCGTCGCCCATCTCGGCCGCTTCGACGAGGCTTTCCTGGAGGTGCCGCGCGAGATCATCGAACTGACGATGCGCACCAACCAGAAATATTTCGCAGCCGAGGATGCGCACGGCAAGCTGGCCCCGGCCTTCGTCGCCATCGCCAACCTGGAGGCGGCCGACGGCGGCCGCACCATCGTTGCCGGCAACGAACGCGTGCTGTCGGCACGCCTCGCCGACGCCCGCTTCTTCTGGGATCAGGACCGGGCGAAGCGGCTGGAGGCGCACGCCGAGAAGCTCTCGGGCATCCTGTTCCACGAAAAGCTCGGCACCATGGCCGAGAAGGTCGAGCGGGTGGCAAGGCTCGCCCGCTGGCTGGTCGAAACCTGCCCCGACCAGTTCCCCGGCGCCACGCCCGATCTCGTCGAGCGCGCCGCCCGCCTCGCCAGGGCCGACCTGACGACAGGCACGGTCGGCGAATTCCCCGAGCTTCAGGGCGTGATCGGCGGCCATCTGGCGCAGGCCCAGGGCGAGCCGCCGGAGATCGTCGAAGCGCTCCGCCAGCACTATGCCCCGGCGCCCGAAGGCAGCGTGGCCGTCGCCGTGGCGCTGGCCGACCGGCTGGATACGCTGGTGCGCTTTTTCCTGCACGACATGCAACCCACGGGCTCCCGGGATCCCTTCGCCCTTCGCCGGTCGGCCCTTGGGATCATCGCCATGATCCTCGGCAACGGGCTCCGCCTTCGGCTGGAGGAGGTCCTGCTTGCAGCCTGCGATGACGACCTTCAGCTGTTCGGCAAGGTGTTTTACGGCCATACGGAAAAGGGGCTGGCGGCCTTCTTCGCCGATCGCCTCAAGGTCCAGCAGCGCGAGGCGGGCGTTCGCCACGATCTCATCGACGCCGTCTTCGCGCTGGGCCACGAGGACGATCTCGTCCGTCTGGTTGCCCGCGTGCAGGCGCTGCAGGCCTTCATCGAAACGCAAGACGGCGAGCATCTGCTTGCCGGCTATCGCCGCGCCGCCAACATCCTGAAGGCCGAGGACAGGAAGGACGGCCCGCACGCCTTCGATCCCGCAATCCCGCTTTCCGCCTACACCCACGAGGCCGAGCGGACCCTCGCTGCGCACTTCGTCCCCGCCGAAGGCAGCACGGCCAGCCTGCTCATCGACGAGGTGGGCGAGCTGCTCGCGCGCGAGGACTTCGAGGGCGCCATGGCGCACCTCGCGACGCTGCGCGAGCCCGTCGACCGCTTCTTCGAGGCCGTGACGGTGAACGATCCCGACCCTGCCGTCCGCGCCCGCCGCCTCGGCCTTCTCGCCGCCATCCGCGACCTCATGCACCGCGTCGCCGACTTTTCAAGGATCGAAGGCTGATGCCCGAGCGCCTTCTCGTCCCCTTCGGCGGCAAGGCCCCGTCGGCCCACCATCTCGGCAAGGCGCATCTGGGCGGCAAGGGCGCCAACCTTGCCGAAATGGCCGGCATCGGCCTGCCCGTGCCGCCGGGCTTCACCATCCCCACGCCGCTGTGCGCCCGCTATTATGCGGCCGGCGGCCGCCTGCCAGAGGCACTGGTCGCCGAACTTCCCAGCGGCCTTGCCCATATCGAGGCGACGACGGGCATGCGCTTCGGCGATCCCGAAAACCCGCTGCTCGTCTCCGTCCGCTCGGGCGCGCGGGTCTCCATGCCGGGCATGATGGACACGGTGCTGAACCTCGGCCTCAACGACGAAACGGCCAGGGGCCTTGCCGCCCGCACCGGCAACCCCCGCTTCGCCTGGGACAGCTATCGCCGCTTCATCCAGATGTATGGCGATGTCGTGCTCGGCCTTGACCATTATCTGTTCGAGGATGCGCTCGACCTGATGAAGGACGACCGCGGCGTCGCGCTCGATACCGACCTCACCGCCGAGGATCTTCGCGAACTCGTCGGCCAGTATCGCGCCATCGTCGAGCACGAGACGGGCCGGCCCTTCCCGCAGGACCCCATGGCCCAGCTTCAGGGTGCTGTTGCCGCCGTGTTCGGCTCGTGGCGGTCGGAGCGCGCGGCCGTCTATCGCCGCCTCAACGACATTCCCGAGGACTGGGGCACGGCCGTCACCGTGCAGGCGATGGTGTTCGGCAACATGGGCGACACGTCGGCAACAGGCGTTGCCTTCACCCGCGATCCCGCCACCGGCGAGCGGCGCATCTACGGCGAATATCTGGTGAACGCCCAGGGCGAGGATGTGGTGGCCGGCATCCGCACCCCCCACTATCTGACGGCGGCCGCCCGCAACGGCGCCAATGCGCGCGGCCTCTCGATGGAAGAAGCCATGCCCGCCGTCTTCGCGGAACTCGCCGAGATGTTCGACCGGCTGGAGCGCCACTACCGCGACTGCCAGGACATCGAGTTCACCGTGCAGGAAGGCCGCCTGTGGCTGCTGCAGACCCGTGCCGCCAAGCGCACGGCGAAGGCGGCGCTGAAGATGGCGTGCGACATGGTGGACGAAGGCCTCATCACCGCCGAGGAGGCGGTGCTCCGCGTCGATCCCGCCGTGCTCGACCAGCTGCTCCACCCCACGCTCGATCCCGCGGCGCCGCGCACCATCATCGCGCGCGGACTTCCCGCCTCGCCGGGCGCGGCCTCGGGCGCGATCGTCTTCGACAGCGAGACGGCGGTCGAGCGCGCCGCCCATGGCGAGGATGTGATCCTGGTTCGGATCGAGACCTCGCCCGAGGACATCGCCGGCATGCATGCGGCGCGGGGGATCCTCACCGCGCGCGGCGGCATGACCAGCCATGCCGCCGTCGTCGCGCGCGGCATGGGGCGCCCGTGCGTCTCGGGCGCGGGCGGGCTGTCGATCGATGCCGGCGCCCGCGTGCTGAAGGCGGGCGACCGAAGCCTTCCCGAAGGCAGCATCGTCACGCTCGACGGCGCGACCGGCGACGTGATGGCGGGCCGGGTGCCCACCATCGAGCCCGAGCTGTCCGGCGATTTCGCCCGGCTGATGGGCTGGGCCGATCGCCACCGCCGCATGCGCGTTCGCGCCAACGCCGAGACACCCGAGGACTGCGCCACCGCCCGGCGCTTCGGCGCGGAAGGAATCGGCCTCGCGCGCACCGAGCACATGTTCTTCGGCGCCGACCGGATCGTCCACATGCGCGCCATGATCCTCAGCAGCAGCGCTGCCGAGCGCAGTGCGGCCCTCGACCGGCTGCTGCCGGCCCAGCGCGCCGATTTCGCCCAGCTATTCGGGATCATGGGCGACCATCCGGTCACCATCCGCCTGCTCGATCCGCCGCTGCACGAATTCCTGCCCCAGCGCGAGGCCGAGATCGCCGACGTGGCCGACGCGCTCGGCCTGTCGGTGGCGGCCGTGCGCCGCCGCATCGCCGACCTGCACGAGGCGAACCCCATGCTCGGCCATCGCGGCTGCCGGCTTCTCGTCACCTACCCAGAGATCGTCGGGATGCAGGCCCGGGCCATCCTCGAGGCCGCGCATGAAACGGGCGCTTCGCCCGAGATCATGGTGCCGCTCGTCGCCACCGGGCGCGAGCTCGAGATGGTGAAGGCGGGCATCGAGGCGACGGCGGGCGAACTCGCGGCGGCGGGCAAGCCGGTCTCCTTCAGCATCGGCACCATGATCGAGCTGCCGCGTGCCGCCCTGCTTGCGCACGAGATCGCCCTTCATGCCGATTTCTTCAGCTTCGGCACCAACGATCTCACCCAGACCACGCTGGGAATCAGCCGCGACGATGCCGCGCGCTTCCTCGGCCCCTATGTCGAGGCCGGAATCTACCCGCGCGACCCCTTCGTCAGCCTCGATGTCGAGGGGGTGGGGGAACTGGTCGCGCTTGCCGTCACCCGCGGGCGCAGCGTGCGGCCGCAGCTCAAGCTCGGCATCTGCGGCGAGCATGGCGGCGATCCCGCGACCATCGCCTTCTGCGAGGCGCAGGGCCTCGACTATGTCAGCTGTTCGCCCTGGCGGGTGCCGATCGCCCGGCTGGCGGCCGCCCAGGCGGCGTTGCGCGCAAAGGCGGGGTGATGCCGAAGGCCGCGCTGGAGGGGCTTCGGGTCCTCGATCTCTCGCGCGTGCTGGCCGGCCCCTATGCCGCGCAGATCCTCGCTGATCTCGGTGCCGATGTCGTCAAGGTGGAGCGTCCCGGCGCGGGCGACGACACGCGCCACTGGGGCCCGCCCTGGTCGCACGACGGCGAAGGCCGGCCGGGCGACGCCAGCTATTTTTTCGCCGCCAACCGCAACAAGCGAAGCATCGCCGTCAACCTGAAGGCGCCCGGCGCGCCCGCGCTCGTCCGGCGACTGGCCGACTGGGCCGATGTCGTCATCGAGAATTACAAGCCCGGCGATCTCGAGCGCTTCGGGCTCGATCACGCCACCATGCTGGCCGCCCGGCCCGCGCTCGTCTGGTGCTCGATCACCGGCTTCGGCCACCTCAGCCCCGACGCGCACCGCGCTGGCTACGACTTCATGATCCAGGCCGAATCCGGCCTGATGGACATCACCGGCGAGCCCGATGGCCGGCCGCTCAGGGCCGGTGTCGCGGTCGCCGACCTGACGACGGGCATGATGGCCGCCACCGCCATCCTCGCCGCGCTGCGCCACCGCGACTCGACCGGCGGCCGCGGCACCGGCGAGGGCCAGCATATCGACATGGCGCTGTTCGACGTGACGGTCGGCTGGCTCGCCAACCAGGCCACCGGCTGGCTCGTCGGCGGCGTGGAACCCCGGCGCATGGGCAACCAGCATCCGTCCATCGTGCCCTACCAGGATTTCCCGACCGCCACGACGCCGATCGCGCTCGCCGTCGGCAACGACCACCAGTTCGCGATCTTCGCCCGCCTGGTGGGCGAACCCGGCTGGACGGCCGATCCGCGGTTTGCAACCGGCGCCGCGCGCGCTGCCAACCGCGACGAGCTCGTGCCGCTGGTCGAGGCGGCGCTTTGCACCCGCCCCGCGGCCGAGTGGCTGGCGCTGCTGGCGCAGGCGCAGGTGCCGGCCGGGCCGATCAACCGCGTCCGTGAAGCGCTCGAAAGCCCGCAGGCGAAGGCGCGCGGCCTCGTCGTCGAACAGCCCCACCCCCGGCTCGGCACCGTGCGCACCGTCGCCCAGCCGCTGGCGCTGACGGCAACGCCGCCCAGCTACCGCCGCCCGCCGCCCGCCGTGGGCGAACATGGGCGGGAGATCCTGGCCGGGCTCGGCCTCGCCACGGCAGAGATCGAGGCGCTCGCCGGGGACGGAACCGTCGCCCTGCCATGAGCGAGGCGGCGGGCAGAGAGGCGGCAGGCAGCGAGGCGCCGCGCTTCCACCTGCCGGCCGACGCCATCATCGGCCGCGAGACGATGGCCGACGGCGCCTCGATCCGCACCCTTGTCCTCAAGCACCGCGCGCCTGTTGCCAACCTGCTGGTGCTGACCGGCCGGGCCGACTTCCTCGAAAAATGGGCCGAGGCCTGGGCAGCACTCGCCGACACCGGCTTTGCCATCGCCGCCTTCGACTGGCGCGGGCAGGGGGGCTCGACCCGGCTGGTCGACGGCGAGGTCGGCCACATCGACAGCTTCGACACCTGGCTTGCCGATCTCGACCGGCTGGCCGGCTGGGCGCTCGGGGCGCTGCCGCCAGCGCCCTGGCTCGCGCTCGGCCATTCGATGGGCGGCCATCTGCTCACCCGCTGGCTTGCCGACCCGGCCCGGCGTCTCCACCCCTTTCGCGCCGAACTGGCAGGCGCCATCCTTGCCGCCCCCTTCTTCGGCCTCGGCGCGCCCTGGCCGCTCAGGGCGGCCGCGCTGGCGGCGGCGCCGCTGCTGGTCGCGCGCGGGCAGGGCGCGCGCTTCGCCTGGGGGCAGGGCCCCTATGGCGCCCGCCAGCAGGCGCCCGCCCGGCAGCTTCTCCTCACCGGCAGCCGCGCCCAGTTCGAGGATGAGGGGCGATGGGTCCGCGCCCGGCCCGAGCTTGCCGTCGGTGGCGTCAGCTGGGGCTGGCTGAAGGCCTTCGCGGACAGCGAGCGCGCGCTCGAGGCCCTGCCGCTCGAAACGCTCGATCTGCCCGTCCTGCTGCTGATGGCGGCCAACGAACGCCTCGTCGACAACCGCGCGGCCATGCGGATCGCCGCCCGCCTGCCGCGCGCCGAGCGCCACATCGTGCCCGGCGCCGCGCACGAACTGCTTCGCGAAGCCGAGCCCGCGCGACAGGACGCGCTTCTGAAAATCCGGGACTTCGCGCTAAGAGTCACGGCATGAGCCAGCACGACATCCTCATAATCGGCGCCGGGATCGGCGGCGCCTCGCTCGCCTGGGAGCTTCTGCAGCAGGCCCCGCAGCTGAAGCTTGCTCTCCTGGAAGCGGAAAGCCAGCCCGGCTATCATACCACGGGCCGCTCGGCCGCCTTCTACGCCGAGACCTATGGCGGCCCCACGGTGCAGCCGCTGACGACCGCGTCGAAGGCCTTCTTCCACTCGCCGCCCAAGGGCTTCTGCGACACCGCCATCGTCAGCCCGCGCGGGGCGCTGCATGTCCGCCATGCCGACCGGCCCGGGACGCTCGCCGCGCTCGAGGCCGAGTTCCGGGCCGGCGGTGTCGCCCACCAGCGGCTCGGCCGCGAGGGTATCCTGAAGCTCGTGCCGCAGCTGAAACCCGAATGGTCCGAGACCGCTATCTGGGAGCCCGGCTGCGCCGACATCGATGTCGCCGGCCTGCACCAGGCCTATCTGAGGGGCGCGAGGCGCGCCGGCGCCACGCTTGCCACCGACGCCCGCGTGACAGGGATCGTCCGCCGGGCGGACGGGGGCTGGACGGTCGCCACCCCGGCCGGGGCGTTCACGGCTGCCCGCCTCGTGAACGCCGCCGGCGCCTGGGCCGACGAGGTGGCGATGCTCGCCGGAATCGCCCCCATCGGCCTGCAGCCGCTCCGGCGCACCATCGTCGTCACCGAGGTCCGGCCGGAAGCCCCGGCCGACCTGCCGGTCGTCATGGACTCCGGTGGCGAGATCTATTTCAAGCCCGACGGCGGCCGGCTCTGGATCTCCCCCCATGATGAAACGCCCGACACGCCGCACGATGTCCAGCCCGACGAGATGGACATGGCGATCGCCCTCGACCGTTTCGAGCAGATGTGCGACTGGCCGATCCGTCGGCTGGCCTCCAAATGGGCGGGCCTGCGGACCTTCGCGCCCGACCGGCTGCCCGTCCTTGGTCCCGATCCGGCCGAGCCGGGCTTCCACTGGTGCGCGGGGCAGGGCGGCTGGGGAATCCAGACGGCGCCGGCAGCGGCCGCCATCGCGGCCGCCCATCTCCTGGGGCAGCCCGTGGTCGCGCCCTATGCCGGGATCGACGACAGGCCCTATCTCGCGGCGCGCCTGCGCTGACATCGGGCCGGCCGGCCGCTATGAAGGCGGGAGGGTCGCCGCCTTGCGGCACCCACAAGATATGGTAAGGTTTCCTGCGATATGCCCAAGATGTTGAAAATTCCGCTTCTCCTTCTTGCAGTCTCGGCACTTGCCGCCTGCGATTCGGGCACCTCGACGGCGGCCTCCGGCGCGGCCGCCACCAAGGCCGGCGCTGGCGCGACCGCCAGCCGGGACTGGACCGAGGTGGTGGTCGCCACGCCCGAGGGGGGTTTCCGGATGGGCAATCCCGATGCGAAGGTCCGCATCGTCGAGTTCGCCAGCTTCACCTGCGGGGTGTGCCAGCAGTTCCACCTCGAAGCCGAGGCGAAGCTGAAGCCCACCTATGTGAGGACGGGGCAGGTCTCCTACGAATATCGCCCCTTCATCCTGAACCCCTGGGACGCGATCGCCGCCAGCATCGCGAAGTGCGAGGGGCCCGAGCGTTTCTTCGTCTGGGCGAACGAGCTCTATGCCAACCACGAGGCCTGGGTGAAGCCGATCACGAGCGTGAAGCCGGCCGAGATCGAGGCGGTGGGCAAGCTCCCGGCCGACCGGCAGCTGATCGGCGCGGCCGATGCCGCCGGGTTCCACGATTTCGTCCGCCCCCGCGGGCTTCCGCGCGCCAAGTTCGAACAGTGCCTCGCCGGCACCGAGCCGTTCGACCGGCTGGCCGCCCAGCGCGACGCCGCGACGGCCGCCTACCAGGTCAGCGGCACGCCCACCTTCCTTCTGAACGGCCGGAAGCTCGACGGCGTCTCCAGCTGGGCGCAGCTGCAGCCGAAGATCGCGGACGCGCTCTGATGCAGGCCGGCCGGCCGTGAAGTTCGCGGCACTTCGCCTCGCCGGGTTCAAGTCCTTCGTCGAGCCGACCGATCTCGTCATCCGCGACGGGCTGACCGGCATCGTCGGCCCCAATGGCTGCGGCAAGTCGAACCTGCTCGAAGCGCTGCGCTGGGTCATGGGCGAAAGCTCGGCGCGCTCGCTCAGGGTCGCGGCCGGCGGCGCCGGCATGGACGATGTGATCTTCGCCGGCACGGCGCGCCGCCCCAGCCGCGATCTCGCCGAAGTGCGGCTGACGCTGGACAACAGCGACCGCAAGGCCCCGGCCGAGTTCAACGCCGAGCCGATGCTCGACGTCAGCCGGGCCATCGTCCGCGGCGAGGGCTCGACCTATTCGGTCAACGGGCGGGAGGTGCGGCAGAAGGATGTCGCGCTGCTGTTCGCCGATGCAGCGACCGGCGCGCATTCGCCCGCGCTCGTCAGCCAGGGGCGGGTCGCTGCCATCATCAGCGCCCGCCCGCAGGAACGCCGCCAGCTGCTGGAGGAGGCGGCCGGGATTTCGGGCCTCAACGTGCGCCGCCGCGAGGCGGAGCAGCGGCTGCGCGCGGCCGATGCCAATCTGGTCCGCCTGGACGATGTGATGAAGGCTGCCGAAGCGCAGGCGTCCGGCCTGAGGCGCCAGGCGAAGGCCGCCGAACGCTACCGCCATCTGTCCGGGCGGATCCGCGACCGGGAGGCGGGGCTGCTTCGCCTCGCATGGACGGGCGCGGTCGAGGCCTTGCAGGCGGCCGAGCGCGAGCTGGTGGCCGCCGACGCCGCGCTTGCCGAGGCCGTCGAGGCTGCCGCGCGGGCCGCAACCGACCAGGCTGCGGCCGCTTCGGGCATTCCGGCGCGCCGCCAGGCCGAGGCGGCCGCGGCCGCCATCGTCCAGCGCCTCTCGACCGAGCGGGCGACGCTGCTGGCCGAACGCGCGGCGCTGGCACGGCGCCTCGCCGACATCGAGGCGGCGATCGAGGCGGCCGCTGCCGACACCGAGCGCGAGGCGGCCCGGATACGCGATTCCGCCGCCACCCGGGCGCGGCTCGCCGAGGAGCTCACCGCCCAGCAGCAGGCCGCCGAGGCTGCCGAGGCCGGGCTGCCGACCGCGGCCGAGGCGGTGCGCGAGGCCGAACACGAGACGACCCAGGGCGAACGTGCGCTGGCAACCGCCGTCGAGGCGCATGCTGCGCTCCTTGCCGAATCGCGAAGCGTGCGTGCCCAGGCGGAAGCGGCGCGCGGCCGCGCCGACCGGCTGGCCGGGGAGCGCAGGCGACTGGAAGCCGAGCTGGAACGGCTCAGGACCGGGGGCAGCGGCGCCCTTCTCGACCGGCAGCTGGCCGAAGCCGAGGCCGCGCTCGCCCGGCAGGGCGCCGAGTCCGAAGCGGCTGCCGCCGCCATAGCCGAGGCGGAGCGGACAGCGGCTGCCGCGCGCGCTGCGGCCGAAACGGTCGAGCGGGCGCTGTCGGCGGCGCGAAGCGAAGTCGCGAGCCTCGAGGCCGAGGCCGCAGCGCTCGACCGGCTCGCCTGCGCCAAGTCGGGCCCGGCTGCGGCGGCTGTCCGCGCTGCCGTGTCCGCCCGGCGCGGCGCGGAAGCCGCGCTGGCAGCCGCCCTGGGCGAGGATCTCGATGCCGCGCTGGGCCCCCCCGCCACGCCCGCGCGCCACTGGCTGAAGCTGGCAGCAGGGGGCGACCCGCCGCTGCCCGAAGGAACCGTGCCGCTTGCCGCCGAGGTGAGCGCCCCCGCTGAGCTGGCGCGGCGCCTCGCGCAGGTCGGGATCGTCGGGAAAGCCCCGACCGCCGCCGATATCGCGGCGCTCCGGCCCGGGCAGCGGCTTGTCAGCCGGGACGGCTGGCTGTGGCGCTGGGACGGCTTCGTGGCGCCGCCGGGCGGCCAGGCGGCCGCGGTTGCTGAGGCCCTGGCGCAGGCCAACCGCCGGCGCGAGATCGAGTCCGCGCTCGCGGCCCCGCGCTCCCGGCTGTCGGCAGCCGAGGCCGAACTGGCCCGGCAGACGGCCGCGCTCGCGGCCGCGCAGGCGGCCGAGCGGCAGGCCCGTGCCCGCCGCGCCGAGGCCGAGCGCCAGCGCGACCAGCTTGGCGGCCGGCTGCAGGGGCTTCGCGCGGCCCAGGCGCAGGCGGCCGCCCGCCAGACGGCGATCGCTGCTTCCATCGAGCGGCTGGCGGCCGAGGGGGCGAGTGCTGCCGACGAGGCCGACGCCGCGCTCGCCGCCATTGCCGGCCTGCCCGACGCGAGTGCCGCCGCCGCCGAGGTCGCCACCGCGCGCACCCGGGCCGAGCGCGCCCGTGCCAGCCTTGCCCAGGCGCGCGCGCAGGCCGCCGCGCTCGAACGGACGGTGAGCGAATCGCGGGCCCGGATCGCCCGCCTCGTCCGCGAGATCGAGGACTGGCAGGCGCGCGAGGCCGACGGCACCCGCACGGTCGAGGCGCTGGCCGAGCGGCGCCGGAAGCTCGCCGGGGATCGCGCCCTGCTGGTCGCCGAACCGGCCGCGCACGACGCCCGGCTCCACCACATCGACGGCGAGATCGCGGCCGCCGAGGCCGAGCGGACGGCGGCAGCGGATGCCGTCATGGCCGCCGAACTCGCACAGGCCGACCTCGACCGGCGCGCCAGGGCACTCGATGCGCGCGTCGCCGACGGCCGCGAGGCGCGCGCCACGCTTGCCGCGCGGGTCGAGCAGCTTCGCGGGAAGGTGGCCGATCTCGTGGCCGACGCCACCGAGCGCTTCGGCGAGCCGCCGCTCGGGCTGCCGATGCCCGACAGCATCGACCCGGCAGCCCTCGCGCGCGACCTCGCCCAGCTCCAGGCCGAGCGCGAGCGGATCGGCGTCGTCAACCTGCGCGCCGACATCGAGCTGGCCGAGATCGAATCGCAGCTCGCGCGCCAGCAGGCCGAGCGCGACGAGCTGGAAACGGCGATCAACCGCCTGCGCGGCTCCATCGGCACGCTGAACCGCGAGGGTCGCGCCCGGCTGATGGCCGCCTTCACATCGGTCGATCGCCATTTCCGCGAGCTCTTCACCACCCTGTTCGCCGGCGGTTCGGCCGAGCTTCAGATGATCGAGAGCGACGACCCGCTGGAAGCCGGCCTCGAGATCCGCGCCCAGCCGCCGGGCAAGAAGCTGCAGTCGCTCTCGCTGCTGTCGGGCGGCGAGCAGGCGCTCACGGCAATCGCCCTCATCTTCGCGCTGTTCCGCACGAACCCGGCTCCCATCTGCGTGCTCGACGAGGTGGACGCGCCGCTCGACGACGCCAATGTCGAGCGGTTCACCCGCCTGTTGCAGCACATGGCCGACAGCACCGGCACGCGCTTCCTCATCGTCACCCACAATGCCGTCACCATGGCGGCCATGCACCGGCTCTACGGCGTCACCATGGCCGAGCCGGGCGTCTCGCAGCTGGTGTCGGTCGAGCTTCGCGAGGCCGAGGCGCTGGCCGCCGCCTGAAGCCGGGATGCGCGACGCTGCATCGCAGCAAGTCCCCGGTCCGCTCGGCTTGACGCAACCGCAGCACCCCTCTAACGCGAACCGGCTTCGGCGATCCTTCGGGGGCGTGGCGAAGCCTTGAGGCGCATCGCCGCCGACGGCCAGACGGTTTCGAAAAGGGCCCTTGCCTTGTCCGATCCTGCCGACAGACCCGACCCCGAAGACTTCGGGGCCAGGCTGGAAGCAGCCAAGGCGAAGGCCGTGCCCGAACCGCGCGCGGTCGTCGTGTCGGCTCTCGCCCGGGGCACCCGCCATGCCTTCGAGATCGCGGCGACCACCATCGTCGGCGCCGGCATCGGGTGGCTGCTCGATCGCTGGCTGGCGACAGGGCCCTGGCTGTTCCTCCTCTTCCTGCTGTTGGGGATCGCAGCCGGCTTCTGGAACCTGCTGAAGGCGGTGAACGCGGAAAGCCGGGCGATTGCCGCCCGCGACAGGGACTAGGGTTCAGGGGCAAGACACGACAGTGGCCAATCCGCTCGACCAGTTCGCGATCCATCGCTACGCGGACATTTCCGTGGCCGGTCTCGATGCGGCCTTCACCAATGCGTCGATGTTCATGCTGATCGCGCTTGGTCTCATCTTCGCCTTCTTCTGGCTGGGCACGCGCAACCCGCAACTGGTTCCGGGGCGCTGGCAGGCCGCGCTCGAGGGGATGACGGGCTTCATCACCGACATGGTGGACCAGAACATCGGACCCAGGGGCCGGGCCTTCGTGCCGCTCATCTTCTCGCTGTTCATCTTCATCCTGGTCGCCAACATCGTCGGCCTGTTCCCGTTCAGCTTCACGGTCACCAGCCATCTGGCCGTCACCTTCGCGCTGGCCGCCCTCATCTTCCTGCTCACCATCGTGGTCGGCTTCGCCCGCCACGGCCTTCACTTCCTCTCGCTGTTCGTGCCCGCGAACACGCCGCTGATCCTGCTGCCGCTGCTCATCGTCATCGAGCTCATCTCCTTCCTGTCGCGGCCGCTGACGCTTTCCATCCGTCTGTTCGCCAACATGACGGCCGGCCACATCCTGCTGAAGGTCTTCGCGGGGTTCGTCATCTCGCTGGGTGCTGCCGGCGGCATCTATGCCGCAATCGCGCCGCTGCCCTTCATGATGACGGTCGCCTTTTACGGTCTCGAACTGCTGATCGCTGTGGTGCAGGCCTATGTGTTCGCGCTGCTGACCTGCATCTACCTCAACGATTCCATCAACCTGCATCACTGACCCCCACGAAAGGACTGATCACATGGAAGCAGATGCTGCAAAGCTGCTGGGTGCCGGCATCGCCGCCATCGGCATGGGGCTGGCCGCCATCGGCGTCGGCACGCTGTTTGCCTTCTTCCTGTCGGGCGCGCTGCGCAATCCCGCCGCGGCCGACAGCCAGCGTCCGAACCTCATCTTCGGCTTCGCCGTCACCGAGGCGCTCGGCATCTTCGCCTTCCTCGTGGCGCTGCTGCTGCTGTTCGCGGTCTGACGCGCAAGAGGAAGGCCAGGGCCCATGCCCCAGCTCGACATCGCGAACGCGCTGCCGCAGATCCTGTGGCTCGCGCTCGTCTTTGCCCTTCTCTACGTCGTGGTGCGCGGGCTGCTGCCCCGCGTCGAGACGGTGGTGGAGAGCCGCAGGGCGCGCATCGCTGCCGACCTTCGTGAGGCCGAAGCCGCGCGCGACGCAGCCGAAGCCGCGACCAGCGGCGGCAGTTCCGCGCTCGCGGATGCCAGGGCCCGCGCGCTCGCCGTCACGTCGGCCGCGCGCGATCGTGCCAATGCCGTGGCCGCCGCGCGGATCGCTGCTGTCGATGCGGAGCTGAAGGCCCAGGCGGAGGCGGCCGCGAACCGGCTGGTCGCGCAGCGCGCTGCCGCCCTGGCCGAACTGGATGCCCTAGCGGCGCTGGCCACGGTCGATCTGGTCAGGCGCGTCGCCGGGCTCGACGTCTCGAACGACGAGGCGGCCGCGGCGGTGAAGAAGGTGGCTGCCTGACATGGCCGGGACGACCTCCGAAACCGGGGCGGACGGTGCTGCCCTGCCCGCCGACACCCTGCTCGGCCTCGACAGCTACGCCTGGGTGGGGCTTGCCTTCCTGTCGTTCGTCCTGGTGCTGTGGCGGCTGGGCGCCTTCCGCATGCTGATGGGCGCGCTCGACGCGCAGGCCGCCAGGGTGAGGGCCGAACTGGCCGAGGCGGCCGCGCTCAGGGCCGAGGCCGAGGCGATGAAGGCGCGCGCCGCGGCCGAGGCGGCCGAGGCCGCCCGCCAGGCCGAGGCCGTGCTCGCCAACGCCGAGGCCGAGGCCCGGCGAATCGTCGATCAGGCCGCTGTCGATGCCGAGGCCGCCATCGCCCGGCGCACCCGCCTTGCCGCGGACCGGATTGCCGCGGAAGCGCGCGGCGCCGAGGCCGAGCTGCGGGCGCACGCCGCCGAGCTGACGGTCAAGGCGGCCGAGGCCCTTCTTGCCGCGCGCACGAAGGATCTGGCGGGCCTCACCGACAGCGCGATCGCGGAGCTCGACCGTCGCTGAGGCGCATGCCCGGCGTTCCCGTCACCGCGGTCAGCTACAACATCCGCAAGGCGGTCGGGGCCGACCTGCGCCGCCGGCCCGACCGGATCCTGGGCGTGATCGGCGAAATCGCACCCGACATCGCCGTCCTCCAGGAAGCCGACCGGCGCTTCGGCGCGCGCGAATCGGCGCTGCCGCCCGGCCTGGTCGCCGCGCACGGCTACCGCGCCCTGCCGCTGCCCGGTGCCGACCGGTCGATCGGCTGGCATGGCAACGCCATCCTGCTCGGGCCGCGGGTGGAGGCGACGGCGACCACCGCCGTCGAGATCCCCGCGCTCGAGCCGCGTGGCGCCATCATCGCCGACCTCAGGGTGGATGGCGCCCCGCTCCGCGTGGTGGGGATGCACCTCGATCTGTCCGGCCTCATGCGCCGGCGGCAGGCGCGCGCCATCCTCGGGCATCTCGCGCTTCGCCCGCCGGTGCCCACGATCCTCATGGGCGACCTCAACGAGTGGCGGGCCGCAGCCGGCTGCATCGCCGACTTCATGGCCCATTTCCACCGGCTGCCGCTGGGCTTCACCTTCCCGGCCGGCCGGCCGGTCGCCGCGCTCGACCGCGTCTTCCTCTCGGACGACATCGCGGCCGACGCCTTCGGAGTCCACCGGTCCCCGGCCAGCATGACCGCGTCCGACCATCTGCCCATCTGGGTGCGCCTGAACCTGCCCGCGCCCGGCTGAGCGGCAACCGGCTTGACAGGCGTCACGGGCGCGCCTTCCCTTGCGGCCGGCGATGATGCGGCTCCTTCTCCTCGTGACGCTGATCGTCGTCGGGCTTCTGGCCATCGGCCTGATCCTTCGGCTGCTGAACCCGCTCCCGGCGCTCGAGCCCCGGCCGCTGTCGGCCGCCCGCCTGCCCGACGGCACCGCCCGGCTCGACCAGGCCCTCGATCCGCTCGAGGCCGCCCACCCCGATCTCAACGGTGTCGCTCCGCTGGCTGATCCGCAGGAGGCCTTCGCCGCCCGCGTCGCGCTCGCCCGCCTCGCCGACCGCAGCCTCGATGTGCAATATTACATCTGGCACGGGGATACGTCCGGGCGGCTGCTGTTCGGCGAACTGCTGGCCGCCGCCGACCGGGGTGTACGCGTGCGGCTGCTGCTCGATGACAATGGCACCTCCGGCCTCGATTCCGTGCTCGCCGCACTCGACAGCCACCCCGCCATCGAGGTCCGGCTGTTCAATCCCTTCACCGTGCGCCGGCCCAAGCTCATCGGCTATCTCATGGATTTTCCCCGCCTCAACCGGCGGATGCACAACAAGGCCTTCATTGCCGACAGCCGTGCGGCGATCGTCGGCGGCCGCAACGTCGGCGACGAATATTTCGGCGCCACCGAGGACAGCCTGTTCGCCGATCTCGACGTGATCGCCGCCGGCCCGGTGGTTCGCGACCTGACCGCCGATTTCGACCGCTACTGGCATGCGCCGTCCAGCCACACGCTCGACCGGCTGCTTCCGGCCGCCGGGCCGGACTCGCTCGAGTCGCTGCGCGCCGAGCTCGGCAGCGCGGCCGGGCTGCCGCTCGCCCGCCGCTATGCCGAGGCCGTCCGCGAGACGGCGCTGGTCCGCGGGCTCGGCGGGGCGGGCCAACCGCTCGAATGGGCGCGGGTCACCATGTTCAGCGACGATCCCGCCAAGGCGCTGGGCCGGGCCGAGGCCAGGGCGCTGCTCGCGACCCAGCTGGCAACCGTGCTGGGCACGCCCGAACAGTCGCTGGGCCTCGTCTCGGCCTATTTCGTGCCGCAGGATGCCGGCACCGCGGCCTTCGCGGGGCTCGCGCGGCAGGGCGTGGCGGTGACGATCCTCACCAATGCCCTGGAGGCGACCGATGTCGCGGCCGTGCACGCCGGCTATGCGCGCCATCGCCGCCGGCTGCTCGAGGCGGGCGTGGTGCTGTGGGAACTGAAGCGCGAGGGCGATGCCCCGCAGAAGCTCAGCCTTGGTCTGGGGTCCGGGCTGGCGCGGCGCCCGGCCATCGTCTCGTCGAGAAGCTCCCTCCACGCCAAGACGTTCGAGGTCGATGGCCGGCGGCTGTTCGTGGGCTCGTTCAACGTCGATCCGCGCTCGGTTCGCCTGAACACCGAACTGGGGTTCCTGATCGAAAGCGAAGCCCTCGCATCCGCGCTGCGCGGGCTCCTGGCCGACGGGCTTGCGCGGCAGGCCTATCGCGTCCGCCTCGCGGCCGACGGCCGCTCGCTTCAGTGGGTCGAGCAGACTGCCGCGGGCGAGACGATCCACGAGAAGGAGCCCGGCACCCGCTGGCACCAGCGCGCCGCTGTCACCATCCTGTCCTGGCTGCCGATCGACTGGCTGCTCTGACGCTCAGCGCCCCTTCGAGCGGAAGGGCGCCGGGGCGGGCGGCCGCCGCACCGCTTCTGCCTGCCTTTCCACCATCGCGGTGCGGGCCCGTGCCTCGGCCGCCTGCGCCAGCCCCCGCGCCAGCGACAGCGCGCCGGCCAGCCGGCCGGCAGGCGTGCCGAAATCGCGCGCCAGGAACAGCTTCTGGTCGGGCCTGAGCCGTGCCTGGCCCTTCAGCCGCTCGATCCACTCGACAAGGCCGGCCGGATTGGGGAAGCGGTCCCCCACGAAGGTGACGAGCGCGCCCTTCGGCCCCACCTCGATCTTCTGCACATGCGCCCGCCGCGCCGCATTGCGCGCCTCCACGATCCTCAGCAGGTTCGCGGTCGGCTCGGGCAGCGGGCCGAAGCGGTCGATGAGCTCGGCGGCAAAGGCGTCGATCCCGGCGCGATCCGCAAGGTCAGCCGCGCGCCGGTACAGCGCCATCCTGAGGGGCAGGTCGGGCACATAGGTCTCGGGGATGAGGACAGGGGCATCGACCGCGATGGTGGGGGAGGTCGGATCCGCCGGCGGCGTCAGCCCCCGGGCCTCGGCCCTCGCCGCCAGGATCGCATCCTCCAGCATCGACTGGTAGAGTTCAAAGCCCACCTCGCGGATATGCCCCGACTGCTCGTCGCCCAGCAGGTTGCCGGCCCCGCGCTGGTCGAGATCGTGGCTGGCCAGCTCGAACCCGGCGCCGAGGCTGTCCAGGCTGGCGAGCACGTGCAGCCGCTTTTCGGCAGCAGCGGTCAGCGTGCCGTCGGCCGCCGTCGTCAGCAGCGCATAGGCCCGGCGCTTGGCGCGCCCCACCCGCCCGCGAAGCTGATAGAGCTGCGCCAGCCCGAACATGTCGGCACGGTGGACGATGAGGGTGTTGGCGTTCGGAATGTCGAGCCCGCTCTCGACGATCGTCGTCGAGAGCAGCACATCGTAGCGGCCGTCGCAGAAGGCCGCCATCCGGTCCTCGATCTCGCTGGCGGCCATCTGCCCGTGCGCCGTCACGAACCTCAGTTCGGGCACGTCGGCGCGCAGCCAGGCCTCGAGGTCGGGCAGGTCGGCGACACGCGGCACCACGATGAAGCTCTGGCCGCCGCGATGATGTTCCCGCAGCAGCGCCTCGCGCACCACGACGGGATCGAAGGCCGAAACCGTGGTCCTGACGGCAAGCCGGTCGACCGGCGGGGTCGCGATCACCGACAGGTCGCGGATTCCCGACAGCGCCATCTGCAGCGTGCGCGGGATGGGCGTTGCCGTCAGCGTCAGCACGTGCACATCGGCCCTCAGCGCCTTCAGCCGCTCCTTGTGGGTCACGCCGAAGCGCTGCTCCTCATCGACCACCACCAGCCCCAGGCGCCTGAACTCGACCCCCCTGGCGAGGATCGCATGGGTGCCCACCACGATGTCGAGGCTGCCGTCGGCCAGCCCCTCGCGCACCGCCTTCGCTTCGGCCGCCGGCACCAGCCGCGACAGCGCGCCGACCGAAAGCCCCGTGCCGGCAAAGCGCGCCCGGAAGGTGGCGGCATGCTGGCGGGCCAGCAATGTCGTCGGGCAGATGATCGCCACCTGCGCGCCGTTCGAGGCGGCCGCATAGGCCGCGCGCAGCGCCACCTCGGTCTTGCCGAAGCCGACATCGCCGCACACCAGCCGGTCCATGGGCTTTCCGGCCGACAGGTCGGCCAGCACCTCGGCGGTGGCGCGCAGCTGGTCGTCGGTCTCGGCCCAGGGGAAACCGGCGAGGAAAGCGGCATAGCCCGCGGCATCGATCTCGAAGGCGTCGGCCGGTCGCGTCGCCCGCTTCGCCGCGGTCGCGAGCAGCTCGTGGGCGATCGCGCGGATGCGTTCCTTCATCCGCGCCTTGCGCTGCTGCCAGCCGGCGCCGCCCAGCCGGTCGAGCGCCGCGCCCTCGCTGTCGGCGCCATAGCGCGAGAGCACGTCGAGATTCTCGACCGGCACATAAAGCTTGTCGCCGCCCGCATATTCCAGCGCCACCGTGTCGTGCGCCGCGCCCGAGACGGTGATGGGCGTCAGCCCGAGATAGCGGCCGATCCCATGATCCTGGTGGACGACGAGCTCGCCCGACTCCAGCGTCTGCAGGTCCTTCAGGAAGGCATCCGCCCTGCGCTGCACCCGCCGGCGCACCAGCCGGTCGCCCAGCATGTCCTGCTCGGTCCAGACTTCGAGGTCGCCGAGACGAAAACCCGTCTCCAGCGGCAGCACGGCCAGCGCCACCTGCCCCGCCGCCATGGCCTCCAGCGCCGGCTGGAACCCGCCGGCGGCCGAAAGCCCGCGCGCGCCCTGCTCCGCCAGCAGCCCCTCGATCCGGCTTCGCGACCCGTCCGAATAGGCCGCCGCGATGATCCGGCGCCCTTCGGCGCGCGCCGAATCGAGCCTTGCGACGAGGGCGGCCATCAGCGGCGGCCCCCCGGCGGCCGCCGCCACGCGCAGCGCCGCCAGATCGGTCGCCGCCCGCCCGCCCAGATCGAGTCCGCCCTCGCCCGGTAGCGGATCGGCGACATGGGCGCGCGCGGCCGTCAGCCGCCCGGCCCAGTCGGCCGCCGGCAGGTAGAGCGCCTCGGGCGGCAGCGGGCGATAGACGGCCGCACCCGGCCGGCCCCGGCCGCGCGGCGGCTCGGCCAGGGCCGCCACCCGGTTGGCGTGATAGTCGGCAATCGCCTCGAACCGCTCGACCGCAGCCGTGCCCGCGCCCGGCCCCAGCACGAGCACATCGGCAGGCGAGAGCGTGTCGAACAAGGTGACGAGGCCCGGCTCGAACAGCGGCAGATAATGTTCAAGGCCGCCCGCCCGCCGGCCCTCGCTTGCCGCCTGGTAGAGGGGGTCGGCGGTCGCCTCCGCGCCGAACCGGGCGAGCCAGCCGGCCCGGAACGCGCGGATCCGGTCCGCGTCGAGCAGCAGTTCCGAGACGGGCAGCAGCGTCACCCGGTCGATCCGGCCGGTCGTCAGCTGGGTCAGGGGGTCGATGGTGCGGATCGCCTCGATCTCGTCGCCGAAGAAGTCGAACCTCAGGCCGTGCCCCATGCCCGGCGGCACCAGGTCGACAAGCCCGCCGCGCACCGCGAAATCGCCCGCGTCGGCCACCGTCTCCACCCGCGTGTAGCCGGCCGCCAGCAGCGTCGCGACCAGCCGGTCGCGCGCCAGCCGCGCGCCCGTCGCCAGCGTTGCGCTGGCGCCGGCCACCAGCGCCGGCGGCAGCAGCCGCTGGGTCGCGGCGGACACCGTCGTCACCAGCAGCTCGGCGCCCGGTGGCGTGCGGTTCAGCCGCGCCAGCGCCGCCAGCCGGTCGGCCAGCGTCCGCTGGCCCGGCGAGGCGCGGTCATAGGGCAGGCAGTCCCAGGCGGGCAGCCAGATCGTCTCGAGCCCGGGCGCGAAGAAGGTCGCACAATCGATGACGGCGCGGGCCGAGGCCTCGTCGGCCGCGATCAGCACGGCGCGGCCGCCACGACGCGCGGCCGCACGGGCGAGTTCGGCCATCAGCCAGGGGATCAGCCCGGCCGGCGCACCCGACAGCCGGAGCCCCCGGTCGGCCGCGACGATCCGCTCGATCGGCAGCATTCTAGCGCGGCACCAGCCGGATATAGTCCAGCGCGCGCAGCCGATCCATCATCGGCCCGGCAAGCTCGGCCGGCGGCACCGCCTTGCCGAACGCCCAGGCCAGGATATCCACATCCTGTTCGTCCAGCAGCGCTTCGAACCAGCCGAACTCGGCCTCGTCCATGTCCGCCAGCCAGCGATCGGCAAAGCCGCCGACCAGCATGTCGGCTTCCTTGGTGCCGCGGTGATGTGCCCGCCACAGGGCGCGCTTCAGGGCCGGTTCGGGGATCGGCAAGGGGAATCCTTCCAACGGCAAAGGGCGGCCACCGCAGGTTTGCGGGGCCGTTCGCATGTGCCTATGCGTTAGGCGATGCGGCCCGAACGGCTCAACCCCCTGTTCGCCGATGCGGCATCGCTGCCGGGCGTGGGGCCGGCCACCGCCAAGGCGCTGGCGCGCCTGGGGATCGGCCGCGTGCGCGACCTGCTGTTCCACCTGCCCATCGGCTGGCGGTTCACGCGCCGGCTTCCCGGCCTTGCAGGCGCGGTCGCCGGGGAGCGGGTGGCTCTCCCCGTCGAGATCCGCGCGCACGAGCCCGGCCACGGCCGGGCGCCCACGCGCGTGCTGGCCGACGATGCCGACGGGATCGGCCTGCTGCTCGCCTTCTTCGGCCCCGGCGGCCCGGCGCTCGCCCGGCGGTTTCCCGTCGGCGCGCGCCTCGAGATCGCGGGCAGGCTCGACTTGTGGAACGGCCGCTTCCAGATGGTCCACCCCGAGCCGCACGGGGCGGGCGCGCCCGAGGCGGAGCCCGTCTATCCGCTCACCGAGGGGCTGACGAGCCGGCGCCTCGCGACGCTGGCGGCGGCCGCGCTCGAACGGCTGCCCGCGCTCGACGAATGGATCGAGCCTACGCTGATGGCCAGGCGTGGCTGGCCGGGCTTCGCCGCGGCGGTCACGCATGTCCACACCCGCCCCGACAGCGCCGCCGCGCGCGACCGCCTCGCCTATGACGAACTGCTGGCCGGCCAGCTCGCCTGGGCGCTGGTGCGCGCCCGCCGCCGCCGCCAGCGCGCCGAGCCGCTGGCCGGGGATGGCCGCTTGACCGCTGCCCTCATCGCCGGCCTGCCCTGGAAGCTGACGGGTGCGCAGGCGCGGGTCATGGCCGAGATCGCTGCCGATCTCGCGAAGCCGGCGGCCATGCTCCGGCTGCTGCAGGGCGATGTCGGCTCGGGCAAGACGCTGGTCGCCCTGCTGGCGCTGCTGACCGCCGTCGAGGCCGGCGCGCAGGGCGCGCTGCTCGCGCCCACCGATCTCCTCGCGCGCCAGCACCTCGCCAGCCTCGAGACCCTGCTTGCCGGTCTGCCCGTGCGGCTGGGCTATCTCTCGGGCCGCGAGAAGGGCCGCGCGCGGGCCGACACGCTCGACCGGCTGGCCGCCGGCGGGATCGACATCCTCGTCGGCACCCATGCGCTGTTCATGGGCGGGGTCCGCTATCGCCGGCTGGGTCTGGCCGTGGTCGATGAACAGCATCGCTTCGGCGTGGCGCAACGCATGATGCTGGCCGACAAGGCCGAGCGCCCGCCGCATCTGCTGGTGATGACGGCAACGCCCATCCCGCGCACGCTGGCGCTCGCCCGCTTCGGCGAGATGGATGTCTCCCGACTCGATGAGCGCCCGCCCGGCCGCCAGCCGGTCGAGACGCGGGTGGTCGCGCTCAGCCGGCTCGACGACGTGATGGCAGGCGTCGGCCGCCACATCGCGGCCGGCCACCAGGCCTATTGGGTCTGCCCGCGCCTCGAGGCCGGCCTCGAGGACGAGGATGACCGCACCGCGAGCGCGCCGGCGGTCGCCCGCGCAGCGGCCTTGCGGGCGCGCTTCGGCGAATCGGCCGTGGCGCTCGTGCATGGCCGGATGCCCGGCCCCGCGCGGGATTCCGAAATGGCTCGCTTCCAGTCGGGCGCGGCGAAGCTGCTGGTCGCGACCACGGTCATCGAAGTCGGCGTCGATGTCCCCAACGCCAGCCTGATGGTGATCGAGGGTGCCGAACGATTCGGCCTTGCGCAACTGCACCAGCTGCGCGGCCGGGTCGGGCGCGGCCAGGCGCGGTCCACCTGCCTGCTGCTGCGCGGCGAGCAGCTGTCGGAATCGGCGCGCGCCCGCCTCAGGATGATGCGCCACACCGACGACGGCTTCGCGATTGCCGAAGCCGACCTCGAGCTTCGTGGGGCCGGAGAGCTGCTGGGCACCCGCCAGTCGGGGGAGCAGGGGTTCGACCTGGCGACGCCCGAGCAGGTCGCGGCGCTGCTGCCGGCCGCCGACGCCGACGCCCGCCTGCTGATCGAGCGCGACGGCGGGCTGGCCGGCCCGCGCGGGCTTGCCGCGCGCGAGCTTCTCTACCTCTTCGAAAAGGACGCCGCCGTCGCCACGCTGCGAAGCGGATGAGCGCCACCCTGCTGCACGTCGGCCACCCTGCACGCCTTTTCGCACGGGTCTCGATGCCGCTGTTGCCACCGGACCGGAACATGCCCGGGCGCGTTTCCACTTTGGGTGAAACGCGCCGGAACCCGGGCCGGGCACTTTCAGACGGATGAGCTCAGACGGATGCGTGTTTCCACTCCTCCTGAAAACGCTCTAGGGCAGGGCGGATGAGCCGGCTCACCATCCTCATCGCTGGATCGCTGCTTGCCGCCGCCCCAGCGCTCGCCACCCCGCCGTCCGCCGCCCGGCTACGCGCGCCGGTCGAGCTGCTGATGGCCGATGCCATGGACGCCTATCGCAACGGCCGCCATGCCGAGGCGCGCCGCCTGTTCCGGCTGCTGGCCCAGCGGCAGCAGCCGGCGGCCGAGACCCTGCTCGGCGTGATGGCCGCAAACGGCCTCGGCGGCCCGGTCGACGAGGCCACGGCTGCCGCCTGGTTCCTGCGCGCCGCGCGCCGCGGCTACCTGCCCGCCCAGCTGGCGCTGGCCGACGCCTTCGCGCGCGGCCGGGGTGTCCGCCCCGATGCCGGGCGCGCGCGCGCGCTGGCCGAAGCCGCCGCCGTCCAGGGGCAGCCGGGCGCGACTGCCGTCCTCGACAATCTCCTCGCACGCCGACCCCTCGCACGCTGACCCTCACACACTGGGCGTCAGCCGTGGCCCCAGTTCCGCGACGAGATCGGCGTAGAGCTGCCGCTTGAAGGGCACGATCAGCTCGGGCAGCCTGGGCAGCGGCACCCACTGCCAGGCCCTGAACTCGGCATGGCCGGTGCCGGCGTGCGCTGCGATGTCGATGTCGGCGTCCGTCCCCAGGAAGTCCAGCGCATACCATTTCTGCCGCTGCCCGCGATAGCGCCCGCCCCAGATGCGCCCCAGCAGTTCGGGCGGAAGCTCGTAGGTCAGCCAGCCCTGCGTCTCGGCGATGTGCCGCGTCAGGTGCGCGGGAACCCCGGTTTCCTCGTTCAGCTCGCGAAGCGCCGCCGCATAGGGATCCTCGCCCGCGTCGATCCCGCCCTGCGGCATCTGCCAGGCCTCGACCACCGAGTCGAACCGCTGGCCCATGAACACGAGGTCGGGGCGCTTCACCAGCATGATGCCGACACCCGGGCGGTAGGGCAGGCCCGAGTTCACGCCAGCAGGGCCTTCAGGTCGGCGATCTGGCCCTCGAGATCGGCCTGCGCAGAGGCGATGGCGCCGCGCAGGGTCATGGCCCCATGGATCTGGCCTTGCGCCTCGCGGAAGATCAGGCGGTGGCCCGTTCCGGCCAGCCGCGCCGCATAGGCACGCCCCTGGTCGCGCAGCGGGTCGAGCGAACAGGTGAAGACCAGCGCCGGTGGCAGCCCGTGCCACAGGTCGGCGTGAAGCGGGCTGGCCCAGGGGTGCGCCGGCTCGGGCCGATACTGCTCCATGAACCAGCGCATGCTGTCGGCCGTCAGCAGATGGCCCTGCGCGAAGTCCGTCATCGAGCCGCCTTGCGCGGCCATGTCCACCCCGGGGTAGATGAGCCACTGGGCCAGCAGTGCAAGCTCGCCCGCCGTCTCGCGCGCCACCACCGCTGCCAGATTGCCGCCGGCCGAATCGCCGGCGAGCACCTGCCCCTTCACGGCATGACCGATCGCCTCGGGCGAGCTCGCCACCCATCGCGCGGCGGAGAGCGCATCCTCGACTGCGGCCGGGAAGGGCGCCTCGGGCGCGAGGCGGTAATCGACCGACACGACCGTCATCCCGCTCAGCGCCGCGATCTCGGCGCACAGGCTGTCATAGACCTCGAGATCGCCGATCACCCAGCCGCCGCCGTGGAAGAAGGTGAGGACGGGCCCCGGCGCCGAGCCGGCGTCCGCCCGGTAGAGCCTCGCCGGGATGTCGCCTGCCGGGCCCGGTAGGGCGAGGTCGCGCCGGATGGCAAGGGCCGGCGCCGGCCGCTCCAGCAGCGCGATCATCTGGCGCATCATGGTGCGCGCCGTCGGCGCATCCACCTCGTGCATCTTCGGGCCGGGGGCCTGCTCCAGCAACGCCAGAACCTGCGCGACATCGTCGCGGACGAAGGGGTTGTCGGCAGTCGGCATGGCGATCCTCCGCTCGGTTGTCAGCTCAGGAACTGTTCGGCCAGAATCCGGTCGTCCAGCGCATGGTCGGGATCGAACAGCAGCTGCAGCGTGTTCGCCGGGTCCGAGCGGACGGTCACGCGCGCCACGTCGCGCACTTCCAGCTGGTCGGCAACCGCGCTCACGGGCCGCTTGCGCGCTTCCAGGATCCGGAACTCGATCCGGCTGGCTGCCGGCAGCAGCGCCCCCCGCCAGCGGCGCGGCCGGAAGGGGCTCAGGGCCGTCAGCGCCAGCAGGTCGCACCCCAGCGGCAGGATGGGGCCGTTGGCGGAAAGATTGTAGGCCGTCGATCCGGCCGGGGTGGCCACCAGCACGCCGTCGGCCGCCAGCTCGTCGAGCCTGACCTTGCCGTCGATCGAGATCTCGATCTTGGCCACCTGCCGGGTCTCGCGCAGCAGCGACACCTCGTTGAACGCCGGCGAGCGAACGACAGCGCCCGTCCAGCTTTCGGCCTCCATGCTGAGCGGCGCCAGCGGCACCGGCCGGGCCGCGGCCAGCCGTTCCTCCAGCCCGTCGGCCCGGTAGTCGTTCATCAGAAAGCCGATCGTCCCCTGGTTCATGCCGAAGATGGGCGTCTTGCGCCCGGTGTTCAGCATGCGGTGCAGCTGCGCCAGCAGAAAGCCGTCGCCACCCAGCGCCACCAGCACATCGGCCTGCGCGGGATCGACGAAGCTTCGCTTCGCGCGAAGCTCGGCGGCCGCGTCCTCGGCCTGCGGCACATCGGAAAAGACGAGGCCGAGTTTCATGGCGCCCGCCCGGTCTCAGCCGCCGGTCATCGACATGTGCCGCCGAACCGCCGGCGGGGCGTCGCGCCGGTCGATCCGGAAATCATGCCCGCGCGGCTTCAGCCGCATCGCCTCGTCGAGCGCGGCATCCAGCGCCGAAGGCCCTTGCGTGCGCAGCAGGTCGCGCAGCTCCACCCGATCCTCCTGCCCCAGGCACATGAACAGCGTGCCGGTCGCCGTCACCCGCACCCGGTTGCAGCTCTCGCAGAAATTGTGAGTCAGGGGGGTGATGAACCCCAGCTTCTGGCCGGTCTCCGCCACCCGGACATAGCGCGCCGGGCCGCCGGTGCGCTCGGGGCTCTCCACCAGCGTCCAGCGGCGTGCCAGCCGCGCGCGCACCGCCGTCAGCGGCAGGTAGCGATCCGTCCGGTCCTCCTCGATCAGGCCGAGCGGCATCGTCTCGATGAAGGTGAGGTCGAACCCCCGGTCGCCGCACCAGCCCACCATCGCCTCGAACTCGTCGTCGTTCAGGCCCTTGAGCGCCACCATGTTGATCTTGACCGACAGCCCCGCCTCGCGCGCGGCGGCGATCCCGTCCAGCACCGGCGCAAGCTCGCCGCGGCGCGTGATGGCACGGAAGCGGCCGGCATCGAGGCTGTCGAGGCTCACGTTCACGCGACGGACGCCCGCGCGGGCAAGCGGCCCGGCAAACCGCGCGAGCTGGCTGCCGTTCGTCGTCAGCGTCAGCTCCTCCAGGCCCCGGCCGATGTGGCGTGACAGCCGCTCGACCAGATCCATGAACCCCTTGCGCACCAGCGGCTCGCCCCCCGTCAGCCGGATCCGGGAAACGCCCCGCGCCACGAAGGCGCTTCCCACCTGGTCCAGCTCCTCGAGCGTCAGCACCTCGCGCTTGGGCAGGAACGCCATTTCCAGCGGCATGCAGTAGGCGCAGCGGAAATCGCACCGGTCGGTCACCGACAGCCGCACATAGCTGATCCGCCGGCCGAAACCGTCGATGAGGGGGCGCAGCGCCATGCCGGGCATTTAGGCGCTGGAACCCGCGCAGACAAAGACGGATTTTGGGGAGGGCGCTAGATGCGCTCCGAAACCCGGATCGCCAGCCGGCAGCCGGCGCGGATCAGCGCCGACATCAGCGGGTAGGCCGGCGCCTGTTCGGCGCCATGCGCGATCGCGGTGTCGCGATGCTCCAGCTCGTCGGCCTGGAAATCGGCGATCATCGCCTCCAGCGCCGGGTCGTCGCCGGCCAGCCGGTCGCGCTGCTCGGCATAGTGGCGGTCAATCTCCGTCTCGACGGCGGCCGTCACGGCCATTGCCGCCTTCGGCCCCACCAGCGCCGAGGCCGCGCCCAGCGCGAAGCCGGCCGCGTGCCACAGCGGCATCAGCAGCGTCGGGCGGATGCGGCGCTCCACGATCAGCCGGTCGAACGCCTGGAGGTGCCGCTCCTCCTGCGCTGCCATGCGCGAGATCTCGGCGGCAAAGGGGTGGCGCGTCCCCATCACCGCCAGCTGCCCGGCATAGATCCGCGCCGCGCCATATTCGCCGGCATGATCAACCCGGATCATGGCATCGGTATCCGGAACAGGGTCGCCGGCCAGCCTCATGCGTGTCGCGTCCTCGTCAGCAGGGCGGCGGCGGCCACGGCCGCCAGCCCGGATATCAGCGCATTCCACCCTGCCATCGAAAGCCCCGCGAGGGACCATGGAATCTCGTCGCAGCGAACCAGCGGCGCCGCCAGCCCGTCGAGGATGCTGGTGCCCGCCATCGGCGTCCCGCCACTCGCGCAGGCGGTCACGCCCGCCCACCATCTCTGCTCGACCCCCGCGTGCCACAGGCCAAGGCCCGCAGCCGTCATCATCGCGACGATCGCCAGCCCCGCCAGGGCGCGGTTGCCCGTCAGCAAGGCGGGCAGCGCCAGCACCAGCACCGCCAGATGCCCCCAGCGCTGCCAGTGGCACATCTCGCACGGCGCCAGCCCGCCCAGATGCTCGAAGCCGAGCGCGCCGACCAGCAGCGCGCCCGAGGTCGCGAACAGCAGCAGCGGGGCCTGCCGCGCCGGGCTCATGCGCACGGCCTCAGTCGCCGGCGGCCGCCACCCGCGTCGGCGGCAGCGCCGAGGGCGCCACCCGCCCGAGCAGCCTGACCGCATAGTCCAGCTGGAAGTCGGTGATGCCCTGCTTCCTCAGCTCCTCGGCGGTGAAGCGGAAGCGCGGATCGGGCCGGCCGTCATCCTCGATCAGCCGGTCGTCTGCCTTCTTCTCGGCGATCAGATGGTTGCGCAGGTCGGCCTCGCGAAGCCGCGGCCGCTCGGCCCGGGTCGGGTCCGAGAGCTGCGGCACCAGGATGTCGGGGTCGATCCCGGCTTCCTGCACCGACCGCCCGCCCGGCGTGTAGTAGCGCGCCGTCGTCAGCCGGAGGCCCGTGTCGGGCGACAGCGGGATCAGCGTCTGCACCGAGCCCTTGCCGAAGCTGCGCTGGCCGATCACCACGGCGCGGCGGTGATCCTGCAGCGCGCCGGCCACGATCTCGGCGGCCGAGGCCGATCCCTCGTCCACCAGCACCACGATCGGCTTTCCGTCCGACACATCGTCGGCGCGCGCATAATAGCGTTCGATGTCGGCCTTGCCCCGCCCGCGCTGCGAGACGATCTCGCCGCGCGCCAGGAAGGCGTCCGTCACTTCGATCGCCTGGTCGAGCAGACCGCCGGGGTTTGACCTGAGGTCGATCACATAGCCGGCGAGATCGGGCCCGATCTGCCGCTTGAGCGTTTCCACTGCCGCGCGCGTCGCCTCGCCCGTCTGGCGGTTGAAGCTGGCGATGCGGATCACCCCCACATTGCCGCGCGCCTCGTGGCGGACGGGGCGGATGCGGATGATCTCGCGCGTCAGGTTGAAGGTCAGCGGCCGGGTCTCGCCCGGGCGCACCACCGTCAGCTTGATGGACGTGCCCGGCCGCCCCCGCATCCGGTCGACGGCGTCGTTCAGCGTCGAGCCGAAGATCAGCTCGTCATCCAGATGGGTGATGAAGTCGCCGGCCTTGATTCCGGCGCGCGCCGCCGGGGTCTCGTCGGTCGGGGCCACAACGCGCACCGCCCCATCCTCGGATGTGACCGTCAGGCCCAGCCCGCCATATTCGCCATCCGTCTGCGAGCGCATGTTCTCGGTCGCGCGCGCGTCCAGATAGCTGGAATGCGGGTCGAGGCTCGACAGCATCCCCTGGATCGCCCCCTGGATCAGCTTCCTGTCGTCGACTTCATCGACATAGGCCTCGCGCACCTTCAGGAACACGTCCATCAGCGTGTCGAGCTCGCGCCAGGTCTCGTTCTGGCGGCTGGCGGTCACCGCCGTCGGCAGCGTCAGCGCCAGCACGGCGCCCGCCGAGGCGGCAAGCAGGGTGTGAACGATGGGCTTCATGCGGGGCGACCTCTGGGCCATGAACGAACCATCAGACTAGCAGCTTGAACGGCAGGTTAAAGCGGCTTGATGGCGCGCCCCGGCGGCCGGCTCAGCCGCGGTGATAGGGGTGCCCCTCGCAGATGCTGACCGCGCGGTAGAGCTGCTCGGCCAGCATCGCGCGCACCAGCAGGTGCGGCCAGGTGGCACGGCCGAAGGCCAGCAGCCGGTCCGTGCCGGCGCGGGCCTCGTCGTCCAGCCCGTCATGCGGGCCGATCAGGAAGCGCGCCTCGCGCACGCCGGCGTCGCGCCAGCCGCCCAGCAGGCGGGCCAGCTCCGGGCTCGACATCGGCTCGCCGCGCTCGTCCAGCGCAACCGTCCGGCTCGTCGGCGCGGCCACGGGCGGGCTCGCGCGATCGGCCAGCTCCACCAGCCGCGCGCCCCAGCCGATCCGCTTCAGATAGCGGTCGGCGATCTCGGCCTCGGGGCTGCGGCCCGCCCGGCCCCAGGCGAGGACCAGCAGCTTCAGGGGGTTGCGCCCTCGGCCCGGCGCGGCGCACCGTCGCCATCGAAGGCCCACATCTTCTCCAGCGCATAGAAGGCGCGCACCTCGGGGCGGAACAGGTGGACGATCACGTCCTTCGCGTCGATCAGCACCCAGTCGGCACTTCCCAGCCCCTCCATCCGCACGTCGATTCCCAGCGCCTCCTTCACCCCCTGGTCGATCCGCTGGGCAAGGGCGGCCACCTGCCGGCCCGACCGGCCCGAGGCGATCACCATGTGATCGGCGATGGTCGATCGACCGGCCAGCGCGATGGAGACGACATCCTCGGCCTGTCCATCCTCCAGGGCCTTCAGGATCAGGGCGTGGAGCGCATCCACGCGATCGGGCGTTTCGGTCAAGCGGGGCTGTCCTCTGCTGTGAAATCCGCAGCCCAGGCAGGGTCGTCGCGGCGGATGGCCGTGGCGGACCGCTGGTCGAGGCCGACATTCAGGATCGCGATGGCCGGCAGGCGCCAGCTCCTCCATCCGGCCACGGACCGCCGGCGATGGCGCCGGAGCCAGGCCATGGCCGGGGCGGACTGGCTGGGCCCAGCATAGAGCGGACGGGCCAGCACCACAATCGGCACCGTGCGCGCGATGGTGCGCCAGTCGGCCCAGCGGTGGAACTGGAGCAGATTGTCCGCCCCCATCAGCCACACGAAGCGCAGCTGCGGAAAGCGCCGCCTGAGCGCCTGCACCGTGTCCACCGTCAGCTGCGTGCCAAGCTCCGCCTCGATCGCCGACACCCGGATGCGGGGGTGCCGCGCCACCGCCCGCGCCGAGGCCAGGCGCGCTGCCAGCGGCGCCATGCCGGCCACCGGCTTCAGCGGGTTCTGCGGGCTCACCAGCCACCAGACCTCGTCGAGGCGCAGCCGCTTCATCGCGGCCAGGCTCATCCGCCGGTGGCCGCCATGCGCCGGGTTGAACGAGCCGCCCAGCAGCCCGACCGCAAGACCCTTCCTCAACGCGGGCGGACCTGGCCCTGGCCCAGCACCAGCGTCTTGTAGGTCGTCAGCCCCTCCAGCGCGACCGGCCCGCGCGCGTGCAGCCGCCCGGTCGCGATCCCGATCTCCGCGCCGAAGCCGAACTCGCCGCCATCGGCGAACTGGGTGGAGGCGTTCCACAGCACGATCGCCGAATCGACGGCCGCCAGGAACCGCTGCGCGGTCGCCTCGTCACCCGTCACGATGGCGTCGGTGTGGGCGCTGCCATGGGCCGCGACATGGGCGATCGCGCCCTCCACGCCGTCCACGGTCGAGACGGCTGCGATCGCATCGAGATATTCGGTGTCCCAGTCCTCCGGCGCGGCCGGCTTCAGCCGGCTGTCGAGCGCCAGCAGGTCGTCCGTCACCCGAAGCTCGCAGCCCGCCTCCAGCAGGTCCGTCAGCAGCGCCATCGTCAGCGCCGGGTCGGCGGCACGGTCGATCAGCAGCGTCTCCATCGCGCCACAGATACCGGTGCGGCGCATCTTGGCGTTCAGCACGATCGCGCGCGCCATCGCCGGGTCGGCGGCGCGGTCGACATAGACATGGTTGTTGCCATCCAGATGCGCGAGCACCGGCACGCGCGCGTCGGCCTGCACGCGGGCGACGAGATTCTTGCCGCCACGCGGCACGATGATGTCGATGAGGCCGGCAGCCCCCAGCATCGCGCCCACCGCTGCCCGATCCGTCACCGGCACCAGCTGGATCGAATCGGCGGGAAGCCCGGCGGCCGCCAGCCCCTCGACGAGGCAGGCATGGATGGCCCGCGCCGAGTGCCGCGCTTCCGAACCGGCGCGCAGGATCGCCGCCGAGCCCGCCATCAGGCAGAGCGCGCCGGCATCCGCCGTCACGTTCGGCCGGCTCTCGTAGATGATGCCCACCACGCCCAGCGGCACCCGCACCCGCCGGAACTTCAGGCCGTTGGGTCGCGTCCACTCGGCGATTGTCTCGCCCACCGGGTCGGGAAGCGCCGCCACCGCCTCCAGCCCCGCCGCCATGCCCTCTATCCGGCCCGGATCCAGCCGCAGCCGGTCGCTCAGGGCCGCGGACAGTCCGCTCGCGGCCGCCATGTCGCTGGCGTTGGCGGCCAGGATATCGTGCGTCCGCGCCCGGATCGCGGCCGCGCCCGCGCGCACGGCGGCCGCCTTCGCCGCCGTCGGCGCCTGCGCGAGCACCCGTGCCGCGGCGCGCGCGCGCGCGCCCATGTCGGCGATCAGCGCCTCCGGCGCCGGCGAAGGCGCGTTCACAGCATCACCATCTGGTCGCGGTGGATCATGGCACTGCGCGGGGCATAGCCCAGCAGGCGGGCGATGTCGTCCCTGCTCTTGCCGGCAATCGTCCGGGCGTCGGCGGCGTCATAGGCGATCAGCCCGCGCGCGATCGTCCGCCCGTCGGCATCGACCACGTCTACCGCGTCGCCGCGCCGGAACTGGCCCACGATGCCGATGACGCCGGCGGCCAGCAGGCTCTTGCCCGCCTTCAGGGCCGAAACGGCGCCGGCATCGATCGCGAGCCGGCCTTCCACCTGCATGCGGCCTGCCAGCCAGGCCTTGCGCGCGTTGAGGGCGTCGGGCGCCGGAAACACGGTGCCATGGCCGCTGGCCAGGAAGCGCGCCAGCGGATGATCGGCAGTGCCGCCGGCGATCGCCACCGGGATGCCTGCCGCATGCGCGATGCGCGCGGCCTCCAGCTTGGCTGCCATCCCGCCCGAGCCAAGCCCCGAGGCCGACCCCCGGCTCGCCATGTGCTGGATGGCGGCGATGTCGGACACTGTCTCAACCAGCCGTGCCGAGGGATCCTCGGCCGGGTTGGCGGTGTGGAGGCCGTCCACATCCGACAGCAGCAGCAGCGCATCCGCCCGGGCGGCCTGCGCGGCGCGCGCTGCCAGCCGGTCATTGTCGCCGAACCGGATCTCCTCGGTGGCAACCGAATCATTCTCGTTCAGGATCGGCACCGCGCCCAGCGACAGCAGCCGGTCGAGGGTCGCCGAGGCGTTCAGGAACCGACGCCGGTCCTCGAAATCGCCCAGCGTCACCAGCATCTGCGCGGCGGTGAGCCCGGCCGTCTCCAGCAGGTCCGCCCACAGCCCAGCCAGGCGGATCTGCCCGGCGGCAGCGGCGGCCTGCGCATCCTCCAGGCTGGCACGGCCACCCTTCCGAAGCCCCAGCCGCCGGGCGCCCAGCGCGATCGCCCCGGACGAGACGATCACGATCTGCCGGCCGCGTGCCCGTTCGCCCGCGACATCGGTGACCAGCGTCTCCAGCCAGCCCTGCCGGGGTCTGCCGTCGCGGCCGATCAGCAGCGACGAGCCCACCTTCACGACAAGGCGCGGGCCGCCGGCGAAGGGGGCGGTTCGCCCGGTCATGCGCGGCCCGGAAGCGGCGACCAGCCGGCCGACCCGCCGGGCCCGTCCCGTGCGGCCAGCCCGCTCTGCCCGCCGGCGGGCGACAGACGGTCGAGCACGGCATCCAGCACGCAATCCAGGCCATCGCCCGTCATCGCCGAGGCGATGAGCGGGGCGCTGCCCGTCCGCCGCTGGATGGCGCGCGCCACGCTGGCGATCTTCTGCGGGGTCGCCGCATCCGCCTTCGACAGCACCACGATCTCCGCCTTGTCGGCCAGCCCCGCGCCATAGGCCTCCAGCTCGGCCCGAACCGTGTCATAGCCCCCCGTCGGCGCCTCGCCGCTGGCATCCACCAGGTGCAGCAGCACCCGGCACCGCTCGACATGGCCGAGGAAGCGGTCGCCGATGCCCGCGCCTTCGGCTGCACCCTCGATCAGCCCCGGAATGTCGGCCAGCACGAACTCGCGGTCCCGGTGCGAGACGACGCCGAGCTGCGGCTTCAGCGTGGTGAAGGCATAGGCCCCCACCTTGGCCCTGGCATTGGTGACGGCGTTGAGAAAGCTCGACTTGCCGGCATTGGGAAGCCCCACCAGCCCCGCGTCGGCCAGCAGCTTCAGCCGCAGCCACACCGACATCTCCTGGCCCGGAAACCCCTTCTGGAACTGGCGCGGCGCGCGGTTGGTGGACGACTTGTAGTGGGCATTGCCCTTGCCGCCGTCGCCGCCCTTCAGCAGCACGACCCGCTGGCCCACCTCGGTGAGGTCGGCCAGCAGGGTCCGTTCCTCGTCGTCAGCGAGGATCTGGGTGCCGACGGGCACCGGGATCAGCAGCGGCCTGCCCGCCGCGCCATGCCGGTCGGAGCCCATGCCATGGTGGCCGCGCTCGGCCCGGAAATGCTGCCGGTAGCGGAAGTCGATCAGGGTGTTGAGGCCGGCCACCGCCTCGAAGACGATGTCGCCGCCGCGCCCGCCGTCGCCGCCGTTGGGCCCGCCGAACTCGATGAACTTCTCGCGCCGGAAGCTGACGCACCCGTCCCCGCCCCAGCCGGACTTCAGGTGGATCTTGGCCTGGTCGAGGAACATCATGGAGCGGTCATCCCGGTGCCGCGGCTAGCAGATGGCGCTGTCCGCTCAAAACGAAAGGGCCGGGTTGCCCCGGCCCTCAGCGCATCGGGTCCGGCAGCGCCGGTTACTCGGCCGCCTCCGCCGCATCCACCGAGACATATTTGCGCCCGAGCTTGCCGTCGTGGAAGCGCACCCGGCCGGTGGCCAGCGCGAACAGCGTGTGATCGCGCCCCAGGCCGACATTGCTGCCCGGGTAGAAGCGCGTGCCGCGCTGCCGCACCAGGATGTTGCCGGCCAGCACCTCCTGCCCGCCGAAGCGCTTCACGCCCAGGCGCTTGGCCTGCGAATCGCGGCCGTTCCTCGACGAGCCGCCAGCCTTCTTGTGTGCCATGCTTTCAGTCTCCGTCGGCGTCAGGCGATGGACAGGATCCTCAGCACCGTCTGCGACTGGCGGTGCCCGTTCTTGCGGCGGTAGTTGTGCCGGCGGCGCTTCTTGAAGATGATGATCTTCTCGCCCCGGTTCTGCTCGACGATCTCGGCCATGACCTTCACGCCGGCCGCATCCTTCAGCGTCCCGCCGTCGGCGACGATCAGCACATCCTCCAGCGTCACGGTATCGCCGGCATTGCCCGCCAGCTTCTCCACCGTGATCCGGTCCTCGGGCGCCACCCGATACTGCTTGCCGCCCGTGCGCACCACCGCGAACATGAAACCGCCTCGCTCGATAAACGAATAGGAACCGCGCCTGCCAGGGGCGGCGCGGGGAAGGGCGGCACATATGGGCGCCCGCCGCCCTTGTCAACCAACGCCCGCCCGCCGCCCTTGTCAACCAACGCCCGCCCGGTCTAGCCCTAGGCCCGACCGACCGAGGGGGAGATGCCATGGCCACCCGTCGCCTGATCGCGCTTGGCGTCCTGCTGTCCGCAGGCGCCGCCGCTGCCGCCGCGCCGCCGGCGCCACAGCCCGGCCCGCTCACCGCCATCAAGGCCGGCCGCCTCCTCGCCGATCCGTCGCGCGGGGCGGGTGCGCCCGCGCTCATCCTCGTCGAGGGCAGCCGCATCCGCGCCGTGCTTCCGGCCGATGCGCCCGTGCCCGATGAGGCGCGGCTGATCGACCTCTCCGACGCGACCGTCCTGCCCGGCCTCATCGACCTGCACGTCCACCTGCTGGGCGATCCCGGCCGCGGCCCCCTCACCACCGTGCAGGTCACGCCCGAACGGACCGTCGCCACCGGTGTCAAGAACGCGCTGCTGACGCTCAGGGCCGGGTTCACGACCGTCCGCGATCTGGGGGCCTCGCCGATGGCCTCGCTCGCCCTTCGCGACGCGATCGCCGCGGGCGAGGTGCCGGGCCCGCGCATCCAGGCAGCGGGCGGCGGCATCTCCATCATCGGCGGCCATGCCGACATCTCCGGCTTCCGCCCCGAAGTGCTTGCGGCGCTGTCGGGCGGCACCAGCTGCACCGGCCCCGATCAGTGCGCGGCCCGTGTCCGCGAGGCGGCGCGAAGCGGTGTCGATGTCATCAAGATCACTGCAACCGGCGGCGTCCTCTCGCAACAGGCGCGCGGCCTCGAGCTGCATTTCACCCCGGCCGAGATGAAGGCCATCGTGCAGACCGCCGACAGCCTCGGGCTGAAGGTGATGGCCCACGCCCATGGCGACAGCGGCATCCGCGGCGCCGTCGAGGCCGGGGTGTCCACGATCGAGCATGGCACCTTCGCCACGCCCGAGACGCTTCGGCTCATGCGCCAGAAGGGCACCTGGTATGTGCCGACCCTCATGGCCTTCCAGGGCCTCGCCGACCGGGTGGGCAAGGGCATCTTCACGCCGGTCGTCGAACTCAAGGCGAAGGCCGCGCTCGCGCAGTGGGGCAACGGCCTTGCCGCTGCCGTCCGCGCCGGCGTGCCCATCGCCTTCGGAACGGACGCCGGCGTGTTCGAACATGGCCGCAACGGCGAGGAGTTCGCGCTCATGGTGGAAAAGGGCGGGATGACCCCGCGCGCCGCCCTGGTGTCGGCGACCGTCGATGCCGCGCGCGCCGCCGGCCTCTCGGACGAGATCGGCACCATCGCGGCCGGCAAGGCCGCCGATCTCGTTGCGGTGTCGGGCGATCCCCTGAGCGATCCGCGCGCACTTCGGAACATCCGCTTCGTGATGGCCAACGGCCGGGTCGTGCCGCTGGACTGACAAGGGCCCGATCCGGCCGGGCCGGTCCGGCCGAAGCGCCTGCCGTCATCGGCGCCGATGCAGCTCAGCCCGCCGTGCCCAGCGGCGACAGGCGCCTGGCCACGGCGCGTGCCGCGGCCACATCGCCGGTCTCCAGCGGCGCCAGGATGGCCCGCGCATTGTCCTGCACCAGACGCTCGAAGCCGTCGCCCGGTGTCGCCTTCAGCGCCCGCTGCAGCAGCGCGCGGGCCCGCGGCGCATGGTCCGCCGACAGCATCAGCAGGGTGGAGGCCGCGAACACCGGCACCGCTGGATCGCCGCCGGGCAGGGCGAGCGCCCTGTCGAAGAAGGCCAGCGCCTCGCGCTCGCGCGCGCCGAGCGCCGTGCCGGCAATGAGCCGCCCCAGGGTCGCCACCGCCTCGCCATGCCAGCCGCCCATCGCGGCCAGCGCCAGCGCATCGGCGGGCCGCTTCGCCAGCACCGCCTCGAAGGTGCGCCGCGCCTGGCGGGCAAGGCCGGGCGAATTCTCCAGCTTGGCGCGATAGCCCACGGCGATTCCCTGTTGCAGCAGCGCATCGAGATTGCCCGGATCCAGCGCCAGCGCGCGGTCGAAATCGGCTTGTGCAGCCAGCAGCAGGTCGCGTGCCCGGGCCCGGTCGGTCGTGCGCCACGCCGCCAGCGTGCTCGTCGCCCGCCCGGCTGTGATCAGGCTCTCGACACTGCCTTCCGCCCGCCCGGCGCTCGCGGCTTCGGCGAAGCGCCCGGCCGCGAAGGCTTCGGCCCAGGGCCGGGCGCCGGCCGGCGCGGCCAGCAGCAGCAGGGCCAGCGCGGCCGCGCGGATCATGCCGGCACCCCGGCAAGCGCCTCGGCGATCAGCGCGCGGCTGTTGCCGATCCCATAGAGCGCGAAGAACGTCCCCATGCGCGGCCCCTGCGAGCTGCCCAGCAGCACCTCGTAGAGCGCCTGGAACCAGCTCTTCAGGGGCTCGAACCCGTGCCGCTTGCCGATTTCATACACCTCGAACTGGATGGCCTCGGCGTCGGCTTGCGGGTTCGCCCCCAGCCAGTCGGCAAGCTCCAACAGCGCTGCTGCCTCGCGCATGTCCGGGGCGCGGCGCTTCAGCGTGCGGGCCACATGGTCGCGGTGATAGGCGATCGCCGCGTCCAGCAGCTCGCGCAGCCTGGGGTCGCCCTCGGGGTCGCACTCGGGCGCATAGCGCCTCAGATAGGCACCCAGCATCGCCGCATCGCGCGCGCCCGAGACGGCGACGAGGTTCAGCAGCAGCGCATAGGGCACCGGCGCGCGCGCTGCGGGCGGCGGCCCGCCATGGACATGGAAGACCGGATTGCCCAGCCGCTCCTTTGCCGGCTGGGTGGCGAAGGCGGCCGCGAACTGGCGATAGTCGTCCATCGCTTTCGGGATCACGCCGGGGTAGAGCTTCTTCGCGGCGCGCGGCTGCTGGTACATGTAGAAGGCCAGGCTCTCGGGCGTGCCATAGGTCAGCCACTCCTCGATGGTCAGCCCGTTGCCCCGGGTCTTGGAAATCTTGGCGCCGGTCTCGTCGAGGAACAGCTCATAGTTGAACCCCTCGGGCGGCCGCGCGCCCAGGATGCGCGCGATCTGGCCCGACAGCCGCACCGAATCGATCAGGTCCTTGCCCGCCATCTCGTAATCGACGCCCAGCGCCACCCAGCGCATCGCCCAGTCCACCTTCCACTGCAGCTTGGCGTGCCCGCCCGTCACCGGAACGGTCATGGTCTCGCCCGTCTCCGGGTCGGCATAGCTGATGGTGCCGGCCGCCTCGTCGCGCGCCGTCACCGGCACCTGCAGCACCTTGCCCGTCCTCGGGCAGACCGGCAGGAAGGGCGAATAGGTCGCCTGCCGCTCGGGCCCCAGCGTCGGCAGCATCACCGCCAGGATGGCGTCATAGTTGGCCAGCACGGCCAGCAGGGTCGCGTCGAACCGGCCCGACCGGTAGCAGTCGGTCGAACTCAGGAAGTCATAGTCGAAGCCGAAGCCGTCGAGGAAGGCGCGGAGCCGGGCATTGTTGTGCGCGCCGAAGCTCTCGTGCGTGCCGAACGGGTCGGGCACCCGCGTCAGCGGCAGGTCGAGCGCGGCCTTCAGCATGTCCTGGTTGGGCAGGTGCGGCGGCACCTTGCGCATGCCGTCCATGTCGTCGGAAAAGGCGATCAGCCGCGTGGGCACCCCCGGGCACAGAAGCTCGAAGGCGCGGCGCACCATCGTCGTGCGCACCACTTCGCCGAAGGTGCCGATGTGCGGCAGGCCCGAAGGGCCGTAGCCGGTCTCGAACAGCACGCCGGCCTGCGGAAAGCCGGCGGGATAGCGGGCGACGATCCGGCGCGCCTCCTCGAACGGCCAGGCCTTGCTGACCGTCGCTTCCTCGCGCAGGGCTTCCACCTCGGCGGCGGGAAGGTTCGACAGACCGGTGAACATGGAAGGCCCTTTGCCATATCCGGCCCTCGTCGCAAGTCATGCCGGCCTGTGGCGGGCCGACGCGGCCGGCACGGTCGAGGCGGTTTCCCGCACCGAGGCGCTCCGCCGCCTCGCCGATCAGCCGCACCTCGTGCTGCACGCACCGCAGCTCGCAGCGCGCCTCGGCCTGGCCGACATCTCCGGCCTCGATCTCCTCGAACTCTTCGCCTTCGTTCGCCCCGCCATCTTCCTCGTGCCTTCGCCGGCCGGCCTTGCCGACGCGCTCGGCCTTCCCCGTCCGGCCAGCGACCCGGCCGCGGCCGGCTTCCTGCAGCAGGCCGCCAGCTGCCTGCTGCGCGAGACCGGCGCGGCCGACTGGCCGTTTCGCGACGGCGCGGCCGAAAGCCTCGATCGCCTGCACCGCCGCGGCTGGCCCTGGAGCGGCCTCGTTGCCGAGCATCTTGTCCCCGGCCTCCGGGCGAAACCGCTGTTCGACGCACTGGCCCCCTGGGCCGAGGCGCCGCCGCGCCCGGCCCCGCGTGAGCGGGCGCTTGCCGACTCCGAGGTGCTGGACAGCCTCGCGGCACTTTCCGGCACCCGTCGCGAACCGCGGCCGGGGCAGAAGGCCTATGCGCTTGCCGCCGCCCGGGCGCTGGCCCCCCGCGAAAGCCGTGACGGCCCCAATCTGGTGGTTGCCGAGGCGGGCACCGGCATCGGCAAGACGCTGGGCTATCTCGCGCCCGCCGCGCGCCACGCAGCCGTCACCGGCGGGCAGGTCTGGCTGTCCACCTACACCCGCGCGCTGCAGCGGCAGCTCAGGGCGGAATGCGCGCGAAGCCTGCCCGATGCCGTCGCCGGCCGGCGAATCGTCGTTCGCAAGGGGCGCGAGAATTATCTCTGCCTCCTCAATCTCGAGGATGCGATGCAGGGCGCGTTCGCCGGCCGGCCGGCGGTGTTCGCCGAGCTGGTCGCGCGCTGGGCGCGCTTCACTGCCGATGGGGACATGGTGGGCGGCGACCTGCCCGGCTGGCTGCCCGGCCTGTTCCGCCGCGGCTCGGCGCTGCCGGCGCTGACCGACCGGCGCGGCGAATGCATCCGCGCTGCCTGCCCGCACTGGCGCTGCTGCTTCATCGAGAAGAGCATGCGCGACGCGGCCCGGGCCGACCTCGTCATCGCCAACCATGCCCTGGTGATGGCCAATGCGGCCCGCGCCCGCGCGGAAGGGGCGGCCATCCGCCGGATCGTCTTCGACGAAGGCCACCATCTGGCCGCGGCCGCGGATGGCGCCTTCTCGGTCGTGCTGAGCGGCGGCGAGGCGATCGAGCTCCGGCGCTGGATCCTGGGGCCCGACCGGCCGACGCGCCGCAGCGGCCGGCGGCGGGGGCTGTCGGCGCGGCTGATGGATGTGGCGAGCTACGACGGCACGGGCGGTGCCGCGCTCGAGGCGGTGCTCGAAGCCGCCCGCGCGCTGCCCGCGGCCGACTGGCTGTCGCGCGCTGCCGCCAACGAGCCGCAGGGCCCGGTCGAGGCGCTGATGGCCGCGGTGCGTGCGCTGGTGCTCGCCCGCGCCGACGACGAGGAGCGCGGCTTCACGCTGGAAGCCGCCATCGCCGCGCTTCCGCCTGGCCTGCCGGAAGCGGTCGATGGCGCAGCCGAGGCGCTGTCGCGGCTGTCGCGCGCCATGCTGCAGCTGCACGCCCGCCTGCTCGCGCTCGCCCAAGACCCGCCGGACTGGCTCGACACGCCCGGCCTCGCCCGGCTCGGCGCCGCGGCCGACGGGCTGCAGCTGCGGCTCGACCAGATCGGCCAGTGGGCATCGCTGCTGGCGCGGGTCGTCGGCGAGGCGGAGCCCGATTTCGTGGACTGGTTCCAGCTCGTCCGCGCCGAGGGGCGCGAGCTCGATTGCGGGATCGTCCGCCACTGGCTCGATCCGCTGAAACCGCTTGCTGCCGCCGTTCTGGCTCCGGCGCATGGCGTGCTCGTCACCTCGGCGACGCTGGGCGATCCGCCCGAGGCGGCCGCCGGCGCGCCGCATCTGCCGGTCGTCCCCCGGCTGTTCCGGGCGGCCAGCCCGTTCGACTATGCCGCCCGGGCGCGGGTGTTCATCGTGACGGACGTGCGCCAGCGCGACATGGCCGCGCTGGCGCACGCCTATCATGCGCTGATCGTGGCGGCCGGTGGCGGCACGCTCGGCCTGTTCACCGCGATCGCGCGGCTGCGCGCCGTCCACGCCCGCCTCGCCGACCGCCTCGCGCGTGACGGCCTGCCGCTTCTGGCCCAGCATGTGGACGCGATGGACACCGGCACGCTGGTGGACCTGTTTCGCGCCGACCCGCGCGCCACCCTCATCGGAACCGATGCGCTGCGCGACGGCGTGGATGTGCCTGGCGATTCCCTCCGGCAGATCCTGTTCGAGGGCGTCCCCTGGTCGCGCCCGACGATCCTCGCCGGCGCCCGGCGCGCGGCGCTCGGCGGGGCAGCGCACGAGGATGCGCTCGTCCGCCATCGCCTCGCCCAGGCCTTCGGGCGGCTGATCCGCACGGCCGACGATCGCGGCGTCTTCGTGCTGCTGGGCGCGGCCGTGCCCTCGCGCCTCCTTGCTGCCTTTCCGTCGGCCGTGCCGGTCGTCCGCGCGCCGCTGGCCGAGGTGGCGGCCGCCGTCGCTGCCTTTCAGGGTGTGGGGGGACAAGAGAAATGAGAGTCGGCGGGATTCCGTGGGGATCGGCGGGATTGGGCGGGAATGTGCCGGGGTTTTCGGAGGTTAGGCGACATCGACGGACTCGCATTCGGTGTCTAGAAATCTCGGTTAATTGAACAGATCGGCCCAGAAACGGACAAGAGCTTTGCGAGTCGGCGGTCGCGTCCCGAGAGGTGCGTGAAACGTGCCTGAGGCCAGCCTCAGCAATGACTTAGGCCGCGTGAAGGAGGTGCTGCCGGGGCCGTTTCGGGGAATTGTTACCATGCCGAACTGGGCCCTTATCGGAAAATCAGGGCCGACGGGGTCCCACTTGTTCATGTTATTGATCCGACTTGGGAAAAAGGCGCTATCTACAGATCTGTCAAAAAGAAGTGGGACCCCGGAAGTGGGACCCCATATGAAAGTCACACCTGTTGCTTTCGGGCAACAGCGCTGATGGCGCCGGCCATGATGAGAAGAGCGCCGATACCGCCGATTCCCAGCCCCAGCGTGGTAAGGTGGCTGCGCACCTCCACCCGGGCAGGGTCGATCTGGCCGGCCCGCATCAGGCGCCCGAGCTCGGCCTGGTCGACCGGGGCCCGACCGGTGAGACGTTCGAGTTCGAGCGTCGTCTTCCGGAGCTCCTGGGAGGCCGTCAGCGGGGGCGAGACGGCGGGATAGAGAAGAGTCACCCCGGCAGCGAGGAGGAGGCCGGCGATGGCGAGAATGAGGCCGACCGCTCGCATCACTGTCCCCCTTCTGCGCGGCGCGCCTTGGCGGTGAGCAGGAGGGCCACCTCCTCGACGGGCACGCGGTATCTGAAGATGAGGGTGAGCAGCACCTGGCGCAAGCCCTCGTCGGGGATGACGCCGACTGCCTGGGTCGCCTCTTCCAGCTGCAGATGCGCCTCGCGGAGGCGTTCGCCAAGGGCTTGGTAATCCCCTCTGTCCTGCAGTTGCACCTGAAACTGGCGTCCGGGCTCGGCCATGATCTGCGGGCCCGAAGCGCGCCCGCCAGGCGACGGAGCCCCCTCGCCCGTTACCAGATACTCGACCGTCGTGCCGAGCGCGCGAGCGATGCGGAACGCCTTGTCCACACTGGGTAGTGTTCCACCAATCGCTGCATTGAGCGTTGATCGGCTTACGTCTGCCTCGCGCGCCAGCCACGAGATCGGCCGGTTGGCAAGCAAATGCCGGATGCGCTCCCCGATCGCCACACCATCCTTTTCGCTTGCCACGCAGCCGAATCCTGCCGTAGTTGCCCGTCAGTCGCTAATGTCGGCAGGAAACAGGCAATGCTGCAGGCCCTGCATTATGAGGACATCAAGGCCTCTATCCGAAAAAAATACAAAACCTTGCGGGCCTTTGAGCGTGCGCACGGCCTCTATCCGAAGTCGGTCCACAATCATTTTCGGGGGCTGCGCAACCGCAAGGTGCAGGCAGCTGTCGAGCGGCATCTCCTGTCCATCATTTCCCCCGTGGCGATGAGCGACGGAGCGCAACCTAGCACCGCGACGCCTGCGGCGCATCGTTCAAATGCAGGGGGGGCATGAACATGGCGAAGCGCCCGAAATCGCAGGATCTTACCCCGTGGGGACAGCGCATCCTCCAGCTGCTCGACGGTCGAAGTCAGGCTTGGCTAGCTCGTGAGGCTGGGATCGATGCCACATCCCTCAACAGCACCATCAAGCATGCCGAGCCCCGTGCGTCGGCCGCGGTCCGCATCGCCCGAACGCTTGGGACGACGGTCGAGTATCTGATGACGGGCTCGGAGGATCAGCCCCGGGAGCGGCTGCCGAGCCTTCCCGTGCCCGCACCCCCGAAGCCCGCGCCCGGGTTTCTCGAGTCGCTCTTCCGGCGGAACCGTTCGTGAGCGGGTTTCAGGGAGACGCGATCCTCGACCTTGCGGTCGAGGCCATCGCCCTCGGCGAGCGGCTGCGGCCGGTGGATTCGGTCTGGGCCGAGGCGCTGGGCGCGACCATGGCGCGCGACGGGCAGCTGACGCCGATCGAGGTTTGCCGGCTTCCGGGGCAGACGGGCTGGACGCTGGTCACGGGCGCGCACCGGCTGGCCGGCGCGATCCACGCGGGCCTTCCGACGGTCAAGGCGATCCGGGTGAGCGCGGACCGGGCCGAGCGGCGCCTGCGCGAGGTGAGCGAGAATCTGTGGCGGCGCGACCTGTCACCGCTCGATCGCGCGGCCTTCGTGGGCGAGCTGTTCGAGCTGCTCCGCGCGCGGGCGGGACTCGCCGAAACAGACGCCAGGACGACGGCTGCCACCTTTGCCAGGTGGGGAACCAAGAATCGCCAAGCTGCTAAGAATGAGACGAAAAATGCGTGTGCAACGATTGCACACGGATACGGCTGGTCGGATGCGGTTGCCGACCAGGTCGGCCTGAGCCGACGATCGATCTACAACGACGTCCTGCTGCACAAGGGCATCTGCCCGGGCATCCGGGAGCGGCTCCGGACGATGCCGGGCGGGGACAATTCGACCCAGCTCAGGAAGCTCGCGGAGATGCGCTGGGACGCGCAGGCGGGCGTGATCCAGGCGGTGGATGACGGCCGGGCACGCGACCTGAAGGATGCGATCGCGCAGGCGCGCGGAAAGCCACCGGCACCCGACGCCGAGACGAAGCGGCTGGTCGCCCACGCCTGACCATCTGCTTCCCTCAACGGATCCCGTGGGCGGCATGGAGTTCGGGCAGCCACGGCGCTTCCGCGAGAAGCTGCCGGGGATCGATCATGGCTGGAACTACAACCCCGGCGCCGAGAGCCTGATGGGCCTCGCCGAGCGCGCCGAGGGGGCGGTGCGGCGCGCCGAGGCGGCGGGCCTCCAGGAGACGGCCGAGACGGCGCGGGCCGGGATGCTCGATGCCCTGGGCGTGGTGCTGGGCGTTCGCCTCGGGCAGCTGCTGGCACGGGTGATCGCCGGCAGCCGGAGCCGCACCGGCGGCACCCATCACGCGAATCGGCAGAACCGCGACCGTGGACGGTTCGCCGAGGGCGTTGTCGGTCCTCGTGGGCTCAGCCGGCTGATGGATCGTCCGGACAGCGACACGGTGGTGGTGGCGCAGATCGACGAGTCGACCAACCGATATCTCCGCGTCGGCGACGGCGAGGTGAAGCTGTCGGCAGCCACCTATCGCAAACAGTCGGCGGTCCATCCCGATGTTCGGCCGGCGGATTATGCGGCGCTGCCCGCGATGATCTCGAAGGGCGAGCTTCGCGCCCACGGCAGCAGCCACATCTACGTCCTGCAGATGCGAGACGGAGAGCCCTGGTACGCCGTTGTCAAGCGCACGGCGAGCGGGCGAAGCGCCTATCTGGTCTCATATCGCAGGAGCCATGCAGCCGACCTCGAGCGGCGGCGCACTGACAGCCGGCTGATCAGGAAAGAGAGATGACGTCCGGCGCGGGTCCCACCAACTCCGCGTGGCAGAAGTGCCATCCGTTGCCGGAGGCGCAGCCAGCCGGGGCTTCCCGGACGCCCGAGCAATATGGATCGAAGCGACCGTTCCCGCAAGGGGATCGCCCAGAATGCGCAGCCTGACCGAGCTCGAGCGCGCGATTCTCCAGGCGCTGGCCCGGCCAGATGCGCCGGCCGGCTTCCACGCGCTCCGGGCTGAGCTGGGCTGTACGACGCCTCCACGAGGAGGACCGGCTCGCTCTCACCGACGGCCAGCTGCAGCGCCCAGAACTCGGCGAGCTCGGAGTCGGTCAGCTGGCTCCAGCTGCCGCGTACCTCTGGCACACGTGCGCGCAGCCAACGCCCGCGGCGCCACCGGGCAGCACACGGACCTCGGACAAGTCGATCACACGTCGGCCACCGCCCCAGTCGAAGCCACCGGTCGGCCCTCCGGGCTGAAAGCGCTTTGGGGGCAAGGTGGTCGGCCGCAACTTCGGGGTGACCTATGGGCCCAGCCGCTTCGACCTCACCAGACTGGTGCCGATGCTCGAGGACGTCCACGACCGCCTGTCGGGTGTGGTCATCGAGCGCCTGCCCTATGCCGACTTCATCCGTCGCTACGATCGACCTGGCACACTCTTCTATCTCGACCCGCCCTATCTGGGGTCTGAGGGCTACTACGGGCCGCACTTCTCAGCGGCCGATTTCGAGGCTCTCAGAGACCTCTTGGCACCTCTCAGGCCCGGTGGATTCTGTCGATCAACGACGTCCCCGAAATCCGCAGGATCTTCGCCGCATTCCCGAAGGAGGAAGCCCGCCTGAACTACCGCCTATCCAGCGGCGCTCCGGCGCCGCTGAGCTCATCATCATGTCACCTTGACGCAACACCCCGGCCGCGCTTCAGGTTTTTAGTGCTCGCAAAGCTCTTGTCCCAGACTCGCAAAGCTCTTGTCCCGCTACACTGGGCAGGGATTGCGCGCCCCCCGGCCGCTCCCTAGGAGGGGCCGAGGGGGAGAGGGCCGCGACCGACCCATGAAGCAGTTGAGCCTGTTGCGTCACGCCAAGTCGAGCTGGGACGACCCTGTCGAGCGGGATTTCGACCGGCCCCTGAACGGCCGCGGCCACCGTGCCGCGCGCCGCATGGGGGACTGGCTCGCCGGTCAGGGCCTTGCCTTCGGGGCCGTGCTGGCCTCGCCCGCGCTCCGCATCCGCCAGACCGTCGAGGACGTCGAGGCCGCGCTCGGCACGCGGCTCGCGCCCGCCTGGGACAGGCGCATCTACATGGCTTCGGCCGCGACCCTGCTCGACATCATCCGCGAGACGCCGGACTCGGTCGATCACCTGCTGCTGATCGGCCACAACCCGGGCCTCGAGGACCTGCTGCTGCTGCTGAGCGCAGGCGATCCCGACGATCTCCGGCGCGAGGCGGAAGCGAAATATCCGACCGCAGCCTTCGCCACCCTCCAACTGCCCGTCGATCGCTGGGCTGCCGTCGGGGAGGGCGGGGCCACCCTGGCCCGCTTCGTCCGCCCGCGCGACCTCGACCCGACGCTGGGGCCCGACCGATGAGCCTGATCCTCGCCCTTCTCCTTGCAGCCGCCGCGCCGGCGGCCGATCCGCCGCGTCCCGCCGCGGCCGGCGTCGAGCGCCCGGCCGAGCGCGTGCCGACCGACATCCGCCGCCTCACGATCCTGGTTCGCGACATGGAGCGCAGCCTTGCGCTCTACCGCGACGTGCTGGGGCTGAAGGTGAACTATGATGCCGAGATCCGCACGTCGGGCGTGGCGCTTCCGGCCGGGGTGCCGGGCAACCTCACCCGCCTCGTGCTGCTGAACGGCAACGACCCGTGGATCGGCTGGATCGGCCTCATGCAGTTCCTCGATCCGCCGCTTGCCGATGCCGGCAAGCCCTATCCCACGCGCCTGGGCGCCGGCGGCCATGTGCTGGTCGTCAACACCGACGACGCGGTCAGGCGCTGTGCGCTTGCGAAGGCGGTGCCCGGCACGCATTTCACGGCCGAGCCGCGCCTGCAGGTCTATGCCGGCCGCAACGGCGGGCCTGACATCCGCGTGATGGGCTGCAACTTCTTCGACCCCGATGGCACCTTCATCGAGCTCAACCAGATCCTCGACTGAGCCGATGACGTCTCCCGACCGTCTCGTCTGGCCGCTCGTGCTGCTCGGCCGTGCCGCGCTGTCCGCGCTCGCCGGGGTCGGGCGGCTGGCGATCTTCGCGGCCACCGCGGTCGCGCGGGCGCTGTCGCCTCCCTGGTATCCGGCCCGCCTCCTCGAACAGATGGCGCTGGTCGGCTGGTTCTCGCTGCCGGTCGTCGGGCTGACGGCGCTGTTCACCGGCGCGGCGCTCGCCCAGCAGATCTATGTCGGCGGCCAGCGCTTCTCGGCCGAATCGACGGTTCCGGCCGTCACCGTCATCGCCATCGTCCGCGAGCTCGGCCCCGTGCTCGCCGGCCTGATGGTTGCCGGCCGGGTCGCCTCGGCCATGGCGGCCGAGCTTGCCACCATGCGCGTCACCGAACAGCTCGATGCCATGGTCACGCTTCGCACCGATCCCTGGCGCTACCTTGTCGCGCCGCGCCTGATTGCCGCCACGCTGATGCTGCCGATCCTCGTGCTGGTCGCCAACATCATCGGCGTGCTCGGCGGCTATCTGCTGTCGGTCGGGCGGCTCGGCTTCAATTCGGCCACCTATCTCGCCACCACGCACCGCTATCTCCAGGCCGACGACATCGTCTCCAGCCTAGTCAAGGCGGCCGTGTTCGGCTTCCTGCTGGCGCTCGCCGGCTGCTACCATGGCTTCCGGTCCAGCGGCGGCGCGGCCGGGGTCGGCCGGGCGACGACCAACGCCGTCGTCACCGCCTTCATCCTCATCCTGCTCTTCAACCTCGCGATCACCGTGGCGGTGTTCGGCGCATGAGCGGCCCCCGCCTGTCGTTGCGCGGCGTCGCCAGGTCGTTCGGCCCGAAGAAGGTGCTCACAAGTGTCGATCTCGACGTGGCGCCGGGCGAAAGCGTCGTCGTCATCGGCGGGTCGGGCACGGGCAAGTCGGTGCTGCTGAAATGCGTGCTCGGGCTCCTCCGGATCGACAGCGGATCGATCCGGCTCGACGGCACCGAGCTTTCGGGCCTGCGAGGCCCCGAACTCGATCGCCATCGCGCCCGCTTCGGCATGCTGTTCCAGGGCGGCGCCCTGTTCGATTCGCTCCCCGTCTGGCGCAACGTCACCTTCGCGCTCACGAAAGGCGGCAGCCGCGACAGCGCCGCGATGCGGGCGCACGCCGTCGAGGTGCTGGCGAAGGTCGGCCTCGAACCCGCGGTCGCCGATCTCAGGCCGGCGGCGCTGTCGGGCGGCATGCTGAAGCGCGTCGCGCTCGCCCGCGCCATCGCGGCCGCACCCGACATCCTGTTCTTCGACGAGCCGACGACCGGCCTCGACCCGATCCGGGCCGGCCTCATCGACGACCTCATCCGCGACCAGGTCTCGGCGCTGGGCGCGACCGCCGTCACCATCACCCACGACATGGCGAGCGTGCGCGCCATCGCCGATCGGGTAGCCATGCTGCACGAGGGCCGGATCGTCTGGACGGGCCCGCCGGAGCGGCTTGCCGACAGCGGCCATCCCCTCGTCGACGAGTTTGTCCACGCCCGCGCCCGCGCCCGCGCCCGCGCCACGCCTCCCCCGGCGGCCGGCTGACCCCGAGTCGCCCGCCCGGCCGGGGCCGGCGCTGCATCCATCCACAGGCAGGAACCAGGCCGCCGGTCCTCAAGCGGCTGAAATCCCGGACGTCACAGTTGTTCACTTGGGCTGCCGTCCGAATGTCATCAGCCTGTCCCGTCGGCCGTGCATGCCAGCTGTCGTCAGGGTGCGCGGACAAGGGTTCGGACAATGGGTGTCACGATGACCAAAAAGCGCCTGTTCGCTCTCGCTGTGGCCCTGGGCTTCGTCGGCGGGTTCACCTGGGTGGCACTCGCCCGGGATGCCGGCGCGGTGGACAGTCCCGCCGCGGTGACGGCCTACGCCGACTCGGACTGAGCCGCTGGCGCCTCGGCCTCCTCGGCCTCCTCGGCCTGCTGCATCGCCCACAGCTCGGCATAGGCGCCGCCGCGCGCCAGCAGCTCGTCGTGCCGGCCGCGTTCCACGATCCGGCCGTCGGCCATCCCCAGGATCTGGTCGGCATCCACGATGGTCGAAAGCCGGTGCGCGATCACGATCTGCGTTCGCCCGCGCCCGGCGGCTTCCAGCGCATCCTGGATTCCCGCCTCCGTCGCGCTGTCCAGCGCGCTCGTCGCCTCGTCGAGGATCAGGATCGGCGGATCCTTCAGCAGGGCCCGGGCGATCGCCACGCGCTGTTTCTCCCCGCCGGACAGCTTCAGCCCCCGCTCGCCCACCATCGTCGCATAGCCGTCGGGCAGGCTCGCGATGAAATCATGCACCTGCGCGGCGCGCGCCGCCGTCTCGATCCCGGCCTGGGTGGCGCAGGCCGACGCATAGCCGATGTTGTAGCCGATCGTGTCGTTGAACAGCACCGTGTCCTGCGGCACGATCCCGATGGCGGCGCGCAGGCTTGCCTGCGTCACGTCGCGGATGTCGGCCCCGTCGATCGTCACCCGCCCGCCGGCGATGTCGTAGAAGCGGTAGAGGATCCGCGCGATGGTGGATTTTCCCGCCCCCGATGCGCCCACGATCGCCGTTCGCGTGCCCGGCGCCACCTCGAAGCTGACGCCCTTCAGGATCGGGCGGCGCGGCTCGTAGTGAAAGTGCACATCCTCGAAGCACAGCATGCCCGCCGTCACCGCCAGCGGCCGCGCGTCCGGCTTGTCGGTGATCTCGGGCTCGGTGTCGATCAGCCGGAACATGGCGCCCATGTCGACAAGCCCCTGCCTTATCTCGCGATAGACCATGCCCAGCAGGTCGAGCGGCCGGAACAGCTGCATCAGCAGCGTGTTCACCAGCACCACGTCGCCCGGGGTGAAGCGGCCCTGGTGCCAGCCCCAGACGGTGAACGCCATGGCACCCGCCATCAGCAGGTTGGTGATCGCCGACTGGCCGATGTTGAGCCAGGCAAGCGAGGTCTCGATCCGGGTCGTCGAGCGCGCGAGGTTCGCGGCCGCCTCCCCGTAGCGTGCCGTCTCGCGATCCTCGGCGTTGAAATATTTGATCGTCTCATAGTTCAGCAGGCTGTCGACGGCGCGCTGGGTCGCCTTCTGGTCATCCTCCGTCCAGCGGCGGCGGATGGCGACTCGCCATTCGGTCACCTGCCGGGTGAACAGGATGTAGAATGCAATCACCGCCAGCGTCGCCAGCACCAGGCCGGGGCCGAACTTCAGCCAGAAGATGATCGCCACCGCCGCCAGCTCGATGGCCGTCGGCGCGATGTTGAAGAACAGGAAGTAGAGCATGGTGTCGATGCTCTTGGTGCCGCGCTCGACGATCCGGGTCAGCGCGCCGGTCTTGCGCTCCAGGTGGAAGCGCAGCGACAGGCGGTGCAGGTGGGCGAACACATCGACCGAAAGCCGCCGCGCGGCATCCTGCCCCACCGCCTCGAAGATCGCGTTCCTCAGATTGTCGAACAGCGTGCCGCCGAAGCGCGCGCCGGCATAGGCGACGACGAGCGCGACGGTGACGAGGACGCCCGCCTCGACCGCGCCCGACATGCGGTCGATCGCCCCCTTGTAGGCAAAGGGCATGGCCAGCGTGATCGCCTTGGCCAGCAGCACCAGCACCAGCGCGACCGCCAGGCGCAGGCGAAGCCCTGGCGAGTCCGCCGGCCACAGATAGGGCAGGAAGCGCCTGAGGGTCGCGAAACCATCGGTCTCGCTGGTGCTGCCGTCGTGCCCGTCATCGGGATCGGCAGCGGCGGCGTGCGGGTCCATGGCCGGGCATGTGGCATTGCGAACCCGCCCCCGCAATGCCACATGCCCGGCCATGAGCATCCAGCCCCCGATGAAGGCCGTGATCGTGCCCGTCACGCCGCTGCAGCAGAACTGCACGCTGCTGTGGTGCACGGCCACGATGAAGGGCGCCTTCGTCGATCCCGGCGGCGATCTCGATCATCTGCTGAAGGTCGCAGCCGACCACGGCGTCGCCATCGAGAAGCTTTTGGTGACGCACGGCCACATCGATCACTGCGGCCTCGCGGGCGTTCTCGCCCGGCGCCTCGGCGTGCCGATCGAGGGGCCGCACCCCGACGACAAGTTCTGGATCGACATGAACCCGATCGTCGGCGCCCAATATGGGGTCGCCGGCGCGACCGCCTTCACCCCCGACCGCTGGCTCCACGATGGCGACCGGGTGACGGTGGGCGATCTCGTGCTGGATGTGTATCACTGCCCCGGCCACACGCCCGGCCATGTGATCTTCCACCACCCGCCGTCGAACCTTGCCATCGTCGGCGACGTGCTGTTCCAGGGCTCGGTCGGCCGCACCGACTTCCCGAAGGGCGATTTCCAGCAGCTGGTGAACAGCATCACCACCCGCCTCTGGCCGCTCGGCAACGAGACCGCCTTCGTCCCCGGCCACGGCCCCATCAGCACCTTCGGCCACGAGCGCCAGACCAACCCCTTCGTCGGCGACCGGGTTCTCGCCTAGGCCCGGGCCCTAGAACAGCACGCCCTGCCTCGGGTCGGCGGCTGGCGGCCTGAACAGGTCGGTCCGCAGCGCCGGCCGGCCCTGTGTCAGCCCGTGGCGCGCCCGGCCCGTCGCCAGCCGTCGTTCCAGCAGCCGCCCCCATTCGCCCTGCCCCCTCATCCGGCTGCCGAAGCCCGGATCGTTGAGCCTGCCGCCGCGCATGGCCCGGATCGCCTTCAGCACATGGGCCGCGCGCTCCGGCCTGTGGGCGCGAAGCCAGGCCTCGAACAGCGGCGCCACCTCGTGCGGCAGCCGGATGGGCATGGCATGGGCGCCGACGGCTCCGGCCTCGGCCGCGGCCGTCAGGATCGCCTCCAGCTCATGGTCGTTGAGCGCGGGGATCATCGGCGAGGCCGAGACCAGCACGGGCACGCCCGCCTCCGCCAGCGCCCGGATCGCCGCCAGCCGCCGGTGCGGGGCGGCCGCACGCGGCTCCAGCGTGCGCGCCAGCGCCGGGTCCAGCGTGGTCACCGACAGCATGGCGGCGAACAGGCCCCGCCGGGCCAGCGGCGCGATGAGGTCGCGATCCGTCAGGATCCGGTCGGACTTGGTCGTGACGGCAACCGGGTGGCCGGTCTCCAGGCACAGCTCGAGGACGGCCCTGGTGATGCGATAGCGCCCCTCGATCGGCTGATAGGGATCGGTGTTGGTGCCCATCGCCAGCACCGCCGGCCGGTAGCCGGGCCTGGCGAACTCGGCGCGCAGCAGCGCCGGCCCCCCGGGCTTGGCGAACAGCCGTGTCTCGAAGTCGAGGCCGGGCGACAGGTTGTGATAGGCGTGCGTCGGGCGCGCGAAGCAGTAGATGCAGCCATGCTCGCAGCCGCGATAGGCGTTGAAGCTGCGGTCGAAGGGAATGTCCGGGCTGTCGTTGCGCGTGAGCGCGCGGCGCGGCCGCTCGATCGTGACCGTGGTGCGCAGCGCAGGCACGTCTTCATGCGCGCTCGCATGGTCCAGCCAGTCGCCGTCGGCTTCGCGCGCCTGGTCGTCGAAGCGGGTGGAGAGGGGGTTTGCAGTGGCACCATGGCGGGGCATGGCTGGAACATAACAGGAACATTGTGGGGTGGGAAGGCTCGTCGGACGGGTTCAGGCCTGCCGGCGGCAGAGCCGCCGCAGCGGCCTGCCCCGCCGGCCGTGCGCTTCGCCGAGTCCGCGTGCCAGCGCTGGCGCGCTGGACGCGGCCGGCTTCGCTTGTCGTCGGTCGGGTCCGCGTTCGACGGCAGAGCCGCCGAAGCGGCCCGCCGGCCGTGCGCTTCGCCGAGTCCGCGTGCCAGCGCTGGCGCGCTGGACGCGGCCGGCTTCGCTTGTCGTCGGTCGGGTCCGCGTTCGACGGCAGAGCCGCCGAAGCGGCCCGCCGGCCGTGCGCTTCGCCGAGTCCGCGTGCCAGCGCTGGCGCGCTGGACGCGGCCGGCTTCGCTTGTCGTCGGTCGGGTCCGCGTTCGACGGCAGAGCCGCCGAAGCGGCCCGCCGGCCGTGCGCTTCGCCGAGTCCGCGTGCCAGCGCTGGCGCGCTGGACGCGGCCGGCTTCGCTAGAGCCACCCCTTCCGCTTGAACCAGAGATAGGGCAGCACGGCGGCCAGCACCATCAGGCCCAGCGCGAAGGGATAGCCCAGCGGCCAGCCCAGTTCGGGCATCACCTCGAAGTTCATGCCGTAGATGGAGGCGACCAGCGTCGGCGGCAGGAACACGACGGCGCCCACCGAGAAGATCTTGATGATCGCATTCTGCTCGATCGAAATCCGCCCCAGCGCCGCGTCCAGAAGGAAGGCGATGTTCTGGGTGAGATAGGCGGTGTTCTCCGACAGGCTCATCAGGTCGCGGTTCACCGACTTGATCGAATCCCGCACCAGCCGGTCTGGCCTGTGGCGCGCGGTCACGCCGGCGTCGGCCTCCTCATGGCCAAGCTGCAGGAAGCCCGTGGCGCGCGACAGGGTGACAAGGCTGTCGTGCACCTTGTTCAGAACGAACTGGGTGTTGCCGATCCGCCGCAGGATGATCGTCAGGTCATCGGTCGAGATCCGCATCGTCTTCGGCCGGTCGCGGCCGAAGATGCTGGCCGACAGCCTGTCGATCTCGCCCCCCGTGCGCTCCAGGATGTCGGCCGTCTTGTCCACCACCGCGTCCAGCAGGCGCACCACCAGCATGTGCGGGCTGGCACCGGGTGCCGCGCGCGTGCAGCTGAGGTCCAGCACGCGAAACGCCGTCGGGTCGGCGTAGCGCACCGTCACCAGCTGCCGCGGTGTCAGGATGAGGGAGACGGGAACGGCCGCCGGCTCGTCCGAATCCACCCCCACCACCATCAGCACGTTCATCACCTGCGCTGCCCCCTCGCGATAGACCCGGCTGGAGGCCTCGATCGCCACCATGTCGGCCTTGCTCGGCAGCGAGATGCCAAGCGCCTCCTCCACGGCGCGCCGCTCGTGCGGCAGCGGGAAGGCGAGATCGACCCAGACGGCGCTGCGGATCGCGTCCGCCTCGGGCAGGGTCGAAAGCGGGGTCTGCACGCCGCCCGCGATCACGTCGGGCGGGATCTGGTCGGTCGGCCGGTCGGGGGCGTGCAGGCGAAGCATCGGCGATCGGCTTATCCCCGGCCCGTGACAGCGGCAACCGCCGCGGGCGGGTCAGAGCATCGGCGGCCGTTGCAGCCCGATGCTGGTCATCGCCATCGCCTGCACCATCATCACCACGAGCCAGTGCAGCGAGTCGGCGGCCGCCATCGGCCCGGGCAGGCCCCGGAACCGCTGCGTCACCAGCAGCACCGGCACGATGAAGCCGATCCAGATCACGACAACGGTGACGGCGGCATCCATGAAGGGGCTGCCGGTCTCGCGCGGGCCGACGATGAGGGCGCCGGCCAGCAGGGTCGCAAGCCAGAATTCCGCGATTGCCGTCAGCGCCGCGAAATCGAGTGCCGGCCGCTCGCCGGGGCGCGACAGGAAGAAGTGACCAAGCCCGATGATCAGCCCCAGCAGGGTCGCGATCAGGATCGGAGTCAGGTTGAGGCCGACATATTCCAGGGCACGGCTCCTTCTGGCGGGGGCTCGAACAGGCGTCAGCTTTCCTTAAGGCGTGGCATCAGTTCAACAAAATTGCAAGGCCGGAAGCGGCTGTCGAGCTGGTGGACGAGGATCCGGTCCCAGCCGTCGGCAACCGCGCCCGGGCTGCCGGGCAGCGCGAAGATATAGGTGCCGCGCGCCACGCCGGCGCAGGCGCGCGACTGGATGGTCGAGACCCCGATGCTCTCGTAGGACAGCATGCGGAACAGCTCCCCGAAGCCGGGAATGGGCTTGTCGATCACCGCGTCGAGCGCCTCGGGCGTCACGTCGCGGCCGGTGACGCCGGTGCCGCCGGTCGAGATCACGCAGTCCACCACCGGGTCGTCGATCCAGCCGGCCAGCACCTCGACGATCGCGTCCACCTCGTCCCTTGTGATCCGCCGGTCGATCACGACATGGCCGGCCGCAGATATCCGGCCGGCCAGCAGGTCGCCCGACCGGTCGTCGGCCGGGGTTCGCGTGTCGGAAATGGTCAGCACGGCGATGTTGACGGCGCGAAACGGCCGCGCCTGATCGACGGGCACGTCAGCGCCGGGCCGGGGCGGGGGCGGTCGCGGCCGCCACGGGCGGGAACAGCGGCCAGCGGTTGGTGGCCAGCACGGTCAGGCTCTGCGGCGGGGCCGTCTCGCCGCGCCCGGCCGCCTCCTTCATCTGGTACATCCAGAAGTTCCTCAGCACCACGCCCACATAGTGGCGCGTCTCGCGGAACGGGATGCTCTCGATGAACAGCAGCGCATCGCCATTGTCGCGCACGCCGCCGTTGTTCCAGCGCATCACCGATCCCGGCCCGGCGTTGTAGGCGGCGATCACCTTGGGCAGCAGCCCGCCCGTGTGCGGGCTGTCGCGAAGCATTTCCAGATAGGCCTGGCCGAACTCCACATTGAAGGCAGGGTCGGTCAGGCTGTCCTCGCCCACCGACAGGTCGATGGCGCGGGCGATGTCGCGCGCGGTGCCGGGCATGATCTGCATCACCCCGCGCGCGCCGGCGCCCGAGCGGGCGGTCGTGATGAACTTCGATTCCTGCAGCGCGTGCGCGAACACCAGGCCCTGGTCGACCCGCCAGCCGCGCGCCGGCCGCCAGTCCGGCGTCGGGAAGCGCGCCGACATCGGCGGCATCTGGCCCGAGGGCGGGTTCTGCGCCAGCCAGTATTGCGTTGCCGGCAGGTCGAGCCGGGCCGACAGGCGCAGGATCGGCTCATAGGTGTCGGGCGCGGTCGTCGCGGCCAGGTGGCGAAGCTCGCGGTCGGCCAGCCCGGTCTCGCCGATCTCGGCCAGGGCCGCGGCCCGGCGGGCGCCGGCATGGCCGCCCAGCGTCGTCCAGTCTGCCTGGATGAAGTCCGGCTCGCGCCAGTCGAGATTGGGGGTGATCCCCAGCTGGCGCGCAGCGAGCAGGCCATAGAAGCCGTCCCGGTCACGAGCGACCGCAGCGCGCAGCCGCTCGGTCGCGCGATAGGGCCGTTCGCAGCGCACATGCGCGCGCGCCGCCCAGAAGGCGGCCGCCGCCCGCAGATGGTCGGGCGCCGCAAACACCTGGCCGACGGCATCGAAGTGCCGGGCCGCGCCCTCGCAGTCGTGCTGGCGGAAGGCGGCGAGCCCCGCTGTCCAGTGGCCTTGCGCGGCCCACTCGCCCGACCCGTCGGCCGCACGCGCCGCCAGCCGGCGGGCAAGGCCGTCGTCGAGGTCGAGATAGGCATCCCAGGCGGCACGCTGGGCCCATTCGCTCTTCACCTCGGCTGTCAGTTCCGGGGCGTAGCGGTCGAGCAGGGCCTCGATGCCGCCCGGATCGTTGGCGGCGATCCGGGCGCGCGCCTCGGCTGCGAAGGCGGCATCGGCGCCTGTCTGGTGGCGCACCCCGCGCGGCCCCAGCGGCGGGGTCAGGCGCACGGGCACGAGATGGTGCGTGCGGGCAAGCGGCGGCAGGTCGGTCGCGCCGGCGCGCCGCGCGAGGCCCGCGATGGTGCGCGCCTGGGGCGCATCGGGATTGGCTTCCAGCCAGCCGACCAGCCGCGTCAGCCCCGCGCCCGGCCCCTGCGCGATCAGCAGCTGGGCCTCGGCCGTGGGGTGGAGGATGCCGCGCGGCATGGCGGCGAGCATGTCGCGCGCAGGCCCCAGCCGGCCCTGCGCGATGGCCCGGAACAGCGCGCGATACTGGCTGCGCATCGCCGGCGACAGCTGCGCCGGCACGGCCCGCTCGCGCGCCGACAGCGGGTCCGAAATGGCCGTCGCCGTCACCTCGATCGCGTCATCGGCCGGGGCTGCCGCCTCGGGCGGATCGTCCGCCAGCGCATCGGGCACCGCGTCCTGCGCCGCCAGGGGCGCCGCCGCTGCCGACAGCAGCAACAGGGCAAGGGCAGGGCGGATCATGGCCGCGCCCCTGCCCGGAGCCGCGCCTTCAGCGCCAGCAGGTCGGCCCAGGCCAAGGCCTTGGCTTCCGGCGTGCGAAGCAGATAGGCCGGGTTGAAGGTGGCAAGCGCCGGGATCGGGCCGGCCCCGGCATCAACCGTCAGCGGCTGGCCGCGAACCTCGCCGATCGTCGAACGGGTGCCGACGAGCGCCTGGGCCGGGATCTTGCCCAGCAGCAGCAGGCAGCGCGGCGCGACAAGCCGGATGTGGGCGCGGGCCAGCGGCAGCTCGGCTGCGATGGCCTCCGCGGGTGGCGGCCCCGGCACGCGCCGGCGCGGGCACAGAAGGGCGATATAGGCCGAGCTTCGGTCGAGCCCGATGGCGGCCAGCATCCGGTCGAGCAGCTGGCCGGCCGGGCCGGTGAAGGGCCGGCCGGTTCGCAGATCCTCGGCCGAGGGCGCCTCGCCGATGATCATCAGGCCCGATTGCGGGTTGCCGTCGGCCACCGGGGCGCCCGGCGCCTCGGCCCGGATGCGGGCCAGAAGATCAGCGAGGCTTGCCGGTTCGAAAGGATCGGCTCCGCCGGCTGCCCGCGGCTTCGGCCGGGCCGGGGCCGGTTCGGCGAAGGCGACAGCCGCAGCGTCAGCCAGCCGCGCGGGCGCGAACCAGGGCGTGGGCGCCTCGGCGACGGCCGTGTCCACGCCGGAAAGCCGCCACCAGTCGAGGATGGTGACGAGATCGTCGGGCGGAAGCTGACCCCCCCTCTCCCTGTGGGCCGCTGACATGGGCCGGGACAATTGGCCGGCCGGCGCCCGCGGTCAAGCCCTGCGACGCCGCGCATCGGCGCTTGCGGGTTGAAATCGCGGGCCCTTGCGACGAAGAGAGGCCGAAACCGATGAACGAGGCCGCCTGCCGATGACGACTGACACCATCGTTCGAGAAGCCATGCCCTACGATCTGGTGATCGTCGGCGCCGGGCCGGCGGGCCTCGCGGCTGCGATCCGCGCCCGGCAGGCGGCGACCGCCAGGGGCCTCGAGCTCTCGGTCTGCGTGCTCGAGAAGGGCTCCGAGGTCGGCGCCCACATCCTGTCGGGCGCGGTCGTCGATCCCAGGGCGCTCGACGAGCTGCTGCCTGACTGGCGCGAGTCCGGCTGCCCGATGGCCGAGGTGCCCGTCACCGGGAACCACCACTGGGTGCTGACCAGGACCAGGAAGTTCGACTTCCCGCACCTGCTGCTGCCGCCCTTCATGTCGAACAGGGGCACCTACACGGGCAGCCTCGGCAATCTCTGCCGCTGGCTGGCGCAGCAGGCGGAAAGCCTCGGCGTCGAGATCTTCCCCGGCTTCGCGGCTGCCGAGGTGCTGTTCCACCCGGACGGCTCGGTCAAGGGGGTGGCAACCGGCGACATGGGGGTCCGGCGCGACGGCACCCGCGGCCCCAATTACCAGCCCGGCCTCGAGCTGCACGCGAAATACACCTTCTTCGCCGAAGGCGTGCGCGGGCATCTGTCGAAGCAGCTGATCCGCCGGTTCGACCTGGCGCGCGACAGCGAGCCGCAGGTCTATGGCATCGGCATCAAGGAGCTGTGGGATGTCCGGCCCGAGAACCATGTGCCGGGCAAGGTCATCCACACCCAGGGCTGGCCGCTCTCGGACGCGTGGGGCGGCGGCTTCATCTATCACCAGGCGAACAACCAGGTGGCGCTCGGCTTCGTGGTGGCGCTCAGCTACCGCAACCCGTATCTGTCGCCCTTCGACGAGATGCAGCGCTGGAAGACGCACCCGGCGATCCGCGGCCTGCTGGAAGGCGGCCGGCGGGTTTCCTATGGCGCGCGCGCCATCAACGAGGGGGGCTGGCAGGCCGTGCCGAAACTGGCGTTCCCCGGCGGCGCGCTGATCGGCTGTTCGGCGGGCTTCGTGAACGTGCCGCGGATCAAGGGCAGCCACACCGCCATGAAGACGGGCATGCTGGCCGCCGACGCCGCCGTCGAGGCGATCGCCGCGCAGCGCAGCGGCGACGTGCTGGAGGCGTATGAGACCGCCTATGGCACGAGCTGGGTCGAGGCCGAACTGCGCAAGGTGCGCAACACCGAGCCGCTGGTCGCCCGCTTCGGCGACGTGGTGGGCACCGGGCTCGCCGGCCTCACCATGTGGCTTGAACATCTGGGCATCCGCATGCCCTTCACCCTCGGCCACAAGCCCGACCACACGAAACTCTGGCGCAAGGAACATTGCCACCCGATCGACTACCCCAGGCCCGATGGCGTCATCACCTTCGACAAGCTGTCGAGCGTGTTCCTCTCGAACACCAACCACGAGGAGGACCAGCCCGTCCACCTGAAGCTGACCGATCCGGAGATTCCCGTGCGGGTCAACCTGCCGCTCTATGACGAACCCGCCCAGCGCTACTGCCCGGCGGGCGTCTACGAGATCGTCGGCGCGGAAACGGGCGAGCCGCGCTTCCAGATTAACGCCCAGAACTGCGTGCACTGCAAGACCTGCGACATCAAGGATCCGGCACAGAACATCACCTGGGTGACGCCCGAGGGTGGCGGGGGACCGAATTATCCGAACATGTAAGCGAAGGCGGCCGCCGCCAGAGCGCAGCGCTGGCCGGCGGACTCGCCGCAGCGGGACGGCCGGCGGGGCAGGCCCGCCGCGCGGGCTTTGCCTGCGCACAGGGCCTGAGCCCGTCCGACGCAGCGCCCGAAGGCGGCCGCCGCCAGAGCGCAGCGCTGGCCGGCGGACTCGCCGCAGCGGGACGGCCGGCGGGGCAGGCCCGCCGCGCGGGCTTTGCCTGCGCACAGGGCCTGAGCCCGTCCGACGCAGCGCCCGAAGGCGGCCGCCGCCAGAGCGCAGCGCTGGCCGGCGGACTCGCCGCAGCGGGACGGCCGGCGGACCGGCACTGAAGCAGGATAACCAATACGGTTGTTCCACGTGGAACAATCACGTCGTTCCGGTCATCACCTGCCGCTCTGCCCCCGCCCGTCCCGACCGCCGACGGGCCTTCACCAGGCTGTTTCCGATCCACCGCAGCCGCTGTGCTTCGGTCAGTGCCGAATCCAGCACCTCCGCCGGAAGCTCGCCGCGTGCCGTTGCCGCCAGCATCTCGCGCTTCAGCGCCTGATAGGCCTTCTCGATGGCCCGCGCGCCGGCCGGGCCGGGGGCGGCATCGCGCGCGACGGCCTCCACCGCCGAGATCAGCGCCGCCCAGGCCGCAGGCGATCCATGCCCGCGTGCCGTCGGCTCGAGCCGGGCGAGAAGCGCGGTCGCCGTTTCCAGATGCTGGCGGGCGCGCAGCAGGTCCGCGAGCTGCGAGACGGTCGCTGCGCGCAGTTCGGTCCGCGACAGCCGATCGATCCAGTCGCGCATGGCAGAGGCCAGGTCCTGCACCTCCTCGAGACCGGCAGCAGGCGCGCGCCCCTCAGCCGACAGCGCGTCGAGCACCAGGCCCGACACCCGTTCGTCGAGGTGGCGCTGTTCCAGCAGCAGCGCCTCGATGGCGAGGTCCGGCACGCGCACCAGCGTGGGATCGAGGTGGCGGGGGCGTGCGCCGGCCGCAGATGCAGGCACGAAGCGGCCTTCCAGCCAGCCGGTCAGCGGGGCGGCCAGCGGCACCATCAGCAGCACGCCCATGAGGTTGAACAGGGTGTGGAAGATGGCCAGCACGGTTGCCGGCAGCGCCTGGCCCGTCGCGATCTCGGCGGTGGCCGCGGCCAGCGCGACCATCGGCGACAGCAGGACAAGCGCCACGCCTGCCGTGAGCAGGTTGAACAGGATGTGGGCCGCCGAGACCCGTCTTGCGGCCGGAGTGGCGCCGAGGGAAGCGAACAGGGCGGTGGAGGTGGTGCCGAGGTTGGTGCCGACGACGACGGCGGCGGCCGGCAGCAGCGACAGGCCGCCGGTGCTGGCCGCCGTCAGCGCGATGGCGATCGCCGCGCTTGAGGACTGGGTGAGCGCGGTCAGCACGAAGCCCAGCGCCAGAAAGCCGAGGATGGCAGCCGTGCCGGGTGCATAAGACGGATCCGGCAGGGCCGTCTCCAGCCCCTCGAACCCCTGCTGCAGCGTGCCGATCCCCAGGAAGAAGAGGCCGAAGCCGGCGAACGCGCGGGCCGCGGCCGACAGGCGCGGCCGCGCGCCCAGCGCCAGCGAGGCCGCCATGCCGGCCCCCAGCATCGGCAGCGCGAGCGCGACCACATCGAGCTTCAGGCCGACCATCGCGACCAGCCATGCCGTCATGGTGGTGCCCACATTGGCGCCGAACACCACCCAGATCGCCTGGTGGAGCGTCAGCAGCCCGGCGTTGACGAAGCCGACGGTCGCCACCGTCACCGCGCTGGAGGACTGGACCAGCGCGGTGATGAGCATGCCCGAGGCAAGCCCTCGCGCCGCCGTCCGGGTCCAGCGGCCGAGCAGGTCCTTGAGCGCCGGCCCGGCTGCCTGCTTCAGCCCGTCGGTCAGCATCGACATGCCCAGCAGGAACAGGCCGAGCCCGCCGACGAGGGTGGCGGCGGTCGCCAGCATGGGTCAGGCCGGCTTCGGCGGCCGTGGCGCGCTCAGCGCCCAGCGGGTGATGGCGCCCAGGCCGCCGGCCGCCCCCCGCAGCAGCGCGGCGGGCAGCGGCGGCTGGGCCAGCCCGTGCATCCGCCGCGCCCAGCCGGGCATCAGGTCGATCGCGGCCGACACCATCAGCCGCCGGGCCGGCGCCAGCGCCGGGCGGGGCGACGGCGCGGACAGCAGCAGCCGGGCGATCTCGCGCGTGCGGTCGTCGGCGCGAAGCTCGGGCCGGATGTCGATCAGGAAGGCCTCGGCAGCCCGGCGGGTGGCCGGCATGGGCTCGGCCCCCAGGCGGCGCGCGATTGCGGCCATTTCGGCCACATAGGCATCCTGCCGGCGAAGCGGCATGGCCGGCTCGCGGTAGCGGACCCAGGCGCCCAGGAAGCCGAGCGCCTCGGTGACGCCGACAAAGGCAAGCAGGCGCGGATCGCGCGCCTGATAGGGCGTGCCGTCGGGAAGCTCGCCCCGCACGGCCGCGTGGATCCGGTTCACCCGCTCGATCGCGGCCTCGGCTGCTGCGCGCTCGCCATAGGTGGTGATCGCGATGAAGGCCGCGGTTCGCCGCAGCCGGCCGCCCATGTCGGCGCGGAAGTTGGAGAAGTCCCACACGCCGGCGAGCGCGGCCGGGTGCAGCATCTGCACCATCAGCGAGGCGATCCCGCCGATCATCATCGTCGTCACGTCGGCGTTGACCTCGAAGGCGACCGATCCTTCCGGCAGCAGCCGCGCATGCGGCGGCGCGGGCGCGACGGACGCGCGGCCCGACGGGTCCGCGAAGGGGCGGCGGATTTCCTCTGCCAGTCGAACGCGAAAGGGACGCATGCCCCGTCTATGGGCCCGGCGGGCGCTGCTGTCACGACCGCCAGCCGGCTCAGGCCAGGCGGTTGCCGGCCTCGTCCATCAGCACCTCGCGGCGGCCGACATGGTCGGGTGACGAGATCAGCCCCATCTCCTCCATCTGGTCGATGAGGCGGGCAGCGGAATTGTAGCCGATGCGGAGCTGGCGCTGCAGGTAGGAAATCGTCGCCTTGCGGCTGGTGGCGACGATCTGGATCGCCTGGCTGAGCAGGTCGCCCTCGCCACCCTTCGCGCCGGCGCCGCTGCCGGCTGCCAGCCCCTCGAACCCGTCGGGGCCGTCGGGCTCCTCGGTTACGCCCGAGACATAGTCGGGCGACCCTTGCGCCTTCCAGTGGCGCGCGACGGCTTCCACCTCCTCGTCGGAGACGAAGGGGCCGTGCACGCGCACCATGTCCTTGCCGCCGGCGACATAGAGCATGTCGCCCTTGCCCAGCAGCTGTTCTGCCCCCTGCTCGCCCAGGATGGTGCGGCTGTCGATCTTCGAGGTCACCTGGAAGCTGATGCGCTTGGGCAGGTTCGCCTTGATGACGCCCGTGATGACATCGACCGAGGGGCGCTGGGTGGCCATGATGAGGTGGATTCCGGCCGCGCGCGCCTTCTGCGCGAGGCGCTGGATCAGATATTCCACTTCCTTGCCCGCCGTCATCATCAGGTCGGCGAGTTCATCGACGACGATGACGATCAGCGGCAGGGGTTCCAGCGGCAGGGACACATCCTCGAAGACGGGCCTGCCCTCTTCGTCCCAGCCGGTCTGCACGCGCTTGACGAAGGGCTTGCCGGCCTTCTGGGCGTCGCGCACCTTCTCGTTGTAGCCGGAAAGCGAGCGCACGTTGATGTGCGCCATGTTGCGGTAGCGCTCCTCCATCTGCTCGACCGCCCATTTGAGCGCCCGGATCGCCTTCGACGGCTCGGTGACGACCGGCGCCAGCAGGTGGGGGATGTCGTCGTAGACGCTGAGTTCCAGCATCTTGGGGTCGATCATGATCATCCGGCACTGGTCGGGCCTGAGGCGGTAGAGCAGCGACAGGATCATGGCGTTGAGGCCGACCGACTTTCCCGAGCCGGTGGTGCCGGCGATCAGCAGGTGCGGCATGGGTGCCAGATCGGCGATGACGGGCGCGCCGGAGATATCCTTGCCCAGCACCATCGGCAGCGTGCCCGAGGTGCGCTGGAAACTGTCCGAGGCGATCAGTTCCGACAGCGCCACCATCTCGCGCCGAAGGTTCGGCAGTTCGATCCCGATGACGTTGCGGCCCGGAATGGTGGCGACCCTGGCGCTGACCGCGCTCATCGAGCGGGCGATGTCGTCGGCAAGGCCGATCACCCGGCTCGCCTTGATGCCGGGTGCCGGCTCCAGCTCGTAGAGGGTGACGACGGGCCCCTGCGCGAGGCCGACGATCCGGCCCTTCACGCCATAATCGTCGAGCACGGCCTCGAGCAGACGGGCATTCTGTTCGAGTGCTGCCTCGTCGAGCCCGCCGCCATCGGGCCGGGGCGCGGGCTTCAGCAGGGACAGCGGCGGCAGGTCGGCGCGGTCGCCAAGGGCCAGCGAAGCCTGGCGACCGGCGGGCTCGCGCGGGGGCAGCGGACGGGGCGCCGGGCCGGCGATGCGCCGGGCGGGGGCCTCGGCCTCCGGGGCGGGCAGCGGGTTGGCGCGCACCCGGCGGGGGGAATCGGGCAGCCCGGGCTGCACTGCGTCGCGCCCGTCGGCCCGTCGGCGCGGCAGGCCGGCGAACAGGCCGGCAACATCCGCAAGCTTCGGGCGCAGCGCAAGCCACAGGGCAGAAAGCGCGGCGATTCCGGCAATGGCAGCGACCCCAAGCGCCACCAGGGCCGGATCGACGCCCGCCGGAAGGGGGATCGCTGCCACCAGCCGGGCCGCCGAATGGCCGATCACCCCGCCGGCGCCGGATTCGATGTCGGCGACAGGTGCCGGCCAGGCAAGCCCGAGCGCGATGGCTGCGAACAGCAGGGCAAGGGAAGTCGCCCCCACCGTTCGCCGGAGGCCGACGCCCGGCAGCTCGAGCGCGAGGCGAAGGCCGGCCAGCAGCAGCACCGGCACCAGCAGCCACGCCGCGAGGCCCGCGCCCTGCAGCAGCAGATCCGACAGGTGCGCGCCCAGCGATCCGCCGACATTGCGGGGCGCAGCCGACGTCGCGCTGTTGAACGAGGGATCCTCGGGCCGCCAGGTGGCGAGCATCCCGGCCATGAGCAGCCCGGCTGCCAGCACGGCGAGGCCGGCCAGCAGGCGAAGAACCGCCCGCCCGGCCCGGCCGACCCGTTCGGCAAGGCTGGGCGCGCCGTCAGCGCCGCGCCGGCGCCAGGGCGCAGCCTCCATCAGCGACTGGTAGGTTGTGGCCACGCCTGCTCCATCCGTCCTCTGGCAGCGATGTGCCGGCCGGAGGGCGCGATGGTCAAGCCTTTGTTCCTGCTATGTCCCGAATCGTGCCGGGCTGTGGCGGCCGAGTCACGGGCGCCTGCGCGCGTTGTGTGGGCCTGCGCGAACCATGTGCGCCTGCGCGAACCATGTGCGCCTGCGCGTATCAGGAGCGGTCGCACGAAAGAGGGGCCCGGAACGGGGAGGGTTCCGGGCCCGGAAGGGGTGGACGAGTTGGCCTGGAACCAGGAACCGTCCCGAAGCGAGCACAGGCGCCCGCGGGCACCCGGCGGTCGCCATTCAAGCGCCGTGCCAACCGCCGTGCCCGCCACGGGCTGGCTTCGGTGTGTGCCGGCCTGCCTGTTTTTCAGGCAGGTGCGGCAAGACGAGCCTCGCCTGCCCGATCCGTGGGCATTCGTGGGTCGGCTTGTCGCGGTCCGCCGACGGGGCTTGGGCGCGTCGCCGGCTGGCGCTATCAGCATCGGCCATGGCCCCGCCCGACCCGCTGCGTTTCGATGCGCTCATCGTGGGCGGCGGCCTCGTCGGGCAGACGCTGGCCCTGGCGCTTGCCGCGCACGAGCTGGAGGTGGCCGTCGTCGAGCGCGCCGATCCGGAGTCGCATCTGGCGCCGGCGTTCGACGGGCGGGCCTCGGCCATTGCCTCCGCGAGTGCGCGGATGCTTCGGGCGCTGGGCCTGGGCGACGTCCTCGATGCGCACGGGTGCCCCATCCGCGCCATCCGGGTGACCGATGGCCTGAGCCCCCGCCACCTGCACTTCGACAGCGCCGACGCGACGCCGGCGGAGCCGCTGGGAACCATGCTGGAGAACCGGGCGCTTCGGGCGGGGCTGCTGGCGCGCCTCAGGGCAGAGCCCGGCATCCGCCTGTTCGCGCCGGCGCGGATCGAGGCGGTCGAGCGCGGCGAGCACCGGGCGCGGATCGATCTGTCGGACGGCACGCGGCTGGAAGCGCCCGTCATCCTGGCCTGCGACGGCCGGCCGAGCCCGCTTCGCGAGGCCGCCGGCATCCGGGTGGCGCGCTGGCGCTACGAGGGGACGGCGATCGTCACCATGCTGGCGCACGAGCGTCCTCATGACCATGTCGCCTCGGAGCTCTTCTACCCCGAAGGCCCGTTCGCGCAGCTGCCGATGCGCGATCTCGCCGATGGCCGTCACCGCTCGGCGCTGGTGTGGACCGTCAGGGGCCGCGATGCGGAGGGCATGCTGAAGCTGTCGCCCCGGGCGCTGGCGCACGAGGCGGAAAAGCGCATGGGTGGATTTCTGGGGGCGATCGAGCTTCTGGCGCCGGCCAGCGCCTACCCGCTGGGGCTGCACCATGCCGAGCGCTACTGGGCGGAACGGCTGATCCTGGTGGGCGATGCCGCGCATGGAATCCACCCCATCGCGGGCCAGGGGCTGAACCTGGGTCTGCGCGACGTGGCGACGCTGGCCGAGGTGCTGTCGTCGTCGGCGCGGCTGGGGCTCGACCTCGGCCATCCCGATGTCGCGCGCCGCCATGAGCGCTGGCGCCGCGCCGACAACAGCCTGACCGCCTTTGCGACCGACGGGCTTGCCCGGCTGTTCGCGGTGCCCGGGCGCGCGGCGCAGGCGGTGCGGACCTTCGGGCTGGCAACCGTCAACCGGGTGGCGCCGCTCAAGCGCGGCTTCATGGGGGTTGCCCGCGGCGAGACCGGCGACCTGCCGCCGCTGCTGCGGGGCGAGATCGGCTGAGGGCGGCAGATCACTGGACGGTCGGGTCGGTCGAGGCGGCTTCGGGCGTGGGCGCGAACTGCATCAGCATCACCAGCGTGCGCGCGCGATCGGGAAGGCCCGGGGCTTCCAGCAGCGCCTGCCGCTCGGCCGGCTGGAAGGGGCAGACGACCGTCAGCGTGTTGACGAGGCTCTCGTCGTCGGCGTTGCGAACCGCATCCCAGTCGGCCGACAGGCCCTGGGCTTCGAGGTAGGCCTTCAGCTGGGTTTCGAGATCGGCGCGGGCCGCCGCCGCGAGCGGTTCGGCCGGCCCCCAGTCGGCTGCATAGGGCGCATAATCGACTTCGGCCTGGCGATAGGCGGTCGTGACGGGCAGCTCCGCGGTGAGGCGGAACCGCGCCAGGCCCGACAGGGCGATCAGGTAGCGGCCGTCCCCCGTTTCGGCATATTGGGTGATGCGGCCGATGGCGCCCACCTCGAACAGCGGCGGCCGCTCGGCGGGCTCGTCGGCGCGCGGCTGGATCATGGCGATCATCCGGTCAGCGGCCATGGCGTCGCGAACCAGGGCGAGGTAGCGCGGCTCGAAGATGTTGAGCGGCATGGTGGCCCGGGGCAGCAGGATCACGCCCGCCAGCGGGAACAGCCGCACCCGCCGCGGGAGATCTGCAAGGCTGGCCGGCGGGTGCATGCGCCGGCCGTGTCAGGAAAACAGCAGCTGCGACAGGCGGCGCCGCGTCGCGACCGACCAGGGGTCGCCGAAGCCGGCCGCCTCGATCAGCTTCAGCAGCTGGGCGCGGGCGGCGCCCTCGTTCCAGTCGCGGTCGGCTGCGATGGAGGCCAGCAGCTGGTCGGCCGCCGCATCGCGTTGGCCGGCCGCGAACAGCGCCTGGGCAAGGTCGATCCGGGCCTGGTGATCGGCGGGGTCGGCGGCGATGCGCGCCTCGAGTGCCGCGACTTCGGCCGGCGGTGCGGCCTTGCGCGCGAGATCGAGCGCGGCACGGGCCTGGACGACCGCGGCGTCGGTGCTGTCGGCCGGGAGGGCGGCCAGTGCCGCCTCTGCGCCGGATGTCTGGCCGAGCGCCAGCAGCGCGCGGGCATAGCCGGCGACGATGTCGGCGCGATCGGGCATTTCGCGCGCGAGTGCAGCGAAGGCTTCCGCCGCGGCTTCGGCCTCGCCGTCGGCCAGTGCCCGGGTTGCGGCCTCGACCATCGCCTCGATGTCGGCCTCGGCGTCGGTGGGGGGGAGGTTGGCGAGGATCTTGTCGAGGAAGGCCTTGATCTCGCGTTCGGAGCGCGCGCCCACGAAGCCGTCGACCGGTCGCCCGCCGATGAAGGCATAGACGGTGGGCACCGACTGGATCCGGAACTGTTCGGCGATGAGGCGCTGGCGGTCGATGTCGACGACGACCTGCCTTGCCCGGCCGCCGGTGCCGGCGATCGCCTTGTCGATGAGCGGGGCGAGCTGCTTGCAGGGGCCGCACCAGTCGGCGGTGAAGCGCACGAGGACAGGCGTGGTGAGCGAGGCTTCGAGCACGTCGCGCCGGAAGGCATCGATGGCGGCGCGGTCGTCGGCTGTCATGGGCATGGTGGCCACGAGGGAAGGCTCCGGCTGGTCTTGCAGTGCCGCGGATATGGGCCTCGTGCGCGGTGAATGGAAGGGGCTTGCGCGCGGGGGGCCGGCTGGGCTAGGGCGCGCCTCTCGGATCGGCCGGGCGTGGACGTCCGCCGGCCGCGGACTGGTTCGCGGGCGTAGCTCAGGGGTAGAGCGCAACCTTGCCAAGGTTGAAGTCGAGGGTTCGAATCCCTTCGCCCGCTCCAGCCTTTCCAGCCCGGTCCGGCCGCGCCTCCGCCAGCGCCAGCAGACGCGCCCGCGGGCCATCGATCGCCGACGACCCACCTTGCCGCCCGGGGCCGGGCGGCACATGCCCTCGGCTCTGCTGCTGCCGGCGCCGGTAAATGGCGCTCGGCGCCCCCGCCCCGGACCGCGCCGCCGCCGCACGGCAGGGCATCCCGCCATCGACCGGCGCGGGCCTGTTGCCGGCTGCCCCTTGTCTCGTCACGCCCGCCGGCTAAGCCCCGGTGCATGGACGAGTCGGATGTCGCCCGGTCGCTCGAGGTGCAGGGCTATGCGGTGGTGCGCGGATTCCTGCCGGGCGACGAGGTCGCAGCGCTGGCCGAGGCCTGCGACGGGCTGGAAGCCGAGGGAATCCGGCATGGCCGGCCGTTCCGGCACGGCAATCTCTTCTTCCAGGTGGTGCCGGCCAGCGGTGCCGGCAGGCCCGACGTGCGGATGGTGCAGTGGCCGGCCTGGATCAGCCCGGTGCTCGATGCCGTGCGCCGCCACCCTGCCTATGCGCGGCTGCTGGTGCCGCTGCTGGGGGGCGACATCCGGCAGGTGATCCACCAGCTGCACTGGAAGGCGCGCGGGGCAGGCAGCGGCGGCGACTATGCCTGGCACCAGGATTGCCGCTCGCGACGGCCGGCGCACGCCTTCCGCAACCTCGCGACCAGCTACATCCAGACCGGGCTCGCCATCGATCCGCACGGCCCGGCGAGCGGGGGCCTTGCCGTCATCCCCGGGTCGCACCGGCTGGGCGATCTGGCGCTGCGGACGGACGAGGTCGTGCTGGGCCGTGCGACCAGCGATGCCGACCTGCTGGCGATCGGGGTCGATCCGGCGGCGCAGGTCGCGCTCGAGCTGGCGCCGGGCGATCTCGCGCTCTGGTCCCCCTATCTGCTGCATGCCTCGGGCGCCAATCTGAGCGACCATGGCCGGCGGTTCCTGATCAACGGCTATGCGCGCGGCGCCGACTGCGACCGGGGGGAATGGACCTTCCGCGACGGCCGGGCGGTGCCGCTGCCGCCGCGGCCGAGCCTGACCCACTACGAGGCGCTGTTCGAGCGGCCCGAACCGCACTACCCCTGAGCCGGCACGCGAATGTCGCCACGGCATCGGGCTGGATGCCGGCCGTGCCGGCGGGCAAGGTGCGCGGGCGGAGGTGATTCGATGACGGTCGTGACGGTCGAGGTGGAGGCAGCGGTCGCGGTGGTAACGCTGAACCGGCCCGAGGCGATGAATGCGCTGAACCGGGCGATGCGGCGCGAGCTGGCGCGCGTGATGCGCGAGATGGACACGCGCGACGATGTGGCGGTGGTGATCCTGACGGGGGCAGGCGAGCGGGCGTTCACGGCCGGGCTCGATCTGAAGGAGCTGGCGGCCGGGGCGGGCGTCATGGCCGACACGACCGGCACCGACCCGGATTCCAATCCGGTGAAGGCCCTGGAGCAGTGCGGCAAGCCGGTGATCGGGGCGATCAACGGCGTCGCCATCACCGGCGGGTTCGAGCTGGCGCTGGCCTGCGACCTGATGATCGCGGCCGAAACCGCGCGCTTTGCCGACACGCATGCGCGCGTGGGGATCATGCCGGGCTGGGGGCTGTCGCAGAAGCTGTCGCGCATCATCGGCCCGGGGCGCGCCAAGCAGCTGAGCTTCACGGGCAATTTCCTCGATGCAAGGACGGCCGAGCGCTGGGGACTGGTCAACCGGGTGGTGCCGCTGTGGGACCTGCTCAACCAGGCGCGCGATCTGGCGGCCGACATGGTGTCGATCGAGCCCCACTTTCTGCGCCAGTACAAGGCCCTGATCGACGACGGTTTCGCCCGGCCGCTGGGCGAGGGGTTGGCGCTGGAGGCCGAGCGGTCGTCGGCCGCCAACCGGACGGTGACGGCGGACGCCGTGGCGGCCCGGCGCGAGGCGGTGCAGCAGCGCGGCCGCAGCCAGAAGGGGGGCTGAGGATGCCAAGACCGCTGCTGATCGCTGCCCTGCTCGCGTGCGCCGGCCCGGTGTCGGCGCACGAGGAGAGCTGGGGGCGGACCGGGGCCGCAGGCGGGCCTGCCGCGGGCGGGGGCGCGACCCTGCTGGTGACGGCGGCGCGCATGGTGGACGTGATCGCCGGCCGGATGGTCGAGCGGCCGGCCATCCTGGTGCGGGACGGCCGCATTGCAGCGGTGGGCCGGCAGGGCGCCCTTGCAGTGCCCGAGGGCACGAAAACCCTCGATCTCGGCGGGCTGACGCTGGTGCCGGGCCTGATCGACATGCATGTCCACCTGACCTCCGATCCGCGCATCAGCCGGGTGGACCGCTTCCTGATGACCGACAGCTTCTGGCCGCACGTGGGGGCGGCGAACGCGCGCAAGATGCTGGAGGCCGGCTTCACGACGGTGCGCAACGTGGGCTCGGCCGGCTTCATGGACGTGGGGCTGAAGCAGGCGATCGAGGCGGGGCATGTCGTGGGGCCGCGCATCGTGCCGGCAAGCTATGCGCTGGGAGCAACCGGCGGCCACTGCGATTCGAGCTGGTTGCCGCCGAGCCTTTCGCGGCCGTCGCGCGGGGCGGCCGACGGGCCCGAGGCCTTGCGCGCCAAGGTGCGCGAGATGCGCAAGTTCGGCGCCGAGGTCATCAAGGTGTGCGCGACCGGCGGCGTGTTCAGCCGCAACACCGAGGTGGGCCAGCAGCAGATGCGCGAGGAGGAGCTGCGCGCCGTGGTGGAGGAGGCCCGGCTGTGGGGGCTGAGGACGGCCGCCCACGCGCACGGCGCCAGCGGCATCAAGGCGGCCATCCGCGCCGGCATCACGACGATCGAGCATGCCAGCCTGATCGACGAGGAGGGGATCCGGCTGGCGAAGGCCAGTGGCACCTTCCTGTCGATGGACATCTACAACACCGAGTTCACCCAGGCCGAGGGCCGGAAATATGGCGTGCTGGAGGACAATCTGAGGAAGGACCGCGAGGTCGCCGACGCCCAGCGCGAGGGGTTCCGGCGGGCGCATGCAGCGGGCGTGCGGATGGTGTTCGGCTCGGATGCGGGGGTGATGCCGCACGACCAGGCGCCGCGGCAGTTCGCGGTGATGGTGCGATACGGCATGCGGCCGATCGAGGCGCTGCGTGCGGCCACGGTGAACGCCGCCGAGGCGCTGGGACGCGAGGCCGACCTGGGCGCGATCGCGGCCGGGCGGCTGGCCGACATGGTGGCGGTGGACGGCGATCCGCTGGCCGATGTGACGGCGCTGGAGACGGCGCGTGCGGTGCTGAAGGGCGGCGAGCTGGTGTCCGACCGACGCTGACCCTGTCGGCGCTCGGAAGGGGGCTGTTGACGGGTCGGGGGGAAAGGAATATGGGCCGCGCTCGCCTGAAGGCGGGCCGCTGTGCCTTCCGGTCGGGCGGACAGGAAACGACAGGCAGTGTCGCGCGCGAGAGGCCCGGCGACGGGTTGCTCGCGCTTATGCCGTGGGGAAAGCCCGCGGGCGGCGCACGCCCTGGAGTAGGCCGGCCGGAAACCTCCCGGATTTTTCGGACCAGCCGAACAGCAGAAAGACCCGATTTCGGAATGCCGACGATCAACCAGCTTATCCGCAAGGGCCGCGAGCCGCAGAAGGCGCGCAACAAGGTGCCCGCGATGGAGGCCTGCCCGCAGAAGCGCGGCGTGTGCACCCGCGTCTATACCACCACTCCGAAGAAGCCGAACTCGGCGCTCCGGAAGGTGGCCAAGATCCGCCTGACGAACGGCTTCGAGGTGATCGGCTACATCCCCGGCGAAGGCCACAACCTGCAGGAGCATTCGGTCGTGCTGATCCGCGGCGGCCGGGTGAAGGATCTGCCGGGTGTCCGCTACCATGTGCTGCGCGGGGTGCTGGACACGCAGGGCGTCAAGAACCGCAAGCAGTCGCGCTCGAAATATGGCGCGAAGCGGCCGAAGTAAGGGGAGGCTGAACCATGTCCCGTCGTCGTCGCCCCGAAAAGCGCGAAATCCTGCCCGATCCCCGTTTCGGCGATCAGGTGCTGACCAAGTTCATGAATCTCGTGATGTACGAGGGGAAGAAGTCGGTCGCGGAGAACATCGTCTATTCCGCGCTCGACACCGTCGAGCAGCGTGCCAAGCGCGATCCGCTGGGCGTGTTCCACGATGCGCTCGCCAATGTGCGGCCGCTCGTCGAGGTGCGCTCGCGCCGGGTGGGTGGCGCCACCTACCAGGTGCCGGTGGAAGTCCGCCCCGACCGGGCGCAGGCGCTTGCCATCCGCTGGCTGATCTCGGCCGCGCGCAACCGGCCGGAGAAGACCATGTCGGCGCGGCTGTCGGCCGAGCTGATGGAAGCCGCCAACAACCGGGGCGCCGCGGTCAAGAAGCGCGAGGACACGCACAAGATGGCGGAAGCCAACCGCGCCTTCTCGCACTATCGCTGGTAATCAGCCCGCAGTCCCCCTCGGAGTTTTTCCATGCCCCGCTCGCACCCGCTCGAGAAGTATCGCAACATCGGCATCATGGCACACATCGATGCCGGCAAGACGACGACGACCGAGCGGATCCTCTACTACACCGGAAAGTCCTACAAGATCGGCGAAGTGCATGAAGGCACGGCGACGATGGACTGGATGGAGCAGGAGCAGGAGCGCGGGATCACCATCACCTCGGCGGCGACGACCTGCTTCTGGAACGACCACCGGATCAACATCATCGACACGCCCGGCCATGTGGACTTCACCATCGAGGTGGAGCGGTCGCTTCGCGTGCTCGACGGCGCCATCACCTGTTTCGACGGGGTGGCCGGGGTCGAGCCGCAGTCGGAGACGGTGTGGCGGCAGGCCGACAAGTATCGCGTGCCGCGCATGTGCTTCGTGAACAAGCTCGACCGCACGGGCGCGAACTTCGAGCGCTGCGTGCAGATGATCAAGGATCGTCTCGGTGCGCGGCCGGCGGTGCTCTACCTGCCGATCGGACTCGAGAGCGATTTCGTGGGTCTCGTCGATCTCGTCGAGAACCGGGCCATCATCTGGCTGGAGGAATCGCTCGGCGCCAAGTTCGAGTACAAGGAGATCCCCGACGAGCTGAAGCAGGCGGCGGCCGCTGCCCGCTCCGAGCTGATCGAGATCGCCGTCGAGCAGGACGACGCGGCGATGGAGGCCTATCTGGAAGGCCAGGAGCCCGATGTCGCGACGCTGAAGGCGCTGATCCGCAAGGGCACGCTGGCCTTCGACTTCGTCCCGGTGCTGTGCGGCTCGGCCTTCAAGAACAAGGGCGTGCAGCCGCTGCTGGATGCGGTGATCGACTATCTGCCGAGCCCGCTCGACATTCCGCCCGTCCAGGGTGTCGACATGAAGGGCGAGCCGGACAGCCGCGAGGCGAGCGACGATGCGCCCTTCTCGGCGCTGGCGTTCAAGATCATGACCGACCCGTTCGTCGGAACGCTGACCTTTGCCCGCATCTATTCGGGCAGGCTGGAAGCCGCGTCGACCGTGCTGAACTCGGTGAAGGACAAGCGCGAGAAGATCGGCCGCATGCTGCTGATGCACGCGAACAACCGCGAGGACATCAAGGAGGCCCATGCGGGCGACATCGTGGCGCTGGTGGGCCTGAAGGACGTGACGACCGGCGACACGCTGTGCGCGCCGCAAAAGCCCATCATCCTGGAGCGGATGGAGTTCCCCGACCCGGTCATCGAAGTCGCGGTCGAGCCCAAGACCAAGGCCGACCAGGAGAAGATGGGGATCGCGCTCAACCGCCTGGCGCAGGAAGACCCGAGCTTTCGCGTGACGTCGGACCCGGAAAGCGGCCAGACCATCATCAAGGGGATGGGCGAGCTCCACCTCGAGATCCTGGTCGACCGCATGAAGCGCGAGTTCAAGGTGGAAGCCAATGTCGGCGCGCCGCAGGTCGCCTATCGCGAGAGCCTCGCGCGCAAGGTGGAGGTGGACTACACCCACAAGAAGCAGTCGGGCGGGTCGGGCCAGTTCGGCCGGGTCAAGATCGTGGTGGAGCCCGGCGAGCGCGGCTCGGGCGTGCAGTTCGTCGACGAGGTGAAGGGCGGCAACGTCCCGAAGGAATATATACCGGCAGTCGAGAAGGGGATCCGCGAAGTGGCGGAGTCGGGCTCGCTGATCGGCTTCCCGATCATCGACTTCACCGCGACGCTGGTGGACGGCGCCTATCACGACGTCGATTCGTCGGCGCTCGCCTTCGAGATCACCGGCCGCGGCGCGATGCGCGAGGCTGCCAACAAGGCCGGCATCAAGCTGCTCGAGCCGATGATGAAGGTGGAGGTGGTCACGCCCGAGGAGTTCATGGGCGACTGCATCGGCGACCTGAATTCGCGGCGCGGCCAGATCCAGGGCACCGACAGCCGGGGCAATGCCCAGGTGATCGAGGCGATGGTGCCGCTGGCGAACATGTTCGGCTATGTGAACCAGCTGCGCTCCATGACCCAGGGCCGCGCGCAGTACACGATGCAGTTCTCCCACTATGAGGAAGTGCCGGCGAACGTGGCCGAGGACGTGAAGGCGAAGCTCGCCTGATCCGGACGATCAACGAACGACTTAACGCAAAGAGGAACCAACATGGCGAAGGCGAAGTTCGAGCGGAACAAACCGCACTGCAACATCGGCACCATCGGTCACGTCGACCATGGCAAGACCTCGCTGACGGCGGCCATCACCAAGGTGCTGGCCGAGACCGGCGGCGCCACCTTCACGGCCTATGACCAGATCGACAAGGCGCCCGAGGAGCGCGAGCGTGGAATCACCATCTCGACCGCCCATGTCGAGTATGAGACCCAGGCTCGCCACTATGCGCATGTCGACTGCCCCGGCCACGCCGACTATGTGAAGAACATGATCACCGGTGCCGCCCAGATGGACGGCGCGATCCTGGTGGTCTCGGCGACCGACGGCCCGATGCCGCAGACGCGCGAGCACATCCTGCTGGCCCGCCAGGTCGGCGTGCCGGCGCTGGTCGTGTTCATGAACAAGGTCGACCAGGTGGACGACCCCGAGATTCTCGAGCTCGTCGAGCTGGAGATCCGCGAGCTTCTGTCGAAGTATGAATTCCCGGGCGACGACATTCCGATCATCAAGGGCTCGGCGCTGATGGCGCTGGAGGACAAGAACCCCGAGATCGGCCGCAACGCCATCCTGGAGCTGATGGCCGCGGTCGACAACTACATCCCGCAGCCCGAGCGTCCGCTGGACAAGCCGTTCCTGATGCCGATCGAGGACGTGTTCTCGATCTCGGGCCGGGGCACGGTCGTGACCGGCCGCGTCGAGACGGGGATCATCAAGGTGGGCGAGGAAGTCGAGATCGTCGGCATCCGCGACACGGCCAAGACGGTGGTGACCGGCGTCGAGATGTTCCGCAAGCTGCTGGACCAGGGCCAGGCCGGCGACAACATCGGTGCGCTGCTGCGCGGCACCAAGCGCGAGGATGTCGAGCGCGGGCAGGTGCTGTGCAAGCCGGGCTCGATCAAGCCGCACACCGAGTTCAAGGCGGAAGTCTATGTGCTGTCGAAGGAGGAGGGCGGGCGCCACACGCCCTTCTTCGCCAACTACCGGCCGCAGTTCTACTTCCGCACGACCGACGTGACCGGCACCGTCGAACTGCCCGAGGGCACCGAGATGGTCATGCCCGGCGACAGCGTCACGCTGGGCGTGAAGCTGATCGCGCCGATCGCCATGGACCAGGGCCTGCGCTTTGCCATCCGCGAGGGTGGCCGCACCGTCGGCGCGGGGGTTGTCGCGGCGATCGTGAAGTAATATAGGCCTGCATCCCGCCCGGCCGGCGATTCGTCGCCACAGGCCGGGCGGGATTGCTTTTTGGCGGCAACGTCGGAAACCCCGGTTTCCGGATGGTGCCGTGATGCTGTTTGAACGGTCGGTTCGGGTTTGGCCTCTGGCGCGCTGTCCGTCGCTGTGGGCTGGCAGGTTGGGAAGACGAGTGGGATCATGGAAACGCAGAACATCCGCATCCGTCTGAAGGCGTTCGACCATCGCGTGCTCGACACGGCGACGGGCGAGATAGCCGATACCGCCAAGCGCACGGGGGCTGATGTTCGCGGGCCCATCCCCTTGCCGACCCGGATCGAGAAGTTCACGGTGAACCGTTCGCCGCACATCGACAAGAAGTCGCGCGAGCAGTTCGAAGTCCGGACCTACAAGCGGCTTCTCGATATCGTGAAGCCGACGCCGCAGACGGTCGACGCGCTGATGAAGCTCGACCTTGCGGCGGGGGTCGATGTGGAGATCAAGCTGCAGGGCTGAGGCCCGGCAGCCGGCAACGAGGATGCAGCAAGCCCCCAAGGCGCGAAGCGGCGGGGGCCTCTGGTGAAGGACGAAAGATGCGAACCGGCGTGATCGCCAGGAAGATGGGGATGACCCGTCTGTTCACCGACGATGGGGTGCATGTCCCCGTGACGGTGCTGGCGCTGGAAACCAACCAGGTCGTCGCCCAGAAGACGGCGGAGAAGGACGGCTATGTCGCGGTCCAGCTCGGTGCCGGCTCGGCGAAGGTGAAGAATCTGAGCAAGCCCGAGCGTGGCCATTTCGCGAAGGCGGAAGTCGAGCCCAAGGCGATGCTGGCCGAGTTTCCGGTGGCTGCCGATGCGCTGGTGGCGGTGGGTTCGACCATCTCGGCCGATCATTTCGTCGTGGGGCAGATGGTGGACGTGACCGGCGCGACGCAGGGCAAGGGCTTTGCCGGCGCGATGAAGCGCTGGGGCTTCGGGGGCCTTCGCGCGACCCATGGCGTTTCCGTGTCGCACCGCTCGCACGGCTCGACCGGGCAGCGGCAGGACCCCGGCAAGGTGTTCAAGAACAAGAAGATGGCGGGCCACATGGGCGACCGCCAGCGCACCCAGCAGAACCTCGAGATCGTGATGACCGACGCCGAGCGGGACCTGCTGTTCGTGCGCGGTTCGGTGCCCGGTTCGAAGGGCGGCTGGCTGCTGGTTCGCGATGCCGTGAAGGCGGCGCGCCCGGCGGCGGCGCCCTATCCGGCGGCGGTGAAGACGGCAGCGGCGGCCCAGCCGGTCGCGAGCGACGGGCCGGCGGCCGAAACCGAAGTCCAGGAGCCGGCGCAATGAAGGTCGAAGTGAAAACGCTGTCTGGCGACAGCGCCGGCGAGCTGGAGCTGAACCCCGAGCTGTTCGGGCTGGAGCCGCGTGCCGACATCCTGCACCGTGTCGTGACCTGGCAGCTGGAAAAGCGCCGGGGGATCGCGCGCGCGGCCAAGGAACGGTCGGATGTGCGCCGCACCGGCAAGAAACACGGGCGCCAGAAGGGCGGCGGCACGGCCCGCCACGGCAATCGCGCGGCGCCGCAGTTCATCGGTGGCGGCAAGGCGCACGGCCCGCGCGCCCGGGCGTTCGATCCCGGCCTCAACAAGAAGGTGCGCGCGCTCGGCCTGCGCCATGCGCTGTCGGCCAAGGCGAAGGAGGGCCGGCTGGTCGTCCTCGACAATCTGGCGCTCGACGCGGCGAAGACGCAGTCGCTCAAGGGAAGCCTCGAGAAGCTGGGCATCCTGAGCGGACTGTTCGTGGATGGCGCGGCTGTCGACGTGAATTTCGCGCTGGCCAGCCGCAACCTGCACAAGGTGGACGTGCTGCCGGCCGTCGGCGCCAACGTCTATGACATCCTCAACCACGATCATCTGGTGCTGACCCGCGCGGCGGTGGAAGCCCTGGGAGCGCGCCTGGAGCGCGGCGATCACAGCAGCGGCGGCAGCAGCGGCCGCGGCGAAGCAAAGGCGCGGTCCAATGGCTAAGGCGAGCGACACCGTCGACCTCAAGCATTATGACGTGGTGATCCGGCCGATCATCACGGAGAAGTCGACCCTGGTCGGCGAGCACAACCAGCTGGTGTTCGAGGTGGCACGCAGCGCGTCCAAGCCGGACATCAAGGCGGCTGTCGAGGTGCTGTTCAACGTCAAGGTGACGGCGGTGAACACGCTGGTGCAGAAGGGCAAGACCAAGCGCTGGCGCGGGCGCCCCTATCGCCGGTCGGACGCCAAGAAGGCGATCGTGACGCTGGCCGATGGCCAGTCGATCGACGTGACAACGGGCATCTAGGGCGGGATCCGAGGCGATGGCACTCAAGAACTACAATCCGACCAGCCCGGCGCGGCGCGGCCTGATCCTCGTCGACAAGTCGGCGCTGTGGAAGGGCAAGCCGGTCAAGGCGCTGACCGAGGGCAAGAAGAAGTCCGGCGGGCGCAACAACATGGGCCATGCGACGGCCCGCGGCATCGGCGGCGGCCACAAGCAGCGTTACCGGATCGTCGACTTCAGGCGGCGGACGTGGGACCAGCCCGCGACCGTCGAGCGGCTGGAATATGACCCCAACCGGTCGGCCTTCATCGCGCTCATCGCCTATGCTGACGGCAGCCAGGCCTATATCCTGGCGCCGCAGCGGCTGGCGCCCGGGGACACGGTGGTCGCCGGCAAGAAGGTGGACGTGAAGCCGGGCAATGCGATGGAGATCGGCCAGATGCCGGTCGGCACCATCGTCCACAATGTCGAGCTGAAGCCCGGCAAGGGCGGACAGCTGGCCCGCGCGGCGGGCACCTTCATCCAGGTGGTGGGGCGCGACCGGGGAATGGTGATCATCCGCCTGAACTCGGGCGAGCAGCGCTATGTGCGCGCCGAGTGCATGGCAACCGTCGGTGCCGTTTCCAACCCGGACAATTCCAACCAGTATCTGGCCAAGGCCGGCCGGGCGCGGTGGATGGGCAAGCGCCCGCTGACGCGCGGTGTCGCGAAGAACCCGGTCGATCACCCGCACGGCGGCGGCGAGGGCCGCACCTCGGGCGGGCGCCATCCGGTGACGCCGTGGGGCAAGCCGACCAAGGGCGCCAAGACGCGCAGCAACAAGGCGACGGACAAGATGATCATCCGCTCGCGCCATGCGAAGAAGAAGAGGTAAGGGATGGCTCGTTCCGTCTGGAAGGGTCCGTTTGTGGACCTTCACCTGCTGAAGAAGGTGGAATCGGGCACGCGCGGGCCGATCAAGACCTGGTCGCGCCGGTCCACCATCCTGCCGCAGTTCGTGGGCCACACGTTCAGCGTGTACAACGGCAAGAAGTTCGTGCCGGTGGCCGTGAGCGAGGAAATGGTCGGCATGAAGCTGGGCGAGTTCGCGCCGACGCGCACCTTCCCCGGCCATGCGGCCGACAAGAAGTCGAAGAGGTAAGCCGATGTCGAAGCCCCCGAGCGGCCGCAAGGTCGGCGAACGCGAGGCGCTCGCGGTTGCCACCACCGTGCGCGGCAGCCCCTACAAGCTGAACCTGGTGGCCGGCCTCATCCGCGGCAAGAAGGCGGAGGAAGCCGTCGTCGCGCTGCAGTTCTCGAGGAAGGCGATGGCCCTCGACGTCAGGAAGTGCCTGCAGTCGGCGATCGCCAATGCCGAGAACAACCACAATCTGGATGTCGACCGGCTGTGGGTGAAGGAAGCCTCGGTCGGCAAGTCGATCACCATGAAGCGCTTCGCCACCCGCGCGCGCGGCCGGTCGGCGCGGATCGTGAAGCCCTTCAGCCGGCTTCGGATCGTGGTGCAGGAACGCGACGCAAGCGAAGAGGTGGCAGCCTAATGGGCCAGAAGACATCCCCGATCGGGCTTCGGCTGCAGATCAACCGCACCTGGGACAGCCGCTGGTACGCGACCGGCGACGACTATGGCCGGCTGCTGCTGGAGGATCTGAAGATCCGCCAGTTCATCCAGAAGGCGCATCCGCAGGCCGCCATCTCCAAGGTGGTGATCGAACGCCCGGCCAAGCTGTGCCGGGTTTCCGTCTATGCCGCGCGCCCGGGCGTGATCATCGGCAAGAAGGGCGCCGACATCGAGAAGCTGAAGAAGGCGATCCAGACGATGACCAAGAGCGAGGTGTCGCTCAACATCGTCGAGATCCGCAAGCCCGAGATCGACGCCAAGCTGGTGGCGCAGGGCGTTGCCGACCAGCTCGAGCGGCGGGTCGCCTTCCGCCGGGCGATGAAGCGGGCCGTGCAGTCGGCGCTGCGGCTGGGCGCCGAGGGCATCCGGATCACCTGCTCGGGGCGCCTGGGCGGGGCGGAGATCGCGCGCGTGGAATGGTATCGCGAGGGGCGGGTGCCGCTGCACACGCTTCGTGCCAATGTGGACTATGCCGAGGCCCAGGCCCACACCGCCTACGGGGTGTGCGGCGTCAAGGTCTGGATCTTCAAGGGGGAGATCCTGGGCCATGACCCGATGGCGCAGGACCGGCTGATGATGGAATCACAGACTTCGGGAGTCCGTCCGGCCCGGTAAGCGACAGGACAGACCCTGTCGCCTTATCGGAGGGCGCTCCCTCGACTGAAGGCGAGACAAGATGCTGCAACCCAAACGGACGAAGTTCCGCAAGGCCTTCAAGGGCCGCATTCACGGCGACGCCAAGGGCGGGACCGCGCTCAACTTCGGCGCCTATGGCCTGAAGGCGATGGCACCCGAGCGGATCACCGCGCGCCAGATCGAAAGCGCCCGCCGGGCGATCACCCGCCACATGAAGCGGCAGGGGCGGCTGTGGATCCGCATCTTCCCCGACGTGCCGGTCTCGTCGAAGCCGGCCGAAGTCCGGATGGGCTCGGGCAAGGGCGCGCCCGAATATTGGGTGGCGCGCGTGAAGCCCGGCCGGATCATGTTCGAGATCGACGGCGTGAGCCACGAGATTGCCGCCGGCGCCTTCGAGCGCGCGGCGGCCAAGCTGCCGATCAAGACCAGGATGGTCGTGCGGCCGGGCGAGCGGAAGGACGACTGAGATGGCGAAGCCCGACTACCGCAGCCGTTCGGACGCGGACCTTCAGCGCGAGCTGTCCGAGCTGAAGCGCGAGCAGCTGAACCTGAGGTTCCAGGCGGCCACGCAGCAGCTGGAGAAGCCGAGCCGCGTGCGCGAGGTGCGCCGCGGGATCGCCCGCATCCAGACCGAACAGAATGCCCGGGCGAAGGCCCAGGCCGCGCAGGCTTAAGGAGACCGACATGCCCAAGCGGATCCTGCAGGGGACGGTTGTCTCCGACAAGACCGACAAGACGGTGGTCGTGCTGGTGGAGCGCAAGGTGCCGCACCCGCTCTATGGCAAGATCATCCGCCGTTCGAAGAAGTATCACGCGCACGACGAGGCCAATTCGATCCGCGAGGGCGACATCGTGCGGATCGAGGAATGCGCGCCGATCTCGAAACTGAAGACGTGGCGCGTGCTCGAGAAGGTCGGGGCGTCCGCTCCGGCGGAGGCGAACTGACATGATCCAGATGCAGACGAGGCTGGATGTCGCCGACAACAGCGGCGCCAAGGAAGTGATGTGCATCAAGGTGCTGGGCGGGTCCAAGCGGCGCTTTGCCGGCGTGGGCGACGTGATCGTCGTGTCGGTGAAGGAAGCCGCGCCGAAGGGCCGGGTGAAGAAGGGCGACGTGCATCGCGCCGTCGTCGTCCGCACCGCCAAGGACATCCGCCGGCCGGACGGCTCGGTGATCCGCTTCGACGGCAATGCCGCCGTGCTGATCAACAAGAACGAGGAGCCGATCGGCACCCGCATCTTCGGGCCGGTGGTCCGCGAACTTCGCTCGACCGGGCACATGAAGATCATCAGCCTTGCGCCGGAGGTGCTGTGATGTCGATGGCGAAGATCCGCAAGGGCGACCGTGTCGTGGTGCTGGCCGGCAAGGACAAGGGCCGCGAGGGCGAGGTGATCCGTTCGATGCCCAAGGACGGAAAGGTGATCGTGTCGGGGATCAACATGATCGCACGCCATGTGAAGCCGACGCAGGCCGACCCCGACGGCGGGATCAAGCGGCGCGAGGCGCCGATCCATGTGTCGAATGTCGCGATCCGCGACCCCAGGACGGGCAAGCCGGTCCGTGTCGGGTTCGAGGTGCGCGACGGCAGGAAGGTCCGGGTGTGCAAGGGCTCGGGTGAGGTGCTGGCATGACCAAGAGCAACAGCGAGCGCGCCAGGCCGCGCATGCAGGCCCTCTATGAGGAGCAGGTGCGGGCGGCGATGACCGAGCAGTTCGGCTACAAGAACCGCTTCGAGGTGCCGCGGCTGGAGAAGATCGTGATCAACATGGGCGTCGGCGAGGCGACCCAGGACAAGAAGAAGGTCGAGGTCGCGGCTGCCGAGATGATGGCGATCGCCGGCCAGAAGCCGGTGATCACGCGCGCCAAGAAGTCGATCGCGCAGTTCAAGCTGCGCGAGGGCATGCCCATCGGCTGCAAGGTGACGCTTCGCCGGGACCGGATGTACGAGTTCCTCGACCGGCTGGTGACGATCGCCCTGCCGCGCGTGAAGGATTTCCGCGGGCTGAACCCGAAGAGCTTCGACGGTCGTGGCAATTATGCGATGGGCCTGAAGGAGCAGATCGTCTTCCCCGAGATCAGCTACGACCGGATCGACAAGGTCCGCGGGATGGACATCATCATCACCACCACGGCCGACACCGACGACGAGGCGCGCGCGCTTCTGCGCCTGTTCGGCCTGCCCTTTGCCGGCGACGCGCAGGCGCGCCCGGCCGAAGCGGCCTGAGATTGACGGAAAGAGCTTAAGTCCATGGCGAAACTGAGTTCGATCAACAAGAACGAGCGGCGCAAGCAGCTGGTGAAGCAGTATGCGCACAAGTTCGAGAAGCTGAAGGCCATCGCGGACGACGAAAGCCGCGACGAGGGCGAGCGGCTGATGGCGCGCCTGAAGCTCGCCGAGCTGCCGCGCAATGCCAATCCGACGCGGGTGAGGAACCGCTGCGAGCTGACGGGCCGCAGCCGGGCCTATTACCGAAAGTTCAAGCTGAGCCGGGTGATGCTCAGGGAGCTGGCCAACAAGGGCCTGATCCCGGGTGTGACCAAGTCGAGCTGGTAAGGGCGCGTCCCCATGAACATGACCGATCCGCTGGGTGACATGCTCACCCGTATCCGCAACGGCCAGTCGGCCCGCAAGGACAGCGTGCTGACCCCGGCCTCGCGCCTGCGCGCCAGCGTCCTCGATGTGCTGCAGCGCGAGGGCTATATCCGCGGCTGGATGAAGGAGGAGGTGTCGGGCCCGACTCCGACCATCCGAATCGAGCTGAAATATTTCGAGGGCCAGCCGGCGATCCAGCACCTGTCGCGGGTGTCGAAGCCGGGGCGTCGCGTCTATGCGGGCGCGACCGAGCTGCCGCGGGTCAAGAACGGCCTCGGCATCACCATCGTCTCCACGCCCAAGGGCGTTCTGTCGGATGCGGAAGCCCGCGCCGAGAACGTCGGCGGCGAAGTGCTCTGCCAGGTGTTCTGACCATGTCGCGCATCGGAAAGAAGCCCATCGCGATTCCCGCCGGCGTGTCGGCGGCGATCGGCGATGGCATGATCGAGGTGAAGGGCCCCAGGGGCCAGCTGTCGATGCCGCTCGCCGACGACATCGCCTATGCGGTGGAGGGTAGCGAGATCCGGGTGACGCCGGCCAACGACAGCAAGCGGGCGCGGGCCTTCTGGGGCATGCAGCGCACGCTGGTCTCGAACCTCGTCACCGGGGTGTCGGACGGGTTCACCAAGGTGCTGGAAATCTCCGGCGTCGGCTATCGGGCGAGCGTGCAGGGCAAGGTGCTGAAACTCCAGCTCGGCTACAGCCACGACGTCGAGTATCCGATCCCCGAGGGCATCACCATCAAGACGCCCGACCAGACCACGGTCGAGATCTCCGGCTCGGACCGGCAGAAGGTCGGCCAGGTGGCCGCCGAGATCCGGCGCTGGCGCAAGCCCGAGCCCTACAAGGGCAAGGGCATCAAGTATCGCGGCGAGTATGTCTTCCGCAAGGAAGGGAAGAAGAAGTAATGCCGAAGCATCTGTCCCCCTTCGAGGCCCGCCGCCGCCGTGTCCGCACGGCCTTGGTCAGCAAGGCCGGCGGTCGGCCGCGCCTGTCGGTTCACCGCTCGCAGCAGCATATCTATGCGCAGGTGATCGACGATGCCGGCGGGCGGACACTGGCCGCCGCCTCGAGCCTGGAGAAGGCGTTCGACGGCACCGGCGCGACGGTGGCCGCGGCGGCCACCGTCGGCAAGCTGCTGGCCGAGCGCGCCAGGGCGGCCGGCGTGACCAAGGTCGTCTTCGACCGCGGCGCCTTCCTGTACCATGGCCGGGTGAAGGCCCTGGCCGATGCCGCCCGCGCGGGCGGACTGGAGTTCTGACGATGGCTGATGACGTGACCCAAGGCGAAGCGCCCGCGGCGGAAGCCGCGCCCACCGACGAGCGCCGCCCGCGTGGCGGCCGGGGCCCGGGCGGCGGCCGGGGCGGTGACCGGGGTGGCCGGGGCGGACGCGACGGCGACCGCCGTCGCCGCGAGCCGCGCGCGGCCGACGGCGAGGACGGCCAGGAGCTGATCGAGAAGCTGGTGCACATCAACCGCGTCTCGAAGACGGTGAAGGGCGGCAAGCGCTTCGGCTTCGCGGCTCTGGTGGTGGTGGGCGACGGCAAGGGCCGGGTCGGCTTCGGTCATGGCAAGGCGCGCGAAGTGCCCGAAGCCATCAGCAAGGCGACGGCGGCGGCCAAGAAGGCGATGATCCGCGTGCCGCTGCGCGAGGGCCGGACGCTGCATCATGACGGCTATGGCCATTTCGGGGCCGGCAAGGTGCATGTCCGCTCGGCGACGCCGGGGACGGGCATCATCGCCGGCGGGCCGATGCGCGCCGTGTTCGAGAGCCTGGGCATCGCCGATGTCGTCTCCAAGTCGACCGGCTCGAACAACCCCTACAACATGGTGCGCGCGACCTTCGCGGCGCTGGAACTGCAGCAGAGCCCGCGCAGCGTGGCGCAGCGGCGCGGCAAGAGGGTGGCCGACCTGCTGACCCGGCGTGGCGACATCTCGCCGGCGCAGGCTGCGGCCGACGCCGACGCAGTGGTTGCCTGAGGAGGCTTGAGACATGGCTGACGTGAAGACCATCCGCGTGACGCAGATCGGCTCGCCGATCCGCCGCACGAAGGACCAGCGGGCGACCCTGATTGGCCTGGGCCTCAACAAGATGCACCGCACGCGCGAGCTTCAGGACACTCCCGAGGTGCGCGGCATGATCGCGCGCGTGAAGCATATGGTGAAGGTGGAAGGCTGAGGCGGAAGGATGGCGCCACGGCCCCGCCCGACCGCCCTTGCGGCAGGCTCGATGGGCGGTCGGGCAGGGGCGAGGGGCCGTGAGCGTGCGCCGTGCCGGCTGTTGCCGGCGCGACCGGCGCAGAGAAGGCGCGAGACAAGCGAAAGCGAGTGCGAACGATGAAACTGAACGAGATCAGCGACAATCCCGGGGCGCGCAAGGCGCGCGTGCGCGTGGGACGGGGCATCGGCTCGGGCCTGGGCAAGACCGCCGGGCGCGGCCAGAAGGGCCAGAAGAGCCGTTCGGGTGTCGCCATCAAGGGCTTCGAGGGCGGGCAGATGCCGCTGCACATGCGGCTGCCCAAGCGCGGCTTCAACAAGCCCAACCGCCTGGCGTTCGCCGAAGTCAACATCGGCGCGCTGCAGCGCGCGGTGGACGCCGGCCGGCTGGCGGACGGCGCGAGGGTCGATGTGGCGGCGCTCCAGGCCGCCGGCCTCGTCACCCAGCCGAAGGATGGCGTCCGCCTGCTGGGGAAGGGCGTGCTGACCGCGAGGCTGGACCTGCATGTGACGGGCGTGACGGCGGCCGCGAAGGCAGCCGTGGAGGCGGCGGGCGGGAGCGTGACGCTGCCGCCCGCGAAGGCCGCCGCGGAGGCCTGACCCATGGGCTTCCCCTCGGGCCCGGCAGCGCCTACATCGGCCGCTCGGGCCCGCAAGGGGTCTTCGCGTCCCTTGCCGACGCGGATTCAAGGATGATCTGAATGGCAACGGCTGCCGACTCGCTTGCCCAGAATCTGAGCTTCGCCAATTTCTCGAAGGCGACGGATCTCAAGAAGCGCCTGCTGTTCACGCTGGGCGCGCTGATCGTCTTCCGGCTGTGCTCGTTCGTGCCGATGCCCGGGATCGACCCGCTGGCGCTCGAACAGCTGTTCAGCCGGACGGCGGGCGGCGTGCTCGACTTCTTCAACATGTTCTCGGGCGGCGCGCTCGAGCGGATGTCGATCATCGCGCTGGGTATCATGCCCTACATCACGGCCTCGATCGTCGTGCAGCTGATGGGCTCCATCTACGAGCCGTGGAAGGCGCTGAAGAAGGAAGGCGAGAGCGGCCGCAAGAAGCTGAACCAGTACACCCGGTTCGGCACCGTCATCCTCACGATCTTCCAGGGCTATGGCATCGCCATCGGCCTCGAGAACTGGGGGGCGTCGGCGGGCCAGGTGGCGGTCATGGATCCGGGCTGGTTCTTCCGCATCTCGACCATGATCACGCTGCTGGGCGGCACCATGTTCCTGATGTGGCTGGGCGAGCAGATCACCAGCCGGGGCATCGGCAACGGCATCAGCCTCATCATCATGGCCGGCATCGTGGCGCAGCTGCCCTCGGCCATCGGCGGGCTGTTCGAGCAGGGGCGCACCGGGGCTGTCTCGCTTGGCTTCATCGTGACGATCATCGTGCTGGCGCTCGTCGTCATCGCCTTCATCTGCTTCGTGGAGCGGGCGCAGCGGCGCATCCCCATCCAGTATCCCAAGCGGCAGGTGGGCAACCGCCTCTACCAGGGCGATGCCTCGCACCTGCCGCTCAAGGTGAACACGGCGGGCGTGATCCCGCCCATCTTCGCCTCGTCGCTGCTGCTGCTGCCGCTGACGGTCGCGCAGTTCATGGGCCAGGAAGGCGGGCCGGAGTGGCTGATCGGCGTGACGACCGCGCTGCAGCACGGCGCGCCGCTGTACATGGGGCTCTATGCCGCCGGAATCATCTTCTTCAGCTTCTTCTACACCGCCGTCGTCTTCAACCCGGACGACACGGCGGAAAATCTCAAGAAATACGGCGGGTTCGTGCCCGGAATCCGTCCGGGGGAGAAGACGGCCGTCTATCTCGACTATGTGCTGACCCGGATCACCGTGGTGGGGGCGGCCTATCTGACGCTGGTCTGCCTGCTGCCCGAGTTCCTGATAAGCCAGATGGCGGTGCCCTTCTATCTTGGCGGCACCTCGCTGCTGATCGTCGTCAATGTCACGATGGACACGGTGGCACAGATCCAGGGCCATCTGCTGGCGCACCAGTATGAGGGGCTGATCAAGAAGGCGAAGCTGAGGACCGGGGGACGACGCTGATGGCGACGCCGGCGGCCGCGCGCGAACCGGCGAAGGGCCTCAACATCATCCTGCTGGGCCCGCCGGGGGCGGGCAAGGGCACCCAGGCCGCGCGCCTGGTGGCCGAGCGCGGCATGATCCAGATGTCGACCGGCGACATGCTTCGCGCCGCCGTGAAGGCGGGCACCAGCGTCGGCCGGGAGGCGAAGGCCGTGATGGACCGCGGCGAGCTGGTGTCGGACACGATCGTCTCGTCGCTGATCGACGAGGCGCTGGGGGCGACGCCGCCCGGGACCGGGGTGATCTTCGATGGCTATCCGCGCACCGCAGCGCAGGCCGAGAGCCTCGACCGGCTGCTCTCGGCGCACGGCCGGCGCCTCGACCATGTGATCGAGCTGGAAGTGGACGAGGCGGCGCTGGTGGACCGGATCACCGGGCGTTACACCTGCGCCAACTGCGGCGAGGGCTATCACGACCGCCACAAGCAGCCGCGGGTGGCCGGGGTGTGCGATCGCTGCGGCGGCACCGAGTTCAGGCGCCGGCCCGACGACAATGCCGAGACGGTGCGCACCCGCATGGCCGAGTATCGCGCCAAGACGGCGCCGATCCTGCCCATCTACGCGGCCCGCGGGCTGGTGCGCGGCATCGACGGCATGGCCGACATGGAGGGCGTGGCGACGGCGATCGGCAGGCTGCTGGATCCCGCCTGAAGCCGCGGGGGCGGACGGCACGGCCGCCCTTGACAGGGGCGCGATGGCAGCCTAGCGGCATCGCTTCCGATTCCCGCGCGCGAAGGCACAACCCCGGACTGGCTCCGGAGGCCGGATGCTCCTTTGCTGCCACGGTGAAGCCGGCGACGCAAGGAGATGGTGGCCCGGCCCAAGGCCGCCGTGGAGCAGGAGCAGTTTGTGGCACGTATCGCAGGGGTGAACATCCCGACCAACAAGCGCGTGGAAATCGCGCTGACCTACATTCACGGGATCGGGCGCACGCGCGCCCGGGAAATCGCGACCAAGCTGGGCTTGCCGCCCGAGCGCCGGGTCCAGGACCTGACGGATGCCGAGATCCTGCAGATCCGCGAGACCATCGACCGTGACTATACGGTCGAGGGCGATCTTCGCCGCGACACGGCGATGAACATCAAGCGGCTGATGGACCTGGCCTGCTATCGCGGCCTCAGGCACAGGAAGGGCCTGCCCGTGCGCGGCCAGCGCACCCACACCAATGCCCGCACCCGCAAGGGCAAGGCCAAGCCGATCGCAGGGAAGAAGAAGTAATGGCACGCGCGCCCGAACGACTGAAGCGCCGCGAGCGCAAGAACATCACGGCTGGAGTCGCGCATGTGAACGCCAGCTTCAACAACACCATGATCACCATCACCGATGCCCAGGGCAATGCGATCGCCTGGTCGAGCGCGGGCACGATGGGGTTCAAGGGCAGCCGCAAGTCCACGCCCTATGCCGCGCAGGTGGCGGCCGAGGATGCCGGCAAGAAGGCGGCCGAGCATGGCGTCCGCACGCTGGAAGTGGAAGTGAAGGGCCCCGGCTCGGGCCGCGAGTCGGCGCTTCGCGCGCTGCAGGCGGTCGGCTTCCAGATCACCTCGATCCGCGACGTGACGGCCATTCCGCACAACGGTGTGCGGCCGCCCAAGCGCCGCCGCGTCTGAGGAGGGCCTGTTGAGCGGCCGCCGGTTCCCGCCGGCGGCGCGCCGGCTGTCCGGTGGCCGGCGACACGACACGGGAAGAAACGCGGCCGGGCCCTGTGGCTGGCCGACAGGACGAAGGTGAGAGACACGTGTCAGCAGCCTATGCGAAGAACTGGCAGGAACTGAAGAAGCCCAACGCGCTGGAGACCCGGCCGGGCGGCACCCGCGTGAAGAAGGCCTTCGTGGCCGAGCCGCTGGAGCGGGGCTTTGGCCTGACGCTCGGCAATGCGCTGCGGCGCGTGCTGCTGTCGAGCCTGCAGGGCGCGGCCGTGACCGCTATCCGGATCGACGGCGCGCTGCACGAATTCTCGTCGCTGCCCGGCGTTCGCGAGGACGTGACCGACATCGTCCTCAACGTGAAGCAGATCGTGGTGAAGATGCAGGGCGACCAGGCCAAGCGGCTGTCGCTGTCGGCGTCGGGCCCCGGCGAGGTGACCGCCGGCCAGATCGCGACGAGCGGCGACATCGAGATCGCCAATCCCGAGCTCGTCATCTGCACGCTGGACGAGGGCGCGACCTTCAACATGGAACTGACGGTCGCGGCCGGCAAGGGCTATGTGCCCGCCGTGCAGAACCGGCCGGCCGATGCGCCGATCGGCCTCATTCCGGTCGACGCGCTCTACTCGCCTGTCCGGCAGGTGGCCTACAAGGTGGAGCCGACCCGTGTCGGCCAGGATCTCGACTATGACAAGCTGACGCTGACGGTCGAGACCGACGGGTCGGTGTCGCCTGATGATGCGCTGGCCTATGCGGCGCGGATCCTGCAGGACCAGCTGCAGCTGTTCATCAACTTCGACGAGCCGGCGGCGCGGCCGGCGGCACCGGTGGCCGTGGCCGGCGTGCCCGAGGAGGCGCCGACCGACATCCTGATGAACCGCAACCTTCTGAAGAAGGTGGACGAGCTGGAACTGTCGGTGCGGTCGGCCAACTGCCTGAAGAACGACAACATCATCTACATCGGCGACCTGGTGCAGAAGAGCGAGCCGGAAATGCTGCGCACGCCCAACTTCGGCCGGAAGAGCCTGAACGAGATCAAGGAAGTGCTGGCCGCGATGGGGCTGAGGCTGGGGATGGACATCCCCGGCTGGCCGCCCGAGAACATCGAGGACCTGGCGAAGAAGCTGGAGCAGGAGTTCTAGCGACGGCGTCGGGTTCGCACGCAGGGTTACCCCATGCGCCCGGGGGAAAGCGGGCGCGGCTTGGGGTACCTGACCGGCGATCCGGCACGGCCCCCTGACGAACGGAGACGAGCAATGCGTCACAGGCAAGCCCACCGGAAGCTCGGCCGCACGACCGAGCATCGCATGGCGATGCTGAAGAACATGTCGGCCAGCCTCATCAAGCATGAGCAGATCCTGACCACCCTGCCCAAGGCGAAGGAGCTTCGCCCCTATGTCGAGAAGCTGGTGACGCTGGCCAAGCGCGGCGGGCTTTCGAACAGGCGGCTCGCGCAGGCCCGCCTGCAGGATGACACGCAGCTCGCCAAGCTGTTCGACGTGCTGGCGCCACGCTACGCTGATCGGCAGGGTGGCTATGTGCGGGTGCTGAAGGCGGGGTTCCGCGCATCCGACCAGGCGGCGATGGCCGTTGTCGAGTTCGTGGACCGGGACGTGTCGGCCAAGGGGCAGGATTCGGGCCCGGTTGAAGCCGAGGCCGAAGCCGCGTAACCCGCGGCCGCCGGCTGCTTTCGGGCCGGCTGGCGGACGAAGGGGACGAGATGGCAACCGCGGTGACGAGGGCGGGCGGGCACGGCGCCTTCCTGGACGGCCTGTCGGGCCGCTTGCGTGACCGGCGCAATGTGGCCCTGCGCGCCTTCATCGCTGCTGCCGTCGAGCGCCGCGGCGGGGCGGGCCCGTTCCGCATCGCCGATCTGGGCGGCAGCTTCGCCTATTGGGAGCGGGTCGGCCTGGCGTTCCTTGCCGCGCATGACGTGCGCGTGACCTGCATCAACCGCCGTGAAAGCGAGCTGAAGGTCGATCGACCCGGCGGCGACCGGCTGACGGCCGAGGTGGGCGATGCCTGCCGCCTTGCCCATTATCCCGACGACAGTTTCGACCTGGTTCACAGCAATTCGGTGATCGAGCATGTGGGCCGCTATGCCGACATGCAGGCGTTCGCGGCCGAGACGCGGCGGCTGGCGCCGGCCTATTATGTGCAGACGCCCTATGTGTGGTTTCCGGTCGACCCGCATTTCCCGAGACTGCCCCTCTACCACTGGCTGCCCGTGAGCCTGCAGCTGAAGCTGCAGCGACGCTTCAAGCTGGGCTGGGCGGGCCCGGCGAGCAGCGTGGCCCACGGCATGCGCCACATCGAGGGAACGGTTCTGCTGGACCGCACCCGGATGCGCGACCTGTTCCCGGATGCGCGGCACCGGTTCGAGCGGCTGGCGCTGCTGCCGAAATCGATGATCGCCGAGCGCGCGCAGCGATGAAGGCCTTTGCCTTTCGCTATGGCCCGCGGGTGGTGGCGGGGCCGGGCGTGGCCGAGACGCTGGGAGCGCATCTGCCGCCCGGCCCGGTGCTGTTCGTGACCGATCCGGCGCTTCTGGCGCTCGGGCTTCCGCGGGCGGCGCTGGCCGCGCTTCGCAAGGCAAGCCGGGACATTCTGGTCTTCGACGCCGTGGAGGCCGACCCGTCGGCAGCGACGGTCGAGGCCTGCGTGGCCGCCGGGCGGGCCGGCGGCGCCACCTCGGTCGTGGGGTTCGGGGGCGGTTCGCCGATGGATGTGGCGAAACTGGCGGCGCTGCTGCTGGGCAGCGGCGAGGTGCTGGCCGACATCTATGGTGTCGGGCTCGCAAAAGGTCCGCGGCTGCCGCTGGCTCTGGTGCCGACGACGGCCGGCACGGGTTCCGAAGCGACTCCGATCTCCATCGTGACGGTGGGCGGTGCCGAGAAGAAGGGCGTGGTGGCCGATGTGCTGATGGCCGATGTGGCGCTGCTGGACCCGGGCCTGACGACCGGGCTGCCGCGCCCCGTGACGGCGGCGACGGGCATCGATGCGATGGTGCACGCGATCGAGGCCTATACCTCGGCGGTCTGCAAGAACCCCGTGTCGGACGCGCTGGCGCGCGAGGCGCTGCGCCTGCTGGACCGGAACCTCCTTCGCGTGTGCGTGGCGCCCGCCGACCTCGAGGCGCGCGCGGCGATGCTGCTGGGCAGCCATCTGGCCGGCGTTGCCTTTGCCAATGCGCCCGTCGCGGCCGTGCATGCGCTGGCCTATCCGCTGGGTGGGCATTTCCACCTGCCGCACGGCCATTCGAACGCGGTGATGCTGCTGCCGGTGCTTCGCCACAATCTGGCAGGCGCAGCCACGCTCTATGCCGAGCTGGCCGAGGCCATCGGCGTGACGGGCGGTGCGGACGGGTTCATCGCGCATCTGGAGAAGCGGCTTCGCGCGACGGGCCTTCCGCTGGCGTTGAACGCGCTGGGAATTTCGCACAACCAGCTGCCGATGCTGGCCCGGGAGGCGATGAAGCAGCAGCGGCTGCTGGTGAACAATCCGGTGCCTGTGGACGAGGAAGCGGCACTCGCGCTCTATGGGCAGGCCTGGGCGGCATGAGCGAGCGCCCGCGCCTGCGCGGCCGCGGCGCCTATCGCGCCTGGCGCACGGTGCCCACGCGCTGGATGGACAATGACGTCTACGGGCATGTCAACAATGTGGTCTATTACAGCTTCTTCGACACGGCGGTGAACGCCTGGCTGATGGAGCAGGGGCTGCTGGACATCGGCAGCGGAGAGATCATTGGCCTTGTCGTCGAGACGGGCTGCACCTACGCGCGCCCCATCGCCTTTCCGCAGGAGGTGCAGGCCGGCCTAGCCGTCAGCCGGATCGGGACGAGCTCGGTTCGCTACGAGATCGGGCTGTTCGCTGCCGGTTCGGCCGAGCCGGCGGCGCAGGGCTTCTTCGTGCATGTGCATGTCGACCGGCAGACCCGCCGGCCGGTGGCGCTGCCGCCCGAATGGCGCGCGGCGCTGGAGCCCCTGCGGATGGTCTAGCCGCGGCGGTTGTCCTCGCCTAAGCGCGATCCATGTCCGTCTCTCGTGAAGCGCTCGCCAACACCATCCTGATCGTCGATTTCGGAAGCCAGGTGACGCAGCTGATCGCGCGCCGGGTGCGCGAGGCCCACGTCTATTGCGAGGTGGTGCCCTTTCATGCGGCCGAAGCCGCGCTGGCGCGCCTGAGCCCCAGGGCCATCATCCTGTCGGGGGGGCCGGCGAGCGTGACCCAGGGCGGGTCGCCCGATCTCGCGCCGGCGCTGCTGGCGGCCGGCGTTCCGGTGCTGGGCATCTGCTATGGGCAGCAGGCGATGGTGAAGGCGCTGGGCGGGGCCGTGTCACCGGGGCTGACACGCGAGTTCGGCCGCGCCGAGATCGAGGTGGTGGCACCCTGCCGCCTGTTCGAGGGCCTCTGGACGGTCGGCAGCCGGCATCTGGTGTGGATGAGCCATGGCGACCGGGTGGACGCGCTGCCGCCGGGCTTTGCCGTGGTGGCGCGGTCGGAGGGGGCACCCTACGCCTTCATCGCCGATGAGGGCCACGCCTACTATGCCGTGCAGTTCCACCCCGAAGTCGTCCACACCCCGGACGGGCGCGCGCTGATCGAGCGGTTCGTGCTGGATGTGGCGGGCGCGAGCCCGGTGTGGAGCATGGCGAACTTCCGCCAGACGAAGATCGCCGAGATCCGCGCGCAGGTGGGCAGGCGCCGGGTGATCTGCGGGCTTTCGGGCGGGGTGGACAGCGCGGTTGCCGCCGTTCTGATCCACGAGGCGATCGGCGAGCAGCTGACCTGCGTGTTCGTGGACCATGGGCTGATGCGCCTGGATGAGGCGGCCGAGGTGGTGCGCCTGTTCCGGAATCACTACAACATCCCCCTGATCGCCGTGGATGCAAGCGAGACATTCCTTCAGGGGCTGGCCGGAATCAGTGATCCGGAAGCCAAGCGCAAGTTCATCGGCCGGACCTTCATCGACGTGTTCGAGGCGGAGGCGCAGCGGATCGGCGGGGCCGAGTTCCTGGCGCAGGGCACGCTCTATCCTGATGTGATCGAGAGCGTGAGCTTCACCGGCGGGCCCTCCGTCACGATCAAGAGCCACCACAATGTGGGCGGCCTGCCCGAGCGGATGAACATGCAGCTGGTGGAGCCCTTGCGCGAGCTGTTCAAGGACGAGGTGCGGGCACTGGGGCGCGAGCTGGGGCTGCCGGAGGCGTTCGTGGGGCGCCATCCCTTCCCGGGGCCGGGCCTTGCCATCCGCATTCCCGGCGAGGTGACGCGCGAGGCGTGCGACATGCTGCGCGCAGCCGACGCCATCTACCTGGAGGAGATCCGCGCCGCCGGCCTGTATGACGCGATTTGGCAGGCCTTTGCCGTGCTGCTGCCGGTGCGCACGGTGGGCGTGATGGGCGACGGCCGCACCTACGACCGGGTGTGCGCCCTGCGTGCGGTCACCAGCGTGGACGGCATGACAGCCGATGTCTTCGCGTTCGAACCGGCGTTTCTGGCGCGCGTGGCAACGCGCATCGTCAACGAGGTGAAGGGCATCAACCGGGTGGTCTTTGACTATACGTCGAAGCCACCCGGCACGATCGAGTGGGAATAATTTTTGCCCATCCGAGGGTATCCGAAACTACGCCAGAATACGACACAACCACCTGAAAAACAAAAATATTTCAGCCGAGACCTATCGAGAGCTATCGGTGGGCATCAAACGCGTCTGTCGTGCCCGCTGACGGACCCTGCCCCCGTTGATCATCCGGAAAATCGAAAGTACCGTCATAGCGACCGAGGCTAATGACGGTACTTTTTTCAGCCTAACACGCTGAACATAAACAGATATTCCCGTCAAAAGCCTTCAAAAACCGCGTGACGGTACTTTTCCGCGAGGAGGCCCAGAATGTTGACGGATGCGGCACTCAAGTGCCTGAAACCAAAAGCTAAAATGTACAAGGTGACCGATCGTGACGGCATGTATGTGCGTGTCGCGCCGACAGGCGGCATCTCGTTCAGGCTCGACTATCGGCTGAACGGCAGGCGGGAGACCGTGCATCTCGGCAAGTACGCCCGAGATGGGATCTCGCTCGCCCGGGCGCGGGAATTGTGCCTGGACGCGAAACGCATGATCGCCGAGGGGCGGTCCCCCGCCATCGAGAAGCAGCGGGAGAAGCGCCGGATCAAGGAGGCCAAGAGCTTCGGCGAGTTCGGCGAGAAGTGGCTGACGGGCGCGCCCATGGCGGACAGCACGCGCGCCATGCGCCGCGCCATATTCGAGCGTGAACTCAAGCCGGTCTGGCAGAACCGTTTGCTGACCGAAATCACGCCTGATGACCTGCGCGCCCACTGCGCCAAGATCGTGGAACGGGGCGCGCCCGCGACGGCCATCCATGTGCGGGATATCCTGAAGCAGATCTACGCCTTCGCCATCCTCCACGGCGAGAAGGTCGCGAACCCGGCCGATGACGTCGGCCCGGCGTCGATCGCCACATTCACGCCCAAGGACCGGGCGCTTTCGCCGACCGAGATCCGCATCATGCTCAAGCAACTGGAGCATGTCGCGACGCTGCCGACGATCCGGCTCGGCATGAAGCTCTACCTCCTCACCATGGTCCGGAAGAGCGAACTACAGGACGCGGTCTGGGATGAGGTCGATTTCGAAAACGCCGTCTGGACGATCCCGAAGGAGCGCATGAAGCGATCGAAGCCGCACAATGTCTACCTGTGCCGGCAGACCCTCGACATCATGATCGCGCTCAAGACCTGCGCCGGTAATTCCCGGTATCTGCTGCCGTCCCGCTACGATGCGGATGCGCCGATGTCGCGGGCGACCTTCAACCGGGTCACCTACGCGGTCGTCGAACAGGCCCAGAAGGAGGGGCTGCCGCTGGAGCCGTTCACCGTGCATGACCTACGCCGCACGGGCTCGACGCTGCTCAATGAGCTGGGCTTCAACCGCGACTGGATCGAAAAGTGCCTGGCGCACGAGGACGGGCGTTCATCACGCGGCGTCTACAACAAGGCCGAATACGAGGTTCAGCGTCGCCACATGATGCAGGAATGGGCCGACACCGTCGATGCCTGGGTCGAGGGGCGGAAGTATGTTCCGACGCTGCTGCCGACAGTCATGCCGTCTATCACGCTCGATCCTGCCCTTTGACTGGGCGGGACTTGCGCTTGGTGACGTCGGGATGCTGTGCGCGAGGGATTGGCTTCGCGCGCCGCGCTAGCAACCAGGCGTGGACCTCGGCGAGGTCCCAGACGATGCAGCGCGGCGACAGCGCGAAGCGGCGTGGGAATTCGCCGCGCTGCTCCATCTCGTAGATTGTGCTGTCGGCCAGGGGCACCATCTCGCGCAGTTGGTGCCGCCGGATGGTCTTCCTGATCTCCAAAGGCTCGCTCTGACCCATACCCAATCTCCTTAGCGGCTGTCGCTGGCGATTGAGAACGATAGGTGCCGATGCCGGAAGTCCCTCCCGAGTGGCGTGCGGCAATTTCGGGCTCTGGCGTAGAAATCGGCGGGTCATTTTCAGTCCTGACAGCGCGGCCGGACATCCGTCAGCCCACAGAATCTGCACGACTCGCCGCACGCGTTCCGCGCCGTAATTGCGCTGTTCAGATCACGCACCATTTACTGCTTGCACCGGCGAGATGCGATCCGGAAGTCCGCTAGCGACGTAACAACAGTCGAATGTGTGACACTTAAGGATTTCGTGGGCGGCGGTAGCGAGGAGACGGAGAAGACCCATAATCTGATCGGAACAGTTCTCGGGGGCTGACGGGGCTACGTTTGCAAAGACCTTTGCATCATGGGGAACCATCGTGCCGAGATCGAAGATCGAGCTACGCCATGTGCGTTACATCATCGCCGCTGCGGAAAGCGGCAGCTTCCGGCGCGCGGCGCAAGATCTCGGCGTCGAGCAGTCGGCGATCAGCCGCCGCATCCGGGATGTCGAGGATGAGATCGGCGCACAGCTGTTCCGCCGTCATCCTGCCGGCGTCGACCTGACGGACATCGGCAAACAATTCCTGAATCAGGCCGCCCCTGGGGCTCGCCAGATCGGATCGGCGCTCGACGGCGCAAGAACGGTGGCGAACAGAGGACGGCATCTTCGGATCGGCGTGTTCGGGCCTCTGACCATGGGCTTTCTGTCTGGGCTCTTCGGGGCCTTTCGGGGTGATCGCCCGGAGGTCAAGCTGCGGTTCAGCGAGGGCAGCTGTCCCGAACTTATCGCGGCCGTGCGGCGGGGGCAGCTTGATATCGGTGTCGTCGCCGAAGCATCGCCCGGGAAGGGCTTTGACGTTACGCATTTGTGGGCCGAGCCCGTGTACGCGGCATTGCCGGACGGCGACCCACTCGCCGATCAGAAGGCGCTCCGGTGGGATGACCTGCGTGATCGGCACTTTGTGGTGACTGATTTACCGACCGGCGATTTCGCGAAGGGTTACCTGATGCGAAACCTCCAGACTTCGCCCGGAGACCTCCAGATCGAGCAATTGTCCGTCACTCGGGAATCTCTGATGCAGATCGTCGCGCATGGGGACGGCGTCACCATCGCAGGCAGCGCGCACGTCCGTCACGGTCTGCCAGGCATTGCTTTTCGCCTGATCGAGGATGCTGTTCTCCGCTATGGTGCTGTCCACCCGCGAGGGGCGCTCCATCGGAACCTCGAGCGCCTGCTGGCGCTGGCAAAGTCTTTCTCGGAGCGAGATGACGCTTGGTTCGCCCGGCAACGGCTCATGCGCCCTGAGCATCGGCGCGTGCCGCACGTTGACTGCCATCGCGGCGCGCGCGGGCGAACCCCCGATCGGTTGCAATGAAGCGCTCGAGCATGGGCACAATCAGCTTCGTCGGGTCGCCGATGGTCTGGCCTTGTTCGCGGCCGAGTGCTGCGGCGTAGGCGACGAGGTCCCGATGCAGCGGCGCAGGGAGTTCAATCGTCACCTTGACCGGCTTGTCGTCGATGATCGGGCCGAGCTTCTGAGGTGGTCCCGGAAAGCTGGACAGGGTGTTAAGCTATTCCTGATCTGAAGGAC